>Ga0172375_10003646_pt1 | contig 23282 bp, 20 predicted proteins | sample LakKiv1m_FD_114537 | JGI IMG/M metagenome (GOLD analysis project Ga0172375, IMG submission 114537) | Freshwater microbial communities from Kabuno Bay, South-Kivu, Congo - kab_092012_11.1m | ecosystem: Environmental > Aquatic > Freshwater > Lake | place: Democratic Republic of the Congo... | reverse complement strand
TAGTCGGTGGTGATACTGGGGTGCGTGAGCTTGGAACCCAGCTCGCATGGGTGAGGGGTGCGCGCCATCTGACCGTTACGGTCCACGCGCAGGCATTCGCGCTCAAAGCCACGCCGGATGCCATGGAAGATTTTTGCTTGGGCGGGTTCGGAAAACTGGCGGATCTGGCTGCAGCAGGTGAATTTCAGCATGGCGTTGGAGCATCTTGAAGGAATCGTCGCCCGACAGTTTAGGTGCCACACTGAAATCCGGTGTCACACGCTTGTCAAAGACTCATGAAAGAATCGGGTCATGATGTATTTGCCCCCCTTTATCGCGCCCCTGCGCTTTACCGATGCTGCCGCAGCGCTGGCGCAGGTGCGCGCCATTTATGACAACAGCATCGTCCATTTGCGCCAGGCCATGCAGCGTTACGTGGCCGGTGAAGACTTGCCAGGCCACGTGCGTGCGTGCTATCCATTTGTGCGGGTGCAAACCGACACCACGCTGCGTTCGGGCGGTGCCGACGCAGCACGGCTCAGCTACGGCTTTGTGGCCGGTGCTGGCCGTTTTGAGACCACGCTCACGCGCCCCGACTTGTTTGCCCGCTACTACGAGACGCAGTTTGCGCTGCTGCAGGAAAACCATGCGGTGGAATTGGAGGTGGGTACCAGCAACCAGCCGATCCCGGTGCACTTTTCATTTGCCGAGAACGAACACATTGAAGGCAGCTTGAGCGCAGAGCGACGCCAGCGCATGCGTGACGTGTTTGACCTGCCCGACCTGACGGCCATGGACGACGGCATTGCCAACGGCACCTACGTGCCGCGTGCCGGCGAGCCCCAACCCTTGAGCCTGTTTACCGCACCGCGGGTGGATTATTCGCTGCAACGCCTGCGCCACTACAGCGGCACGGCGCCAGAGCACTTTCAGAACTTTGTGTTGTTTACCAACTACCAGTTTTATATTGACGAATTTATTGCTCTAGGCCATGCTGCAATGGCGCAAGCAGCTAGCGAATATATAGCGTTTGTGGAGCCAGGCAATGTGGTGACGACGCGGGTATCCGCCACATCGGCGTCCGTCAAATTGGGGTCGGATCCCAATTTTGCGCCAGCGGAATTGGGCTCTGACTCCAATTTCCCCGGCAGAACCGGTACTCCTCCACCCCGCCTGCCCCAAATGCCCGCCTACCACCTGGTGCGTGCTGACGGCAGTGGCATCACCATGGTCAACATCGGCGTGGGCCCGGCCAACGCCAAGACCATGACCGACCATGTGGCCGTGCTGCGCCCGCACGCCTGGATCATGCTGGGGCATTGCGCGGGCCTGCGCACTACGCAAGCGCTGGGTGACTACGTTCTGGCGCACGGTTATGTGCGCGAAGACCACGTGCTGGACGAAGAGCTGCCGTTGTGGGTGCCGGTACCCGCGCTGGCAGAAATCCAGGTGGCGCTGGAGTCGGCCGTGTCCGAAGTGATCGGTCTGAAAGGTGCGGCGCTCAAGAGCATCTTGCGCACCGGCACCGTGGCCAGTACCGACAACCGCAACTGGGAACTGCTGCCCGACAACGGCCCCCAGCGCCGCTTCAGTCAGAGCCGCGCGGTGGCGCTGGACATGGAAAGCGCCACCATCGCCGCCAACGGCTTTCGCTTTCGCGTGCCCTACGGCACCTTGCTGTGCGTGAGCGACAAGCCCTTGCACGGCGAGATCAAACTGCCCGGGATGGCCAACCATTTTTACCGCGAACGGGTCGACCAGCATTTGCGGATTGGCGTGCGTGCGCTGGAACTGCTGCGCCAGCAAGGTGTGGATGCGCTGCACAGCCGCAAACTGCGCAGCTTTGCCGAGGTGGCGTTTCAGTAATGTCGGCTGGGCTTGCGACCCATGGACATGGCAATGAAAGTAAGTCGTGAGTCTTTGTCAAAGGTGCTTGAAAGCGTCGGGCGCGTTGCGCTTCGCTGATGTGCAGGTTGCGCAACTCATCCTGTTTCAGGCGACCCTCGGCTTGACCTTGCTGGCCGCCAGTTTGGCGTTGACGCGCGCCTGTTCCACGTCGGTATGCGCAGCCAGCGCCACGCCCATGCGGCGTTTGACAAAGCTCTCGGGCTTGCCAAACAGGCGAATGTCGGTGCCAGGTACACGCAGGGCCTCGTCCACGCCGTCAAACACGATGCCTTTGGCGTCCACACCACCGTAGATCACGGCGCTGGCACCGGGGTTGCGCAAGGCGGTGTTGACTGGCAGACCCAGGATGGCGCGGGCGTGCAGCTCAAATTCGCTTTGCCACTGCGTCATCAGCGTCACCAGCCCGGTGTCGTGCGGGCGTGGGCTCACTTCACTGAACCACACCTGGTCGCCCTTGATGAACAGCTCGACGCCAAAAATTCCCGGGCCGCCGGGCTTTCCATCCAGTCCGATTCCCAGGTTGTCGGTGACGGTTTTGGCGATGTGGCGCGCTTGTGCCAGCGCCGTCGGGCTCATTGGGTGCGGTTGCCAGCTTTCCACATAGTCACCGTTGACCTGCACATGGCCCACCGGGTCGCAGAAGTGGGTGTCGATGCCGCCCTCGGCATTTTTGGCACGCACCGTGAGTTGCGTGATTTCGTAGTCAAAGTCGATGAAGCCTTCCACAATGACGCGTCCGTGGCTGACGCGGCCACCAGCCATGGCGTAGTCCCAGGCTTTTTGCACGTCCGCCGGGGCGCTGATCTTGCTCTGGCCTTTGCCGCTGGAACTCATCACTGGTTTGACGATGCAGGGGTAGCCCACGCCAGTTTGCTCGTTTGTGCCGTCAATGGCGGCTTGCAGCTCAGCCAAGGAATCGCAAAATTTGTAAGGGCTGGTGGGCAGGCCCAGTGTTTCAGCGGCCAAGCGGCGGATGCCTTCGCGGTCCATGGTCAGGCGCGTGGCACGCGCGGTGGGGATCACGCGCACCTTGCCGGTGGCTTCCAGTACCTCCAGCATGGGGGTGGCGATGGCCTCGATTTCAGGCACCACCAGATCGGGTTTTTCGTGTTCAATCAGCTCTTTGAGCAAGGCTGGATCGCTCATGACGATGGTGCGCGCATGGTGCGCCACCTGTTGCCCCGGTGCATGGTTGTAGCGGTCAACAGCGATGGTTTCCACGCCCAGGCGCTGCAGCGCAATCAACACTTCTTTACCCAGTTCGCCGCTGCCCAGCAGCATGACTTTGGTGGCGTGGGGGGACAGGGGGGTACCGAGGGTGGTCATGGTGTTGGCGCGGGAAAGCGTCCGGTTGAGGGGTATTGAAAGCAAGCAGAAATTTTGTCGCCGGGCGGGTGACAATTTGCCTTATGAGCGAACCCATTTTATCGATCCACCAGCTGTGCAAGCGCTACGGCGATGCCACCGTGGTGCAAGACTTGTCGTTTGATATTTCGCCGGGTGAGTGTCTGGGTGTGATTGGCCCCAATGGCGCGGGCAAGACAACCACCATCCGCATGTGCCTGGGGTTGACCGTGCCCGACGCCGGTAGCGTGACCGCCTTTGGACAATCGATGCCGCAAGAGGCACTGGCGATCAAGGCGCGCTTGGGCGTGGTGAGCCAGCTGGACACGCTTGACCCTGACTTTTCCTGTGCTGAGAACTTGCTGGTGTATGGCCGTTATTTCGGCCTGCGAGACGCGCAGATCAGAGCGCGCATTCCGTTGCTGCTGGAGTTTGCATCCTTGACTGCCAAGGCCAACGCCAAACCGGGCGAGCTATCCGGCGGCATGAAGCGCCGCCTGAGCCTGGCGCGCGCGCTGGTCAACGACCCACGCCTGCTGCTGCTCGATGAACCCACGACCGGTCTGGACCCGCAGGCGCGCCACCTGATGTGGGAGCGCCTGCAACTGCTGTTGCAGCAAGGCAAGTCGATTTTGCTCACCACCCACTTCATGGATGAGGCTGAACGCCTGTGCCACCGCCTGATCGTCGTGGACCATGGCAAAAAAATCGCCGAAGGTGCGCCGCGCGACCTGATCGCGCAGTACCTGGAGCCCGATGTTGTAGAGGTGTTCGGCAGCGGCGCGCAGGCGTTGGTGGATGCGCCCCTGAAGGCGCTGGCCGCGCGGGTTGAGGTCAGCGGCGAAACCGTGTTTTTTTACACTGCAGATGCCAAGCCGCTGTTGCAGGCACTGGCCGCCTATTCACAATTGCGCACGCTGCACCGCCCAGCCAATCTGGAAGATTTGTTCCTCAAACTCACCGGTCGGCAAATTCGCGAAGAGGCTTAGACACTATGAATAACGAAGCTACAAGCGCTTTACCTGTAAGGGCTACAAGCCAGAAAAGCTTGTCGATTTGGCGTGCCCCGGAGGTTTCCGGTCGCTGGTGGCCGGTGTTCCGGCGCAACTGGCTGGTGTGGAAAAAGCTGGCTATTCCCAGCCTGGTGGGCAATATCGCCGAACCGCTGATGTGGCTGGTGGCGTTTGGTTACGGCATGGGCGCGCTGGTGGGCAAGATCAACGTTGGTGGTCAGGACATCCCCTATATTTTGTTCCTGGCCAGTGGCAGCATTTGCATGAGTGCCATGAACGCGGCCAGTTTTGAGGCGCTGTACTCGGCGTTCAGCCGCATGCAAGTGCAAAAAACCTGGGACGGCATCATGAACGCGCCGGTGAACCTGGACAACATCGTGCTGGCCGAGATGCTGTGGGCCGCCTTCAAGGCTTTGTTTACCGTGACTGCCATACTGGGCGTGATGCTGGCCCTGGGCATCAGTCATTCGCCGAAGTTGCTGATGGCTTGGCCGGTGTTGCTGGGTGTGGGCATCACCTTTAGCTGCGTGGCGCTCATCTTCAACGCGCTGGCCAAAGGGTACGATTTTTTCACCTATTACTTCACGTTGTTTCTGACGCCGATGATGTTTTTAAGCGGCATTTTCTTTCCGCTCGAGCAGTTACCTGCGGTGGTGCGTGCCATTTCGCAATGGTTGCCGCTGACCAATGCGGTGGAGCTGGTGCGCCCCATGTTCATGGATCAATGGCCGCAGCAGTGGTTGCGTGCGCTGGCGGTGTTGGTGGCCTATGCTGTGGGGGGCTTCTGGATCGCGCTGGCGCTCACGCGCAAGCGCTTTGGCGGGTAGGTGTTGTTTAGGTTGTGCGTATCCTTTTCCGCTATAATCTACCGCTTCGATCGGTGGCGCAAGCCACCCCGACACGGGAACTTAGCTCAGTTGGTAGAGCAGCGGACTCTTAATCCGGTGGTCGAGGGTTCGAGCCCCTCAGTTCCCACCAAAATACCTCATAGAACCAAGCACTTAGCGTCAAAAACCAAGTGCTTTTTTCATCTGCGCCCAGCATGGGCGCACACCTGCGGGTGCAAGCCCCGCTGCGAGCTGGTCACAGCGAGCTTTAGCGTTGCACAACTGTCTGAGGGTTACGGTCATGCATTGCAGCAGCCGCAAACCTTGCCCGGAATTGACCTGCTGGGAGCGGTCATGTTGGTGGTTGAAATCGGCTCTGACATGAGCGCATATGGCAGCACAGCCTCTGTTTTGACGCTGGACTTTCTTAAAGCGCAAGCTGCCAGAGGCAAACGCAGTGACTTCGATCACTACCTGAGCGTGGTGCCGGATGTACCGGCACAGACGGGCGACGAGCGGGTGTGAACCTGGCGCGATAACAAAGACGAATGCGAACGACAGCCAGCATCAACTCTCAAAAATGTTGACACATGCACTGGCATTTTTCAAATTGCTTTCGCCATGACCTTGGAAGACAGGGGCGATGATAGTCTGGGGGTGAATGGATCAAATTCGTCCGCTGCCCCCGTGCATGACCCCGATGGCAGGCAAGCCGTCACGCAGGCGTGCGTTCCGGCGGCTTATTTGGCAGCGTTCAGGCGCTTGACTCCCGCCACAAAGCGCTGCAAGGTGGTTGAAAGCACGCCGCGCGGGATCGTCACTTCAATCAATTGGAATTTGCCGCGCGTGGCTACGGCGTTGTCCAGCGCGCACTGGAGTTCGGCGCGCGTTGCCACACGCACACCGTCGCCACCCAGGCCTGCGGCCATGTCGGCAAAGCCCCAGTGGTCCAGGTCATTGAAACCCGATTCAGGCTGAAAGGTGCGCAGCATTTCCCAACTGGCGTTGTTGAAGACGATCACGATCGGGTCCCAGCCGTAGCGCCGGCAGTTGCCCAGCTCCCAGCCGGTCATCTGGAAAGCACCGTCGCCCACCAGAATCAGCGGGCGCTGGCCGGTGGCCGCTTGCAGGCCCAAGCCGGCGGGTACGCCAAAGCCCATGGTGGCGTAGTAACCTGGTGCTACCAGTGCGGTGTGTTCGATCTCCATGGCGGCAAACAGGCAGTCGCCCATGTCGCTGGCAATCGGCAGCTTGCCGTGACGCGCCATCAGGTCGTTGACGGCGGTTGCAATGTCGGTAGGGGTGATGCATGCACCGTCGGCTTGCAGGCCGTGCGGAAAAACCTGCGGTGTGACGCTGAAGGCCTTGTCGTGCGGCTCCACGCGCTCGAGCATTTTGTCCACCAGTGCGGCCAGCGGCAGGTGGGCGTAGGTGTGGTAGCCAATATTGACCTGCCCGTTGAGCGCCTGGATGGTCTTGCGCATGTCGATCTTGGTTTCGGACACGGCAAAGTTGGTGTCGCAGATGATCTCGCCCAGCAAGAACAGCCCGTCGGAGCCTTCCACCAGGTGCGTCACCTCGGGGAAACCGGCCACACCCATGTAGGTGCCCATCAGCGGCGCGTTTTGATTGGCCAGCAGGCCCCGGCTCATGAAGCTGGTGACCACCGGCAGCCCCAGCCGTCGCGACAGCGCGGCGACCTTGTCTTCCAGGCCGTAGCGACGCACTTCAACACCGGCCATCAGCACCGGGGCTTTGGCTTGGGCCAACCGTTGCAGAATTTCGTCAACGCACGCGGTCAAGGCGTCCGGGTCCACTTTTTGCGCGGCCTCTGGCACTACCTCGGCGCACGGCACCGCCACCATGTCACGCGGAATTTCGATATAGACCGGCTCGCTGTGACGCAGGCAGTTGGCCAGCACGCGCGCGATGTCGGTCGGCGCACGCGCCGCGTCGTCCAAGCGGCACTGGTCACAGGTGATTTCCTTGAAAATCTGGAACTGGCTGTCGAGCGTTTTGGCCTGGTGGTGCAGCAGCAGGCCGGAACGCGATTCATTTTTGCCGGGGCCGCCAGAGAGCACCACCAGCGGGGATTTTTCTGCATACGCGGCGGCGATGGAGTTGATCATGTTCAGCGCGCCGGCACCATAGGTGACTGCGGCCACGCCCAAGCCCGCGTTGATGCGCGCCGAAGCGTCGGCGGCAAAGCCCACGCCAGGTTCGTGGCTCAGGGTGTAGAGCGGCAGAATTTTTGATTCTTCGATGATGCGAAAGTAGGGCAGGGCAAAGTCGCCCGGAATGCCAAAAATTTGCCGTGCACCGTGCTTTTTGAGCGCGTGCAAGAGCTGCTGGGTCAGGTTCATGCTGGGCCGCTTTATGGATAAAAGGATGGCCGCATTATCCGGGCTGTCGCGACAGCGCCATTTTTCAAATGCAGCGCAAAAATTTGCCGTGCAATCCGGCAAAAGGACTACGATGCACAGAAATGTGGTGCGGGGTGAATCGTCTTTTGATCTTGAGGGAGGCTTTATGTCCTTGGCAGAATCGGGCTCATCGGAGACCGAACAACTTGCGTTGATCCAGCAAATCGGGCGAATAGGCTATTGGGAATTTGACCCGGCCACCCGAAGCTACTTCTTGCCCCAATTGTCGTTGACCCTTCTGTCAAACCTGGTGGGTCGCAAATTTGAATTGACCCCCAACCTGCGTGATCTGATGAGCGAATCAGAGCGCGGGCGTTTCAAAAGTGCGGTCAATCAGGCGGTGGCCGACCAGCTCAGCCTGAACCTTGAGCTGCAACTTCATACCCATGCGGGTGAGCACGCCACCATTCTTGTCCGTGGCAAGCCGCTGGTGCGCCAGGCCAAGATGCACATTTGCGGAACCTTCAACGACATCACCTCTGAGCGACGGCTTGAATCCGAGCGCGAGGTGGTCATGAGCCAGTTGCACGCCGTGATCAAAGGCTTGCCCATTGGCGTTACGGTGTTTGACAAGGATCTGCGGCTCTTGTTTTGGAACGACCACATCTATGACATGCTGGGCCTGCCGCAAGGTGCGGTTTATAAATTTGTACAGTTTGAAGAATTGATCGGCTATCCCGCACGCCGAGGTGAATACGGCCCGGGCGATCCGCAGCAATTGGTGGCGCAGCGGGCCGAACTGGCCCGCAAATTTGAGCCGCATCGATTTGAACGCTCTGCGCGTGATGGTCGCACGCTGGTCATTGACGGTTACCCGTTCCATTTTGGCGGGCAGATATGCGGCTTTGTGACGACCTACACCGACATCACCGAGCAAAAGCAGAATGCTCAGCAGATTGAGCGCCAGCATCAGATACTGAAGACGATTGTTGACAATTTTCCTGGCGCAGTGTCGTTGTTTGATGAGAATTTGCGTTTGGCTGCGTACAACACCAAACTCAAGGAGTTGTTGGAGTTCCCTGATTCGCTGATGGATCGTCCGGCGGTTTATTTTGAAGACCTGATCCGCTTCAACGTGGCGCGGGGGGAATACGGAGCGGGCAACCCTGAGGACATCGTCGCGTCGCTGATGCAACGTGCGCGCAATGTTCAGCCCCACCGCATCGAACGCCTGCGGCCCAACGGTACGGCGCTGGAGATCATTGGCGCGCCGATCCCGACCGGTGGCTTTGTCACCTTGTACGTGGACATTACCGAGCGCAAGAAGGCAGAAGAAAAAATCCGCAACATGGCTTTGTGCGATGCGCTGACCGGCCTGCCCAATCGGATCTGCCTGAACGAGCAGCTTGATCAAACCCTGTTGCGGTGTGAAGAAAGCGGGCAAAGATTTGCGCTCCTTTTTCTCGATCTTGATGGGTTCAAAAAGGTCAACGATACGCTGGGGCATGACGTGGGAGACCGCTTGTTGACGGGCGTGGCCGCACGCCTCAAGACCATCGTGCGCGAGACAGATGTTGTGGCACGACTGGGTGGGGATGAATTTGTGGTATTGCTGCATGACATCGATCGACAGTCGATGGCAGAAAAAATTGCCAAGACCATCATCGATGACGTCAGTACACCGTTTGCGCTTGAAGATCAAACCGCAACAGTCGGTGTTTCTGTTGGCATCGCGCTTTACCCGGATCACGGCAGCACCCGCGAGATGCTGCTCAAGGCAGCAGACGGTGCCATGTATTCATCCAAGACCAGCGGGCGAGGAACCTGGCGTATGGCAGGATAAGCCGCCGCCTGCGCAGCGTGCCCGGACCCGGCGCGGTGCTGCCGTAACATTCACTCCCTTACAAACTTCTGGAATGAGTGATATGACGATAGCAACAGTGGGCATTATTGGCGCAGGTACCATGGGCAACGGCATTGCGCAGGCTTGCGCGGTCAGTGGCCTGAACGTGGTGATGGTGGATATTTCTGACGCGGCGGTGACCAAAGGCATCGCCACGGTGTCGGGCAGCCTGGAGCGGCTGCTGAAAAAAGAAAAAATCAGCGTGGCCGACAAGGCTGCGGCGCTGGCGCGCATCAAAGGCAGCACCCAGTACGACGACCTCAAAGGTGCGCAACTGGTGATTGAAGCGGCCACTGAAAACCATGACCTCAAGATCAAGATCCTCAAGCAGGTCGATGCCATGCTGGCGCCAGAGGTGATCATCGCGTCCAACACCTCGTCGATCTCCATCACCAAGCTGGCTGCGGTGACCGGCCGCGCCGACAAGTTCATCGGCATGCATTTTTTCAACCCGGTGCCGATGATGGCGCTGGTGGAAATCATCCGGGGTCTGCAAACCAGCGACGCCACGCACGACGCCGTCCACGCCATGGCCAAGGCACTCGGCAAGACGCCAATCACGGTAAAAAACGCGCCCGGTTTTGTGGTCAACCGCATCCTGGTGCCGATGATCAACGAAGCTTTTTTTGTGCTGGCCGAAGGGCTGGCCTCGCCCGAAGACATTGACGCGGGCATGAAGCTGGGCTGCAACCAGCCCATCGGCCCATTGGCGCTGGCCGACATGGTGGGGCTGGACGTGTGTCTGGCGGTGATGGAGGTGTACCTGGCCGAATTTGGCGACAGCAAATACCGCGCCTGCCCGCTGCTCAAAGAGATGGTCGCTGCGGGTCGGCTGGGGCGCAAGACCGGGCGCGGCGTCTACAGCTACTGATCCCCCCCCCGATGGCCACGAGCCTGCTCGTGTTGCTGGACGACATCGCGACGGTGCTCGACGATGTCGCCTTGATGTCCAAGGTGGCGGCCAAAAAGACCGCCGGGGTGTTGGGCGACGATCTGGCGCTCAACGCCCAGCAGGTCACGGGGGTGAATGCAGACCGTGAACTGCCGGTGGTGTGGGCGGTGTTCAAAGGCTCGCTGGTCAACAAGGCCATTCTGGTGCCGCTGGCGCTGTTGCTCAGCGCCTTTATGCCCTGGTTGATCACGCCCTTGCTGATGGCGGGGGGGCTGTTTTTGTGCTTTGAGGGTTTCGAGAAAGTCGCCCACAAGGCGCTGCACGCCGAAGCAGAAGACACGGCACACCGGGCCGAGTTGGAGCAGGCGCTGGCCAACCCGGACGTGGACCTGGTGGCGCTGGAGCGCGACAAAATCAATGGCGCCATTCGCACCGACTTCATCCTGTCCACCGAGATCATCGTGATCGCGCTGGGCATTGTGCAGGGCAGCGCCTTGCTGGTGCAGGTGGGTGCCTTGGCGGGCATTGCCGTGCTGATGACGGTGGGCGTCTATGGCGTGGTTGGGTTGATCGTCAAGATTGACGACATGGGCCTTTTTTTAAGCCGACGAGACGGTACCCGCGCGTGGGCCCGGTTTCAGCGTGGGCTGGGTGACGGGTTGTTGCTGGCCGCGCCGTGGCTGATGAAGGCGCTGACCGTGGTCGGCACGCTGGCCATGTTTCTGGTGGGCGGCGGCATTCTGGCGCATGGCTGGCACGACGTGGGCCTTTGGATCGAAGCCGTCAGCCAGGGGTTGGGTGCGATGGCACCTGTGGCGTCATTGGTGCTGAGTGCTTTGCTGGGTGTGTTGGCTGGCGGCGCGGCACTGCTTGTGGTAACGCTTGGGCAGCGGCTCAAGGCCAGATTTGCGTAAGCGACTGCGCTTTGGCGCTTATGGCTGTGCCCACTCGGCTGACAGCAATTCGGCTTGCGCCAGCACCGTCTTGACGGCATCTTCCTGCAAGTCCGGTGGGTAACCGTATTTGTTCAGGATGCGCTTGACCATCACGCGGATTTTGGCCCGCGCGCCTTCGCGCAGCGTCCAGTCGATCGTGACACTCTTGCGCACCTGGGTGATGAGTTCTGCGGCGATGACCTTGAGTTTGTCGTCGCCCATGGCTTTCACGGCCGACGCGTTGGCGGCGAGGGCGTCGTAAAACGCGACTTCATCGTCGGTCAGGCCGAGGCTTTCGCCACGCTTGGTAGCGGCGTCGAGCTCCTTGGCAAGCCGGATGAGTTCCTCGATCACCTCCATCGTGCTGATGGCGCGGTTGTGGTAGGCGTTGAGGGTCTTTTTGAGCTTGTCGCTGAACAGTTGGCTCTGCACCAGGTTGCGCCTGGCGCGAACCTTGAGTTCGTCCTTGAGCAACTTTTCCAGCAACTCGGCGGCGACGTTCTTGTGCTTGAGGCCACGCACTTCAGCCAGGAATTGCTCGCTCAGGATACTGATGTCCGGCTTGGGCAGCCCGGCAGCGGTGAACACGTCGATCACCTGACCGTCTGTGGTGATGGCCTGGCTCACCAGTTGGCGGATGGCGGCGTCGATCTGCTCGGGCGTCTTGCGGTTGTGGCTGCTTTGTTTGTTGAGCGCGGCCTGCAGGGCCTGGAAAAAACTCACGTCGTCGCGGATCGCGGTGGCTTCGTCGCTGGCGGCGCACAGCGCGAAGGCGCGCGAGAGCTCGGTCACCCCCTGCACCCAGCGCGTCTTGCCGTCGTCCTGTTCCAGGATGTGCTGCTGCCCAGCGGGGATCAATTGCAGCCGCTCGGCGGGTGTGCCGCAGGTCCAGGCGGCCCAGTTGAAGCCGTGCAGCAAGTCGCAGGCGATGCCGTGTTTTTCCAGCATCAGGGCAATGGCTTGCGCGGTGTCGAAGGTCGGGTCGCCCCGGCCGCCGCTTTCGGTGTACACCGCCAGCGCCTGCTTGAGCTGGTCGGCTAGGCCCAGATAGTCCACCACCAGCCCGCCGGGTTTGTCGCGAAACACGCGGTTCACGCGGGCAATGGCCTGCATCAGGCCGTGGCCCTGCATCGGCTTGTCGGCATACATGGTGTGCAGGCAGGGCGCATCAAAGCCGGTGAGCCACATGTCGCGCACGATCACGATGCGAAACGGGTCTTTGCTGTCCTTGAACCGGTTGGCCAGCGTGCGGCGCTTGTCCTTGCTGCGGATGTGCGGCTGCCAGTCGGGGCCGTCGTCGGCGCTGCCGGTCATGACCACCTTGGCCACGCAGGCGCGGCCTTTTTCGGCCTCGGCATCGTCGTTGGCTGTGCTGGCCCAGTCGGGTCGCAGGGCGATCAGGGCGTTGTAAAGGTCCACGCAGATGCGCCGGCTCATGCACACCACCATGGCCTTGCCGTCCATCGCCTCGATGCGCTTTTCAAAGTGCGCCACCAGGTCGGCAGCCACCAGCGCGATGCGCTTGGGGTCGCCCACCAGCGCCTCCAGTGCGGCCCACTTCGACTTGATCTGTTCCTTTTTCGTCAGCTCCTCGCCTTCGGTGATCTCGTCAAACGCCGCGTCCAGCCTGGGCAACGCGGCGGCGTTCAGGGCGAGCTTGGAAATGCGGCTTTCGTAATAAATCGGCACGGTGGCCTGGTCGGCCACGGCGCGCTGGATGTCGTAAATGCTGATGTAGTCACCAAACACCGCTCGCGTGTTGGCGTCCGCCTTCTCGATGGGCGTGCCGGTGAAGCCGATGAACGAGGCATTGGGCAGGGCGTCACGCAGGTTGCTGGCAAAGCCGTAAGACATGTCGCCGGTCTTTTCATTGACCTTGACGCCAAATCCATACTGGCTGCGATGCGCCTCATCGGCAATCACGACGATGTTTTGCCGCGCGCTCAGCGCGGGCATGGCCTCGCCCTTTTCCGGCATGAACTTGTGAATGGTGGTGAACACCACGCCGCCGCTGGCCCGGCTCAGCAGCGCGCGCAAGTCTTCGCGGCCGCCTGCCTGCACCGGCGCCTGGCCCAGAATGTCAGCGCAGCGCTGGAACTGGCCGAACAGTTGGTCATCCAGGTCGTTGCGGTCGGTCAGCACCACCAGCGTGGGGTTTTGCATGATGGGGTGCCGCACGATGCGCGCCGCGTAAAACAGCATCGAGAAACTCTTGCCGCTGCCCTGCGTGTGCCACACCACGCCCGCGCGCCGGTCGCCCGGCTTGCCGCCGTGCATGCGGCCTACCCAGTAAGTGCCCAGCTCTTCCTGCACCGCGTGGCCGCCGGCAACGCCTGCCGTCATGCCGCTGGCGCGCACGGTCTCTTGCACCGCTGCATTGACCGCGTGGAACTGGTGGTAGCCCGCAATGATCTTGTGCAGCGCGCCAGACTCCGGGTCTTCTTCAAATACGATGAAGTGCTGCAGCAGATCAAGAAAGCGCCGCCGCTCGAACACCCCGCGCACCAGCACCTCCAGCTCCAGCGCCGTTTTGGGTGCGTCGCCGTCGCCATCGATGGTGCGCCAGACCTTGAACCACTCCTGGTTGGCCGTGACTGAGCCCATGCGCGCCTGCAGGCCGTCGCTGACCACCAGCGTGGCGTTGTAATGCAGCAGCGTGGGAATCTCAGCCTTGTAGGTTTGCAGTTGCGCGTAGGCGCTCCAGATGGTGGCGTCTTCATCGGCGGCGTTCTTCAGCTCGATCAGGCCCAGCGGCAAGCCGTTGACAAAGACCACGATGTCCGCCCGCCGGTTGTGCTGCGCCTCGATCACCGTGAACTGGTTTACCGCAAAAAAATCGTTCGCCTGCACATCACCAAAATCCACCAGCCGCACATGGTCGCCCGCGATGCTGCCATCGGGCCGGGGATATTCCACCGGCACGCCGTCGCGCAACATGCGGTGAAAGGCGCGGTTGGTCTGCACCAGCGCGGGCGTGCCCACGCGCAGCACCTTGCGCAACGCCTCTTCCTGCGCCTCTGCCGGAATGGCCGGGTTCAGCCGCCCGATGGCCGCGCGCAAGCGCCCCACCAGCACCACATCGCCAAACGCATCCCGCTCCGCCGCCGGTTCACCGGGTGCCAGCTGCGGCCCGTGGCCAACGCCGTAGCCCAGCTCGGCAAACCAGGTCAGGGCGGCTTCTTCGACGATGGATTCGTTGAAGGTCATGGTTTCAGCCAATGTCGTGTTTCGGACATTCTTGGGTTTGAAATCGTCCAATCGCGACATCATGTCGCGATTTGTGTCGCGATGCTCGCCTGGGCCGCGAGTCTGGGCGTCTATCGCGACGCGATGTCGTGATACGTGGCGCGATCATGGTTTCTGAAAATCTGGTTTGATGTATTCGGTCGCCGGGCCGCGCCCCACTCTGTGGAGCAGTCCAAGTTCGACGAAATGCGATAGATGCCGCTGGGCCGTACGGGCGGTGACCCCAAGGTTACGCGAATACTCGCTTTGGGTTGTGCCCGTTCGACCAGCCACAAACTTCCAGCCTTCCTGCTCTTCGGACGTCAGTTCTTCAAGCATGGCACCAAGCGTCGCAATCGCCGCTGCCCTGCTCCGGTAAATCGTTAGCACGAGGGAATCACCTTCCATAGAGTAACTCGGCAGCGGAAGCCCGAGCTTCTCCGCTTGCTGCTTCAGACTGCTTAGTCCGAATCCCTGTTCTTCCGCCATACCCATCCGGGCAAAGACATAGTGCAGAACCGGATTACGGCTCTTCATTGGGGCTGTGAATGACCGCATCTGCTCCAGTGTGATCGGCGCGATGGGACCTCCGGGACTCTTGATCGTGATGGTGTTGACGTTTACCACCAGTTGACATTTCTGCCCGGCGATGTCGTAGTCGCGGTGAATCAGGGCGTTTACCACCGCTTCGCGAACCATCTCGAATGGCAGCTCCACCTGCTCGCGCCGCTCCATGCGACTCCGGTCCAGTGTGCTGGGCAAAGTTTTGTTCAGCCAATCCTCGAGCTGACCGGGAATCAGAACCATGGCTTGACCGAACTCGGTACGGGATATCTTCCCGTCTGCCAGTTCCGCTCTGGCCAGCACGCCCGCCTGGGGTACCGCGTTTCTCGGCTCCTTGCCAAAGAGAAGAAACCCGAAGCCGGTTGGCGTGACTGCGTCGCCCTCTCCTGTCAGCAGACCTTGCTGCCGCAACAAGCGGACAAACTCGGCAGAACCCACAGCAGGTTCGATTTGCGCCTTTGACCGATAGCGCTCCAACGCCATTTCGGATAAGTCACCAAGCACTATGGCGGCGATGGGGTCTTCGTACTTCGAAAGCTTGATGGGCTCTGGCTCCGGCTTCTCAGTTTGTTTCCTGGCCCATTCAAAAAAGGTCTTGTTCTCGGCAAGAATGACGTCCTGCAAATCTCGATCAAACATGTTAACGGTGACGCCGTGTTGTCGAAGGTGTTCGATGCCTTTCCCGGCGACAGTTGGGTTGTCATCTTCAATGCCCACCCAGACTTCCTTGATCCGAGCGCTGACGATGTGTCGCGCACATCCGCGCTTGGGCGAATTGCGATTCAAACAGGGCTCCAGCGTAGCAAAGAGAACGCATCCATCAAGCTTTTCACCGCCGCACTTCCGTTCCAACAGCGTGTACTCGGCGTGATTGCCTTCGCGCAGCTCGGCGCGAGCGGCGGTTTCGATGGATCCGTCCGCCCTGACGAGTACGGCACCAACCAACGGGTTTGGCTTTCCATCAAGACGATTCTCGGCGACTGATAGACGCATCACTTCGATGGCTTTTTCCATCATCTTTCGAGGCACGAATTTTTTCTTTGCCGTCATAGTACTTTTGCCATTCATTTTGTTGCGTCGTCTTCGACGATGGATTCGTTGAGGCTCATGCTTTGTCGCCGTTCTGTGGCAGCGCCCTGATCAGGCGGTCAAAGTCCGACTCGAACAGCCGGTCCTGCACGATGCGGTATTTTTCGAACTCGCTTTCGGCGTGGGTCTTGGCCAGTTCTGCGGTCACCTTGCCCGCATCCTGAAGAATTTCGCGATCCCATAGTTGGAGGAATCCGCTCAAGCGCTTTTCCCAGTCTTCCATGGTCATCGGAATTTTGCGCCTGGCCTGCATTTCGGCCATGTCGAGGTAGGCAGAGACGATGCGCTGCATTTGCCCCAGCTCAAATTCCGAAAGGTAGTTCGTGGCGATGGAAACGTCGTAGCGATGGATCTTTCCCTTGGGTGCATCTTCCCATGTGGTCAGCCCCATGTTCTCTTTCTTATGGTCGGCGCGATCCACGATCACCTCCGCCGCTGTCTGGCCATGCACGGCGTAGTGCATCTTGTTTTGAACCGCCGCAAAGAAACGCTTCGTGGCCGTTGCAGAAGGGTCGTAGTCCAGCGCGGTGGCGTAGATGTCGGTGACCTTCTGGTAGAACTTGCGTTCTGAGAGCCGTATTTCCCGGATCTTTTCGAGCTGCCGCTCAAAGAACGCATCCGTAAGAGTGCCGCCGCGCTTGAGGCGTTCGGTATCCATCGTCCAGCCCTGGATGGTGTAGTCCTTGACGATCTGGTTGGCCCACTTGCGGAATTGGACCGCGCGCTCGTTCTCGATCTTGAAGCCCACGGCAATGATCGCCTGCAGGCTGTAGTGCTTCGTCTGGTAGCCCTTGCCGTCGGCGGCAGTTATTAAGTATTGCTTAACAACTGAAGATTCCTCCAATTCGTTGTCGCTGAAAACGCGCTTCAGATGCTGGTTGATGGCCGGCACGGAGACTGCGTAAAGCTCCGCCATCATCCGCTGCGTCAGCCAGATGTTCTCATCCTCGTAACGCATCTCCACGCTGGTCTCCGAGTCGCCGCCCGCCGCGACAAAGGTCAGGTATTCCGCCGCTGATGAGTGGACAAGGGCGACTTCGGCTTTCTTCTTGGTGCGACCGCCGGGAGTGGGCTTCATTTTGCTCATGGGTTCAGCCTCCTTTGGATGTGCTTTTAACCGACAAGGATTCCTTGTGAGTTGCCCGCCTGTCTGCGTGCGCTGACGCACTGGCAGGCGTCTCCTCGGGAATGGCCGGGTTCGGCCGCTGGATGATCTCGCGCAGACACCCCACCAGCGCCACTTCAGAAAGCGAATCCTGCACCGCCACCGGTTTACCGGGCGCGAGCTGCGGCCCGTGTCCGACCGCATCGCCCAGGTTCCCGAACCAATAGATGACGGCGTCTTCGAAGTTGGATTCGTTGAGAGTCATCTATTTCAGCTTCAACGAGTCTTCGCTTAGCATAAGTTTGCTGTAGAGTGAATTGTTACTGGGTTTCATTCGTTACTTGAACTGTTGAGCGTTTGCCTTGCAATATTCCCTGACCTGTTCAAGCCAGGGTTCGTACCAAAACCAACTTCCTTCGACGCTCGTCCCGAGACCCTTAACAGGATTCTTTGCATCCCTGTTCTTCCAAAGAAGGGTGTGTTGGTGAATGTTGAATTTGGTGAAACCCTCACTCTTCATTGTGTCCACGATCGACTTCGGGCGTAGCTTGGGTCGCTCGGTCTCTTTGATGATCGCGTATTTCTGATTCACTTTTTTCGCCAATTCCGAATCGGCCTTCACGAACTCGATAACTTCGTCAGCCTGCCCCTTGCGGTTAGCTGTCTTTGCAACGAAGAGCACCCGGTAAGCAAACTTCGGGCTATTGAACTCCTCGTCAGTCAGCTTCCCCTCAAAGCCTTCGACGAACGACTTGATGTGGGTAGGAAGCGATGGTTGCTTTTCGAGCTGCGCGACTTGGTCTGCGGTGATCGAGGAGAACTGGAGACTGAATGACAAGTGTTTGTCGATTGCGTGCTCGTCGCCAAAGAATCTTTTGATGTGGTCGTTGTAGTTCAGGCAGCACGCTTGGAATTTGGCGCTGAAAGATGCGTCAATTCTTCTAGTCATCTGGTGCTCAATTTCGTGACGAACGCCGATTAGGAAGCGAAGGTTGTTTGCTGCGTCACGATCGACCGGACACAGATTCTCATTCAGGCAACGCTCCAACTCCCAGAACTTGTATGCGCCCTTCGCTGTTCGCTCAAAGCGTCGATTTTTACCCTTTTGCTCGAAATATCGATATTCGACGCTGTGCTTCCGGTAGTAGGCGTGAAGCATGTAGGTCCAAGCGATGTTTATTAGGACGATGAACATCTCGGATTTGAAGGTGATCTGTGGGTTATTGAAGATTTGAACCGCTGCGAGAGCCGCTTCACGCGACTTGTGAATCAGTTCATCTGAAACTGAATGAACCAATCTGTTACGCTTTTTTGGTCGAACCATGGCGAGGTCAGTTTTCCAGAGTTGTGACACTCAACTCCCCGCTCAGCATCTTGGGCAGCAGCGTGTCGCGCAGGGTGGCGAGGATTCGGGATTGTTCGGTGTTTGCGCGGATTTGCGCGAACAGGGGGTCGATGGCCTTAGAGAACGCTTGGCAGATTTCTGGCGGCGGCAACATGAACGGAATCCGGTTCATGTTTCCTTGATTTAGCTTTGGTTGAACGGCTCCGTTCACAAACGGCGCGATGTTGCAGCCTTTGAGGTGAAGCAGAAGGTGCTCGGTGCTAATGCCATTCTTGCCGCGCAGAACGTGGGCGTGGTTGTTCACCCAGAATTTGCCCCAGACGTATTGGAGGACGGGCGTCCCGTCTTCGTTAATGACGGAGCCATCCTCGCCCATGAGCGTGTAGATGCCGTCGAAAAGGTAGTCGTCCACGTAATCCATAACCGAGGCCGCGCCGTGGTAAGGATACTTGCCTTCCCGCGCTTCGCGTTCGCGTCCCGACAGGGGAATGCGTTTCGAGTCGACGAATTCAATCACCTCGTCAAGCGTTGTTGCTCTCCAGCCAGTCGGGGTAACGCCTTCTGCCTTGTGGTCAAAATGGTCGGGGAAGAGGGCGGCGGTGGCGGGGTCGAGGGCGGCGGGCTGGCGGCCGTCGAGTTTGGCACGGACGGGGTCGAAATCCACGAACCAGCTCTGGAACAGCGAGCGCGCCATCGCCTCCAGCGTCGCGTTCATCCGCCGGTTCAACTCGATCTTGTCGTCCAGCGCCCCCAGCACCGCCGCGATGGCTTTTTGCTCTGCGAGGGGTGGGAGTGGCATGCTGAAGTTCGGTATGTCTGCGCACTTCAAGCTGTCGAACACCGCGCCCACATTGATGAAGGTGCCAACTTGTTCCCACCAGTCAGTACCACGAACTAGCCAACGCAAAAACGGCGGAAATACTTTCCTGCCATCAGCACGAAGCAGTACAAGGTTCTGCCCAAGCGCACATTCAAGGTCGGCTGGAACGCATGCCGTTTCCCCCGGATTACAGCGACGAGATAGGATCACATCGTGTTGCTGCGGCTTGGCTTTTCGTGTCCACTCAGAGAAGTGCTCAGGCGAGATGCGTCGCGCATCGTTGAGGTCAATTCGTCCTTCCTTGAGTTGTGGAATGGCAATGTAGGGGTAACCGCTGTCGGCAGCAGGAGGTGTGCGGTGGTCGCAGTCAATCAGCACCACCCCAGCTTCGCGAAGCGATGTACGTTTCCACCTACCCGCCATAACCCAGCCCCATCAGGTTTCCTTTGACGGCCGGCGCCAGCCTCAAAGACTCGGCAAACTGGAAGTCCCGTTCAGCGACAGGGCGCGGCATCTTTTCCGTGTGGCCTTTCATGATGTGTGCCCGCCTGATTGCGCGTTCTCGCTGTCCCACATTTCCCGATAGGCATACACATACTCAGCCGTGGCTTGTGGGTTGATCTGCCAGTAGTGGCGGCAGAGTGCTTTGAAAGGGGCGAGGCCTTCGGGGATGCAGGCGCAGTCGAGAAGGTGATCCAGGGTATGCTCAATCTCGCTCTCGTTGCAGGAGCGGCTGTGAATAAGTCGCTGGGCGACGGGGGCGTAAGCCGCCGCTTTCTGGCGTTGCAAATCGCGCAGCGGGGCGATAAGGTCCACGAGCGTGATCAACGTCTCCTCATAGGTCCCTGATTGTTGCTTGGTGGCGCTCATGGTGTTGGGTTCTGAAACCGATCTTGCTTGGCAGCTTGCTGGAGGGCAGCTTGCAACTGGCTACGCAGTTCGTCGCGGTTGGGTAGGAAAAGTTGGTATTTCTGCACAAAGAGTTGGCTGTCCATCTTGTAGGTCGCGTATTCGACAAGCAATTCGTCTTTCGATCGGATGAGGATGATGCCGATGGGTGGGTTATCACCTTCGCCATTTTCCTCGGCAGCGAAGTAACCGAGGTAGAGATTCATCTGACCGATGTCGTGGTGCTCTACGTCGTGTATCTTGAGATCAATCAGGACAAAACAGCGCAGGTGGCGGTGATAGAAGACGAGATCGACGTGGTAATGGGTGTTGTTCAGCGTGATGCGGTACTGCCTCCCCACGAAAGTAAAGCCTTTTCCCATCTCCAGGAGAAAGGACTGAAGCTGGTCGCAAAGGCGGGTTTCGAGGTCGGTTTCAGCCAGGTGGTAAGGCTCGGGCACTTTGAGAAACTCGAACACGAATGAATCGCGCAGCAGATCGTCTGGCTGGCTGACGATGTGGCCCTCGGTGGCCAGTTTGAGGATGTTCGACTTTTCCCGGCTTGCGGCCAGGCGCAGGAAGAGGGAGGATTTGATTTGGCGTTGCAGTTCCCGGACTGTCCATTTCTCCCGCGCGCACTGCTGTTCGTAAAAACCGCGCTCCAGCGGGTCGTCGAGCTTCAATAGTTCGACGACGTGGGACCAGCTTAAAAGGTGCGACAGCGTCGCACCTTTTGGGTAGGTGACGTAAAACTGGCGGGCGCGGATGACATTGCTGCGGCTGAAGCCTTTGCCGTGACGGAGCCGAAGGTCACGGCTCAAATTGGTGACCAGCGCTCGACCGTATCCAGCGCGGGTTTGGCCACCTTGCTCAAACTGCACGATGTCATGCCCGATCTGCCAGAAGGTTCGGGTGAGCTGTTCGTTGACTGCCCGGTAAGCCTGACGCTGACCTTCGGCGTAAACCGCCGAAATGTGGTCAACCAAGGCTTGATAGCCCGGATCAGCGGTGAGTTGAATGTCACTCATACCCCAGCCCCCTCAGATTTGCTTTGATGGCCTGCTCCAGCCTCAAAGATTCGGCAAACTGGGCGTGCAGTTCCGCGACGAGGCGCGGCATTTTTTCCTCGAAAGGCTCACCGTCGTCTTGCGCCTCTTCAGCGCCGACGTAGCGGCCGGGCGTGAGCACAAAGCCGTGCGCGGCGAACTCCAGGGTGGTGGCGGATTTGCAGAAACCCGCGATGTCTTCGTATTGGGTCGGGACTTTATCGCCGCGCCAGGCGTGGTAGGTGCCGGCGATCTTCTGCAGGTCGACCTCCAGCAGCTCGCGGTGGACGCGGTCAATCAAGGTGCCCATCTTGCGGGCGTCGATGAAGAGGGTTTGCTGGCGGCGGTCGCGAAAAGCCCGCTTGCCATCCGCACCTTTGTTTTTTGCCAGGAACCACAGGCAGACGGGAATTTGCGTGCTGTAAAACAGTTGCCCCGGCAGGGCGACCATGCAGTCCACGAGGTCGGCCTCGATCAGGGCGCGGCGGATCTCGCCTTCGCCGGACTGGTTGGACGACATGCTGCCGTTGGCCAGCACAAAGCCGGCCATGCCGTGCGGCGAGAGGTGGTGGATGAAGTGCTGCACCCAGGCAAAGTTGGCGTTGCCTTTGGGCGGCACGCCGTAGCGCCAGCGCACGTCGTCGTCTTTGCGAAACCAGTCACTGTCATTAAAGGGTGGGTTGGCCAGCACATAGTCGGCGCGCAGGTCGGGGTGCAGGTCGCGGCGGAAGGTGTCGGCGTGCTCCGGGCCAAAGTCGGCCTCGATGCCGCGGATGGCCAGGTTCATGATGGCCAGGCGGCGCGTCGTAGCGTTGCTTTCCTGCCCGTAGATGGCAATGTCGCCCACCTTGCCGCCGTGCGATTCGACAAACTTTTCAGACTGCACGAACATGCCGCCGGAGCCGCAGGCGGGGTCGTAGATGCGGCCTTTGTAGGGCGCGAGCATTTCGACCAGGCAGCGCACGACGCAGCTCGGCGTGTAGAACTGGCCGCCGTTCTTGCCTTCGGCGCTGGCAAAGCGGGTCAAAAAGTATTCGTACACGCGGCCGAGCAGATCGACACTGCGGTGGGTCTTCTCGCCCTCGCTGGCAGCGGTGAGGCAGATGGTGGCGATGAGGTCGATGAGTTCGCCCAAGCGGTGTTTGTCCAGGCCGGGGCGCGCGTAGTCCTTGGGCAACACGCCTTTCAGGCGCGGGTTGTCGCGCTCGATGGCGACCATGGCGTCGTCCACGGTCTTGCCGATGGTGGGCTGGCGGGCAGCGGCTTGCAGGTGCGACCAGCGCGCGTCGGCAGGGACCCAGAAGACGTTTTCGGCCTTGTATTCGTCCGGGTCTTCGGGGTTGGCCCCGGCGTAGTCGCCCAGGCCAGCCAGGAGCTTGGCGCGGTGTTCCTCAAATGAATCAGAGATGTATTTGAGGAAGATGAGCCCAAGGACGACGTGCTTGTATTCCGCCGCGTCCATGTTGTTGCGCAGCTTGTCGGCGGCAAGCCAGAGCTTGGCCTCGAAGCCGAGATGCGCGGACGAATCTGTTTTTTTGTTGGGTGCTTTCGCCATCAGACTTCGCCGCCAAATTTCCGGGTGAGGTTGTCCAGGTATTTTTCGACCATCTTTTCAAATTCGGCTTCCACAACCGGCGCCACCACCATCTTCATCAGACCTGGCAAGGGCAGGGTGAGTTCGCCCTTGGACTTGAAGGTGATGTGCGTGGATTTTTTCTTGTCCACAATTTTCCAGCTACCCGACACCAGCGCGTTGCCCTCACCGGGCACCGGTGTCCACACCACCGTACCCTTGGCGGCGTCGGCCACGTATTTGCAGGCGTACACCGTTTGCAGGTTCACTTGCGCCAGGCCGATTTTTTCCATCTCCCAGCGATACACGCCGTCACCCAGGTCGGTGAGCTTGTCGACCTTGGGAAAGTGACTGGCCGACTTGGGCACGTCGGACAACAGTTTGAAAACGGTCGCGAAATCGGCCTTGACGTTGAGTTCGTAGCCCAGATCGATGGTAACTTTGATGGCCATGGCGTGTCCTG
>Ga0172375_10003645_pt1 | contig 23285 bp, 19 predicted proteins | sample LakKiv1m_FD_114537 | JGI IMG/M metagenome (GOLD analysis project Ga0172375, IMG submission 114537) | Freshwater microbial communities from Kabuno Bay, South-Kivu, Congo - kab_092012_11.1m | ecosystem: Environmental > Aquatic > Freshwater > Lake | place: Democratic Republic of the Congo... | reverse complement strand
GGATGAAATTGATATCCTTCGGATAACCGCCGCAGGAGGCGAACACGACATCATACTGCGGTGTATCTTCAATTTCGCAATGGGCCGCGAGTATCGCGCACGCCGCTCGAAAGTGATCTGGTCCCCGACCTGGAAGCAGGCGGCAGACGCGGCCCTCCGAGTCCACTACTCCGTGGACGGCCAGGTCGGCAGCGCGAAATGATTCATATTCCGCCAGATCCTCAGCCAGGGGGTTACCTTCCAAGACTCCCGGGCGGCAACCGGCGCTCAGCGCACCGCGGCGGTGGTCAAGAAACAGACCATGATTATGGTAAATGGATGCCCTCGAGCCGAGCCCTGGAAACACGAGCTTACGTCCGCCGCCGTAACCCGCGAAGTAATGGTGAGACACAGTTCCGAAGGTGATCAGGCTGGATGCTTCCATAATTTGGCGTGGGAGCAACACGGGGGTGCCGCGCGAGGTCTCACCTAGTGGTACGAACCGCCCCTTATCTGTACAATCGTGATGCACGAAGACATGCCGGACAAACTCATCTCCATAGGCCGCGGCGCTTTCCGCGTCCGACTGGCGTGGGTGTGTGCCGTAGGCGATGTGGACGGTCATTCCCGTTGGATCGGCGCCGGCTTCCAGCAATACTCGGATCAACACCGGCAAATACCTGGCATACTCGCACAGCCTGGTCTTGTCGGCCACTACGAGGGCTACACGACTGAGATCACACCCTGAACCTCGTACTACCGCCTCCAGCCTTGATGAAAAGACCGCTTCACTGACTTCCTTTTGCGGCTCTCGAATGGTGTAGACGTCAGGACTTGATGAAAAACTGAAAGGAACGTGGTGAGTTCCGAATTTCAGGTGAATTGGACCGTCCATGATGCCTCTCCTTCTGCCCAACGGTCCGCCCGACTTCCCGGCGTCCGCACTTGGATGCATTGCTCAGTATTACTCCATCGAGCAAGGATTATGAATTGTTGCTGCGATCAATCTGCCATTTTACGAGTAGCAACTCTTGTGCCATTGCCTTCTGATTGGGGATGTTCCTCTTATTCCTTGTCATAACAGCGCGATATTCTCAGCCGGAACAAGCCCCCCGTGGATACTGTGCGAAATCCGCACACATGTCTCGTGCGGCAATGAACCGTTGACGGGAAGTCTTCCGCTCGTGTCTTATCTCCGAGTCTCAGGCCACCAAGCCAGATGGCGGAGACGGCTTCACTCCTGCCCGATTTGGTTCGCTTCGAACCGAACGTTGGAGCGTCCCGACTTTCTCGGGACGCAGCCTGATTCGCAGAAGCTTAGAATCCTCCCGGTTCCCGGCCTCTCGCCGTCCAAACCAAGGATGATGCCTGCAACTATCTGAAGCCCGGTGTGAGAAATCTTCTTGCATGCAGCGTCTGCATCGACTCTCGTGTTCTGACGTTTCCCGGCAAGTTCAAGCACGGCTGAATCCGTTGTCTCGATACCCACAAACACCTTGTACATACCTGCACGAACCATCAGAGCCATCAACTCCGGGTGGTTCCCCAAATTAATGGAAACCTGAGTGTAGAAGGGGACCGGTGTCCAGTTTGTTTCCGGATGTTCGAAGGAGAGCGTTCCCGAGCAGTTGAGTGAATTCCATTGTCTCCGATCCACGAAAGTGACTGGACCAGGAGCCCACGATGATTTGAAATTCTTCACGGAATTCAAAGGCATGGACCTGGATGGGGGTTGCCGTAGGAACCGTCTTGTAAGGAAATCCGAACCCGTCTATGCATTTGGCCCCTCCGCAGCTGACCAACTCGGACCTCCCCGTCCTTGGTGCGCAAATTGATTCCGGCGTTACCTCTCCAAGAAAATTGATCTGTATGGCTGCCCGGTACCACTGGAGCCTGTCGAACAAAAAGCTCGTGATCCTTTTCTGAAGACTCTCGGGCAGAACGCTGCCGAGAGAGATCAACAGCGACATGAACTGACTCTGCTTCGAGGCCATTCCGGATTGCCCCAATCGCTTGCGCTGAATTCTCATGGTCATGGGAAGCATCTGCCGGTCACATCGCTGTCTCTCGTCGGTAGTGAGGTGAATCAGAGAGAACCGATTCGGCTCTTCAGGAGGTTGAATGATACCTTGCACAGGAACGGACATCGACGTCGTAATCATGGCCGTATCCACGTGACGCGTCGAATTCCATTCCTCGATGGTGACGTGGGCTGAGGCGGTCAACAGATCCACGAGGTCGACGCTTAGATCCCTTGCCTTGTCTTTGATCAATTGGGTCTGTCGAGCGGTGAAAGCGATCCGACTGACATTGTAGCCCAAGTCCGTACGGGTACCTGTCCCGAAAGGGATTCCCGTCTCGGCCTTGCGAGGCCACAGCGCCGGAAAATCCCGTGATGAAAGTCTGGGAGGCCTGGAATCCGTATGCGACCGCCTCGATCGCCCAACCGAGGTCGCTTGCTCACCTTTGGAAACAATTGGCGGTAACCCTGTTGCTCTGACATTATATTCCGCTACCATTTGTCCCAGAAATTCGCAACCGACCCATGCATCAGCAACCGAGTGGTGAGCTATGAGGGCCAGCACGGAGCCCCAACCGCCGACATCTATCAGGAACAGGGTGGCCGCAGGTTCCAGCGTTAGATCAAGCTTTTTGTCCAGGTGAGGCTCGAGGAAACCCACCACTTGTTCAAAGAGGTCCGTTCCAGGCTCAATATCGTTCAGCCTCAGTGTCTCGACGAATCTTGCAGACGGTGTATCGTCAGTCATCGGCTTGCGGTAACTGGTGAATCCCTGTCCGGCTCGATGCTCTTCCAGAACAGCAGCCAAGGAGGGGAACCGCTTGATTACTTTTCCAACGGCCTGGTACAGGGCGCCTGATTCCAAGGGAGCCTCAAACGCGAGGGCAACAAGAATCACGTTGCGGGCGTTTCCATCGCTTGAAAGCGCAAAAATTTTCGACAGAGCGTTCATCCGTGGACTCAGCCTCATGCTATATTCGGTCGCCTGGGAGTGTACCGCCTGGAAGATCGTCTATCTGAGCATGGATTCTCTCCCTTATCGTACTACGGAGCCGAAACATGTCCTCCCCCGATCCGCAGTAATCCGGAAACCAATAGAGCCTGCCGGGATTACTGATCAACACCGCGGAAGAGATACATCGAGAATTTGAGCCGGTATCCAGAATGTATCCCGTGACGCCACAGGAGAATCGCGACCGCTCGAATTGTCTGAGCAACAGAACAGATCTCATCGGAAACAGGATGACCAAAACCACAAAGCTATTAACGCAACCGCACAAGGTGTCATGGAAGCCAATATCCCCGCCCAAACCAGATCTGCAAAGTTGTTGTGGGAACTATTGGCAGCAGGCGACATTTTGGCCAAGAGATGACGATTCGGTAACCAGGCAATTGCTATGTGGAAGGCCGCTGATGTAAAGAACAGGGCAGCGAAAAACACCCCCTTACTTTCCGTTTGTGGGCTTGAGTATGGTTCAGTTATTGCGAAAGCCAGAGCCAAGGAGATGGTCATGATGACTGTCTCGGCAACGGCGGTACCCAGAAGCAGGCGCACAGGAAGTCTCCGGCCTTTGGAGCGAAACAGTCGGAGGCAAGCTGCTTTGGACAGTGCGCCCACAGAAGCACCCGCCGCTGACCCGACCACTGCCGTGGCTGCAAAGAAAACCGGCAAAAGCTCTATCATGGCAGTCACTACTATCACGGCCGGCCTGCTCGGTCAAATTCAGAGCGGGACGACTCATGCCATTTCGAGTTCAAACGAGTGACTTTGCCGAGCCGGCAGGACACCTCCTCCGCTACGAACGGAGGACCTGCCTTCGCTTCGGAGGAGCCCTGCCGGCCTCACCCTTGGAAAGCGAAATGGTGTCAGCACCGGAAAACCTTCTCGCTCTTCCTGCCGGGTGAGGTGGCCCCCCCTTTCAAGACAAAAAATGGTCTTTTTTAAGGTGGAAAAGTACATTTTGAGAGTAGGTGAATGGAGTCAGGTTTTCCTCCCGGGGGTGCGTGTACGGGTGTGGAGTTGGTACGGGGTCTTGTACCCGAGCGCCTGACGTAGTTGCATCTGGTCGTAGAAACCAAAATAGGCTCTGAAGCTTGAGGCCGCTTCTCTGACCGTTTCGTACTCCTTGCGATACACCTCCTCGTACTTGACCGTGCGTCAGAGACGCTCCACAAAGATGTCGTCTTATACCCTTCCTTGCCCGTCCATGCTGATCATGATGCGTTCTGCTTCCAAGGCTCTCAGTTCACGTCTCGCTTTTCGTCCTCCATTGCGTGAGAGTCAGGAAAAGCTACACGTAATAGAAGATGCCCTACAGAGCCAGGTACTTCTTTACTATCTCTTCGTTGTTCAGAATGCCTTGCATGGTATCACTGTGTACCACTTGGCCTTTTTCCAGGATATAGCCACGGTCTGACACCTGCCGGCAGAAGCGCAGGTTCTGGTCTGCAAGCAGCACCGTGACCCGACTCTCACGAATCGTGTTTATTGCCTCAACCAGCGAGCGCACGATCAATGGAGCCAAGCCTTCGGACGGCTCGTCCAGGAGCAGCAGGTCGGGATTCGCCATAAGCGCCCGTCCCAGACTAAGCATCTTCTTTTCGCCCCCGGACATGTTGAGCCCTTTCTGCTTGCGACGAACCCGCAGAATCGGGAACAACTCCTGCACTTTTTCAAGGTTCCACATCCCGCTCCTTCGAGCCACCCTGGCTGCTATTTCAAGGTTTTCTTCGCATGTGAGATCAGGGAATATACGGAGGTCGTCCGGCATGTACGCAATCCCTTGGGCAGCCATTGTATGGGCCGGGCGTCCGCACACCTCTTGACCCTTGAAGAGCACGGAGCCGCTTCTCGGGACGGTCAGCCCTATGATGGAACGGAGGGTCGTAGTCTTGCCCACTCCATTGCGACCGAGCAAGGCCACCACTTCCCCGAAGCCGACCTCGATGTTGATGTCCTGCAAGATATGGGACGTGCCGTAAAACGTGTTCACTTGCTTGACGCTGAGGATCACTATACCACCTCCTCGCCCAGGTAGCACTCCCGCACCTTCTCATCGGACTTCACATGGTCCGGGCTGCCGTCACAGATGATTTCCCCCCTGTAGAGAACCATGACGCGATCGGAAAGCGAAAACACAATGTCCATATCATGCTCCACGATCACGAATGTGGTTCGCCCGCCGGCAGAAAGACGCCTGATATTCTCGAGGATTTCAGCTCTCTCCACAGGGTTCATCCCCGCGGTCGGCTCGTCGAGAAAGAGAAGAAACGGCCGGACCGCAAGCGCAATAGCTACCTCCAACAGACGCTGATCGCCATGTGATAGCTTTCCGGCCAGGGTGTGAGCCTGTTTCACGAGGTTCACCCGCTCAAGTTCTTCCATTACTCTTTCCTCGGCCTTGACCTCTCTACTCAGGCTTCGGAAAAAGTGGTGGGCCTTTCCCGCTTGGCTCAAAACGGGAATCTGGATATTCTCGTAAACCGTGAGTGCCGGAAATACATTGACCACTTGAAAGGAGCGACACAGGCCCAGCCGAACGCGCCGATGAGTGGGAAGGTGAGTTATCTCCTTGCCCTTCAGGAAGACCCTTCCCTCGTCCACCGAAACAGACCCGGAAAGCATATTGATGAGCGTTGATTTGCCCGCACCGTTGGGACCGATGATCGAAGTGATCTGCCCCGCGTGTATCTCGAAGCTCAAGTTGTTGGCAGTTACCACTTTGCCGAAAGCCTTGCTCAGGTGATCCACTTGGAGCAGAGGAGTGCTCATGGTCGGCCCTCCTCGCCCCGCGGCGTCGCTTTGCGGGCAAAGAATGCTTCTATCCGGCCCATGGCTCCCCCGCGAAATCCCATGATAATCACTAGGAGCAGTATGCCGAACCATAGCATCCAGTTCGTAGCAAAGCGCTCGATGATTTCCCGCAGCACCACGAAGATGACACTACCCACTATCGGTCCGCTGAAGGTCTGGAGTCCTCCTATGAGGCTTACCAGGACCGGCTCCGCGGAATGCGTCCAGTGCGCGGAAAACGGGTTGGTGTTGCTTTCCAGCATGGCAGCGAGAGACCCCGCCAGTCCGGCAAAGGCTCCGGAGATCACAAACGCGGCCAGCCGATAGAGCCTGACAGATACGCCGGCGAACGACGCTCGTTGCGGATTCTCCCTGATGCCTGCCAATACCAGGCCAAAGGCTGAAGATCGTATCCGGTGAATCACCCACACCGTGAGCGCGAAAAAGACCAATACCATGAAGTAGAATTGAGAGTCCCTGGCTATAGGAAACCCGAGACAAGGCGCCCTGCCGATCCCCACAAGGCCGTCGTCTCCGCCCGTGATACTCCGCAGATTCCACACCAGAGAAAAGACCATCATGCCGAAGGCCAGGGTCAGCATCGCGAAGTAAATCTCCGTGTGGCGCACGCAGAAGAAGCCTATGATCAACGCTGCCAGCACCGCCAGGCACACTCCTGCGAAAACCCCGACCAAGGGGTTGGGAGTCACATGCAGAAAGCATAGAGACATGCCGTACGACCCGCACGCAAAGAACGCCGCGTGTCCGAACGACAGCAATCCCGTGCGACCCAGCAAAAGATTGTAGCCGAGGGCAAAGATGGACAGCAGCATGACGCGCATGGTGAGGTACAGCACGAAGCGACCGCTGAACAGCCCAATACCCAGAAGAACCAGGCCCACCAAGCCGAAAAGGAGGTACGGTACATAACGGCCCATGTTACGAAGCCTCTCCGAAGAAACCCTCAGGCCGCCACAACAACACGACGGCCATCAGGATGAAGGTCAGGAACATGTCGAAGGCCGGGATAAACCTCGTCCCGAATGACGAAAGCAAACCGAGGACCAACGACCCGAGAAACGCCCCTTTCAGGCTCCCCAGCCCTCCTATGACGACCACCACAAAGGCCTCGATGATGATCGATTCTCCCATCCCGGGGGTAAGGAGTCCCACGTAGGGGACGGCGAGTCCGCCGCCAAGTGCGCCCAACCACGTACCGAATACGAACACCCCGGTGTACAGTGCAGGGACCCGCACGCCTATGGCAGAGGCCATCTCTCTGTCCGAGGACGCCGCTCTTATGATCCGCCCGGCCCACGTTTTCTCAAGCGCGGCCCAGAGTGCCAGTGCGACGAGTGGTCCGGCTCCCATAATGAAAAGGCTGTACGTGGGGAAATTCCTGCCGAGAATCGGCACCGAGCCGGAAAGACCGGGAACCTTTGGAGACCCGAGAGAGCCGGCACCCCAAGCCATCTTGACCAGATCGTCGAAGATCAGTACGAAGGCAAACGTGAGGAGCAACTGGTAGGGCAGATCCAAATGGTAGACGTATCGCAGAAAAAATCGCTCCATCAGGAAGCCGATGGCACACACGCACAGGGGGCCGATGATCAGTCCAAGCCAAAAATTGTCGCCAAACCAAGACAAGAAGGAGAAGCAAAAATAGGCCCCCAGCATGTAGAACGCGCCGTGGGCAAAGTTCAGTACCCTCAACACCCCGAAAATGAGCGTCAGCCCACAGGCGACAAGCCACACAAACATCCCTTGGGCCAAGCCGGTCAAGCATACATGAACCAGGGACTCGAGCATGAACATTGACCTCCCGATTCTTCTCAGGTCGTCTGAATGAACCAGAAGACTATCCCCGGTCGGGTCCGGCCTGCTCCCGGGGATAGCCTCACAGGTTAGGATTTGAACGGCGGCTTGGTGCCTTCGCCCTCGAACGGCGGACGGTTGAAGCATTGCTCGGGCGTGATGACCACCGTCTTACCCATGACCTTGAAGGGGTATTTCGGATTGCTCGCCGTCAAACCCCAAGGCACTGAGTACATCGCCTGGTGGTCTTCCTTGCGAAAGACCCTCTTCCCTGCCGGGCTGTCGAGTTCCATCCCTTCCAAAGCCTGAATCACGGCCTTGCTTTCCTTGGACCCGGCAGCCTCCACGGCCTTCTTGAACGCGAACATGGTCGAATAACCCGTCTCAGAAACATAAGCGGGATAGTGATTCCATCTCTTATGAAAAGCATTGACCCATTCGGTGTTCTTGGGGGTATCGGGATACATGAAAAAGTAGCGTCCGGATATCCAGAGACCGTCGGGCATGGCTTCGCCCAGCCCTTCGAGCACGTCCATTGCAGCGCCGACCGGCAGCATCACATGCTTGACGCTCTTGAACAGGCCGGCCTCGGAAGCCTGCTTTATCATGGTGATCAACTCGCCGGCCCATTCCACCGAGTAGAGCCCTTCGGGTTTGGCATCGAGAATCGTGTTGATATGCGGACGAAAATCGGTCGTGCCAAACGGCGCCCACGACTCCGCCACGAACTCGCTATCGCCTTTGAGCTTGCCGAGAGTGTCCTTGAACATGCTCCAGCACGTGTATCCGTACTCGTACTTGGGGCTTATTGTGGCCCATTTCTTGGCAGGAAGGTCTTTGGCCACAAATGCGGCGGCGTTTCCGTCCTGGTACGTCGGCGAGCAAATGCGGAACACCTGTTTGATACCGTTCTTGAATACCTCCACCTCGGTGAGTTTTTCCGTCGCCGCGTGGGTGACCATGAGCGGCTTGTCCAGTTGTGCCATCACCGGCGCCAAGGCGAGCGCCTGCCCTGAGGAGTCTACACCTGCAAGAAAGTCCGCACCCCACGAGTCTACAAAGTACCGCGCGTTCTTGATGGCCTCAGGAGCCTTGAGAGTGGAGTCACGAAATTCCACTTCCAGCTTCACTCCTGCAATACCGCCCGCGGCATTGATCTCATCCACGGCCATCTGGGCCCCCATACGGTGGAATTCTCCGTAACCGGCCAGGGTGCCGCTCATGATTGCCTGATAGCCGACCTTGACCGGTCCCTGGATCTTGGGCTCTGCCGCCCACAGGCCGGTGGGCTTGAGAACACCCGTGCCGAGACCGGCAGCCGCAGCGGTAAGAAGGCCGGCCTTCACGAAGTCCCTTCTGGTGATGTCCTTTTTTGCCATGCACTCACTCCCTTCTCTCTGGGTGGATCGGATACGCTGAGGCGATCCACGTGAAATGTAGGGCCTAATGCTTCCCTCTTGACCGTAACTATCGAGTCATATCCGCGATGTCGTTCACTCGGTGTGGCGTGGTCCGCCGGACCTATTTTCGGCGCGGAGCATCTCCCTCGGGCAGCATCGTGCGCAGGGACGTTTTCACGACCTTGCCGCCGGGGTTCCGGGGTAACTCCTCGATCATCGTGATTCCCGCGGGCACCTTATAGTCTGCAATCAGTCGCTCGCAGTGGGCAATAAGCTCTTCCTCCTTCGGGTGTGAGCCCGGAGCAGGCACTACAAACGCGTGGACTACTTCCCCGAAGATGCTGTGAGGACGAGGGACCACCGCGGCCTCGAGAACCTCGGGATGGCCCAATAGTGCCGATTCCACTTCGATGCAGTAGATGTTCTCGCCGCCGCGATTGATCATGTCCTTCATGCGGTCCACCACGTACACGAAGCCTTCGTCATCTATGCGTGCAAAATCACCGGTTCGCAGCCATCCGCCCCCGAGATTCTTCTCTGTGGCATCGGGCTTGTTCCAGTAGCTGGTGACCACATTGGGCCCCTTGACCCACAATTCGCCGACCGTGTCGGCAGGAAGGTCCCGTCCGTCCAGATCAACCACCCGCACCTGCACTCCGGTAACGGGCAGACCCACGGAGGCCCCCTTTCGAAGTGTGTCACAGGGCGGCATAGTCGTGGTCAGCGAGCTGGTTTCGGTAAGACCGTACGCATTGAATAGCTCCACGTGCAATCTCTGGTGCAAAGTCTTGATTGTATCCAGCGCCATAGGTGCGCCCCCGTATGAAAGGGCTCGCAACCCGGAAAGGTCCGCGTTTTCGAGGGCGGGGTTCACCAGCATGAGGGTGTACATGGTGGGAACGGTAATCATCGTGGTGACCCTGTGCGCAGCCAACAGCTCAATCATCCGAGCCGTGTTGTAAGAGCGCATAATCACGCAGGTTCCCCCGGTGTAGCACAACGCCACGAGCTGCGTGTTCAAACCGGTCACGTGAAAAAGCGGTACCACGATAAGGGTGATGTCGGTCTCCCGATAACCCATGTGGACGCCCGCGTTACGGGCATTACAGAAGATGTTGCGGTGGCTCATCACTGCGCCTTTGGGCAAACCGGTGGTTCCGGAGGTGTACATGATGCAAGCCGGGTCATCGAAAGAGAGTCGTGGAGAGGGCGGAACCAGGGCTTGGGGAGTCACCGGATCACGGAAGAAGGCTGCGCCCTCCTTGCGCTCCTCTCCCGCGTAGATGAGATCAGGGGGCTCTTCCAACGTGTCCTTGAACGCCTGGTAGGTTTCCCAGAACTGATATCCCAGAATGAGTGTCCGAGGGCGAGAATCGTTGACAATATACGTGAATTCTTTCGGCGCGAGGCGGTTGTTCAGAAGAACCACAATCGCTCCTAGTCTCAAAACGGCAAAATATGCGATACAGAACTCGATGCAGTTCGGGAGCAGGAGAGCCACACGATCGCCGACGCTGACCCCCTGTGCGGCCAAGTGGCAGGATAGTGCCTCCACCCGAGAAAGGGTCTCGCCGAAGGTGAGCCGTGTGTCGTCTTCAATCAGCGCGGTCTTGTGGGGAAGTCTGCCGGCCGTGTACTCAAGGATCTCGTGGACCAGCATGTGAGGCTCCTCTACCAGGCAGTCCAGCCACCGTCAATGTAGATGGTCTGCCCCGTTATAAAATCCGAAGCAGGTGCAGCCAGAAAGATAACCAACCCCTCCAGTTCCGGGGGATACCCCCATCGGCCCATCGGGGTCCTCTCGTTGATAAAGTTGAAGCGCTCAGGGTCGTTGCGGAGTTGGGCGACCAACTCGGTCTCGAAATAGGTCGGTCCGATACAGTTCACCCGCACTCCCAGCTTGGCCCATTCCAAAGCCATGACCTTTGTGAGCTGATCCACCCCCCCCTTTGCCGACGCATATGCCGCCTGCATGGGCAACGCGACGGTGCCCAAGATGGAACCCATGTTGATGACCTTGCCGTAGCCCCGTTCCAGCATTTGAGGCACCACCGTCTGCGCAACGAGGAAGTAGCCTTTCAGGTTTGTGCTGAGGATCCTGTCCCATTCGTCTTCGGGGAATTCGAGCACAGGTACCCGGTGATTAACCCCCGCGTTGTTGACCAATATGTCGATCTTGCCGAAATAGCGGAGGATTTCAGTGAATCCTTCTGCTATACTCGATTTCGACGTTACGTCAATCCTGAACCCTTTGGACTGCCTGCCCAGGTTGCGGATAGCCTGAGCAACCCGATCGAGATCCTCAACACTTCGGCCGCACACGGCAACGTCAGCGCCGGCCTTGGCAAGCGCAAGTGCCGAGACCTCGCCGAGCCCCCTGGTACTTCCCGTGACCATGGCAATCTTCCCGGTGAGATCAAACAATTCCAGGGACATGTCTTCTCCCTACCGCCTGTTTGTAGAATACTGAAAAAGGCAGAAATCGCCAGTTGTTTCAAGTCCTAATGCTAGCTAGACCAAGGTCGAAGGTGCCTGTTGCTTAGCAACTTTACAACATACTGAACCCCTGTCAAGATTTTTCTGAATAAGTCGCTCCTCACAGGAAGCACGCGATGACCGCCGTAGTCGTGTGCGAAAATTCAAGTCCGCGTAAAGACTATGCGGCGTGATCCTCTTTGATGGGCCACCGCGCGGCTCACGCGTTCTTGGAGTTGACTTCCCTCGCGGGGAATACTATGATGATTGTCACTATACTGAAATGTCTTGGGACTCGCTGGACATGGAAACCATTGGAACCCGTCTGCGGAATCAGCGTAAGACTCGCGGGCTATCCCTCAAGCAGGTAGCAGCGCTCGTAAAATGTACGCCCTCGTATCTGTCCATGGTGGAAAACGACAAGCTGGATCCGTCGGTCTCGAGACTCAAAAGGATCGCGGATGCTTTGGGGGTGACCATTGTCGAACTCTTCTCCGAAGGATCCGGCGACGCGGCAGTGGTCCTGAGACGGGAAGAGAGGCAACGGGTTTTTGTTCACGGCTCAAAGCTCCTCATAGAGATTCTAGTCCGCCAGGGCTCCGAGAAGAAATTGGACGCGAGGTTGGCCATAGTGGCTCCGGGCGGAGGCTCCCTCGGTGAGTATGCGCACAACGGCGAGGAATTCGGCTACGTCACGCGAGGGACCATCGAGCTGAGCGTAAACGGAAACACGTATGTCTTGCGGCAAGGAGACACGTTCTATTTCAATTCGACGAGTCCTCACAGTTTTCGCAATGTGAGCGACGAGGAAGTTGAGGTCCTCTGGGTCAACCACCCGCCCAGTTGGTAACCACCCGGAGGTACGGGAATGCTGGGAGGGCGTGGTGGGTGTCGTGTGTCCAATGAAAGCAGCGGTCAAATTCTGCGGCGGGTGCAATCCCGCCTATGACAGGGCTGATTACTGGGACCGTATTCGTAGGGCGAGCGAAAGCCGAATCGAGTGGGTCCCCCGCCAAGGGGAGGACTACTGCGCTCTCATGGTGATATGTGGTTGCCAAACAGCCTGCCCCCTCAGAGAAATGTCAGAGGAAAACAGTGTGGTCCTGCTAACCGACGATGCGCTTCCTGCCGAGGGAGTTGTCTCGCGTATCGAGGAATGCTGCGGATGAACTGCTCTAGAAGCGCATACCGTAAGAAACCGTGGGTTGTCGGCTTAGGGGAGACGCGATAAGAAAGGAATGGTCAAGCCATGGGAATCAAGACTGCGGAAGACTATGTGCAGAGTCTGCGTGAACAGCCGCGAACGGTGTACTACAATGGTGAAAGAGTGGCGGACATCACTACTCATCCTGCCTTCATCCCTCATATCAATGCGGCAGCGAAGACCTACGAAATGGCTACTCGACCCGAGTTCGAGGATATAGCGCTCGCCGTCAGCCACCTTACCGGCGACAAGATCAACCGTTTCACGCATATCCACCAGTCCGTAGAGGATCTCATCAAAAAGGTGCAACTCTTGAGAGCCATCGCCCGCGAAACGGGAAGCTGCTTTCAACGGTGTGTGGGCTGGGATGCACTGAATGCCACGTACATGACCACCTTCGACGTGGACCTGAAACACGGCACTAATTATCACGAGCGCTTTCTGAATTACCTGAAGTTCGTTCAGCAAAGCAGCAGAATGATCGTCGGCGGCATGACCGATCCGAAAGGGGACCGTTCCAAGGCGCCGCACCAGCAGGCTGATCCCGATCTGTTCACACGCGTGGCTGAGCGCCGTGACGACGGAGTTGTCATCAGGGGAGCGAAGGCGCACCAAACAGGCGGTGCAAACAGCCACGAGATTCTCATCATGCCTACCCAGATGATGAGAGAAGAGGACGCCGATTACGCGATCGGTTGCGCCGTGCCGCTGGACGCCCCTGGAGTAATCCAGATTTTCGGTCGGCAAACGAACGACGAGCGCAAATTCGGCGGACCCATCGACGCGGGCAATCCTCAATTCGGTCTGGTCGGGGGGGAAACCCTGATAGTCTTTGAGGACGTGTTCGTGCCCTGGGAGAGGGTCTTCATGTGCGGAGAGGTCGGTTTTTCAGGAGTGCTTGTGGAACGTTTTGCCACACTGCACCGGCAGAACTATGGGGGATGCAAAGGCGGAGTCTCGGATGTCATTCTCGGGGCGTGCGCTTTGGCAACAGAGATGCAAGGCACGGCCAAGGCTTCTCACGTGAAAGAGAAACTGGCGGAAATGATGCACCTTACGGAAACCGTCTATTCAGGTTCCATCGCGTGCTCTGCCATGGGATTCAAGACCCCGAGCGGAGCTTACTATCCCGACCCGCTCCTCGCCAACTGCACCAAACACAACGTTACTCGCCACGTCTACGAGATTTCGCGTCTGGCCCACGATGTGGCAGGAGGCATCCTTGCCACCATGCCTTTCGAGAAAGACCTGAAGAGTGATGAAATCGGCCAATATGTCAAGAAATACCTTGCCGGCGTAGAGGGAGTGCCCACCGAGAACCGACTTCGAGTCCTTCGGCTGATTGAGAATATGACAGGGGGAACTGCGCTCGTGGAGTCAATGCATGGGGCCGGTTCTCCACAAACCCAGAAGGTTATGTACGGCCGTTTGGGCAAACTCGACATGAAGAAGAAGGCTGCAGCAAAGCTGGCAGGAATAGTCGAGTAATACCATTTCGCGTTCAAACGAGTGACTCTGCCTGGCCGGCGGGGTACCTCCAGAGCGAAGTCAGGTCCTCCGTTCGAAGCGGAGGAGGTACCCCGCCGGTTTCACTGACACGAAAGCGCACTGGCATAACGGCTCTGCGTTGTCCGAAGTGAGGGAGTCCCCCAGGTCGGTGGCCATCCAATAGGACACTATTTTGGGCAACCGCCATAGGTCGTTGTTCAGCTCTTAAAATATAGAGCGGTCCAAGATCGGTGGATCGAAGGCATCAGCTCAGGCCGATGGATGTGCGAGACTCCGCGGGGTCCCCAACCGGCAACATCAAGCCCTTATAGCTCTGAGAAGAAGGTTGATCATTTGTTCCGTACTGGCGATGGTGGGTTGTTTTTTTGAAAGCATCATGCGAGCGAGCGCCTGATGCTCGAATGCCCCCTGAACAAGATGCAGGTAGTAGCTGATTTCGAAATCCTTTCGGAAATGGCCGCTGTGTTGTCCGGCTTCCACGGTAGATCTTATCAGTTCCCAGAACCGCCGGGTGTTCCAATATTCCTGAGATTCATAAAACTTGGGATTTCTGTACAATTCCAATATTAGAACACGAGTCTCCCATTCTCGAATCTGAAAATCCAGAGCCCACCTTCTCAGCAAATATAAGAGTCGCTCATACGGGTTCAACGCCCCGGAAAAAACGCGCTCCAATTCATCGGCCAATTCGATGAACCAAGTGCCTAGAACCGAGAGAAGTAGTTGCTCTTTGCTCTTGAAATATTGATAAATAGAAGCTTCGGCTATACCGGCTTTTCCGGCTATTTCGGAGATGGTTGCGCCGCCGTAACCTTTTTTGCCGAATACTTCCGAGGCAACTTCCATTATACTACGCCGCCTGAGCTCCCCACGGCTGGGTTCATCGCCATTTTCATATGCGGCAGGCTGTTCGCGCATCCATATAGCCGCCTTTATTAACGAGCACAGAGCATCGGCAGCCTCATTGGGATCATAGGGGTCGCCGAAAAAGAGCCATCGCAAAACAATGCTGTCTATCGCGCCGAAAATCATCTCCAGAACCAGGATGACTTCTACCTCAGGGTCCACTTCATGGTCCTGTATGCCCTCTCTGACGGCCTCAGCTGCGAACGCGCTGTATTTTCGAATCATTTCATATGCCGGGGACTCGTAAAAAACAGGTAATGTCCGGAGCTCACGTAGCAAAATTGAGGTGTAGTCCTTATTAACAGAGAGATCCCTGAGCTGATGCCATAATAACTTCCTAATCTTAGGCTCGGCCCCCTTCATTCCTTGAAGATGCTCGGTAATGCCTGCCAGAGTTTCTTCGAGATGTCTTTCCGGAACGGTAACGATCAGATTCTCTTTGGTTTTAAAATATTGGAAGATAGACGCCTGATGTACCCCGCAATCATAAGAAATATCAGCAATAGTCGTATCGTGAAAACCGCGGGCGGCAAAGGTGCGCTCCGCGGATTCTATGATAAGTTGGCGTTTTCTATCCGCCGAAGGGCTTCTTCGTTTTGTAGAGGACGCCCTTTTGATAGTGCCGGCGGGCAATCCATTATAATCCATGAATAAACTCCGGGGACCCGATACAATGACCACTATATTTCTGTCAAAAACCGAATACCATTCACATAATAAAGAGTCAAGAACTTTTTTGCGTGGCTGGCGTGTCCGGTACGAGGAGGGTGATGTTCTATCGGTGAGTTACCGTTACTCAGGCGCTGATCCAATGATATCGGACCTCGCTGCGGTAATCAGGCAACTTGTTTCAATTAATTGACACCGACCGGCGGCAAGTCCAGGACAGACGCCACCGCTGATCAGCTTGAAATGTTTTTTGGGTAGAATGCCAAAAAGGTCTTGACACAGTTCCTCGTATGAGTAATATTCGTACCAATGAGGATACCAAGTCTCGGTCAACATAACCCTCAGAGCCCGGAAGCGGGTCTAACCGGTTCCAGTAGTGGCTGCGAGGCTATTCAGCAAAGGCCGGCTGGCGTGAACAAAAAGGATACTGATCAGGCGAATATCCAGATCCGTCCCATGAAAGAGAAGACGTCGAAGGCATTGCAGTAAACGAGAGCATGTACTTCGGAGCGCCTGGACCGGAATACCATCGGGGAAAGCCTGGTTCGGCCGCTAAGGGTGCAGGAATTAACACTTCTTTAGGTTGCGGAAGAGCGGACGACCGTACTGCAAGCCGAGTGTAAGAGGTAAGAAAATGAGGTACGCGGAAACAGGGTTTAATTTAGAGGTTGATCTAACCCGAGGAAACATTGAGAGGGTAGAAACCGACCCAAGAGACACCGAGCTTTATCTGGGAGGGCTGGGGACTAACGCCAAGATATTATGGGAGAGGGTCCCTCCCGAGGTCGAGCCTTTTTCTCCTGACAATCTTCTCATATTCAGCGCCGGTCTTTTATGTGGCACGCCCGCTCCAGGCTGCAATCGTACCATTGTTTCTACCATTTCCCCTCAAACTTTGTTAATGGCATTTTCAATGATGGGGGGTTTTTGGGCGCCGGAATTGAAGTATGCCGGTTATGACAAAGTGATCCTTCGGGGCAAGTCTCCGAAACTGGTCTATTTGTGGATTCACAATGACAAAGTGGAAATCCGTGATGCCGCTCATTTGAAGGGCAAAGGCGCGGTTGAAACTGCAGAGCTTATTCGACAGGAGTTGAAGGAGCCGGAAGCCCAGGTGGCTGCTATCGGCCTGGCCGGTGAAAACAGGGTCTATTTTGCTTCCATCGAACAGGGCAGGTCCAGTGCCAGTCGAGGCGGGATGGGCGCCGTTATGGGAGACAAAGGGGTAAAGGCGATTGCTGTTCGTGGAACAAAGGACATTAATGTTGCCCGACCGGCCGAATATATGGCGCTCTGCAACGAAGTGCTGAAATATATCAAATTTCGCAATGAAAATCCGATTCCGGGTGTCATGCCCATTTTAGCCGGGCTCGGGTCGCCCCAAGAGATGAAAGTCCACGATGAAAAGTGGCACACTGAAAACTTCATGTGGGGAAATTCACGCGTCCGCAGAAAAGATTTCTGGAATGACGAAATAGCGAAGCAATGGGCGGAGACTTTGGATAATATGCGGACGAGGTTGATCAGTTGCTACAACTGCCCGATGACATGCGGGGCAACCATTTCTCCCCCGGGACTTCCGACCTACATGATGAAGTGCTTCTCGAAGCTTACCTATACCATGGCCGCCTTCGCAGACCTCGAATTTGGTCTGGGTATCGCGCAAAGTGCTACGGAATACGGAGTGGACGGATTCTCAACCCCCCAAGTCATGGCCTTTGCCCTTGAGCTTTACGAAAACGGCATATTGACTGACGATGACTTCCCGGGAATGCCGTCGGACAATGAGGGGAGATTTTACTGGTTACTTGACAGAATTGTTCGGCGGGAAGGGATTGGAGACGTCTTGGCCAATGGGACTTATTGGGCGGCCAAACAGATTGGTAAGGGCGCGGAGGCCTATGCTCATAATACTATTAAGAAACATGAGCAGCTTCCTCTCAAGCTATCAATGCTTAATCCCATTTATTTCCTCATGTATTCTACCGGCGAGAAGATAAACATTACCCAGATCGAAGGGCAGTTCCCCCAGGCACCCTTTCTTACAAGAGAGGAGAAAGAAGCGTTTATAAAGGATTGGTTCCAGGTCCCTGATGAAAAGTTTAAGCAATATCTTGTGGACTGGGAACCACGTGGGGAGAAGTCCATGCCCTTTTACCCGACCGTTGACATGTGTTGTGATATAGTGGACTGGCAAGAGAGGATGCACTACATTGATGATGCCCTAGGGATGTGCTCCGGTTTGTCGTCATTTCCCCTGAAGCCTCCGTATCATATACATAATTACCCCAAATTCATTTCATCAGGTGCCGGGATAGATATGGATGAGGCCGGACTAACAAAAGCAGCCAAGAGATACCGGACTCTGGTCAGGGCCATTAATATAAGAAGGGGCATGAGGAGGAAAGATGAGAAGCCCCCTGAGAACCACTGGAAGAAAAGATTTCCCGAGCTCGAAAAGGAACTTCTGGATACGTATTACAAATTCAAGGGGTGGAACGATCAGGGTATTCCCACCAAGGAATCTTTGCACGAATTGGGATTGGATTACGTATCCGAAGACTTCGAAAAGAGAGGTATCTATTCAGATAACGAAGGCACTCCCTCAAAAGAGACTTCGCCGGAAACAGATAATAAATAAGTGAAGAGGTGGTAACCGGCATGGGCGAGAAGAAAAAGAAAATAGTCAAATCCATTAAGATAGACGTCGAAAAGTGCAACGGTTGCAGAGCATGTGAGATGATCTGCTCCGCGTTCCATGCTACGCCGAAGTACAGCAGCAATAATCCGGCAAGATCTCGCATTCGGCTGATTCGTCATCCGCTGAGAGACGTATATCTTCCTGTGTATGCCGGTGAGTATGCTCCGGCGGAATGTATGGGCAGAGACAAATACGTGATTGATGGAAAAGAATACGACGAGTGCGGTTTCTGTAGGGCTTCGTGCCCATCAAGGGATGTTTTCAAGGAACCCGATTCCAAACTCCCTCTCAAATGCGACATGTGCGAAGACGATCCGGCACAGGAAAAGCCCCTTTGTGTTCAGTGGTGCTTGAACGATGCCCTGATCTACGAAGAAAGGGAAGAGGAAGTAGAGGAAGAAGTGAAGCTGGAGGACGTAGAGATAGGACTGGAATCCATGATCGACAAGTTTGGCTTGCAGAAGGTCTTGGATACCGTTTCCCGGATGTCAGCGGCAAAGAAGGGCTGAAACATTAGGCCGAAAGAAGAGGAAGGAAAACAGTGGAAACGGTCACCCCCTATAAAGAGATCATAGAGGTCATCAAATCGAGTGGCGGAGACGCATTCAAAAGATGCTTCCAATGCGGATTATGCGATACTGTTTGTCCGTGGAACAGGGTCAGAAGCTTCAGTATGCGCAAGCTGGTCCGAGAGGCTACGTTCGGCCTGACAGAGATCGAAAGTGAAGACATATGGCGTTGTACTACATGCGGACGATGCCCGCAGCAGTGCCCCAGGGACGTCAGGCAGATAGAATCCGGAGTGGCTTTACGCAGGATTGCCAACGAGTATGGGGTCTTTCCTGCTCCTGTCAAGCCTGTCCGCACCGTAAACGCAGGCCTCGTCGGTCAAGGAAACCCCTTCGGTGAAGATCGAGGAAAGAGGGCGGCCTGGGCGGAAGGTCTTTCTGTAAAACCATTTACCGAAGAGATGGAAATCCTCTATTTTCCAGGCTGCTATCTCAGCTATGACCCAAGATTGAAAAAGGTGGCTCGGGCCACGGCCAATATTCTCAACCTGGCGGGGGTAGACTTCGGTATACTCGGCCCCAAGGAGAATTGCTGTGGAGAAAGCATCCGCAAGACGGGCGATGAGGAATTATTCAAACGTCTGGCCAAAGAAAACATCAAAACTTTTATAGATAACGGGGTCAAGAAAATCCTCGTTTCCTCCCCTCATTGCTACCATACCTTCAAGAACGAGTATCCGGAATTCAGGGTGAACTTTGAGGTGGTTCATATCTCCCAGTACCTCTTCGAGTTGGTGAACGAGGGAAGGCTTCAGCTTAAAAAGGATTATCCCAAGAAAGTAACGTATCACGACCCTTGCTACCTTGGACGACATAACGGCATATATGATGAGCCGCGAGGGATTTTGAAGAAGATACCGGGCTTAGAGCTGAACGAGATGGTTGAGTCCCGCTCCGATAGTCTCTGCTGCGGAGGCGGAGGCGGCAGGGTTTGGATGGAAACCCAAAAGGGTGAGAGATTCAGTGATCTCAGGATAGAACAAGCTCTTGGGCTCGGGGCCCAGGTGCTGGCTACTTCCTGCCCCTATTGCATCACCATGCTCGAGGACAGCAGGTTGACCACGGGTGCTTCCGAAAAGATCGAGGTGAAGGACATTACGGAAATCATCCAAGAAGTGATTGAGTGAATCGAGGTACCCTGTGTTGCGTATGTCGAACTACGAATTACTACATCAGGAGGGACGAGAGCCATGGCGATAAATCCCGATTTCATTTCTCCTTGTGGCCTTTACTGCGGTGTCTGTGCCATTTATATTGCGCACCGCGACAATAACATTAAACTAAAGGAGCGGCTGGTAAGTCTCTATAAGGGAGGAACTTCCGGCAAGGGCACGCTCCCTGATGCCGAAGCTCTAACAGTTGAAGACATTCGATGCCGTGGCTGCTTATCGGACGAACAGTTCGGGCATTGTCGCCGGTGCGAGATCAGGAAGTGCACGAAAGAGAAAGGATACACCGGGTGTCATCAATGCAATGAGTTTCCCTGTCATTACATTGACAATTTCTCCATGACCGTCGGCAAGAAGGTTATTCTCCGAGCTGTCCCATATCGGCGAGAGTTCGGTACTGGAAAATGGGTTACAGACGAAGAGGCCCGCTACGTATGTCCTAACTGCGGCAACAGAGTTTTTCGTGGTGCGATGAAATGTAATCAATGCAAAGTGCAATTAGATCTGGACTAGATAGCTGCACTTAAGTATGCGTAAAAACGGCATAGTTAGGGTTGCCCCCAGTCTCCGGCTGCCGGCAACCGCACATGCCGGCCGATGAGGTGATAGAAAGTGGAAAAAGAACAAGTTGGAGAGCAGATGTTCCCGAGTTTCCGAGACAGTAATTTTGGAGACGTAATGGTCGTTGGTGGGGGAATCAGCGGCATTCAAGCCTCTCTTGATCTTGCCACGGCGGGGTTCAAGGTCTATCTGGTCGAGAAGGGGCCGAGCATTGGCGGGCATATGGCGCAGTTGGACAAGACCTTTCCGACCAACGACTGTTCCATGTGAATTCTCGCACCCAAGCTGGTCGAGGTCGGCCGGCATCCCAATATAGAGGTCCTCACCTACACTGAAGTCAATAGTGTGGACGGTGAGGTAGGAAACTTCAAGGTGACCGTGACCAAGAAGCCGAGGTATATTCGTGAGGACAAATGCACGGGTTGTACTACCTGTGTAGAATATTGCCCCGCGCAATATCCCGACGAGTATAATCAGGAAATATCCAAGAATAAAGCCGTCCATATATACTTCGCTCAGGCAATTCCTCTTGTTGCATATATTGATGAAAGCTGCCTGTACCTCAAAGAGAACAAATGCCGTATTTGCGAAGGAGTGTGCAAGAATAACGCAATAGATTTGAAGCAAACGGCTGAGAAGAAAGAAATCCAGGTAGCCGCGATCGTTCTGGCCACCGGGCTCGAACCCTTTGATCCAAAAGTGAAGAAGGAGTATCGCTACGGAGAGTTTGCGAACGTTGTAACCAGCATGGACTATGAGCGGCTGTTAAGCTCCACTGGCCCGTACCAGGGTGAGATACTTCGTACTTCCGACAACAAGCATCCTCATAAGATAGCCTGGATTCAATGCGTCGGTTCGAGACGGGTAACACCCGGCGAAAACAGCTATTGTTCGGGCGTATGCTGCACCTATAGCCAGAAACAGGTGATTGTGACAAAAGATCACGACGCAGAGGTGGAGTGTACACTATTCCACAACGATATCCGGTCCTTTGGGAAGGATTTTGAGCGCTACTACGAAAGGACGGAGAAACTCCCGGGAGTTCGCTTCATCAGAAGCTACACATCAATAGTGAGAGAAGATCCCGTAACCAAGAATGTCACTGTGCGATATTCCACGTACGAGGACGGTGTAAAGGAAGAAGAGTTCGATCTGGTGGTGTTGTCCGTTGGATTGAATCCGCCGTCTGATGTGAAGTCCACTGCAAACAAGTTCGGCATAGAACTCGGTCCTCATGATTTTTGCCGGATCAACCCCGTCAATCCCATGTCCACGAACAGACCCGGGATTTTCGTAAGCGGGGGCTTCCAGGGGCCTCTCGATATCCCTGAGTCGGTCTTTAGCGCCAGCGGAGCGGGCTCCCAAATCGGTCAGCTACTTGACTACCGGCGAGGAAATCTTGCCCAAGAACGGATCTATCCGCCTGAAAGAGATGTCTCCAAGGAGGAGCCGAGGATAGGGGTCTTTGTATGTCATTGTGGGGCCAACATCGGAAGGATAGTCAATGTTCCCGAGACAGTCGAGTACTGCAAAACCCTACCGAATGTTGTCCATGCTCAGGAACAGCTATTTTCATGCGCCACGAACTCCGCGAAACAAATAACGGAGACGACGAAGGAAAAGGGGCTGAACCGAGTGATTGTCGCTGCCTGCAGCCCAAGGACCCTTGAACCGCTCTTCCGGGACACCCTTCGTGAGGCCGGAATTAATCAATATTACTACGAAATGGCTAATATCAGGGAACACAACTCCTGGGTCCACTCGAAAGAACAGGAAGAAGCCACGCAGAAGGCAAAAGATATCATCCGGATGTCGGTGGCACGAGCCCGCCGGTTGCGGCCGTTACAGGAATTTGACCTGCCGGTCAACAAAGCCGCGCTGGTGGTCGGTGGCGGAATAGCCGGTATGAATTGTGCCCTCTCCATTGCCAACCAGGGGCATGAGGTGCACTTGGTCGAAAAAAATACGGAGCTTGGGGGAATAGCACGAAGGATTCATTCCACGCTGGATGGACTGGATGTTCAGGAATACCTGGGCGATCTAATAGCAAAGGTGTATCAACACCCCTCAATACATGTATATCATGATGCGGCAATCACGCGTGCTACCGGTTATGTCGGGAATTTCGTCACCTCGGTGAAGTCTGAACGAGGATCCACGGAGATCAAACACGGTGCAGCGGTTATTGCCATAGGTGCTGATCTATACACGCCTGACGAATACCTTTATGGAGAAGATGACAGGGTAGTGACTCACCTTGAATTGGAGGAGCGGATCACCAAAGGTGACGAAAAGATAATTGACGCAAAAAGTCTCGTGATGATCCAATGCGTAGGCTGCAGAAATGAAGACAGAAACTACTGCAGCCGGTTATGTTGCAGTGAGTCTGTAAAGAACGCATTGAAGCTGAAAGAGAAGAATCCCGAGATGGATATTTACATCCTCTTTCGGGATATGAGAACCTATGGGTTCAACGAAAATTATTACCGGGAGGCTTCAAACAAGGACGTAAAGT
>Ga0172375_10003643_pt1 | contig 23290 bp, 19 predicted proteins | sample LakKiv1m_FD_114537 | JGI IMG/M metagenome (GOLD analysis project Ga0172375, IMG submission 114537) | Freshwater microbial communities from Kabuno Bay, South-Kivu, Congo - kab_092012_11.1m | ecosystem: Environmental > Aquatic > Freshwater > Lake | place: Democratic Republic of the Congo... | reverse complement strand
TTCTGCACCCATTTCGCGTGTCTTTTCCTAGCCCATTCAACAGGCACAGTTCCATAAACCATAATCCTGAATGTTCCGGGATTCGCGAGTGTAGCAAGATAGATGTGAAGCACAACAGCTATGAGCAACAGGTCAAAAATTATGTTATGAGCCAAAAATGATAGGAGTATCCATTTTCTGATTCCCGGCATAAGCCATATGATAAACCCTGAAACGGCAAGCCCTATTCCTGCAAGAAGGATCACAATATAATAAAGTTTCTGCCCTGCATTCAGTTCATCCTGGGGCGGCATCTTTGCCTTTTTAGAAAAATATCCTCCGGCGCCGAAAAACCACGCAATGTCGTCAGAGGTGAGTTTAAGGGAGACAGGCAAATAACTGAATATTGTGAAAAACAGGGATGCGGCAAAAACAACACCTGTCCAGTTGTGAATGACCTTCATCTTATTGAAGCTTCCAAAAACAGCATTTAATTGCTCAAGGTGAAAGAGAAATCCGAATCCGCTCACAGCGAGTATCAGAAAACTTGCTGCCATAACCCAGTGATTTAATATATTAAAAGCACTCGCCTTTCTTATCATGCTGCCGTTAGTCATGTTATTTCACCTCCCCGTCTTTTTTGGGACCAAATGCAATATAGTGGAGAAGAGACGCGGCCACCGCGCCGCCGATCCCCCAATACGCAAGAGGTTTCAGCACCTTGTGCCAGAACACAACTGCCTCGGGAATTGCAGGATGTTCTTCCATGCCGTAAACCTTTGGCGCGTCTTTAAACGCATAAAGAACTCCAAGCCCGCCGAGGTCTGCTTCTCCGTAAAGTTTTTGATAGCCCGTTCCCTTGGTTTTGCCCATCATAGAGTCTCTGTCTCCATATGATATAGCTCCTGTCGGGCAGACCTTAGCGCACGCAGGGGCCAATCCTTCTGATATTCTGTCAGAACACATATGGCATTTCGAAACCTTGTCTTTTTCATCATACCGCGGCACATCAAACGGACATCCTGCAACGCATAGTTTGCATCCAATACACTTATCTTTGTTGAATGCCACTGCGCCTTCTTTTGTCTTAAACAGAGCGCCAGGAGCAGGACATATCTTCATGCATCCCGCATCATCGCAATGCATGCACCTCTGGCTGACAAAAAGCCAGCGCACGGGATTGGCATCCGAAGGTATTTCGACATATCGTATCTTGTTATATAAGTTTGGCGTAAGGTCAGGGGGATTTTCCACTGTCCCTGTATTTTTTGTCTTTACGCCGGAAAGCTGGTTCCATTCCTTACAGGCTGTCTGACAGCCCCTGCATCCTATGCATAACTCAGGAGAAATTATCAATGATTTTCTTGCCATATCATCACCCCCTATGCCTTTTCCACATTGACCATAAAGGCCTTTGTTTCAGGTATCATTGTATTTGCATCGCCAACAGTAGGCGTGAGAAGATTCGCGCTGTCTCCGCTGCTCCCGTCCTCCGGATACTGCCAGCCGAAACACCATGGAAGCCCGACCTGATGCACAGTAGAACCCGCAACCTTAAAAGGTTTGAACCTTTCTGTAACAAACGCTATTGCCCAGACCTTGCCTCTTCCTGATGATACGGTTACCTTATCTCCGTTTTTAATTCCTTTTTCCGCTGCAAGCTCTTTGCTTATTTCCACAAACTGCTGCGGCATCATCTCAAGCTGCCATGATTCGTGTCTCGTCAGGACACCTGTCTGCCAGTGCTCTGATACACGGTATGTAGTCGCAACATAGGGGTATCTTATGTCACAGCTAAAGAATATATCTGCTTCGGAACCGCTTCCTTGGACCGGCATATCGTGAGCCCCGGTAACCCCATAAAATAGTTTTATAGTCGGGTTTATCCTCTGCTTTGACATAGGGTTTTCCTGAACCGGACATTCAAGGGCTTCATAATGCTCGGGGAACGGCCCGTCCGCAAGCCCCGGGCCAAACAGAGATCCCATTCCGTCAGCCCTCATAATGAACGGATATTTCCCTGCCTTTGCGTCAGCCATCGGCGGAGCAGGCCCGTCAGGCACATCTCCGTCCCATCCCGGAGCAGTCTTTTTTGTCTTCGGATCCAATTTGTTGGGATTCCATCTTATAACAGCTCTTTTGGGATCCCATGGCTTTCCGTTTAGATCTACCGATGCCCTGTTATATATTATTCTTCTGTTAACAGGCCAGCACCATCCCCATTCAGGATACATGCCAAGCCCTCTTATGTCCTTCTTGCCTCTCCTTGCCATCATATTAACGGCCTTAGAGTCTTTCATTGTATAGCTTCCGCTGTATAGCCAGTTTCCGCAGGATGTTGTGCCGTCTGCCTGCAATGTGACAAAGTTTGTGGCAAGATGTCCTTTCTTGCCGATCTGTTTTGGAGGAACGGCTTTTTTATCGAAGAGGTCGTCGAGATAATAGCCATTTATTTCCTTTGCCACTTTATGGATATCAAACTTTATTATCTTGCCGTCAGGCCTCTTTGCGCCATAATTCCATGTGAGATTTAAAACAGGCGCAGGAAATTTGCCGCCTTGCTTCTGGTAAAGTTTTTTAACTCTGAAATATAGCTCGTTCATTATTTCAGAGTCGGGTTTTGATTGTCCTATCGGCTCGATAGCCTTATATCTCCACTGCGCAAGACGTCCCGAGTTGGTAATGCTTCCTTCTTTTTCTACGGAAGATGCCGCGGGAAGCTGGAATACCTCTGTCTGTATATCTTTTGGATTTACATCAGGGCCTTTCCAAAAAGAACCTGTCTCATTGTCAAATAAATTCACATTGACCATCCATTTGAGTTTTGCAAGCGCCTTTCTGACCTTTCCGGCATTTGCTCCTGAACACGCGGGGTTTTGCCCCCACGCAAAAAATCCCTCAAACTTGCCTTTGAACATCTGGTCAAATAGCACAAGCCATGAACCGTTCTGCCCCTCGTCAAGTTTGGGAAGCCACGCGTAGCCGAAATCATTCTCCTTTGTAGCATTGCTTCCGTAGATAGCCTTCAAATAGCTCGTAATATACTTGGGCCTGTTTCCCCACCAGTTGACGCTCTTGGGGTCTTTTGTCTTAGGCGTAAATTTTTCATTATATGTTTTAAGGTCCACAACAGTCGCGCTTGGGACAGGGAGATAACCTGGCAAGATATGAAATAAGATGCCATGGTCTGTTGAGCCCTGAACATTAGACTCGCCTCTCAACGCATTGACACCGCCGCCTGCAAGTCCCATATTGCCGAGCAAAAGCTGGATCATGGACATTGCCCTGATATTTTGCGTGCCTACAGTATGCTGCGTCCATCCCATTGCATAAAGTTCCGTGCCAACCCTGTTCGGTTTTCCTGTTGACGCATAGGCATTATAAACCTCGATAAGTTTTTCCCTGGGCGTGCCTGTGATAGATGAAACCTTGTCGAGCGTATAGCGAGAATAATGTTTTCTCATAAGCTGGAACACGCAATTAGGGTCTTTCAGCGACGGGTCTTTTTTAGGAAGCCCCTTTTCATCTATCTGGAAGGACCATGTCTTTTTATCGTATTTTCTGGCTTTTTTATCATAGCCCGAGAAAAGGCCTTTAAGCTCGCCCGGGCCCTTAAACTCAGGGTTCACAAGATACGCTGCATTGGTGTAATTGACAACATATTCCCTGAAATAAAGACGGTTATCTAAAATGTATTTGATCATGCCGCCGAGAAATGCTATATCCGTCCCGGAACGGAGAGGCGCGTAAATATCGGCCTTTGCGGCAGTCCTTGTAAATCTCGGGTCGGCAACGATGAGTTTCGCGCCCTTTTCTCTTGCCTTCATCACCCATTTCATCGAGATGGGGTGGTTTTCTGCGGCATTGCTCCCCATGATGAGAATTACATCGGCATTCTTGATATCAATCCAGTGATTTGTCATCGCGCCGCGCCCGAACGACTCTGCCAGAGCCGCTACAGTTGCGGAGTGTCATATTCGCGCCTGATGTTCGATATATACAAGCCCCCAGGAGCGGAGCAGCTTCTGAAGCATATAACATTCTTCATTATCAAGAGCAGCGCTCCCGACATGCGCGATTCCGTCAGTCCTGTTGACAACAAATTCTTTTTCAACTTCTTTTTCAGTTCCGTCAGGGTCTTTCTCTTTTATCTTGGCTTTTGATATGGTTTTAAATGTCTTATCGCGGCTCTCTTTTACTCTCTTGGAAATCTCATATAGGGCCCACTCCCATTCTACTTCTTTCCACTCTGCAGAGCCGGGAGCGCGGTATCTTGGTTTTGTCAGGCGCGAGGGGTTATTTATAATCTGATACAGAGAGGCTCCTTTTGAGCAAAGAGTCCCTTCGCTTATTGGATGCTCCGGGTCGCCCTCTGTATTAATGACCTTCCCGTCTTTAGTGTGGACAGTAATCCCGCATCCTACCGCGCAATAAGGGCAGATCGTCTTGGTTTCCTTTGCTCCGGCTATAGATAACTCGCGGGCTTCCGCCTTTTCCGGCTGTGTTAATTCAGCTCCGAGCGCGGTTGCGGTAACAGCTACTGCTCCTCCCGAATACTTCAGAAAATCACGCCTTGAAATAGCCATAAATACCTCCCGTCGATATTTTTAAGATGTGTTATTCGGTAAGTAAAACATGATTTATTTTGTTCGCCGATTACTAAAACAATTTATCAATTTATTAAAATATATACCTCTTGCTCTCATATTGTCAATATTTTTCTTCATGCCCTCAAATTACAATTTGATGATTCAATAAAAAGGCATTATGTTATAATCCGGGCAATGCATAATCTTATAAGTTTTGCGGGAATTTTTATCTTAATAGCATTTGCATGGCTGATCTCCGCTGACAGGAAAGTCATCAACTGGCGGGTTATTTTCTGGGGGACACTCATCCAGCTTTTATTCGCGCTTCTTATATTTATTGTCCCTGCAGGCTCAAAGATATTTCTTATTGTCAACGATGCGGTTGTAAGAGTTCTTGACAGCGCAACAGCAGGCACAAGGTTTCTCTTTGGAAGGCTTGCCCTTCCTCCCGGAACAAGAAATGAGATGGGGGAGGAATCTCTGGGTTTCTTCCTTGCATTTCAGGCTCTGCCGACAATCATATTCTTTGCAAGCCTTATGGCCGCGCTTTATTACATAGGCGTTATGCCGCGCTTAATAAGGTTCTTTTCAAAGGTCTTTACAAAATTTATGAGGATAAGCGGCGCGGAATCCATGAGCGTATCGAGCAACATCTTTGTTGGCGTTGAAGCCAACATGACAGTCCTGCCATATCTCGGGAAGATGACAAAGTCGGAATTATGCACAATACTCGCGGCAGGAATGTCCACAACAGCATCGAGCGTTCTCGCTTTGTATGTCTTTATCCTTCAGGCGAAATTCCCAACGATTGCAGGCCATCTCGTTTCCGCATCAATCCTCTCCGCAATAGCGGCAATAGTCATGTCAAAAATCATAATGCCTGAAACAGAAAAACCTGAAACCCTCGGCCTTGATATAAAACCTCTCTATAAAAAAGAATCCACTATTATCGAGTCGATTATAAACGGCGCGAATGAAGGGGTAAAAATGGTAGTCGGGATTGTAGCATTGCTTCTGGCATTCCTCGGGCTTGTGGCCCTTATGGATTTCATTCTTACAAGCGCGGGTCTAAGACTGAATACTATCACAGGCATTCAGATGGACTGGTCCTTAAAAGGGCTTTTAGGATATTTATTCTATCCCTTTACGCTTTTAATCGGCGTTCCTTCCCCTGACGCATTTGAGGTATCAAAACTCATCGGAGAAAGGGCAGTGCTCACCGAGGTAAAGGCATATCAGGATCTTGCAGCGCTTCTTTCTTCAGGCGCGTTAAAAGACCCGCGCTCCGCTGTTTTGGCTGCCTATGCGCTCAGCGGTTTCGCGCATGTCGCGTCACTTGCCATCTTCGTTGGAGGCACAGCCGCGCTCGTTCCTCACAGGACAAAAGACCTTTCCTCAGTCGGCTTAAGGGCGCTCATTGCGGCCACCCTAGCCTGCCTCATGACAGCAGCAGTCGCAGGGACATTCTTTTCCGAGAGTTCCATACTTCTGGGGAAGTGATTACTAAGGCATCAATCTATAAACTCCAATTTTCCAAACTTCTTAAGGCAATAGCCTTTTTCTGTGATACAATGTTTCTATGACGAATAATTCACTCCAGTTTCTTCAGAATAGAATAGACTCTGTAATAAAAGGAAAACAACAGGCTGTTAAGATGGCGATTGTCGCGCTCCTCGGAAAAGGCCATCTGATGATCGAGGATGTCCCGGGCGTCGGAAAAACCACCCTTGCATTCACGCTCGCAAAGGCAACGAACTGTTCGTTCCAGAGGATTCAGTTCACAAGCGATATGCTGCCGACCGATATTATCGGCGTCAGCATATATAACCCTGACACAAGAAACTTTGAGTTCAAGCAGGGCCCTATTTTTTCAAACATAGTGCTTGCAGATGAGATAAACAGGACAAGCCCTAAAACACAGTCTGCCTTGCTTGAGGCAATGAATGAACGAAGGGTTTCCGTGGACCGAAAGACATATACGCTTCCCGAACCTTTTATGGTCATTGCAACGCAGAATCCAATCGAATATCACGGCACATTCCCTTTGCCTGAGAGCCAGATTGACAGGTTTATGATGCACATAAAGCTCGGGTATCCCGGACATGAAGATGAAAAGCAGGCCTTGCTCGGCGAATCAAGCCTTGAGGTTCTTGAAAAAATGCAGCCTGTAATAACAGGAGATGAGATTCTCAGGATGCAAAAAGAAGTTGACAATGTGCGGATTGACAACAGCCTTCTTGATTACCTCATGGCAATAATAACCGAAAGCAGAAAAAGCGACAAGGTAAGGCTCGGCGCAAGCACAAGGGGCGCGCAGTTTCTGCTTAAGGCTGCAAAGGCCCATGCCTATTATGAGGGAAGGGAATATATTGTCCCTGAAGACATAAAGGATCTGGCTTCGACTGTCCTTGGCCACAGGCTGATTCTCAAGGCAAGGACCTCAATGTCTGATGCGGAATTGATTATAAAAGAGATAGCAGAGCGTATTCCAGTGCCGGTGTAATCCTTGATGATTAGTTATACGCAGGAGATACAGGAGGGAATAATCTTCTCGCTCATTCTCGGGCTATCGCCCTCCGAGGAATCCCGCCCGCTTGAAGCGGCTCGGGATAAAACCGCTCAAAGACAATTCCCTCCTGTATTTTATCCCGTGAGCTAATGTTATGAGGCCGACAAGAGAAGGCAAAAGATTCCTGCTCGCCGCGCTGCTGATAGCAGTAGCCGCAGCCAACACCGGCAACAACCTCATCTATCTTATCTTTGCAATGATGTTTTCCATTCTTGCGATAGCAATCACCGCAATGAATCTCAACATGAAGGGTTTAAGCCTCGACTGCTCCATAAGCCAGCCTGTTTTCGCAAAAAGCAGGTCAGTCATGAAGCTGTCCTTATCCAATAAAAAGAAAATCTTGCCTTCCTATTCGATACATATAAACCTGCCAAAAGGAATCGAAGGAGAATATGTCATACCGCATGTTTCTGCGTTATCACAGGCGTCAGCGGATATAGAAAGTTTATTTAAAAAAAGAGGGATATACAGATATGGAGACTTTTCTCTGGAGAGCAGTTTTCCCTTTATACTGTTCAAAAAAACCATCAGGTCTCATGTCGGGGGAGAGGTCATAGTTTATCCTGAGATAAAGGAGATAGACGAATCAATCCCTGAACTGATAGGCTCGCAGGATCTATCCATTACGAGGCCTGGCCCCGGAGATGAGTTTCTGGCAATCCGTGAATTCAGATACGGCGACAGCATGCGCAGGATTCAATGGAAGGCATCCGCAAAAACAGGGAAACTCATGGTAAAAGATACAGGACTCGACGAACCAAGGCTTCTTACGATAATCCTCGACAATATAAAACCATCCGGCCGGGAAGCATTTGAAAAGGCAGTATCATTTGCAGCCTCATTAGCATACAGGTTCGTCAGGATTGGTTTTTTTGTAAGGCTGATGACATGCAAAAAACTGATTCCGTTTGGCAGCGGGCAGGAACATCTCTTTAAGATACTCGATGTGCTGGCTCTGATAGATGAAGATGATACGTGGGACTGCCCGATGATCCACGAAATGCAGGGGACAGGCGTGCTCATACTTAAATCCGGGGATTCCTCATTAAAGAAAATGGCCCCGATGTGCAATATGGTGGTCTATGCCTCGGATTTATAAGGCCTTAACGGCAGTCCTCGCCTTCACCGGATGCGCCGGGCTTGTCATAACCGGACAGCTAAATCCTCTGATGCTCATAGCAGGCGTCGGGCTTGTGCCCGCCTACATAAGATTCTGGAGGGGCAAACCTAATCTGTCAAAGTGGACCATAGGAGGCCTTTCGATAGCTGCTCTTGTTCTCTTTGCATTCGATGCCTTAATAATGACTGCCGACATATTTATCGCAGTGGCGAATCTTACGATCGTATTTCAGGCAATAAAAGGTTTTGACCTTAAAGAGCCGTGGGATCATCTGCAGGTATATTTTATGTCTCTTATCCAGCTGACTATTGCGTCAGAGCTGACAAGGTCCATAGTTTTCGGCGTTATATTTGTCGTCTTTCTCATTGCGCTCGTTACGGCAATGGTTATCTCGCATTTTCTGAAAGAAGGAACATTGAAAAAAATCAGGATTAAAAAACCCATAATAGCCACATCTGTTCTAACCCTGCTTGTTACTATCATATTTTTTATCTCTGCGCCGAGATTAAAGGGAGGCTTCGGCGGAAAAAGCCGCACGACAAGCATAAAAACAGCAGGTTTTTCCGAAAGGGTTAACTTCGGCTCTTTTGGAGATGTAAAACTCGATCCAACAATCGTCATGAGAATCGAAATGCCGGAAAAGATAAAAGCCTCTCTTTACTGGCGCGGAATGACTCTGGATTATTTTGACGGCTTATCATGGATAAACACCCTTAAAAAAAGAGAGCGCTTGGATAAAGAGGGAAATGTTTTTGTGGCCCTGCCTGTTCCTCTCGATAAGGCCTTATTACAGAAAATATTTCTTGAACCCATGGATTCAGATGTGATATTCGGGCTGGGCCACATTGCCGGCGTAGAGATTGACAGCAGGGCCCTGTTTGTTGATAATGCGGGAGCGGTTTTTATGCCTGAAAAATCTCCGAGAAGGCTCGGCTATACTGCTTACAGCATCTTTGAAGAGCCTCCTGCGTCAAATAATATATATTCATATCTCCAGTTCCCTGCCGAATTCAAAAAAATAAACGAGCTTACAAAAGAAACCACAAAAGCTTCCGATACCTCACTCGCAAAAGCAACAAAGATAGAAACCTATCTGAAAAGCAATTATAAATATTCTCTTAAAACCTCTCCTCCGCCACGGGGCGTCACTCCTATAGAAGATTTTTTATTCAATTCAAAACAGGGTTATTGCGAACATTACGCGACAGCCATGGTTCTCATGCTCAGGGCCGCGGGAATCCCTTCGCGAATCGTCACGGGATTTATCGGGGGAGAGAGGAACAAATACGGGGAATATATCATAGTCCGGCAGAGCGATGCTCACTCGTGGGTTGAGGCTGTTATTGACGGAAAATGGAAAAGATTCGACCCTACCCCGCCTGCGCCGTCTTTTCAAATGCCTTCTCTTATTTCATTATATATCGATTCGCTGAGGCTGAAATGGTATAGATATGTCGTAAACTTCAGTTCATCAGACCAGAAAAAACTACTAAGGTCTATCTCGATGCCTTTTATAAAAATGCCGCGCCTGCCGGAGATCAGGGTGCACGGGCCGCGGACTTTAATCTATATATTTTTTATCGCAGGCAGCATCACGGTTATAATTCTTGTTCTAAAAAGACTCCGGCTTTATAGATACGGATTCATAACAGCTGATTATCTTAAATTCAGAAAAGCTCTAAAGCATAAAGGCGCGAACATAACCATATCTTCAACTCCCGATGAGGTGATGAAAGAGGCGGCGAAACTCGGAATAGGGAAAGATGCAGCGGAATTCATTAACCTTTACAAAGAAGCAAGATTCGGAGGCAGAGAATTAAGCGCTGAAGAAAAAGAACGATATAAGGCTATGAAAAAGATTAGAGGTTAGAAACCTTACAGTTATTTTTGCATCCGCACATCAAGCCCTTTGCCTTTCCAAAAGACTCGCGCCCTTCTTTGAATGAAAGCCACGCGATGCCTGCGGCGCCGACAGAATCCATACCTCCGATTCCCGTAAGTTCATAACCGGCGCTTGCCAGAAGCAGGATTACGGAAAGCTGGATGCAAACTTTTGTGCAGGCCGCGTCAGCCAATATGGCATGTGAATTAAGCTCCCTGCCGACTTTAGTCTTGTAATGGATTAACGCCCACATGGTAAGAAGTGAAACCGCTGAAATTATGATGCCCCATAAAGTAGTCTCGGGCTTGTGCCCCTGATATAGATTTACCGCGGATGTGGCTATTAATATCGCGGTGAGAAGATAAAATGCGGTTCCCGTAATCTTGAGCGCGCGACTTTCAAATCTGTCAGGATTTTCATTGCCGTTTTTTCTCAGCCTTCGCACCATATGCCATATCCCGACTCCTGATATTACCTCGACAAAAGAATCTATCCCGAAGCCGAACAGGGCAATTGTTTCATCAGCAAAACCAAAGGATACCGAAACTATCCCCTCTATAACATTGTAGAAAATAGTAATCAAGGCAAGCGCTGAGGCCCATTTATAAAGGCCAGCCTTTTTTTGATTCACTCCAAGCGATAAAACCTGCATTGATTATTATAGCAGTTCATGGATTCTTACAGAAGTTCGTTTATAGTTTTTTCGAACTCCTCGTCAGTTATCATGCCGTAAAAAACTCTTTTTGCAAATCCCTTCCTATCAATAAAAAAGGTCGTGGGAGCAGCCCTAACCCCGTACTTCTGCGCTGCTATCGAAATAGGGTCAAGAAGCGCAGGATATGAGATTTTCATGTCCGCGACAAATTTTTCCACGGTTTTCCTGGAATCACCCATATTTATGGCAAGAACTTCCAGGCCTTGGTCCTTATATTTCTTATACAAACCATCCAACACAGGCATCTCTGTGACGCATGATTTGCATCCGCTGGTCCAGAATCTCAGAACCACAACTTTTCCTCTGAAGTCAGAGAGCTTCACTGTCCTGTCATTTAGATCAAGGACACTGATTTCAGGGGCTTCCATGCCTATCTGCATAGAACTGTCTTTTTTGCATCCGGCAATGAATAGCAGAAGGCTTAAAAAAACAACCGCTATAATAATGTTAACCCTGAAGCCTGACATCTTCTTCAACCCTCCCGTGATGCAATCTGATAACCCTGTCCGAAAACTCCGCAAGCTCGGGGTTATGAGTCACCAGTATTATTGTCCGTCCCTCTTTATGAAGCCCTTTGAAGTGATTAAGGATAATCTCTTCGTTTGCCTCGTCAAGGTTTCCTGTAGGCTCGTCTGCGAGTATTATCGCAGGCTGATTAATCAAAGCCCTTGCAATACAAACCCTCTGCTGCTCCCCGCCCGAAAGCTGGGAAGGGAGATGATTGATCCTGTGTCCCAGTCCCACATGCTCAAGGGCTTCTTTCGCGTCGTTTTTGTCTATGATGCTGTGATAATACTGGGCCAGCATCACATTCTCAAGCGCGGTAAGATAGGGGACCAGGTGAAACTGCTGGAATATCAAGCCTATCTTTTCACGGCGCACTACAACCTGCTCCTTTTCGGTAAGCATGGAGGTGTCAACGCCGTCCAATATGTATTGTCCCTCTGTCAGTGTGTCAAGGCATGAAAGTATGTTCAGCATTGTTGTTTTTCCCGAACCCGACGGCCCCATTATAGAAACCCATTCGCCTTCGGCAACTTGTATATTGATATTGTTCAAAGATGTGACGCTGCCGAATCTTTTTATTAAACCCTTTGTCTCAAGAACTATTTTTTTCATTGTTATCTCCTAAAATTTATTCCTCTTTAAGCACCTGTGCCGGCACCACATTTACTGCCATTCTCACCGGTATCGCAGCCGCAAGCAGAGACGCGGCTATTGACGGTATAAGAGTCAGAGGCAGAACTATTATGCGGAATGATATCGAAGAGCCGAAGACAGCCTGTCCGAGGACCTGGGCCAGAATAAATCCCGCTATAAGCCCTGCCGCAACTCCTGCCAATCCAATCATCAACGTCTCGGAAAGGAATTGCATTACAATGCTCTTGTTGTCAGCGCCAATAGCCTTCATCAACCCTATTTCGCGGGTGCGCTCCGACACAACCGCAATGAGAGTCGTCATGACGCAGAGTGTAGTGACCGTAAGAATAATAAGCGCTACAAGCGCCATCATCCCCTTTATTTTTTCAAGTATCCTGCCTTCGGAATACGAGACTTTACGAATAGGTTTGGCGTCTATGCCCTGAAATTTGCTTTGTATCTGCGACGCCAGCCCGTCTATATCCATGCCCTCAGATACTATGCTCAACATCGCATGATTAGCCTTTCCCTCAAGCCCGAGTATCTTGCCGGCTAAAGTCAGGTTAACGAATATCTGTTCGTCTTCCGCCTGTCCTGTCTCAGCGATGCCTTTTATCTGAAGCGTTTTCTGAAAGCCCGTTTCAGTTCTCACTACATTTACGGAATCCCCAACCTTAAGTTCCATATTCTTTGCAAGGGTTTTTCCAATCATGCAGGAGTCGTCGTCAAAATCAACAACAATCCATTTGCCTTCAACCTGCCAGTAAGGAGAAAGCCTTCTTAACCCCGCGAAATCCACGCCTGCCATCACGGCATTGCCGAGGTCAAGCCTCACTACGCCGTATATATACGGGGACGCGCCTATCAGTTTGCCGGGCGGAACCATTTTTATGGCGTCTTCAATAACAGGCAAATCTATTGCTTTGCTCCCGGAAGAAGACGAAGGCCCTATGAAGAAGTTGGCGCCGTAGGCCCTCAACTCCCTGCTCATCTTGGTCGATATGTCAAAATAGACGCTCGATAGAGCCGTGATTATCGCGGCGCCTATCATGATCGAAAAAAATGTGATGAACACACGGTTTCTGCGGACTTTAAGGGATTTAAAAATTATCCTCAAAAACATCTTTGTCTTTGACACCTTCAATTTTTTATCTCCTGCCATGCAGCACCTCCGCGGGATAAAGTTTTGTGATAAGCCGCGACGGCATAAGAGAACCCGCAAGCGCTATCAGAACCGAAATCACAATGTTCACGGGAATGACTATGGGACTGAATGAAACGAATGAACCGAATACGCTGAGGCCGATAACCTGCGATAGCCCCGCGCCCGCTAAACATCCCAATAATCCGCCTGCAACGCCTACAATCGCTGACTCGCTCAGGAACAGCAAATAGACTTCACGGTTAGCGGCGCCGAGCGCCTTCATCAGCCCGATTTCTCTGGAGCGCTCCATTATGGTTGTTACCATCAGAGATGAAATCCCGAGGCCTGACGCTATAAATGCGGCAATAGTCACAACGATCATAAGCAGTTGAATTTTATTGACAACCGCGCCTTCCCCCGCCGCTACCTGCCATACAGGGCGGGCCGTGACATTCGGTAGGGCCTCCTCTATCTGATGGGATATCGAGCTTACATATGCAGTGCAATACCAGCGGTCATATTCCAGTGAACTTAGCGACTCTGAGCTGTGCCTTGCCCTTCTTGAAAGCTTGTCTTCAGGAACGGTGAGGGCGCTAACGCTGACTGATTGGATTTTGCCCTCAAGCCCTGCGAGTTTTTGCACGGCAAGAAGGGAAGCAATAAACGCGGACTCCTCTTTTCCTCCGGTGCTGAGAATGCCTTTAATCGTAAAGACCTTTTCTTTTTGCGTTTCGCCCGATATTTTTATCTTTACGGCATCGCCTGTTTTTAAATTCATCTCACGCGCTATACCTGCTCCGGCGAGAATAGAGGAAGCGTCGTTGTCATCAAGCCATTCCCCTGTTACCTGCCAGTAAGGAAAAACTGTTTTTACACCTATGCGGAATTCGTCGTCTCCGGCAACAGGTATCTGCTTGTCAAAATCAGTTCCCATCAAGGAAACCTGCTTTTTCTCCTTCCCTGCAATTTCGACTGTTGTCTTTAAAAAAGGAGCAAGTCCCACTATGTTGTTATGCCAGAATATTTCTTTAATCTTCGGCAGGTCGCTTTCGTTTATAAAGACTTTATCTTTCATCGGGTTGTAATCAACGCCTCCTATCTCAAGAGGGACAGCCTCGCTTTTGGGCACGGCATTGATATTCGCGCCGTATGATTTCAATTCCTTTGACATCTTATCGCCTACATCTATTGATATATTCATCAGCGCCGTGATAAGGCTCGCCGCCAGAACAATTGTTATGGTGGCAAGAGCCTTTCTTCTCCGGCCTCTTACGAACGACTGCCTGAGCATCCTAAAAAACATCTTCCTCTCCTCTCATTCTATTCACCTATTCACCGTTATTATTGATAGCCCTGAACGCGAAAATATCTCGCCTGCCGGTTTCCGGCGTATGTTTCAGGAGACGCCTTGAATTTCTCCCAAGATTCAGCCGACTCGAAGAAATAAATCCTGCCGTTGTATTCGTACCTGTGAGGCGCCTTCAGATTATTCAGCTCTTTTCCCGTAACAGGGTCTTTTACCTTTATGGAAACAACCTCGGAAAAATATTTTGCCCCTTTGTCCAGCTCTTCTTCGCTTACAACGATGTAACCGCCTTCAACCTTATGGGCCAGAGGTATCGGATTGCAGCCTCCGGCCTTTCCGATTGAAGGGACAAATATCCTGACGTTGCAGGCGATACAGATGACCTCGTTTTTTTCCTGTATGTAACCCATATCCCCGCATAACATACAGGCGTCGTATACAACGCCAATCCGGTCCTGTGTTTTGGAACGGTTAAGCATAAAGAACCGCACTACATGCCCGTCGTCCGTTATGTAAGAATAGCGGTGAAGCCTGCCGTCTTTAACGTCTTCTATCTTTATTTTTATTAAACCGTCAGCATCCGGTTTGATATTGAGCGGATTTGAAATCTTAGGAGGCCTTGACGCATAGAGGTCGTGATAAAGTAAAACCGAGAAGACTATTAAAACGGATGCCAGAGCGCTTTTGGCCCATCGCATTTCCAGCAGTATCGTGCTGCTGATTTTCCTGCGCTCCGCTTTTTTCATATCCGGCAGGCAGTGAGAAACGAGGGCCATTCTTCTACTAAAAAAGACAAATGAAAGTATTGACAGAATAAAAACATAAATATAGGGGAATGCGTAAGCATACTTTGCTGTTTTGGCCACAAAAGAGAGGCGAAGGCTTGTGACTTCGATCATCTCCAGGCGCATCAATCCGAGCAATACCTCGGCAGACCATTTCACTATAAGTAGGCCGGAAGCACATAATAAAAAAATTAAAAGAAAAGCCGCGCTGTTTTTAAAGCTGATACGATTAGTCAAAGGAATTAAAAAAGCGATAATGAAGGCCCCTGCGAGGATGCCACTGATATTAAGTATCAAATCCGTATTTAAAACCGTACTTGCCGAAAGCGCGTGTTCCGTAATGAACGAGAAAAAGGAAAAAGCGGCCAGAGATGAAAGGGCTGCAGTAAAAGAAACAGCTGTTCCCTGTCCTATGGCAGAAAGTGCCCTGCCCTGTTTTTTATGGAGTAAAAGCATCCCGCTATTTAAGGCTGCCGCAGCGATGCCTGCTGCATAAAGGAATGTGCGCGTTGAGGTGACAGCCTCCTGACGAATAGACACAAAATAGGCACTTGCGCCGAAGATCAATCCTGCGGCAAGGCTGATAATAAGGGAGCGGAATATCTTTTTTCCGTAACCAGGCGCACATTTAGCGATAAGCATGCCTGTTATAAGGGATAAGGATATAAACGCATGAATAAAATTTACCATGTATAAAAGCATCTATAATCTCCGTTGTTAGTGGGACAGTCCCTATTCTACGACTCCGCCTGAGGCGGACTGTGTCCGTAAATAGGGACAGTCCCTTCTAATCCTTAATTATTTAAGCGGTAAATACTTAAATTTATAATCTACTGTGAAGGGCTGGAACCACTTACCGACTCCTGAAGTCGCGTCTGTGTGGCGTCCGAATCCCTGCTTTTCAGGAGACTCGATAGTATAGGTAACCTTATAGTTGCCTGCGCCCATCATCTTGATATTAGCTCCGTAATGAGGGCCGTCCTTAGCGACCATGGGCATGAACTTGCCTGTCTTGGATTGGCCTGTATCGAGATTTTCGAGCTTGTAAGTAACTGTGAGATAAGGTATCCACTCTCCTGCTCCGAAACCATTGGGGTTTCCTTTTGTCGCGTGAATATCTGCCTCAAGATGGATATCTGCCTGAGATGCAGGAAGATCCGTTCCCCTCGGCTCCATGTCTATCGGCTTCAGATAAACTGCAGCTATCTTCATCTTATTCAGAACTTTTTCCTCGCCTGCCGGATACTCCTTCATCTTCTCCGCGTATGCCGCGAAAGAAAGACCCAGTAACAGACTAAACATCATGCAAATCGTTAACAACCTTTTCATCTAAACTTCCTCCTTAATATTGATTTTGCGGGCCCATGCCCGATTATGCCGGGGGACAGTCCCGATTCTACGACCTTCGGTCCGTAAATCTGGGACAGTCCCCTTAATCGTCCCCTTAATCCATTATTTGTTTGCTGCTTCCTTTGCTGCAATGCCTCTCTTTTTTATCATCACCGCCAATCCTGCTATTGCCGCAAGAATAATAAACGCCTGCGGAATCAGAGTTTGCGCATAAGGATACACGCCAATGAACTGAATAGTCGGCATCCATGAAATTAGAGAAGGCTCAAACACCTTTCCTGAAATAAGCTCCATCATGCCTTTGCCGGCAAATACAAACGCCATGTAATAGAGCAGGGCGCCAGTGAACAAGAAGAACGGCCGTATAGGCAGCCTCATCGCGCCGTAGCGCATGGCGAGATAAATCCCGACAAGCAGAACGGAACCGAGAATAAAGCCGCCCGCGATTGCCGTTATGCCAGATGCTCCGGAATCAGAGCCTAAGGCCTGATAAAAAAGCACGGTTTCCGCTCCTTCCCTGTATATCGCTATAAACGAGGCGAACCAGAGAGCCCTCAAAGAGTTCGTTGAAAGCGAGTCTGCGATTTTATCCTTAATATACGCCATCCATTTCTGCGCCTCTGCCTTAGAGATTAGCCAGTAACTTACGCTGAACAACACGACCGAGGCAAGAAGCATTGCCGCGCCTTCGAGGATTTCCTGACTTGCCGCTGAGGTCTTGAAAACCCACTTCACGAGGACCGCGGTTATGACGCTTAAAACAAGGGCGGAAATGCAGCCGTTGTAAATGACCCTGAGCTTGTCTTTGTGCCCCATTTTAACGAGATATGCGATAATGGCCGTTATTATGAGAATGGCTTCCATTCCCTCGCGCAGAATAATCATGAGAGAGTAGAAGAAGAGCGCCATAGGCGAGTCTTTGCCCTTTCCGAGCAGGGCCGCCGCCTTTTCAAAATCCAATCTCATGGGGTCCATCTTTGCTTTTATCTCGTTTACGGACGAGCCGCTCTTCATGAGGCCTACTATCATGCTGAAGTGCCCCTCAAGTTTGGCCTTGAAGTCCGCGTCTCTCGCGCCGATCTTCGCCTCCATGCCGCTTGCCTCAAAGACATCAAAATACGCATCCTGCACGAGATTTAGAGCGCTCTTTTTATCGCCGCTTTCATAAAGGGAAATAGCCTTTTCGATCTCGCTGAAAAGTTCGTAGGTAACTTTTGTCCAATCCTTTTCAATAGCGCCTTCTTCCGCAGATTTCACATCTTTCTTTTCCGCAACCGCGCCGTCAACAAGCGGAAGCCCCTGAAGGTCTGCCTTCAGTCCTTTTACGAGGGCTGATGCCTGCGCCTCAATCTTTTCAGGCGCATCCCCGCGCCGGATCATGTCTGCTATTTCAGAGAATCCCGAATTATTTTCAGAATCCCTTTTTTGCGAGACATGCCGCCTCACCGCGGTCTCAAAAAGGCTGTTCTTGTAACTGTCAAACTGTGCCTGAATTACAATCTCAGCAGCTTTTTCCTTATCGCCCTTTTTGTAGGCATCAAGAGCCTTGCCGAGTTCGGATTGAATGTTTTCAAATGCCTGAAGCCAGACGGGCTCGATATTTTCAGGGGCGGCCTTATTCTCCGTATCCTGTCTCTTTTGTTTTGTCCCGGTCGTAGCTTCCGCAACCAGTTCGACACCGCTTTCCAACTCGGGAATTAAAGCCCTGAGCTCGGACATAAACGTGTTTATCCTTTTTTCAACAGCCGCAGCCGGTTCTTTTCCCACAATCATCTTGCGGATTGCGATAAACTCTTCCTCAAGCTCGGCGTTTTTCTTCGCGGAAATGTTTATGCGAATCGGGCCTTCAAGGTTTTCGTAGACCTCGAAATATGCCGCCTGCGTCTTTTGTTTTGCCTCAGAGATATTCCCTTTTTTATACAGGCTAAGCGCCTCGTTTAGAAGTCCGCCCACTTCGTCAATCATGCCCTTATAGCTGAGTTTCTCTTTAGCCTGCGCAGCGGCTGATGTCCCTATGACAGCCAGCGCCAGAATTAACAAGATAATACTTATTGTTTTTATTGCCGCTTTCATCTTTGCCTCTCTCATAAATACCGGTTAAAACGCGACTCCGAGCCTGACAAGAAATTCCTTGTTATTGTCGGCCCTTGTATCCTTTAAGCTGCTGTGGAGCCTGTAACCCGTATATCTGTATTCGGTTGCCAAATACGCAGCCAATCCCTTTTCTTCGTCTTTGTAAAATGAGTATCTTATGCCTCCACTGTACCTGTTCTTTGCAGACCATGAAGATGTCTTTTCAGCGATTTCATCGTCGTCAAAGCGCTCGTATCTCAACGCCAGTTCTATGGGCTCTTCAAGAATATGCGCTAAGACATTTTCTAATTTCGCTCCTCCGATGTCTTCATGTCTGTCGCCGTTGAACGTGTATGCCGCGGTTACCGAGAATACTCCCTCTTTGAACGTCTCTGTTAACCCTGTATACGTTTCTCTTTTAAGCGCCTTCATGTATTCGGCGTCAAGCCTGAATCCATCAAAGCCCGGGATACCGGCGCTCAAACCTAAACTTCCTGTGGTGTTTCTGTTTCCCCTTCCGGGCTCGGACAGATAACTCGCAAAAAACTTCAGATGGTCTTTCACAGGCGATATAGAAGCGGAAAGTATGTACGACTCTACGTCATCCGCATCCGTAGCCGAGCCTGTCCTTGTCACCTCAAACAGCCCGGAGCCGACAAGGTGGTCCATCTGCTCCTCGCCTTTATAAACGGTTGCCGACACGTCAAGATCAAGCGGCCCTGTAATACCCACGGAAACGCCTGCCTTTTTTGTCTCGTAGGCGTCCTGAGTCATAGGGTCGGTCACAAGGTGGTTTTCAAATACGCCGAATGGCTGGGTTCTTTTGCCAAGGACAAGATAAAGCGGGAAACCCTCTTTTTGCAGAGTGATAGTCGCCTGATCAACGGTAATCTTTTCATCTCCGCTATTTACCTGATCGCCTATCCACTCGGAATTAAGAACACCCTCTGCCTTTATCCAGTCCGTGATTTCTGCCTCAAGGCCCAGCTCAAGCCTTCTTATGTAGAGGTCTGATGTGGAGTCCGAGTTCTTATTTGAAATATCACTGTATTTTTGCCAGCGATATTCGCCCTCAAGCAAACCGGAAAGCTTTACCCTATCAGCCCATCCGTCCTCTTTTTCTTCGGGCTTGTTATACTGAATGGCCTCCGCGATTTTTGTATTAAGCTGAACATCCTTTTTCTCCTCGCCGGCCTTAAGTTCCTCTGTTATGGCCTTGTATTCGGCCTCGGTGATGAGGCCCTTCTTCACCAAAATCCTGAGAATAGCCTCTCCTTCTCCTGCAAGCACCGTCGAGACCGAAGTCGTCGTCATGAATACAAGCAGCAGCATGGCGCAAAGACTCCTCATCCCTTTCATCTTCATTTTCACTGTTTAAGCCTCCTTTGTCTGTGAATGTTTGTCGGGGATTCGGGATCCTCTATTAATACCGGCGCTCGCAGCGCTCCAAAATCGGAAACCACGCCACCACCTCCTTCAATGGTCTGAATATGCCCGCATTTCGGGCATTTTATCTCTACGGCCATCACCGCTCCTTTCATAAGAAGCCTGCGGCATTTTTTGCATCTGATCTCGGCCATAGTCATTTTTTGAATATTTATGCCCCTTTTGAAGTATTCTTTAAACAGCTCAAGCAATCCCTTAAGGTGCATATTCCGCAAGAATGATGCATAAAGACAGGGATATTCTTCGCCTTTGCAACGTTTATGGCCTCCCTCTTTGCCTTATGGGAAACCTTGTTCGTAAAAATTACCAGGGCATCAACGTTCCTGATTTTGGAAGCCATTGCTGTTTCGGGCTTGGTAAATACCCTGAGGTCAATCCCGAGTTTCTCCGCCTCGGTGATATAATTTCTTTCGAGCCTGTCCATCCCGCCTATTACCGCCACGCACATATCATCCTCCTTTCAATATTGATATTCATTATCATTTGGAGCCCAAAAAAATTTACTTACATTTCCTGCATAAGCCGTATATCTCTAATCTATGCCTCTTCGGAATAAAATCATTCGCCTCTGCGAGTTTCTCCTGCAATCTCTCGATCTTGTCGTCATGGACTTCTATAAATCTGCCGCATTTCATACAGATAAGGTGATCATGATGCTCATGCCCGTATTTTTGTTCATACCTTGTTTTTTTGGTGCCGATCTTCATCTCGTCCGCTATCCCGCATTCGCACATTAGTTTCAGATTGCGATGCACTGTTGCGTACCCTACCCCTGCGTCCCTCTTCTTCACAATATTGAACAATTCTTCGGCAGTGATATGTTTTCCCGACGAAAGAAACGCGTCGAGGATCTCCTCCCTCTGCCTCGTATTGCGCAGCCCCTTGTCTCTTACATAGCCCGAGAAAATATCTTTTGCCTTATTCAAACCCATCAAGACCTCAACAGCTTAATATTGATAATCAGTATCAATAATACATAATGGTTTTCGGTTTGTCAAGTGTTTTTTTGAAAAATAATTCAAAAAATTCTGAATATCCCCTCTTTTATGTTGAACTTTAAGCGACTTATATTATTTAATAGTAATGTATGTCTGAATTGACCCCTTTAATGAAGCAATACACTAATATCAAGGAACAACATAAGGACTGCATCCTTATGTTCCGGCTCGGGGACTTCTATGAGATGTTCGGGGAGGATGCAAAGGCCGCATCAAAGATTCTCCAGATAGCCCTTACATCAAGGGACAAGTCCAAAGAAGACCCTCTCCCGATGTGCGGCATACCTCATTTCGCCTCTGAGACATATATAACAAAGCTGATCAAGGCAGGATATAAAGTCGCGATATGCGAGCAGATGGAAGACGCCAGAGAGGCAAAGGGCGCCGAGAAAGGAATAATCCAGAGAGACGTCGTAAGGGTTATAACGCCCGGCACACACGCCCCCGAACACCCAAAGGAAAATAATTACATCCTGAGCTTTTTCCCTGACAACAGTAAACACGGCATTGCGGCAGCTGACGTATCAACGGGGGAATTTATAATTTATGAGACTATCGAGCCGGTTGAGGATGAATTCAGCAGATTCGAGCCAAAAGAGATCCTCTGTCCAAAAACCCTTAAGCAAAATATTCACTATGCGGAGATATTGAAAGACTTTTACAGCACAGACTATGAAGACTGGGCCTTTGATTATCCGGAGGCATATAAGTCTTTGCTGACGCATTTTAAAGTGTCCTCATTGGACGGATACGGATGCGAGGGGTTAACCGCGGCGATATCCGCTGCCGGAGCCCTTATAAACTATCTCGAAGAGACGCAGAAAGAAAATCTTAACTTCAAAAAAATCTCAACGCTCGCTCAGACATCATTCATGTCCTTTGATACGGCAACACAGAGGAATCTCGAACTGCTGCATAACCTTAAAACAAAAACCGAGGAAAACACCCTTCTCAGGACTCTCGATGAAACTCTGACGCCGATGGGCGGGAGGTATCTCAGGGGATTAATCCTCAAGCCTTTTATAGATATAAATGAGATACTCAAAAGGCAGGGCGCGGTTGAGTACCTTGTCGAAGACTATGAGCTGATCGAAAAACTGCGGAATAATCTCAGAAAGACTCAGGACATAGAAAGATTATCAAATAAGGTTGCCACAAAAAACGCAAACCCGAGAGACCTGACAGCAATAAAAAATTCTATTGCTTATCTGCCCGCGATAAAAAAAGCGCTGCTTTCTTCTCAGGAACCCTATCTGAAATCAATCGCCGAAGGGATATCGGAATTCTCACTCCTCAAGTCTTTGATAGAGTCGAGCGTCGCGGATAATCCTCCTTTAAGCCTGAGAGACGGGGGGATCATAAAGCAGGGTTACAACAAAGAGATTGACGAACTCAGGAGCATATCTACGAGCGGGAAGGATTTCATCGCGGAGCTCGAAGCAAAGGAAAAACAGAAGACCGGGATCTCATCTTTAAAGGTGGGTTATAACAAGATATTCGGATACTACATAGAAGTGACAAAAACAAACCTCGATCTGGTTCCTGAATACTTCATAAGAAAACAAACGCTAGTAGGCGGAGAAAGGTTTATAACTCCAGAACTGAAAGAATACGAATCAAAGGTCATTGGCGCGGAGGAGAGGCTTAAGAACCTTGAATATCAGGCCTTCAGCCGGATACTCGATGAAGTTAAGGAAGAATCAGCAAACCTGACAAAGACAAGCCATGCCGTAGCTGTCATAGATTTTCTGGTCTCTATGGCAGTCATAGCAAAAAGGCATAACTATGTTAAACCTCTAATTGACGAAAGCGGGATAATCGAAATCACTGACGGAAGACATCCGGTAATCGAAAGGATTCCGGGCGAAGAGCGATTTATTCCAAACAGCGTGCGCCTTGACAATGAAGGGCAGAGGCTTCTGATAATCACAGGGCCTAATATGGCAGGGAAATCAACATACATGAGACAAATAGCTTTAATAGTCCTCATGGCGCAAATGGGCGGATTTGTTCCCGCATCAGAGGCAAGGCTCGGGATAGTTGACAGAATATTCACAAGAATCGGGGCCTCCGACTATATAACAAAGGGGCAAAGCACCTTCATGGTCGAAATGGTAGAAACAGCCAACATACTCAACAATGCCTCGTCAAAAAGCCTGATCATTATAGATGAGGTCGGGAGAGGCACAAGCAC
>Ga0172375_10003641_pt1 | contig 23292 bp, 23 predicted proteins | sample LakKiv1m_FD_114537 | JGI IMG/M metagenome (GOLD analysis project Ga0172375, IMG submission 114537) | Freshwater microbial communities from Kabuno Bay, South-Kivu, Congo - kab_092012_11.1m | ecosystem: Environmental > Aquatic > Freshwater > Lake | place: Democratic Republic of the Congo... | reverse complement strand
TCCCCTCTCCCCGCAGTGGGAGAGGGGTCGGGGGAAAGGGGAGCAACCATCCATATTCTCACTTTACAACTAAAGTGAGAATATGGACTTGTCTTATTCTCACATATCCGTTATGATGGTCTTACTTTTATCCGTCTGATCACTCAACAATTATGAACTCTAAAGAATTCTCTGAAAAATCTCCTGGGAAGGTAGTCAATACAGATAGGGAATATTGTGCGTTTATCCCTGATCCGTTGCCACCTGAAATAGTGTGGTCTTCTGAATTGGTGAATCTACTGACCGAAGCAGAACGTGCACTGTCACAATTGCTGGAAGTTGGCAAGACTTTCCCAAATCCTCATATCATGGCGAAGCCTTTTATCCGACGAGAAGCAGTACTCTCCTCACGGATTGAAGGTACACATACTACGCTTGAGGAACTGTATGTATTGGAAGCGCAGCAGCTTCCTCTTTTTGAAACAAATGCAAATGCAAAAGAAGTCCAAAATTATGTCAAAGCTCTAGAGTTTGGTCTGAATCGATTGGATGTATTACCAATCAGCTTAAGATTGATCCGTAAACTACACGAATATTTAATGAAGGATGTTCGGGGTGAGTTCTGGCATCCTGGAGAATTTCGGCGAAGTCAGAACTGGATTGGAGCAGCAGGCGCAACATTACAAACAGTAACTTATGTTCCACCACCTGTTGAAGAGATGCATTCCTGCTTATACCATTTTGAAAAATTCATTCACAGCGCTTCCGAATTACCCGATTTGATCCGTCTTGCGATGATCCATTATCAATTTGAAGCGATTCACCCATTCCTAGACGGGAATGGTAGAGTGGGGCGATTGTTAATTCCGATCTTGCTCGTGAATTGGAAATTGCTGGCTCAACCACTGTTATATTTAAGCGCTTATTTTGAATCAAAGCGGAGTGAGTATTATCAACGATTATTGGCAGTCAGTCAGCTTGGTGAATGGGAAAATTGGTTGAAGTTCTTTTTAAAGGGTGTTCGTGATCAGGCTAAAGAAGCCAAAATAGGCGTGGATAGGATCATAACTCTACGCAGACGATATGAAAATCTATTCCGTAATGAGCGCGCCAGCGCTCGTTTGATGCAGGTGATCGACTACCTGATCGGACAACCTGTGACAACGATCCGACAAGTTGAGGCAGGGATCAATGCCAGTACTTATCAGGTTGCGCAACGCTATGTCAACAGACTTGTCCAACTGGGTGTGCTGAGGGAAGTTACGGGAATGAGCAGGAATCGCATCTATCGGGCAGACGAAATTCTGCGCGTCATCCTGGCGTAAGAAAAACGCCTTCACTCAAATTAGTGAAGGCGGAATAGATGAGTAAGCATTGGTCTATAGAAAGGCTTTGCCATCGCCGCGATAGGTATTGACCTTATCGATGATCTTGCCATCCTTGACCAGATAGAGCTCGTTGAAGCGTTCGCAGAGTTCGCCGGCTTTGGCGTGCTGCAAGAAAATGGGGTCGCCGATTTGCAGGTCAGGACAGTCTTTCGGCAATACGAAGGGCGTTTGCACCTCGCCAGCGCCTTCCAGGGAAAGGTACTCCAAGCCAGCGGGATACATGGGCAAGGGTTGCTTTTCCAGACCGACTTCACCGGAAGCGATATAGCCGCCGCCATGACAGGTGATCATGCCTTCGGCGGGGATGCGTACGATTTGCAGGGCGAAGAAAGCGGCTGGTTGAAAATGAACTTCTCTAAAATGATGAAACAACCCTGAAGCGTAAAAGCCCGATCCAACCGTGATCTCAGTGACAAGCGGATCTTTGCCTGTTGAGATTAGGCTACCGCTGCCGCCTCCATTGACAATCGGCAGGACTGCTCCAGCGGCACGGATTGACTTGACGACCTGATCTCGGCGTTCGGTCAGCTCGCGAACCGAAAGGCTTTTAAGAGCGCGATAGAGTTTATTTTTTAGACTGGCGCCCGGCACGTCGTCATTAATGCTGGCGATATGCCCTTCGTAACCCATCAGCGCGTCGATCACCACACCAGGATAGTGGCGCGCAATTTCAACAAGCTGAAGCGCTTGTTCAGGGCTGCGTAAGGGGCTGCGACGTACGCCAAGATGGACCGATGACAAACCTAAGGGACGGTATGCCATATCGACCTCCAAGCAGGCATGCAGCTTCAGATTAGCTTTCTCTCCAGCTTCGGAAAGGGCGCGCAAATGGGCTTCACTATCAATCATCAGACGCACCTTTTTACCAGCGCGTGTCATCCCAACCATCAGCGCCATATCGCTCGGTTGGGCAGATGGATAAGCGACGATTAGATCATCGAAACCCAAAGATGTCAGCCAAGCGCTCTCTTCAACGGTGAAGGTCAACAAGCCGCGAAATATATTCGGATCATAATTGAAGATGCGCTGAATCATCCCCACGCTGCGGATGGATTTGGAGCCTAATCGAATGGTCTTGCCAAATTGTTTCGCCAGCTTTGCGACGTAGGCGATATTGTTATCAAAGGCATTTAGGTCAATAAAGGCGAGCGGCAGGCGCTGATCACGAAAGATCTCGCGGTAGGTTTGGTATTTCTTACTAGGCTCCATATCTTTTCCTTTGTAGAGATGCCATGCATTCACTCTTTTGCAGAATTTACCTCAAGGCTGTCTTCGGCTATGCAATCTAAAGCAGTACCGAAGAAAGCACATAAAACCTTTATGATATCTATTTTTCCCTCTACTTTATACGATGATTAACAGAGACGCTAAAAAAAACCTTATCAATTAGTCTTCAACACGGTTGATATGATAGCCAATGATATCCAGCGGGTTCTTACCCTGATAGTCAGCGCCAGTACGCCCAGAGTAATAACAGCCAAAGATAATGCCGCGCAAGCCCATATTCAGTTGACGCATCAAGGAAGGCAGCGTACCGACTTTATCAAGCGAATTTTCCATTGTACGTACCAACCATTTCAGAAAACCTACCGGCATCACCGAGAAAAGAGTTAAGACAATATTCAGCAAGGTGACATCTTCATCAGGTAAGTATGCGATCATATTATCAACCATCTCGATACTGCCCGATTCCGAAAAGGAGGGGAATTCATCATAGGCGGGGACGAAGACATCCCCCATGCGGTTCAATCCGCGTAAGCTGGCAGCGGAGAAATATGCAGATTTCATTGGATCAACTCCTCGCTTAAGCGATGCGAAAGCGCCATGACGGTCAAGCCTGGATTTATCCCAGGCGCGTTCGGAATCAAGCTCGAATCGCTTACATAGATATTCTTTTCACCAAAAACGCGGAAATCTGGTCCGACAACCGCATTCTTTTCATCGACACCCATACGCGCCCCTCCCATCAGATGCAGACCAAAATAAGAGCGTGATTCGACTACCTCTTTCGCTCCACTGGCAGACAGAATTTGCTTCAAAGCTCCAGTGCCATCGGCGCGACGACGTATGTCTTGATCGGTGAAATGTTTGTTGATCAGTAGATGTCCTTTTTTATCAACGCTGATCTCGCCGGCATTTTCATCACGCAGGGCGACTTCCGCGCAGGTCATATAGCGATAGTTCCTCATGATCTTCTGATGGTCGCGCCCAGAGACATTGAAAAGCATGGCGGTCGAGATCGGTCCCGCATAGACATTTTCGAACTTGAAACCGCGTTTGCGGAATTTCGGGTCTTTGGATGTCACGGTCTGGAACATGCCTTTATGTGCGTTGATCTCTTCGTCATAGACGCCAAAGAACATAAACTGCGGATGCGAACTGAAATACTTACCCAAGGCTGGAAATTTGGGTTTATAACCGGATTGATAGAGCATCTTGGTGGTGCCAAACGTACCGCCTGCTAGGATCAGGTTTTTCGCTTGGTATTGCTTGGCGCCATTGGGGGATTTAGCGAAAACGCGCACGGTTTCGCCAGGCTCAAAATGGTCAACTTCGACCTCAGCTTGTACTTCCAGTCCAAACTTCTCCGCTTCGCGCACATAGACCACCATTGTGCTCTGCTTTGAGTCGCGATGGCAGCCACCCAGACAACCAATGCAGTCATTGTCCTTCTCGTGAGCGCAATCGCTTTGGGCGCGGCGCAGAAATTTCCATTCATAACCGAGCGCATCACATCCCTCCGAAAAGAGCTCTGCATTACGGTTGCGTTCTTCCAAGACAAAAGTATGCAAGGCGATATGGCTTTCCGCTTTTTCGTAATAAGGCGCCATCGCCTCCACTGAGAAGAAATCGACGCCTGTCTCAGCACGCCAATCATCAAGCGCCATCGCATCAAAACGATCCATCAAAGCTTGATTGACCACAGATGAACCACCGACCACTCTGGCGCGCAAAAATGCCATACGAGCATCGTGGCTGAATTCCAAGCCTCCGCCCCAATAGAGTTGAGCGGAGGCATCGGCTTCATTTCTAGGATAGGTCTCTTTGGTGAGATATTTGCCCGCTTCCAGCAAGAGCACATGCGCGCCTGCTTTACTCAGGTTATACGCCAGCACAGCCCCACCTGTGCCAGACCCAATGACGAGATAGTCGTAGACGGTCATCTTTTCTCCTCTCTAGCTTAATTTTTGCTTAGTCCCGATGCTGTCCAATTGAAGAGCAACGGGTAAAAATGCCAGCCATTTGCGCGGACGATTGAAGAAAGCGCGCATTAGGCGGGTCATTAATCCATATTTCTGTGTTGTTTGAGGATACCAATGGGGTTCAATCGTATTCTTATTTGGACTCAAGATCATTGACTTAATATTCGAGAAGGTCAGCAATCCCCAATCGCCTTTATAACGTCCAAAGCCACTCTCTTTAATTCCGCCGAAGGGCAAGGCGGGGTTGCCTTCAGTCAGCATATGATTATTGATCGAAACATTACCGGTGCGAATGGCATGCGCAACGCGTTCGGCGCGTGCGAGGTCCTTGCTCCATACACTGGCGCTCAATCCATAAGGTGAGTCGTTCGCCAGTTCGATCGCTTCCGCTTCGCTGCGGAAAGGCATGATCGGTAAGACCGCTCCAAAGGTCTCTTCAGTGAGCAAGCGCATTTGATGATCAACGTTCACCACAACCGTTGGTGGAAAGTGCAAGGTATCTCCTAACCGCTCGCCTCCGGTCAACACTTTAGCGCCTTTTTGAACGGCATCAGCGAGTTGGCTCTCGATGATCTCAAGCTGGAAGCCAGCCGTCATGCAACCGATATCAGATTTCCCAATTACAGCCGCTTCACCGGCGGGAGTCGCTAAACGAAGCTGTTTGGTAATTGCGACGACTTTTTCCACGAATTGATCGTAAATGCTTTCATGAACATAACAGCGCTCTAGCGAGGTGCAGCTTTGTCCAGCGTTCGTGAAGGCGCTCCAAACCACGCCGTTAGCGGTGCGTTCAATATCGACATCTTCAAAGACCAAAGCGGGGTCTTTACCGCCCAATTCCAGATCGACCGGAATGAGATCTTTAGCAGCGGCTGCCATGATCTGCTTGCCAGCGCGCACGCTGCCAGTAAAGTGGATCTTATCGGGTTTATGCTCGATCAGCGCAGCTCCAGTCTCCTTACCGCCATACACGATTTGGATTGCGTCAGTCGGGAAATCCGCCCCATCCATGATCTCTTCATATAAGCCTTTCAGGGGGGTCACTTCAGAGGGTTTGTAGATGATCGCATTACCAGCCAGGAAGGCTAATAAGGAAGGCACAAAACATTGATACAAGGGATAATTCCAGGGCGAGATGACCAGCACAACACCCAGCGGTTCGAAAACGATCTTTGATTTCTTACCCATCAGCACAATTGGCGTGTGAACGGTTTGATCGGCGAGGATCTTGGGAGCCGAATCACGGTAGTAGTCAACCAGATCACAGATCTCGAAGAGCTCAGTGGAAAGGGCATCAAATCGGGTTTTGCCGGTCTCCCGCACGAGGCGGTCGATGATCTCTTCCTGATGGTCAATCAAATAATCGGAAATACGCACAGCGGCAGCGATGCGTTCTGAGAGTGACATAGCCGCGATCTGTTTTTGGGAAGCACGGGCGCGCTGGAAACGCTCGGCTAGTTCCTCATCTTCAGGCAGCTCGACCTCATATAATAATTCATTCGAGGAGGGATTTTTGACGTTAATCATAATTTAACATTTTACCACTTAAAATTTTTAACATCAAATATTTTGTAAAGATACTTAAAAAATCATCATCCAATGTCCCTTTATTCGAATTTATGCAACATATATTTAATATTCATGTTAACGGACGTTAACCAATCCATCCCCTCTTAGAGATTAAAGAAGCAAGTTAACCTTTTATTCCTCGTCCTGTTTCCTGCTCTTCCACCCACGTAGAAATGCAAATATTCCATAAAAAAGGAAAAAGGCACCGATTGCAACTAGAAACAGGAAAGCGCTGAGACTTTCTTCGCGGATAGGGTGCTCTTTACCGATCATAAAGAGCATATAGAACCAACCTAATGACATGATTAGGCTAAGCGTTCCTAAGAAGATATTGACCCATAAACGATCACTTCTTATTGTAGCCTGAATCGATTTCGTTTGATCAAAATCATCTAGGGAAGTCGATTGAGATTGAGAAAATTGTTCATGCTGATCTCTCGTTTTCAAATGTATTATGAGCTTAACGATCTCATTACCCCCCAAAATAATTCCGACTAATCCACCCATGACAAAACCAATCTCAATAAGTGTCATATCGTATTATCCTTTGAATGATTGCGAGTGCATGATATAAATTATATCATGCTATAATCAAGGTATACATCAATTATTACTTACAGAATTGAAATGTGTAAGTATAATAAGATCACAATGGATCAATCCGCTAAACAGCTCATCCAAACATAGAAAAGAAATGGATAATTTTTTATGTTATTTCTATTCATCAATCTTACCCTCATCAATTCGTGTATTATCCTGAAAACATAATAACATAATAACATCATCACAGATGCCGCATATGCTAGTTCGGATAGAGATGAACTTGTTCAAATTAGATGATGGAAAAAATCCATTTATCTGATGCGAGTAAGGTTGTTTTTGCATTGGAGGCATTAATTTTTTTATTAATAATATCATTACTATGTATTAACCCATCATTATTCAGCCAATAATAAAATAATAGTTTAATGAATTCGGTTTCAATGAAACCGAATTTGCATTAAATAAGCATATATCAGATTCACGGAAAAACTCGGTCTATATGTAATAACTAGATTTTAAATTTTGCTGAGTAGGAAAAACTAGATATGTCATTTTTTATTCTGGTAAGTATTGATGGAGTACGACCGGACGCCATTGAGCAGGTCGATTGCCCTAATATAAAAAAGATAATCTCAACAGGATCTTCAACTATGAAGGCTAGCTCAGTAACGCCGAGCATTACCTTACCCTGTCACACATCCATTTTTCACAGTGTGCCGCCATCCCGTCATGGAATTTTAACCAATGAATGGCAACCCATGGCAAGACCTGTTCCAGGTTTGATCGATATAGCTAATCAGCAAGATAAACGCTGCGCTTTCTTTACCAACTGGGAAAACCTACGCGATCTAAGTCGACCTGGAAGCCTTGAACTCAGCTATTTCATACGCGCTGCTGAACTTTATCCCCCTAAACCATATGGCGATCATTTAGTCGCTGAAGCTGCTCAGCATTATATATCCGAAAATCAATTGGATTTTTCATTTGTATATTTTGGAACCCTTGATGTCTATGGTCACTTATACGGGTGGATGTCAGATGAATATCTAGCACAGTTGGAACGAGTTGACGCTGCATTAGGCATCTTGTCAAATGAAATATCAAAAGAATCCACGATCTTAGCGCTGAGTGATCATGGTGGACACGAGCGTAACCATGGTACAGATTTAGCAGAAGATATGACCATTCCTTGGATTATTTCTGGACCCGGAATTCGAGCGGGCTATCAAATTCAAACCAATGTAAACCTGCTCGATACAGCGCCAACTATCGCAAGAATCCTTGATCTAAAAGTTCCTGATGTTTGGGAAGGTAAGTGTATTGAGGAAATATTCATTGATGGTGAAGTAGGATGCAGGAAATAAAGACTTCCTGCATTCCATTTCACTTACCAAAAAAAACAAGGAGTAAATAAAGTGAGAAATAAGTTTAAGATAATAATATTGTTAGGATTGGTTTTTTCGGTCATTGTTGGAGCTTGCAGTGCGCAATCTGAGGTAACACCAGCGGAAACTACAAGCGTTAGTGATGCAGCAATAGAAGTCCCAAGCGTCGCTAATGAAATATCAGAATGCGTTGCGATCACAATAGCTGACCGTCAAGGCGTCGAAGCGGGTGAATATGAACGCATTTACGAGTTGGCAGATTATGAAAAAGCGGCTGGTTGTGAACTAAGTTTCAGCGAGAATCCTGCCATCACAGATCTAAACAGCCGGATTACCAATAATCCCGAATTACCACCCGTTGATGAGCGTCTACCTGAAGAACCATTGGTTGTTGTACCCTATAATGAAATTGGACAATATGGCGGTGAACTCCATGCGCTTTCCAATGCAACCGAAGCAGGCACTTCTGATTTCTTAAGCGTACGTCACGTCAATTTGGTTCGCTATTCTGATGATTTCGTTACAATCGAACCGAATATCGCAAAAGGTTGGGAGTGGAATGATGATTTCACAGAAATAACCTTCTTTTTACGAAAAGGACATAAATGGTCCGATGGCGCCCCCTTCACAGCCGCAGATGTAGAGTTCTGGATGAATGAGTTAGTACTCAACCCTGATGTTTATGCAGAGACACCCTCATGGGTAGTTTTCGGGGATAGCACGATGAAAGTCGAAGCAGTCGACGATTACACCGTCAAATTCATCTTCCCCGTTCCAACACCAGGTATCATCAGCTTTTTCGCAACCACCTATATTCAACCCTGGCAGCCTAAGCATTTCTTCGATAAAAAGGTTGCTGAGGGTATGACCTTAGCAGAAGTAGCTGACCTTTATTACAACACTGACTGGACTGATACGCCATCACCACTGCTTGGCGGTGAAGCCGATGATGTATTACCGACTTTAGAGTCCCATATCTTGGTTGAAGAGACGACGGAAGGTCGCCGTTTAGTCGCAAATCCATACTTCTTCATGGTTGACACAGCAGGTAACCAGTTACCCTATATCAACGAACAAGAAGAGTTATATGTTCCTGAATCAGAAGTTCGCAATCTAAAGATCACAAATGGTGAAGTGGATTATAAAGTTCAATCGATCGATATCATTGACTATCCCCTTTACAAGGAAAATGAAGAGCAAGGCAATTACTCAGCTGATCTTGGTTTTGGTGTAGGAGAAACAATATTCTACGGCTTCAACTTGACACACCCCGACGAAGAGTTACGCAAGATCTTTAACGATCTGCGTTTCCGACAAGCAATGTCCTTAGCCATCAATCGTGATGAAATCGTTGAGCTGGTTTATCTTGGTCAGGCTAAACCAATCCAAGCAACCCCAGCCGATCCAAATACAGTAGACTTCGTTACTGAAGCGCACAAGACTGCTTTCATTGAATACAACCCCGATAAAGCTAACCAACTGCTGGATGAAATGGGTTTGGAAGATATAGATGGAGATGGCTTGCGAGAACGTTTGGGTGGCGAAAAGCTTACCCTCGATCTGCAGTTTGCCAATCAAGGTGGTCCTGGAGCAACACACGAATTGGTCAAGAGCTATTGGGAAGCGGTTGGTATTTCCACACGAGTAAAAGAAGTGACCTCTGATGAATACCGTGAACGTGCTACAACCAATAATGCTGATGTTTTGACCTGGAAATTCGATGGTACAGCTGGTTCGATCATCGTAATGAACACCGAGATGCTGCTGCCTCCATTTGGAGAGCCCTTCAATCCTGGCGTTGCTTATGGGTGGGTTGAATGGAAAAATTCTAATGGCGCTAGCGGGGTAGAGCCACCTGCTGATGCTATCGAACTATATGATACCGTTGCAGAATTTCTACAGTATCCGCTTGGGTCCAACGAGAGTAATACTCTAGGTGCAAAGATCGTCGATACTCATGTAAACAATCTTTGGAAGATTGGTATTGCTGGCGACGTACAAACCCCAATTATCCATCACAACACACTCAAGAACTTCGGTCCTTATACAGTCGTGAGCTATGATTACTACCGCTCATATCCAATGATCCCAGCCCAGTGGTGGCTTGATCGCTAATTTGATCTATACTTTATAAATTGAGGTGTGGATAACCCACACCTCAAATTTTTAATTTTGACAATCATTCCAGGAAATAGCAAAATGTTACTTTTTTTATTACAACGAGCGGTTGGCATGTTCATTACCATGCTTCTCGTCTCAATCATGGTTTTCATTATTATGGAACTCCCACCTGGAGACTATGCCGAACGATTAGCATTTCGGAAGTTTTCAGGAACAGGCGCCCAAATATCTGAATCCGATCTAGATAATCTGCGTGCTGAGTATGGTCTCGACCGCCCTGCTCATGAGCGTTATATCAATTGGATCAGCGGGATTATCTTACGGGGTGATTTTGGCGAAGCGTTTGCTTTTGAGACTTCAGTTAATAATGTGATCGGACAACGGTTGTGGTTAACCCTATCAATTTTATTCTCCACGCTTATCATTACTTACAGTATCTCTATCCCTATCGGTATCTATGCCGCAGTTCATCGCCATTCTTTGCCAGACTACTCACTAACCGTTTTTAGTTATCTCGGACTAGCCATCCCTAATTTCTTGCTGGCATTGGTCTTGCTATATATCAGCGTAAAATTCTTTGGTTCGAATGTAGGCGGCTTGTTTTCGCCAGAATTTAAAGACGCACCTTGGACAATCGCGAAGTTCTGGGACTTACTAAAACATTTGATCATTCCAGCAATTGTCTTATCATGGTCAGCGATCGCCTTCCAATTACAAACAGTACGAGCGACCATGAGCGATGAGTTAAACAAACTCTCTGTGACGGCTGCCCGTGCACGTGGTATCCCGGAAAGTAAACTACTCGTGAAATATCCCGCACGCCTAGCGGTCAATCCAGTGGTCAGCACAACTGGGTTTGATGTTAACCGCATATTCTCTGAATTGCCCATTGTTGCCCTTGTACTAGGTATTTCCGATTTAGGTGAATTGTTAATCAAGTCATATATTGACTTAGATATGTTTGTAGCAGGTGCTATTTTATTAATGATGACATTTATCATTGTGTTTTTCAATTTTCTTTCCGATATCTTCTTAGCCTTCTTAGATCCCAGAGTCAAACTAGCAGGAGATTGATCAGATGACAACAATAACACCTGAAATGGCTTTACCTGGCGCAAAAGGTAAGTCCATCAAAGAAACAAAAGAAATCCTTAAATATTACTCTGCAACTCAATGGCAGCTCATATGGTGGCGCTTTCGCAAACACCGTATGGCAATGGTAGGAGCTTTAGCGCTTTTGTTCTTATTCATCCTTGGTATATTTAGCATGTTTATTGGTCCGAATGATCCCTTTTTTCGAAACCAGGATTATATCCTTGGACCTCCTCAATCACTACACTTTTGGGACGAAAACGGTTTTAGTATTCGACCTTTTGTTTATGGCGTTACAACCACACGTGATCCGAAAACATTACGTCTAATCCCTACTGTTGATCCTTCGGTACGTTGGTACCTTCACTTTTTTGTCAAAGGAGATCCCTATAGTTTTTACGGGTTATTTGACAGCGATATTCATTTATTTGGCGTCAAGGAAAAAGAGGCCTTCGTATACCTATTTGGTACTGATAGTCTTGGGCGCGACCTGTTTACGAGGGCAATCTATGGTACTCGAACTTCCCTAACGATTGGCATCCTGGGAGTGCTGATCGCGTTCGTGTTAGCTTTGATCATCGGTGGCGTTGCTGGGTATTCTGGTGGTTGGATCGATTATGTCATTCAACGGTTGACCGAAGTCGTGCGAGTCATCCCAGTGATCCCCCTTTATATGGGATTGGCGGCTGCTTTCCCAGTTGAATGGTCTACGCAGCAAGTATATTTTGCCATGACGGTCATCCTTGGGTTGGTTGGATGGCCGACATTAGCGCGTCGTATTCGCGGGCAATTACTTACCCAGCGAGATGAAGATTATGTCATCTCTGCCCGAATTTCTGGCGCTAGTGCGGGTCGCATCATTTCCATGCATATGCTGCCTGCTTTTACCAGTTATATCATCGTAGATTTAGTAATCTCATTTCCTTATATGATATTAAGCGAAACCGCCTTAAGTTTTGTAGGGTTGGGTTTACGACCACCAGAGATGAGCTGGGGAACGCTCCTACAAGACGCACAAAATATCCGCTCGATTGAGCAAGCGCCCTGGTTATTTATCCCATCTCTCTTTGTTGTTGTTGCCGTCCTGGCTTTCACGATCCTAGGTGATGGGTTGCGAGATGCTGCTGATCCTTATCAAGTGGTAAGGAAAAAGTAAAATTAGTGAAAGAATTGTAATTCATTAATAACATGATGGAAATAATATTGAATCGATGAATGATCTAATTGATATAAACAAAGAATATTTACTAAATGTTAAGAAGCTCGGTGTTTCCTTTGAGACAGACGAGGGAATCGTACGCGGTGTCAACGATGTTAGTTTTCAGTTAGCAAAAGGTAAAACGCTTGGTATTGTAGGGGAAAGTGGTTCCGGGAAATCTGTTACCAGTCAAGCCATTATGCGCTTACTGCCTAAAAATGGTCATATTGATCCAGCCAGTGAGATCACATTTCATCAAAATGGCGATCTATTAAATATCACGAAATTAAAAGCTGATCAGGAAGAAATGCGCCTCATCCGTGGCGGGAAGATTTCCATGATCTTTCAAGAGCCAATGGCATCTTTTTCCCCAGTCTATACGATCGGTAATCAGATCATGGAAACGGTGCAATTACACCGGCATGTCAATAAAAAAGAAGCCAAAGAGATCACCCTCGATATGCTTGATCGAGTTGGAATTTCAAATCCAAAGATAAGGATTGACCAATACCCAATTGAACTCTCTGGGGGAATGCGCCAAAGAGCCATGATCGCTATGGCGCACTCCACCGAACCGTCTTTGCTAATCGCTGATGAACCAACAACTGCATTAGATGTAACTATCCAAGCCCAGATCTTAGAGCTAATGCGAGAATTGCAGACTGACCTGCATATGGCAATCATTTTCATTACACATGATCTAGGGGTGATCGCGCAAATTGCGGATGAAGTGGTCGTCATGTATCTAGGAGAATTAATGGAAAGAGGCACAACTCGAGAGATCATAAAAGAGCCACAACATCCTTACACTAAGAATCTTCTCAAAGCGATCCCTAAGCTTGAGACTTTACATGGTCGATTAACCCCGGTGGGAGGCGATATTCCGAGTCCGTTGGAACGTCCATCTGGCTGCCCCTTCCACACCCGCTGTATTGACAGCATTCATGGGAAATGCGAAGTTAAAAATCCAGAGGAAAACAGATTATCAGAAACCCATTTTGTAAAATGTTTTTTACTTAAAAAGTAGGTAAACCATGACCTTGAACAATAAGCTCATACAAGTCGATAACCTGAAAGTTTATTTTCCAATTCGGTCGAAAGGAATCATCCGCCGGACTAAAGGGTTTGTACAAGCCGTCGATGGGGTAAATTTCCAGATCAAACGCGGACAAACTTTAGGCTTAGTGGGTGAAAGTGGCTCTGGAAAAACAACCATCGGGCGTTCGATCTTAAGGGTAAACGAAATAACGGATGGGAATATCACCTATCATCTCAATGGTGATTCAATAGATCTAACTGCCCTAAAGGGATCGGATTTACGGAATTTCCGCAAATATATACAGTTGATCTTTCAAGATCCATATTCATCGCTCAATCCGCGCATGACGGTACGGGATATCATCGCAGAACCATTGGTAGCAAATAATTTGGTGAATAAAAAAGAAGTCGATGAGATGGTGCATGAAACAGCGATGCGCTGTAAGTTAAATGTCGAACACCTGCGTCGATTTCCACATGCATTTAGCGGCGGACAAAGACAGCGTATCGGTATTGCGAGAGCGTTGGTTTCTAACCCAGAATTTGTCGTTTGTGATGAATCGGTTTCGGCTTTAGATGTATCCATTCAAGCGGAGATATTGAATCTTTTAATGGAATTGCAGGATGAACTACAGTTAACTTATTTGTTCATAGCTCACGACTTAAGTGTAGTCGCACATATTTCAGATCAGGTTGCTGTAATGTATGTCGGGCAATTTGTGGAATTGGCTCCGACTGATAGGCTCTTCAATGCACCGAAACATCCCTATACGGAAGCGCTGCTCTCGGCGATTCCCGATGTAGACCCCGATTATGAGATGAAACCAGTTACCTTAAAAGGTGAAATACCAAATCCAGCTAATCCACCCTCTGGTTGTCGTTTTCACACTCGCTGCCCATATGCAGTCGAATTATGCCGTTTAGATCAACCTGAGTGGCGAGAAATTGAAGAAAACCATTATGTGGCTTGCCATTTCGCTGAGCAATTATCATTGAAAGGCATTCCAACAAGTTAATAATCATGATCGCAAGTTATATAACTTCATTAGTTAGGGTAAATAACAGGATCGATCAAAGCGTGATGCGATGATCGATCTTTTTTCAGGTACTTCAAATTTTTTATATGTGATTAAATGCTATGGCTTTTCGCCACTATCCAATCGTTGCTTGATCTTTTCCAGAACAATGGGTAGGTCCCAAATACCATCGATCACATAATGTGCACCTGCACGGTATAACTTTGAGGAGATTTCCTTGCGGCATGTTTGGCGCTGATCTTCTGTTAATTCATCTGCTCCTGATTGATCCATGCCAAGCAGGCTTCCGGTCATCGATAAACCAACCGTCCACATATCAGCATTCAGCCCCTCTTCAATATCCGGTATGGTGTCTCCCACTTTGACGATCGCCTCCAGTGGATAGACACCCATTTGCATGGCATTTTGATAACTCATCCAAGGGTAAGGACGCCCGGCAGGTACATCATCAGAACTGACGATGCAATCCGGTTCATAACCGTGCTTGGCTGCTTCAGGCGCCAATATATCCATCATCGAGTGGATATAACCAGTGGTGGAGCCAATCTTGATCCCTTGTTGATGTAGATCTTCTACTACATGCAGCAATCCTGGGATTGGATCGGCATAATCGACCAGTACGGTCGTCTGCATAGGGACGAAATTATTAAATAAGTTGTCGACATCCGCTTCGCTGGACGGTTTGCCATGCACTTCCTGCCAAGCTTTTGCGACTCGATCCAATTTGAGGATCGTGCGCAAGTGATCTTTTTTCATTAGACCCATGCCTGAACGCGCCTCTTCAGATGTGATCGTCACACCCTGATGCTCAAAAAGACGTAAAAATACCATTGTAGGGGCAAATGAACCATAATCCACTGCAGTCCCTGCCCAATCAAGGATAACTGCTTTTACGCTGCCTCGATAAGACCTTCGATATAGAAAATCCATCTCTTATTCCTTTATTGATGTTAATGTGATTTCCATTTCTATTAAAACTTCTTTGATCGCTGCCATTAAAGCCTGCACATCCCCAGCTTCGAGACGACCGATATGCCCAATTCGGAAGCAATCGGTCTGGCTTAACTTTCCAGGATAGATCACATAACCTTTGTCACTTAGTTTTTGATAGAATTGTTGGAAATTAAAATTGGGATGTGCTGGATAATGAAATGATGTGATGATAAAGCCTTGATCTTCAGTTTTTAGAAATGGTCTAAAACCCATCTTTTGCATTGACTCAAAGGTTATATCAAAATTCCGTTTGTAGCGCATAGCCCGTCCATGTACACCACCTTCATCTTCCAGCTCTTTCAAGGCTTGAGAAAAAGCTAAGATTGCATGAGTAGGAGGAGTAAATCGGAATTGACCATTGCTTTCCAATCCTTCCCATTGGGCATAAAGATCCAGTGAGAGGGTGCGAGCATAGCCTTTTGTGAGCGCGAATACTTCCTTTCGGGCTAAGATAAATGAAAAACCTGGTACACCTTCGATATCTTTATTCGCTGAGGAAACCAAGTAGTCAATTTTTGAAGCATTCAGATCAATTGGATAAGCGCCAAAACTACTCATCGCATCGACGAAATAGATACGATTGTGTTTATGGACAATTTCCCCATATTTTTCAATCGGGTTGATGATACCGGTCGTTGTTTCGCAATGCACCACTGCGATATGTGTGATCGTCGAATCCTTTGATAAAAGTATCTCCAAATCTAGTGGGTCTGGATAAGTGTCTTCCGATGATCGTAATGTGACCGTTTCAATTTTATGAACATTAGCGATTTTTAAGATCCGCTCACCATAGGCGCCATTGACAATTATAAGTAATTTCCCATCTGTCGGGAGGACCGAGGAAACCACTGCTTCAATCCCAAAGGTTCCACTTCCCTGCATGAGGATTGCTGTATAATCACTTTCGGTTACGTTACCTAACGCGACCAATCTACTACGGATATCGCGTACGGTTTCAATGAAAGTCGTATCGCGAGAACCTAGATCGCTTAACATAGACTGTTTTACTGTACGACTGGTCGTCAAAGGACCAGGAGTGAAAAGGGCTTTATCCCTCCATGGAGAAAGAACGTTGTTTTGTTTCATTGACTCATTCCATCATTTTTTTTCTTATCTAATATTTGAAATGATTATAATCGAAGCATTGGATTTTTGTTCATCCTAGGTAGTAAAGGAATAGTTAATAAACCTTTATAGGGTTATTAATATTATTCACAGTGAATCTCTTTCCAGAATTAATACAATCTAACAACTATAGAGTAAAATGTCTGTGGAGCAAACAAACCTATTCATTGGGTAATGCAGATGAGTGATTAACATAATCATCCTTTGAATCAAGATTATTAGTTTACGAGAGAATTATGAGCAAAAAAAAACCGGAAGAATTTCCTCTATCCACTGATACCTGGTATTTCGCCATTAGACGATTGGATCGATGGGTAAAAAAAGAAAATGGTGAGGTTTTTCGTCCTTATCTATATATCGTTTACAACATGGATTTGGACATCATCCATAATTTGTCGCTCGAAGAACGATCTAATGAAGCAAAGGCGAAAAGAATCCTTTTCAAGTCAATGACCGAGTCTGTTCCCAAATTGGATATTCCAGTTCACCGACCGGCACGGGTATTTTTTGAAGACTTGGAGCTATCAAAAGCGCTATGCACTGAATTAAAGGAATTGGACATAATTTGTAAATATCGATCTCAAAGAGATGTGATCGATGAGATCATAAAAGAAATGGAAAGCATGGATGAGGAGTCTCCACCAAAAGACCTGGGATTGCTATCAGGAGATAAAGTAAGCGTCAAAGCGCTTCAACCTTTCTTCAATGCGGCTGCAGAATTCTACCGCGCGGCGCCTTGGATACAATTGAGCAACTACGATGTCCTAGCCATCAAAATTGCACCACAGAAAGAACCCTATTATATGATCACAATGGGGCAAGCGGGTATAGAATATGGTTTTACACTGTATAAGACTTGGGAAGATGTGGAACAACTTTACTCAGAAAAAGATCATTTGCATGAAGCCGTTCCATCTGGAGGATATCACTATCTATCTTTTGAGAATATTACTCGCATACCTTTTGCCGATTTAGACGCCATCGAAGCCAATAATTGGGAAATCGCAGGAGAAGACGCCTATCCAGCGCCATTTATATTATTTTTATCAGGGGAAATGCAGCGGCCGAATCTCGAATTGCTGCAATGGTACGAAGCTGCGATGCGAGCAGTACCAATTTTGGTGAAAGATCATATCAACCGAAATTCATTAGGCGAGATCGAGGAGATTGAAGTCAGTATTCCGGTAACCAGTTCCGCAGGAAAAGTCACAGTTGAAATAATAATACCGGCTGGAGAAATTATCAGACCGCTTCAAGAAACGCATGTTGATCTAGATGAGGAAGAAGAAATTCCTTTTGACCGAAGGTTATTGGAAGCTGATATGGGGCGTATGTTTCCTCCATCTATGAAAATCAATGAGAAATTAGCGCAAGCTCAAGAATTAATATACCAGGCGTGGGAAGAAGATAATCCGGCGAAACGGATCATCTTAGCTCATCAAGCGCTGCAAATCTCCCCAGACTGTGCAGATGCATATATATTAATTGCTGAAGAAGAAGCCAGTTCTCTTAAGGAAGCCTTGGAATATTATAAGGAAGGTGTGGAAGCAGGTAAACGTTCCCTAGGAGAAGATTTTTTCGAAGAAAATATCGGTCATTTCTGGGGACTGATTGAAACGCGTCCGTTTATGCGCTCAATGGAAGGCTATGCAAATTGCCTTTGGAAGTCCGGCAAGAGAAAGGAATCGATCGAGACTTATGAAGAAATATTAGGATTGAATCCTGGAGATAACCAAGGAATTCGCTATATCTTACTAGATTTATACCTCACCGTTAATGACACCTCATCGCTCAATCGATTACTCAAGGATTATGAAGATGAGTATTCTGCGGATTGGTTGTATACTTTTGCCTTGGTTAAATTCCGAAAACTTGGCGACCGACCAACCGCTCAACGCGCTCTAAAAAGAGCAATAAAATATAACCCATATGTGCCAGATTATCTCACGCGAAAGAAACGTATTCCCGCAAAAATACCCGATATAATCGGATTCGGCGATGAAAATGAAGCGATCGCCTATGTATCTAATCACCTCAATTATTGGCGCCAAACGGAAGGGGCAGTCGATTGGTTGAAGGAATATTTATAAGCTGTTATCAAACGGTTATTGGAATCGATAGGAATTTTATATATCTAAACCGGATTGGATGAAAGCAATCGAATCTTCGTACTCGCGCGCCGTCAAGGAGGCAAATTCTGCACGAGCGCTCAGATCGCGACAATAGACAGCGCTACCAGAAATGGCTTCAAAACGCATGATCGGTGAAGCGCCATTCAACACACACAGATCGATCTCGTCAAATTGGAGGGCGAGTTGTAATTGAGCTCGCAACGCAGCGCGTTCTTCTATAGTTGGATTAGAAGTAAATAACACGGCGATATCGATATCCCCACCCTCGCGTACATTCCCACCTTGGGCTGAACCAAACACCCAAGCAGCAATCACATTCGGAATGGATTCAAAAACCTCAGTTAAACAATCAAGATCGATTCTCTCTGACATAGGCTAAGACTTCTTTTTTAAAGCGTTCAAAATCATCTAAATGGCGGTTGATCATGCCCACCAGGATTTCAACATCAATACGCTCGTAGCGATGAACGATAAAATTTCGAAACTGCACCATTCTTTGGTATGCTTCGAAATCGGACAATACCCCGAGATCAATACATCGTTGAACGGCTTCTGTGCTTGTTGTACCTGGCGCTTGACCAGATATGGACAAAAATCTTTGGCAAATATCAACGACAATCTCCACTAAAATTTGTAAATTGCGTTCGATCGCTCGCCTGGTTCGCCAATCGTTCTCTAGTTGCTCAATTGTCACTTTTCCCAAAGAGTACAGTTCCCCCAATGTGATATCCAGAGTCTCTAGCTTACGAAAAATGACACCGTTGATGTCCATAAAACAATTATACTCGATCGGACATGACTAAATAGTCAATGGAAGTTCCTGTTCTGCACGAACTTCTAAACAAAGTTGAATAGCTTCTTTACTATTTATAAGCGCATTCTGTTTTGTTATCCCTTGATTTATACAACCAGGGATTGAAGGACACTCGGCGATCCAAACACCATCTTCATCACGGTCGAGGCTGACAAACATTTTCATATCTACTCTATTACTATAACAATAATCAATCTTTCTTGCTTTTCAAAACCATGAAGATTATTATATTATATCGCATTCAAATCATGGGATAATCTGTCTTGGAAGTTCAGCGGTATTAAATCAATTATCGGTAAGCGTCAATCTGAATTGATTTTTTAGTGTTTTGTGGTTCTTTATTAATGGCGCTTAACTATTCATATAGAAAAGAAGTCAATAAGATCGCCGGCAGGAAGCCAAACGCTTTCTCCAAGCGCAGATGAATGAAACCATAATACAAGAACAGCTCAAATAATCCGCCAGCAGCGATCAAAACCACTGCAGATTGCCCGACTTCTTTCCAATCAATTACTGCAAAATCCGCCTGGAAGATGATCACCAAACTGAAGAAAGCTGCTAAACCGAGATTGATCAACAAGCTTATTTTCCATTTCTCCTTGCGAATCCCAAGCTCAGCCAGGCTGTGTCCTTCAATTAAAATGGTATATCCCCATGGAATAACAATTCCACACACTAACCAGATACCAACACAAAGGATCAGCCTACCGAATACTGAAGCGCTAGGTATGATTAGCAAACTAGCGCTCAACAAAAACGCCACTATTCCGGTTCCAATCGCAACCCAAGCGCCCCGATCTGGCTGCCAACGAAATGTGAAAGCATCCTTCCGCTTGATAAGCAAGACAATGATCAATACAATCAATCCCATAAAAACCTGTTCCATCTCATTTCTCCTTAAAATCACCCTTGATCGATCGCCAGATCAACAGCGGGATATTCTGCTCCACAAACTGCACTCTAACCCCTGCAGGTCCTGAAATGATTGCTTCACGAATACCACGGGTTGGTTGATAAGGTTCAACGAGGATTTCAATATCATTCGCGCGCATTTGATCAAGAGCAGCATCCAGATCCTTCACCTCTATAGCAAGATGATCTACCCCAAAAACCATTGAAGGAGCGGTTTCAACCCCATTCGCTTTATTTTCCCAAAGCTCAAGCTCAATTTTGCCTGCTTTCAACATAATGATTTGGTATCCATCATAAGTTACATCCAAGCTTACTCGAAAGCCGAGCAGGTCACGGAAGAAATGCAGCCCCTCTTCCAAGCTTGGCAGCTGCAGAGCGATATGATCCACGCCAACTATATTTTTGTTCTTCATGATTACTCCATTGTAAAGAATTCTAATTCTGGATGTCTTTCAGCCCTTTCAAATATGGGTCCTTTGCTTATGTAACCCAATGCATATCGGCTGCCATAAACAGTCAACAACTTATCACCCACTGAAACAGGGATCGTATTCGAAAGCTTTACTGCACAGTTTTCACCGAAAACATCCAAAGCTAATATGCGTTCTGGATGCAAGGAAAGTACACAACTTTCAAGCAGAATACGGTTCGTGAGACCAAATCCACCTGATGTTTTACTGGCTTGCAGAAAAATAGCTTGCTCTCCAACTTCAAAACCATAACGATCCCAGGCATCCGGAGGGATAATTATTTCACGCTGACGACCCACAAGCGCCCATCCGAATGTCTCTTTACCGCCTTTAGCTAGTCTTGGCATTTCTTCTCTCCTTTCTTCAATCCTACTATTTGGTTCAATCTTAATTGACTAATTATTCTATCTATAATATACAATCTTGTATATTTTACAAAAAAAATTATTCCGATTTACTTCCTGGATATATCCCTGACTTGACCTTGCCCAAGAGATCGCGCAGCCACTCAATTTCCGCCTGCATATGGACACGCGAATGATCAAAAATCGCGCTTGCAATCGTGGGAACTTCTTCTTTCCCAACTTGCTCTCTTTGATGATCATTGAGATATTGATTAGCAATTTCCAATTGAGAGATCCTGTCATTGAGGCGCCCGATGATTTCATCTTCTTTAAGGGCATGAATGAAAAACAAACCGATATCGAAGGGGAAGAACTGCCGCTCAAATTCACGCCAAACCTGGTTTAACAATCGCAGGAACTCCTTTTCACCGGATTTGGTAAGCTGATAGATACTGCGCGAAGGTCGATTGCCAGTTTGTTCGATAGCGATTTTCTCGATAAACCCCTCTTCGGACAGCTTCCCTAACGCAAAATAAATCGAACCAAAAGCAATATTGGTCCAATCCGCCATATGGTCTTCGATAATCGATTTAATTTCGTATCCATACAGCGGTCGTTGACGGAGTAAACCTAAGATCACTAATCGAGTAGACATAATATTTTCTCGTGTATATTCTAGCTTGTATATTCTAGTGTAAATAAAATATTTTGTCAAGGTTTTTTTTTATTGACAATAGTGTCATTCCAAACGCAGTGAAGAATCCAAGTGAGATCTTTCGTGGCTTTATTTTTATAGAAGAGAATGAAAGATGGGAGCGCTCCTCAAGATGACAGTAGACTAGGATGTCATTCTGAACGCAGTGAAGAATCTAAGTAAGATCTTTCGTCGCTTTATTTTTATGGAAGAGAATGATAGATGGTAGCGAAAAGCAAAAAATACCCTTGACAAAATAAAAGGATCAGTATTATATTATCTTAATCTATTACTGGACTTATCATATATGCGGAGCATCTAATATGTCTCTTGAACATGCCATCCTCGGTTTTCTAAATTACAGAGCGCTGACCGGTTACGACCTGAAGAAGATCTTCGACACATCCGTGCGCCATTTCTGGCCAGCCGACCAATCCCAAATCTATCGCACCCTCAACCGCTTGGCAGAGAAGGGTTTAGCAGAAATGGAAACGGTCGAACAGACTGACCGCCCTGATCGCAAAGTTTATCACATCACTGAGCTTGGGAAGGAAGAGCTGCAGCAGTGGTTGAGAACCCCGCAGCCAACAGAAAAACCACGCGTTGCCGCTCTGATCCAGATCTTTTTTGCAGGTCAATTATCCGATGAAGAAGTACTGGCTATCTTTGAGAAAGCAGCCAAAGAAGTCCGGGCAGGTTTAGCGCAGTATGATCTGATCCCAGAAGAGATGGAAGCTTACAGCGAGTATATGCAGTCGCCGCGCGAGTTCGCTTTTTGGATGCTAACACTCGAAGCCGGCAAAACCAGCGCGCGTGCGCACCTGGAATGGCTGGAGAGCGTTATCGAAAGAATCCGCAATGGAGAAATCCCACAAGAATAGGAGATAAAAATGACTCTCGAACTGAGCAGTGAAATTGTATGGAAAGAATTAGGGAAAGAACTCTTTGCAGTGATTGGCATGGTGACGGCAAAGAATGAAGCGCGCACGATTGGCGTGGTTTATATTGTGCATAATCATAAGATCTATATCCTCACCGGTGAAAACACATGGAAAGCGCGCCATATCCGCAACAACGAAAACGTCTCTATCACCGTACCAATCGCCAAGCGCATCCCGATCATGCCCTGGATCAAAATCCCTGCCGCTACGATCACCTTCTCAGGTTTAGCGAAAGTCCATCCCGCAAAAGAGGTCAGCAAAGCGATCCTGCATGCCTTGATGCGCGGGCAGGAAGAAGAAGTCGAGAAATTAGG
>Ga0172375_10003638_pt1 | contig 23315 bp, 22 predicted proteins | sample LakKiv1m_FD_114537 | JGI IMG/M metagenome (GOLD analysis project Ga0172375, IMG submission 114537) | Freshwater microbial communities from Kabuno Bay, South-Kivu, Congo - kab_092012_11.1m | ecosystem: Environmental > Aquatic > Freshwater > Lake | place: Democratic Republic of the Congo... | reverse complement strand
GATTCGGGTCTTCATCGGCGAGGAGTTCTGTCTCCCCGTGATTGCCGGGCCTTACACCGAGGCCATGTGCAATTCAAAGGATGTGGTTCTCGTGGAGGGAAAGGAGATGGACGGGTGCATCGTATGCCGGGCCTCGTGCCCGGCCAAATCCATCTTCAGGGAGCCGGCCACCGACATCCCGCTCAAGTGCGACTTCTGCGGGGAGCCCCCCGATCCCCAGTGCGTGATGTGGTGCGATGCGGATGCGCTCTCGCTGGTGGAGTGATGGGTGGGTCACACGGGGCCTTCGGCGGTCATGAGGTGGTCATGAGGTGGTCATGGATTGTCATGACGTTGCTTTTTGGTTTTTCCTTCCGCGTTCCGAGCTCCGCGTTCAAGAAGGAATTCTCTTTTTCGCGTTTGTTGAGGCAGGGGGACCCGCTTCGGGACCCCTTTGGTGGGCAAAAACGGTCAATCTGCAGGCAGGGAGGGTAAAGAGATGAAAATGTATGATGTCGTACCTGGGCTTGAGTTTGATGAGAAGGTGGACCTGGAGAAATCCCCGGCGTGGTTTCTGGACGCCACCCATTCGGTTCCGCCCTGGACCCCCATGTTCGGGTGGTTCTGGATCAACTTCTGCCGACACGGCATGCAGTACGGGGCCGAGAAGCTGAGCCTCCCCACGGTCAAGGGGTGGGACTGGCGTTTCAAGGACGGCGGCGGGTATCTGACCCTCAATCTGGTGATGGACGAGGCCGAGCGGAAGGAGCGGGAGGTCCGGTTCCGGCAGGCCATTCGACCCTTCATCGAGGACTACGAAGGCCTCTGGGGCGGGTATGTCAAGGAGATGCTCGGCCACTACCAACGCTTGAGATCGTGCAACGTGGACACGGCCAGCAATGCGGAGTTGCTGGCCAACTTCGAGGACACCATCAATGTGTGCCGGCGCATGTGGGAGATCCACATGCACATGATGTACGGCGTGGACACGGCTTTTATCCTCTTTGAAAACATCTGCAAGTCGGCCTTGGGGATCGACGACACCCATCCCACCTTCCACGACCTGCTGCGGGGATATGACAACAAGGTCTTCCAGGTGGATCGGGAGCTGTGGAAGCTCTCCAAAGAGGCAGAAGAAATGGGGGTTGCCGACATCATCCTCAACAGAAGCTCCGGAGAGGCGCTGAGGTCATTGGGAGAAAGCGAGGGTGGCAGGAAGTGGCTGGGAGAGCTCAATGCCCTGCTGGATGAGGACGGATGGCGGATGCAGCGCATGGCCGAGATCAATCTCCCGGCCTGGGTGGAGGACCCGACCCCGGCGATTGCCAGCGTCAAGTTCTTTCTGAAACAGGGGGGCGATTTCAACCTGGACAAGGAGCGGGAAGGGCTGGTGCAGCGCCGTGAGGAGGCCACCCGAGAGGTGCTGGAGAGGATCCCACAGGACCAGCAGGGATGGTTCAAGATGCTCCTCGGTTTGGCCCAGAAGACAGGGTCCTTCAGCGAGGAGCACAACCATTATCTGGACCTGTATACCCATTCCCTCATGCGACGATCGTGTCTGGCCATCGGCAGACGGCTCGTGGCGGCAAAAGTGATCGATGACCCGCAAGACACCTTCTTCCTCATGCCCGATGAGATGCGGGCTGTGGCACTGGTGCCGGACGGCTTCAACCTGCGCCATATCGTGGACAGGCGCAGGAAGGAATGGAAGGAATGGAGCAGCAAGGAAAATCCGCCCGCCATCCTCAAGGAAGGGTTTACCATGGAGGATGCCATGGGGGTCCTGGTCCAGTCCAATGACCCGATTGCCCTCAAGGTGGTGGTGGGTTCCATGCCGGTGCCCAAGCCCGAACTGAACGCGGACCTCTATGGGATCTGCGGTTCCGGGGGTGTGGCGGAAGGTACGGCCCGGGTGATCATGCAGGAATCCCAGCTCGATGAGGTCCAGAAGGGGGACATCCTGGTGGCTGCATCTACGGCTCCGAGCTGGACCCCGGTCTTCGGTCTGCTGGGCGGTGTGGTCGTGGACAGGGGGGCGAGCCTCTCCCATTCAGCCATTGTGAGCAGGGAATACGGGATCCCCTGTGTCATCAATGTGTTCGAGGGGACCAGCAAGATCAAGACCGGTCAGCGGATCAAGGTGGATGGCGACAACGGGGTGGTCTATATCCTGGATAAATAGACGCTGACCCAAGCCCCGTTTCTAAGCAAGGCGTCCTCAATCCCCCTTTGCGCGAAGGGAGCCTTTGAAAAAATTCCGGGCCTTCATTTGGGTCCTGGCAGAGGGACGGCGTTGGTTGAGCCCATGGGGAGAAACGGGCTGCGTTGACTACTGAGGAGATGATAGGACCGGCGGAGGGTTCGGCCGACCTTCCCGGTCCTTCATCTACGGAATGAATACCCCTGTTCGGACGACCTGGCGAACGGGGAGGAGGAAGCCACGATGAAGTCCAGCTATCAGTATATCCTCTGGTTTGAAGCATGCAACAAACAGGCGCTTCCCATGGTGGGGGGTAAGAACGCGAATCTGGGTGAGATGGTGAATGCCGGTATTCGAGTGCCGCCGGGCTTTGCCGTGACGAGCAGGGGCTTCCAGCGGTACATGGAGGATGCTGCTCTGTGGGGAATGGTTCGGGAGAGTCTTGCGAGTGTGCCTCCCGATGACATCAAACGGGTGGCGAACGCCGGGGCCGAAATTCGTCAGGCCATCCTGACGACGCCCGTTCCGGAGGATATCCGCGCCGAGATCATATCGGCCTATGGCGTCCTCTGCGATCGCTGCGGGAGCAGTGATCTGCCGGTGGCGGTCCGGTCGAGCGCCACTGCTGAAGACCTGGAAGAGGCCAGCTTTGCCGGCCAGCAGGATACCTATCTATGGATCTGGGGCAAAGATGCGGTGCTCAGCGCCGCCCACCAGTGCTGGGCCAGTCTCTTTACGGACAGGGCCATCACCTACCGGATGAAGATCGGATTTCCTCAGGACAGGGTGCTGATCAGTGTGGGCATTCAGAAAATGGTGAATTCCCGATCGGCCGGGGTGATGTTCACACTGGACCCGGTGACGGGGGACCGGTCCCGGATCACCATCGACGCCAACTGGGGATTTGGAGAGAGTATCGTGCAGGGCATGGTCTGTCCCGACAGCTTTGTCGTTGCCAAGCGGCCCCTGACCATCAAACAGAGCGTCATCGGTCAGAAAGATCAGATGTTCGTGGCCAACGGCTGCGGCACCGCGGTCAAGGCCGTGCCTCCCGATCAGCAGGTGGTCCCCTGCCTCAGCGTGGACGAGGTGATGGAGATTGCCGAGATGGGGCTTCGCATCGAAACACACTATGGCTGCCCTCAGGACATTGAATGGGCCATTGATCGGGACCTGGCCTTCCCGGAAAACGTCTTCTCCACCCAGTCTCGTCCCGTGACGGCGGCGGGCAAAAAGGATTTGGGTAAGGGCGTCATGAAAGAGACCGGCAAGAGCGATACAGACCACATCATCGATCTGATGCTGAAGGGATTCGGCCGATAGGCAAACCTTTTTTCTTCCTATTCGAACCTGTCTGGTATATATAGTAAAGAAATTGCATGAGATTATTGGCGGGCAGTATCAGGCTGCCCGTTTGAATCAAGGAGGTCGGTCATGACCGACTCGAGTTTGCTGCAAGGGAAGAAAGTCCTGGTGGTGGACGATGAGCCAGATGTATTGGACGTCCTCGGCGAGATACTGGATATGTGCGAGGTCACCAAGGCGGCCACATTCGAGGAGGCCAGGGAGCTGCTCGAAAAACAGAGATTCGATCTGGCGATCCTGGATATCATGGGGGTCGATGGATATAAGCTCTTGAACATTGCCAAGCGAAGAAACATCACGGCTGTCATGCTGACCGCCAACGCCTTGAGCCCCGAAAATCTTGTCAGGTCTATCAAGGGGGGTGCGGATTCCTATCTTCCCAAGGAGGAGATGAGCCATATCACCACTTTTCTGATAGACATACTCAAATCCCAGAGGCAGGGGGAATCTCCCTGGGAATCGTGGCGAAGGCAGATGACATCTTCCTATTTTGACAAAAAATGGGGCCCTGACTGGAAATCCCACGACCGGGAATTCTGGGAGAAATTCAAGTCGGGGACTCCGGACGGGGGTTCATGAATCGTGTTTCGAAGGACTTCCTGATCGTCTTTCCCGTGCCGATTCACGGGCCAACAAAGCCCACCTGTAGCCCCCGTTGATCTCATGACGAGCCACCGTCTCATGAATATTGAATATGTTCGCGTCCCATGAATAAGGGAATCCTTCAACTGATTCTATTGGTATCGTTGGCGTGTCTGGCCGCGGCAGGATTCGTTGCCGGGAGATATGTGCTTCAACTTCCGTTTCGGGCTTCCAACGATGCGCTTCATAGGGACGGCGGTCCTTTGACACTCGATTTTTTGATTCCCGGTGGCAGCTATGTCGACGAGAAAAGCACCATCGGCGAAGTCATCCGCATGAAGCTGGAGCAGGGCGGCAGTCCCATCGACAGGTTCCTGCGCACGATTTCCGATCAAATACCTCCCCCTTACCGGTACCTGGGGAATCTCCTCTTCTTCCTTTTCTGGACAATCTGTTTTTTTGGCTTCTTCAGGATCTTCACGTTGATGGGATATGGGATGGCCCTTCGCTTCAGTCTGCTGTTAGGGGGCATCGTCTACTATTTTATGCCGGATCTATCGCCGGGGTGGTATGATGATGCCCTGTTTGTCCTCGTTCCGATCCTGATTATTTTGCTCAGATGGTATTTGGTCCGGAAGAGAAGGGATAAGCAGAAAATTTTCAGCAAAAAGTCGTCTGCCCTTTATGGTGCACTCACATTCTACACAACTCAGGAGTTATTGTAATGAACTACCAGAAGCTGTTTGAGCCAAAGACCATGGCGGTGATCGGCATTTCCCTGAGCAATGATAACCACCCTGCCAACGTGGTCTTCAACAAGAATCGTCTTCGGTACCCGGTAACGACCTTTGCGGTAAACCCAAAAGGGGGGTCGTTCCATCGAAGGGAGATCTTTAGCCGTTTATCGGATATCCCGGAAAAGATCGACCTGGCCGTTATCGTTGTTCGGGCCGAGCTGGTCCCCGGCGTCCTGACCGAATGCATCGAGGCAGGGGCAGGGGGCGCCGTGGTCATCTCCGGGGGATTTGCCGAGATCGGGAGAAAGGACCTGCAGGATCGTATGGTGGCCATTGCCAGGGAGGCGGACTTCCCTTTTGTGGGACCCAACTGCCTGGGCATCTATTCACCTGACCATGTGGACACCTTTTTTAGCCCCAGCGAACGGATGGTTTATCCAAAGGCTGGAAATATAGCCCTGGTCAGCCAGAGCGGCGGCGTTCTGGTGGATCAGATGATCAACCTATCGGATGAGGGTGTTGGGTTGTCTGTGGCCATAAGCGTTGGCAACAAGGCCCTTATCGACGAGGTGATGCTTCTGGGGTATCTTTCGGCCCATCCCGGGACAGGTGTAATCGCCTTCTACCTGGAGGGATTCCAAAAGGGCGGGGGGAGGGATTTTGTAAAGGCTGCCAGGAAGTGCGGCAAACCGGTCATTGTCCTCAAATCGGGAAAGAGTCCGGAGGGGGGGCGGGCCGTCTCCAGTCATACGGCCTCCCTGGCCGGGGATTACGAGGTCTTTTCGGAGGTCCTCTCGCAGTATGGGATCGTGGAGGCACGGAGCCAGTTTGAGCTGGTTTCTTTCTGTGAGTCCCTGAGTTGTTACGAGAAACCGATCCAGGGGAAGATAGGGATCATCACCGAGAGCGGCGGACATGGGGCACTGGCGGTAGACCTGTGCGCGGCCCACGGCCTTTCTATCCCGCGAGTTTCAGAAAAGGTTCAGGCAGAAATACGACAGGGGTTGTCAAGCGGCGCACAAGCGATCGCCGCCCTTGGAAATCCGATCGACTTGACGGGGAGTTCTGTGGATGATGATTTTGTGGCGGCGGCAGAATGCCTCAGCAGGACCGATGAGGTGGACTGCATCCTATTGCTGGTCCTCCCCTATTCGCCGGGGATCACATCGGACCTGGGTGCCAGGTTGAGCAGGGTTTACTCAAGAGAGGGGAAGCCCATGGTAGCGTATGTGCCCAATGTAGAAAAATACCGAATGCTCATCGATGGATTTGAACTCAACCAGATACCCGTTTCCCCGGCCATCGAGGGCGCTGTCCTCATGGCCAAGGGATTGAGGAGACGCCAGCCATGCTGAATCGAGAAATTGCAGATATCCTTTCCAGATCGAAGGAATGGGGATGGGTGCTGGAGCCGGACGCGAAGCGGCTCCTCTCGCTTGCGGGAATGGATGTCCCGGCGTTCTGTTGCTCGAATGAACTGCCTGAGGTGGTCGGGTTCGCCGAAAGAATCGGATATCCGGTGGTGGCCAAGGTGGTTTCCCCAAAGGTGGTTCATAAGACAGATGCGGGAGGCGTGGTTGTGGGCATTGACAGCAACGCGGCCCTGGAGGAGGTCTTTCACCGATTCAGTGCCCTGGATGGCTTCAGGGGGATGCTCGTGGAAGAGACGCTGTCAGGGGTGGAGATGATCATCGGATCCAAGATCGACTATCAGTTTGGTCCGGTGATCCTTTTCGGCATCGGCGGGACAGGCGTGGAGATCTACAAGGATACCACCATCCGTATGGCGCCGATCGAGCCCAAGGAGGTTACCTCCATGCTCAAAAGCCTGAAGGCCCACAGGCTGCTGGAAGGCTACCGGGGGGCGGAGCCGATCAGTCTTGAAAAACTGACCCAGAACCTGATCGCCTTTTCAAGCCTGATCATGGAACTGGGCGAGGCGATCACGTCCATCGACCTGAACCCGGTCTTCTGCTCTACACAAGGATGCGTGGTGGGGGATGCCCGAATTATGCTGACGTAGCGGCTATAAAAACCCCCTTCCTCTGTGGTCTTTGTGGCTTTGTGTGAGTAGACAAAAACGTCATGATAGCGGCTGATGAGCAAATACGATATGGACGGCTGTGGTGAGGATGCATGGGGAAAGGGGGGATAAGGGATGAAAAGCGAAGGAAATGGGAAGTTCATCATCCTGGGGGTTGCCATCTTTTTAGGGTTATCCGCGCTCGGATACCTCCTGGGCGGCAGCATTGTGAAGTTCAAGGAGTTCGAGCGGTCGGTATCGGTAAAAGGTCTGTCTGAAAAGGAGCTGCCCGCGGACATCGCCCTGTGGCCCATTCAATTTAGCCGGGCGGGCAACGATATCACGGCGTTGTATGCCGACCTGGAGAAGGACACTCAGGCTATCGTGGAATTTCTCAAGCGCAGCGGGTTCTCCGATTCGGAGATCACGGTCTCTCCCCCTGCGATTACCGATAAGCTGGCTCAGCAATACGGAGACAGCACCAAGGTGGAGCTGCGATACGGCGCCAATCAGGACATCACCGTATACACCGAGAAGATCGATGCGGTCAGGGCCACCATGAAAAAGCTTGTGGAGCTCGGAAAGACAGGCATCGTCTTCACCGGCGGCAACTACGATAACAAAACGGAGTTCATTTTCACAAAACTGAACGATGTCAAGCCGGAGATGATCGAAGATGCGACTCGCAAGGCCCGGGAGGTGGCCGAAAAGTTCGCGAAGGACTCCAACAGCAGGCTGGGAAAGATCAAACAGGCCAGCCAGGGACAGTTCACCATCACGGACAGGGACCGAAATACTCCGTATATTAAAAGGATACGGGTAGTATCAACAGTGGAATATTACCTTTCGGACTGATTGAAAGGCGGCCGAGCCCAATGAAGGTGTTGCGAAAGAGCTGTGCCCGTGGCGCGGAGGAGGCCGAGGGACTGGCCGTGATCATCGACGTGTTCAGGGCCTTTTCGTGTGCACCCCTTTTTTTTCATTTCGGTGCAGAGCGTGTCATTCTGGAGGCGGATCCTGCAAAAGCGGTTGGCCTCAAGCACGCGAACCCCGCCTTTGTCCTCGTGGGTGAGGTCAACGAGGTGCCGATTGAAGGGGGGGACTTGGGCAACTCACCCACGCATATCATTCAAAAGGGGAGGCCCTGCTTTCAGGGGAAGACCGTGATCCATCGCACCACGGCCGGCGTGACCGGGGCTACGGCAGCGGCAGGCCGTGCGGAACAGGTGATCCTCGGAAGTTTCGTCATGGCAAGGGCGATCGCTGAGTACATTCGGAAGCTGGGTCCGGATCGGGTGACCCTCGTGGCGATGGGGGAGCGGGCGGAGAGGCCGGCGCCGGAAGATGAGGCTTGTGCGGATTACCTGGAACATCTGCTCACGGGCAGCCCGTACGATCCGGTTCGTGTTTTCAGGGAGGTGGTTTTTCACTCTACGGCCCAGAAGTTCATTTCAGGTTCGAAAGACTATCTGCCGCGGGAAGATCCTATTTTCTGTCTTCAACGGGACCTGTTTGAGCTTGTTCTGACGGTGGATGCTGTGGGCGATCATCTGGTGGTCGAATCCCACTGGACCAGGGAGTAAGGCACCCTTTGCTGCCGAAGTTCCTTGACAGGCAGGCAGGTGAACGCTCACCTCGCTTCAAACGGTTTGAAACGCCGTAGAAACGAGCGCTCATGGTTATCGTAAAGAACACGAGGGAACGGCTATGACAGGGAACGATCCGTTGAAGATGGAGGATTTCAGGAAGTGTGCCGATTTTCACGGGCACATCTGTAAGGAGTTCGCTTAGTGGACGCGACCGCCGAAGTCGTCATCAACCGAGACTGGTGCAAGGGATGCGGGATCTGTGTCGCCTTCTGCCCCGAGGCGGCCCTGGAGTTGGATGCCCAGGAAAAGGCCTACTGGGTCCATCCGGAGAAGTGCAGGCGGTGCGGCCTTTGTGAGCTGAGATGCCCGGATATCGCCATCGAACTGGTGAAGCAATGAAGAGCGATCGATCCCATACCCGATTCATTCAGGGCAACGAGGCGATTGTGGAAGGGGCACTCTATGCCGGACTCCAGTTCTATGCCGGATATCCCATTACCCCTTCCACGGAGGTGGCCGAGCTCCTCTCCAGAAGGCTGCCCGGAGCTGGGCGCACTTTCATCCAGATGGAGGATGAAATCGCCTCCCTGTGCACCATCATCGGTGCATCCCTGACGGGTCTCAAGGCGATGACGGCCACGAGCGGTCCTGGTTTTTCCCTGATGCAGGAGGCCATCGGATACGCGGTCATGGCCGAGGTGCCCACGGTGATCGTCAATGTGCAGCGGGGGGGGCCGAGCACCGGTCTTCCCACGGCCGTTGCCCAGGGGGATGTGCTTCAGGCCCGATGGGGCACCCACGGCGACCATGCCATGGTGACGCTTACCGCATCCAATCTGCAGGATGTGTTCGCCATGACCGTTGAAGGCTTCAACATGGCCGAAACCTTCCGAACGCCCGTTATCCTCCTCTTCGACGAAGTGGTGGCCCATATGCGGGAAAAGGTGATCATTCCCGAACCCGGAGAGATACCCATCATCGAGCGCCTTCGAACCTCCGTTCCTGAGGGCACGAATTATCATCCCTACCTGAGGCGGGAGGACGGCAGGCTTCCCATGAGTGACTTCGGCGGGGTCCACCGGTACAATGTCACCGGTCTGGTGCATGATATGTGGGGATTTCCTTCCACCGATCCGAACGTTGCCTATGATCTCCTTCATCACCTCGTGGACAAACTGGAAAACCGCGCAGACAGCATTGCCAGGTACAAGGAATATCTGGTGGAGGACGCTGACGTCCTTCTGATCTCTTACGGCAGTTCGGCCAGGAGCGCCCTGCAGACGGTGGTGGATCGCCGCAAGAAGGGGTCCAAGCTGGGGCTGCTCGAACTCCAGAGCCTGTGGCCCTTTCCGGTCGAAACCGTACGGGAGAGGGGTGAAGGCCGCAGCCATATTCTCGTGGTGGAGATGAATATGGGACAGATCTGCGGCGAGGTGAGGAAGGTGGTGTCCAGGCCGGACAGGGTTTTCCTGGCCAACCGGTTCGACGGGGGGTTTATCTCGCCGGGCGATATCCTGCGGGTCCTCCATATGATACAGGGCAAGGGGGTCTGAGAATGGCGGTCAAGGACTACCTGCGTCTTCGTTTCCTGCCGCATATCTGGTGCCCGGGATGCGGTCACGGGATCGTGATGTCCGGTATGATACGGGCCATTGAACAGGTCGGCCTTCATAAAAACGAGGTGGTGGTGGTCTCGGGGATCGGATGCTCTTCCCGCATGGCCGGATATCTCGATTTCCACACCATGCACACCCTTCATGGAAGGGCCCTTGCCTTTGCCACCGGGATCAAATTGGGCCGCAGCGATCTGACGGTGATCGTGCCCATGGGCGATGGCGACGCGCTGGCCATCGGGGGGAACCATTTTATCCATGCGGCGCGCCGGAACATCGACCTGACGGCCATTGTCATGAACAACCGAATCTACGGCATGACCGGCGGCCAGGGTTCCCCCACCACGCCGCTGGGCATGAGGAGCACCACGGCTCCGAAAGGTACGGAGGCCCCGGCCTTTGATCTGGTTTCCCTCGCGAGAGGGGCCGGGGCGTCTTTCGTTGCCAGGACCACCACCTACCATGCCAAGGAAATGAGCCGCATCATCGAGAAGGCGATTCGGCACAAGGGCTTCTCTGTGGTGGAGGTCATGTCTCAGTGTCCGGTTTATTACGGCCGGCAGAACCGGCTGGGAGACGGCGCCGAGATGATGAAGGGATTCAGGGACAACACAGCGTTGATCGGTTCAAAGAAAATGGAAGAGCGACCCGGTCTTATCGAGCGGGGCATCTTTGTGGATGAGGACCGGCCCCACTATGAAGCCTGAACCCTTATCAGATTTCCCGTTCACCGTTTCCCGCTGACGTGCTGAGCGCAGAGGGGAACCTGAAACCCTGAACCCTAAACCCTGAACCATTTTCCCCATGCAGACCCAACGCATCATCTTGAGCGGTTCCGGAGGACAGGGCGTCATCACCGCGGCCATCATTCTGGCCGAGGCCGCGGTCATGTACGAGGACCTGAACGCAGTCCAGACCCAGTCCTACGGACCGGAGTCACGCGGCGGGGCCACAAGGGCCGATGTCATCCTGTCGAATGAACCGATCTATTACCCAAAAGTGGATCAGCCCAACCTGGCCGTCTGCCTCACCCAGGAGGCCTACCATCGCTACGCGGGGCTGATCCGTCCGGGGGGTCTTCTGCTCACCGACAGACACTACGTTCAACAGGATCCCCGTGTGGACGCACGCCAAGTGGAATTCAGCATGTACGATGCTGTTGTGAAAGAGATTGGGAATCCGATCGTGTTCAACATTTGCGTCCTGGGCGCACTCATTGGACTGTCGGAAATCGTGAAGCCGGCATCCATCGCTCGTGTACTGGAAGGCCGTGTTCCGGCCGAATTTCTGGACATCAATCGATCCGCTTTGGAGGCGGGCCTGAAAATGGCAGCGGCAGACCGGTCCCGTTAGCCTGTTTTGATGACGCGGCGCGGCCGATAGGTGTGGAGCTTGACAGAGGGCAACAACATCAACTTTTTCGAAGTAAAGGAGGAAGACAATGGGTGCAAGAAAAATGGTAGGGATGGCGGTTGCGATTCTTATGGTCCTTGGCGTCCTCACTGCGAAAGCCGTGGCAGCGGATCCCATCAAGATCGCTCAGGTGGTGGGTCTAACCGGGTTTCTCGAGGCCTATGCCAAGCAGTCCGTTAACGGTTTTCAGTTAGGCCTCGAATATGCCACCAAGGGAACCATGAAGGTACTCGACAGGCCGATCCAGGTCATCACCAAGGATACCCAGGCGAAACCCGAGGTGGGGAAGCAGATGCTCGCTGAGGCATTCAAGGACGACAAGGCGGATCTGGCCGTGGGCGGGGTGTCGTCGCCGGTGGCCAAGGCCATGCTCCCCGTGGCCGAAGAATTCAAGAAAATCCTGATCGTCGAACCTGCGGTGGCGGACTCCATCACGGGCGAGGACTGGAATCGCTACATCTTCCGCACCGGCCGCAACTCATCCCAGGATGCCGTGTCGAACGCCCTGGCGATTGCCAAACCCGGGGTCGTCATCGCCACACTTGCCCAGGATTATGCCTTTGGCCGTGACGGGGTCAAGGCCTACAAGGAGGCGGCAGAGGCCAAGGGCGCCAAGGTGATCCATGAGGAATATGCCCCCATCAACACCAACGATTTCACGGCCCCGGTACAGCGCATCATCCAGGCCATGAAGGACGAGAAGGGCGACAAGTATATCTTCATCATCTGGGCCGGCAAGGGGAACCCGTTCAAGATCGCGGAGATGAAGCTGGATGAGAAATACGGCATCAAGATCAGCACCGGCGGAAACATCCTGGATGCCCTGGCCCTGTACAAGCCCCTTGAGGGGATGAAAGGCTCCATTTACTATTACTATGAGATACCCAAGAACGAAATGAATGACTGGCTGGTGAAGGAGCACATGAAACGCTTCGATTCACCACCCGATTTCTTCACCTGCGGCGGCTTTGCAGCGGCCATGGCCGTGGTCGCGGCCATTGAAAAGGCCAAGTCCACGGACACAGAGAAACTGATCGCGGCCATGGAGGGGATGCACTTCCAGACGCCTAAGGGCGAGATGGTTTTTCGGCCGGAGGACCACCAGGCCCTCCAGTCCATGTACGTCTTTAGCATCAAGGTGGATCCCAATGTGAAATGGGCCATCCCCACCCTCGTCAAGGAACTCACCTGGAAGGATATGGATATCCCGATCCGCAACAAGAGATAAACCCGAACGGCGCCGCCGCGCCTCCGGGGCGTGGCGGCGCCTCTGGCGCAGTGACCGACGCGGGTCAATGCCTGTAACCCAAGATTTTTCACACAGAGACTACAAAGCACACAGAGTTTTTTTTGAATACGAAAGAAAGAATGCTTTTCTTTGCGGTCTTCTTCCCTTTGTGTGAGTCAAGAAAGACGTCTAAGAATATCAGCATCCGGACGCCGGGGGGAGGGGAATGAACCACTCGCCGATGATTGAAACCAGGGACCTGAGCATCCATTTCGGCGGCAATGTGGCCGTCGACAGGGTCAACCTGAAGGTGGAACCCTACACCCTGAAATCCCTCATTGGTCCCAACGGGGCCGGAAAAACGACCCTCTTCAATCTGATCAGCGGCCAGTACAAGCCGAGCAGCGGAAAGGTCCTGTTTAAAGGAGAGGACATTACCGGTCTGGGGCCGGCAGACAGGACACGGCTCGGGCTGGGGCGATCATTCCAGTTGACCAACATCTTCCAATCCCTCGACGTGCTGGAAAACGTACGCCTCGCCCTCCAATCCAAGGCCGACCTGGGGTTTGTCTTCTGGCGGCACTACCGCTCCTACGGCGAACTGGAAGACCAGGCCTATGAGCTGTTGCAGCAGGTCCTGCTGGCGGATCGGTGGGCCGACGAGGCGGGCACCCTCACCCACGGCGAGCAGCGCAAGCTCGAAATCGCGATCCTGCTGGCCCTGAATCCGGAGGTCCTGCTCCTGGATGAGCCCACCGCCGGCATGAGTCTGGAGGAGGTCCCGGCGATCCTGGAGATCATCCAGGCCATCAAGGCGGACCGAAATCGAACCATTCTGCTGGTGGAGCACAAGTTTGACATGATCATGGCCGTTTCAGACACCATAGCAGTTCTCAAGGACGGGTCTCTTTTGTGCGACGGGTCTCCCGAGGCGGTGGCCTCAAACCCGGAGGTCCAGGAGGCCTATCTGGGAGGAGGTGTCAGACATGACTGAGCCGATCCTCTCCCTCAGGGAGGTCCACACGTATATCGGGCAGCACCATATCCTTCAGGGGGTATCCCTTGAGGTGACTGCCGGAAGGGCCACCGTGCTGGTGGGCCGGAACGGGTCGGGCAAGTCCACCACCCTGCGGTCCGTCATGGGGCTATATCCTGCCCGGTCGGGAAGCATTGCGCTGGACGGAAAGGCGATTCACGGCCTCAAGCCCTTCGATATCGCGCGTCTCGGGGTGGGATTTGTGCCGGAGGACCGTGCGGTGCTCTATACCCTGACGGTGGCGGAGAACCTGCGCCTGGCCATGTTCCGTGAGGATGGAGCGGTAAGGCGGCGTCTCGAAGCGATCTTCCAGCTCTTTCCGGACCTCAAACGGTTTCTCAACGCCAAGGCTGGAATCCTTTCGGGCGGCCAGAAGCAGATGCTCGCCATCGCCCTGGCCCTGGTGCTGGATCACCGCGTCGTCCTGATCGATGAGCCCTCCAAGGGCCTGGCGCCGGTGGTGGTGGAAAATCTGGGTGAATCGCTGAACCGGATCAGGGATACAACCACGGTGGTCCTGGTGGAACAGAATTTCTATCTGGCGAGCCAGGTGGGACAGGACTATTTCATCCTGGATGATGGCCGGGTGGTCCATCATGGCCTGATGGAAGATCTCGCAACCGATCATGAACTGAAACGAAAATACCTGGGAATCGCTTGAGGGGGCGGCAAATGGCAGTGGATACAGGGCTGGCAGTTACTGCCGGGAGCGGGAAGTTGGACCTGCGCAGGTGGGGGACGTGGGTCTTCTCCGTTGGGATATGGCTTCTTCCGCTTCTGTGGATTGATGGCATCACCTACATGACCCTGACCATCGCAGGCGTGACCATGGGGGCACTCCTCTTCCTGACGGCCTCGGGACTGACTCTGATCTTTGGCCTCATGGATGTGCTCAACCTGGCCCACGGCGCCTTTTTTGTGTGGGGGGCCTATGCCGGGTTCACCTTCCTAAACTATCTGAACCGGCTGGGCTGGGTCGAAATGGCCTCCATCGGCCAGAGCTGGGGAAGCCTCATCCTGATCCTCTTCACGGCGCTGCTGGTGGGTGGCCTGCTGGGGATTATTCTTGAAAAAATTATCATTCGAAAGACTTATGGTAATCATTTAAAGCAAATTCTCATCACCATGGGCGCGTCGCTGGTCATGGTGGAAATCATCAAGGTGGTGTGGGGCCCCAATGATGAAGTGATTTTGGTGCCTGCCGCCTTCAAGAATTCATGGGATGTGCTGGATATCGTCATCAACAAGTTCCGGGGGCTGGCCATCGTGATCGGCCTCGCGGTGTTTGGGACCATCGAGCTGGTGCTTCAACGGACCAAGCTCGGGATCATCGTTCGGGCGGGCGTGGAAAACCGGGAGATCGTCCAGGTCATGGGGTACAACATTCAGCGGATCTTCACCGGTGTGTTTGCGGCAGGAGCGGCCCTCGCCGCCATGGGCGGGGTGATGTTTGCCATGTTCAAGGAGCAGATCTATCCAGGCATGGGGGATGAGACCCTCATCTTTGCCCTGATCGTGGTCATCATCGGCGGCATGGGATCTGTGGCAGGGAGCTTTTTCGGGGCGCTCATGGTGGGACTGGCCTTCAATTACGTGGCCTTTCTGGTGCCGAAACTGGCCCTCGGGGTCAACATCATGATCATGGCGCTGATCCTGCTCATTCGGCCCAGCGGCCTCATGGGCCGGAAATAGCGTAGCGTAAGGAGGGAAACGTGACCGATATGACGCCGGTCCAACGGGAGAGGCGACACGAGCAGCGCACCCGCTATTCCAGACCAGGGTTTCTGATCCAGGTGGCCGCCCTGATCGCCCTGGCCGTCACCCCGCTGGTATTTCCTTCCTTCAGGGTCATGGATGTGGTGGCCAAGATCATGATCTTCACGGTGGTTGTGGCATCCTACGATCTCATCCTGGGGTACACCGGCCTCCTCTCTCTGGGGCATTCCATGTTTTTCGGCATCGGCGCCTACTCCCTGGGCCTGGTGATCTACCATGCCGCCAGGCCCTGCTGGTATCATTTCCTTGTCGCGACCGGGATCGCCCTTGCCCTGAGCATCTCGCTGGCCCTTATCATCGCTTTCTTTTCGCTGAGGGTGAAGGCCATCTTCTTCGCCATGATGACCCTGGCCCTGGCTGAATTTGCCGACATCCTTGCGGTCCAGTGGTACGACCTGACCCGCGCGGAAGACGGGTTATCGTTCAAGCTCCCCGGCATCTTCGACCTGGGATGGTCCGGCCCCATGATCGGCGGGATTCCGATCAACGGGAGGCTCATGACCTACTATTTCATTCTGGTGGTCTCCGTAGTCCTCTTCCTGGTCATGTTCCGATTTATTCGATCCCCGGTGGGCAGGGTGCTGAAGGGGGTTCGGGACAATGAGCCCCGGGCCACCGCCCTGGGCTACAAGACCTTCCGGTACCAGGTCTTTTCCATCGTGTTCGGGTCCAGCATCGCTTCCTTGGCAGGTATTCTCTTTGCCACGTGGCTTCGATACGTCAATCCGGGATCGACCCTGAGCACGCCGATCATGCTCAATATCCTGCTCATGGTGATCATCGGCGGACTGGGCACCCTGTATGGGAGCATCATCGGCGCGGCCTTCATCAAAATCACGGAGACCTGGCTCCCGGACCTGGAACACGTGGCCGAGGCGGTCTTTCCCCATGTGGTGATCGTACAGCGCCTGGCAGAGCGATGGATCCTCTATTTCGGGATCCTGTTCATCCTCGTGGTCTTTTTCTTTCCAAAGGGCGTTGTGGGGACCGCGCGGGACATGATTCGCCGGCGAAAGGCCATCGCAAGGAAGGAGCTTAAGCCCGGGTCGGTCACATCGTGACATTGGCCACAGCCATCCTGAGTGAGGGTATCCTTCTGCCGTGTCAAAGATCCGGCGTCCTTTTGCGGGGCGCGTTATTCCCATGGGCCATCAGCTATGAGACATCAGCCATGACCGGCGTCAGCTTAACCTATCCCCCCAAGTCCCCCCTGCCCCACTCCTGACAGGCGCCGTTTCGGACGGTTGGGAGGGATGTATTCTATTTACATCAGTTATATTCAAGGGTATGCTTTAATGAAAATACGGTTTTATGTTGATCCCGATACAGGTCTGCCTCACATCTTCAGCCACGGTCTGACTGAAAATGAGGTAGCGGATGTTGTGATGTATCCTGTTGAGGACCGTCCCGGAAAGGAAGGCGCACGTGTTGCCATTGGCCAGACAACGGCCGGGCGATATCTTCGCGTGATATATGTACCGGATCCAGAGCCGGACAGCCTATTCGTGATCACTGCGTATGAATTGAAGGGGAAACCGCTGAAGGCGTATAGACGCCGACGAAAGGAAAAACAGAAATAATGAAACAGAACAGATTTCCAATAGGATGGGATGAAAATCGGGTAAAGCGGGTCCTTGATCATTATGAGATGCTGACAGAGGAGGAAGCCGTTGCCGAAGACGAAGCGGCATGGGAAAATCCATCGCATACATTCATGGAAATCCCCAACGATCTCATCTCAACCGTGCGCGAGCTGCTTGCCAAGAGGGCAGAAAAAGTGAAACAGTGGCCAGACAATAAAAGCAGCATGACATAAATTGAAAGGGCGAATCTGTTCATATTGTCCTTAACCTTGGGCCATGTAGAAGATCCCGCGCCATCCTGCGTGGCGCGTCATTCCCATGGACCACCAGCCAATAGCCATGAGCCGCGTCCCCCCCCAAGTCCCCCATACCCCGCTCCTGACTGGCGCCGTTCCGGCCTGTTGGGAGGAGATCACTCCAAATCAACAAAAGCATTGACACTGAAGCGCCCCTCGAATCCATATGGGCTGCCTCCATGGGCCGCACCAGGGATGCGCTGAAATAGACCGGTTTGCTCTTCGAGGCATCCATAAATGGATGTTGTTCGTGCCGGTCCCCGTGGGTCTGTGGCGAGCAGGGTCCTCCAATTCGGTTTGACAGACGCATATTATTCCGATAATATGAGCCTATGGTAACGAATCATTACATACCCAGGAGCGTCGATGGGTACGCCTTCGATGAGGCGCTCACCGGCAGGCACATGGTTTTCTTGGCCGGTCCCAGGCAGGTTGGAAAGACACGGCTGGCAAAGTATTGGCTGGCGAAAAGCGGATGCACCCCTCTATATTTCAACTGGGATGACGTCGCCACCCGAAAGGCATACCTGAATGACAGCCGGTTTTTTGAATCGCCTACAAGGGCCCTGAACGTTGAAGATCCATGGATCGTATTTGATGAAATCCATAAGCGCCCCCGCTGGCGGAACATCCTTAAGGGGGCCTACGATCTCTTTGGCGAGGAATTCAGGTTTCTCATTACCGGCAGCGCCAGGCTTGATCTTTTCCGGCGCTCAGGAGACTCCCTGGTCGGCAGGTACAGTCTCTTTCACATGATGCCGTTAAGCCTCAGTGAAATATGCAACGAAAGGCGTGGCACCTGTTTTCTTGAAGCAGGCGCCGCATTAGATGCCGGCAATGTTTTCGAAAAAGAGATATCCCGGTCCCTCGGACCGGACATCATCGAGGCCTTTGAGGCGCTTTTAAGGCATGGCCCGTTTCCAGAGCCCTTCTTGAGACAAAACGACCGCTTTTCCCGGAAATGGCATCAGGATTATACCAGTCTCATTGTGAGGGAAGACCTGCGGGACATCAGCCGGGTTGTGGAATTGGACAATGTGGAGAACCTCCTCTTCCTCATGCCGCCCAGAATCATGTCGCCGCTTTCCATGCCGGCGTTGGCCCGGGATCTTGAGGTGGCTCATTCGACCGTCCAAAACTGGCTTGAACAACTCAGACGTTTGTACATGCTCTTTTCTGTTTCCCCGTGGAGCCGGAAGATTTCGAGAGGGCTCAAAAAGGAAAAAAAGTGGTATTTTCTGGACTGGTACTATGCACCGGACGGGGCCGCGAGGCTTGAAAACATGGTGGCCACTTACCTGCACCGCGCCTGCCTGGCCATGACCGATATGGGATACGGTAGCTACCAGCTTCACTTTATCAGAACGCTGGACAAAAAGGAGATCGATTTTGTGGTCGTCCGTGGCAACCGTCCCATACTGGCCGTAGAGGTCAAATCGTCAGAGACCAAACCGTCTAAAACCCTCCTCGATCGGCACGACTGGTCCATCGAGCCACCGACAATCGGCGTCCAGGTGGTTAATCAACGGGATGTTCTGAAAAAGTACCCTGAAAACACCTGGGTGGTCAGCATCGAGCGGTTTCTGAGACTGCTGGTCTAATGGAAGCGAGAAATAGTCGGTCGTTTTCTGTGAAAGTTTCTGGATGGATCAGAGAATTTGCTGTGAGCATCAGTTTTAACTTCGAATGGGACCCTAAAAAGACAGGCTCTAACATGCAGAAACATGGTGCCCGTCAAGAGCTATCAGCTATGAGCGGTATCAGCTTCACCCACCCCCTCAAGTACCCCATACCCCGCTCCTGACAGGAGCCGTCTTTTCAATGAATTTCCTTGAATTTTAGAAACAACAGCGCTAATATTCAAGGTGTCTGTGACAATCCACGGGGAGTCCTTTAGATTCCAGAGAATGGCTTTTTGAACATTTTCAATCATGATTAAACGGCTATCCGAATCGCTTGTCCATGCATTGGCCAGGCAGTTTCCCGCGGTTCTTGTTCTGGGACCCAGGCAGTGCGGCAAGACAACCCTGGCCAGGCATTTTTTGGAAGGCGAGTATTTTGACCTTGAAAAACCATCCGATCTTCAGGTCTTCATGGGAGACATGGAGCTTGCTCTGCGTCGATTTGAGGGACCTCTGATCATTGACGAAGCCCAGATCCTTCCAGACCTCTTCCCGGTGGTTCGCGCCCTTATTGATGAAGATAGAAGACAAAATGGACGCTTCTACCTGCTGGGTTCGGTCAACCCCTTTCTCATCCGGCAGATATCGGAGAGCCTTGCCGGACGCGTGGGCATCGTCGAGCTGAGCCCATTTCTTTTTGAAGAATTGGCAGGTTTGGGCATAGACCTTCCTACCTACTGGTTGAGGGGCGGCTATCCCGATGCTGTAAAAGAGACCGATGAATCCAAATGGCAACGGTGGCATGAGAACTTCGTCCGCACTTTTGTCGAGCGGGACATTCCAAGGGCAGGGGTCAGGGTTTCCCCCATACAGATGAGACGGTTGATGGGCATGATTGCCCATTATCACGGCGGGGTGCTCAATGCCTCGGAACTGGGCCGGTCCCTCGGCGTTTCTTACCATACGGTAAACGATTATCTGGACGTCATCGAAGCCCATTATCTTATCCGAAGATTGCCCCCCTATTTCGCCAACATCGGCAAGCGGCTCATAAAATCGCCGAAAGTCTATGTGAGGGACACGGGCCTACTCCATTATCTGCTGGGTGTTTCCACGGAGCGCTCCCTGATGGAATCCCCCAAACGGGGTGGCAGTTGGGAGGGATTGATGACCGAGCAGATCATTGCCCGGGATCAGTTGCAGGGAGCCGGGAGACAATTCTATTTCTTTCGGACCTATGCAGGCGCAGAAATCGATCTCATTGTCGATCGGGGCAGCGAGAGGATTGGGTATGAATTCAAATGCGCCGTCTCAGCAGGCCCCAAGGACTGGGCAAGTTTAAGGAAGGGGATAGATGACGGCATCATTCATAAGGGATTCCTGGTGTATTTAGGTGAGAGGGATTACCCCGTCTCAGAAGACGTTGAGGTTGTCGGGGCCGAGCGTTTCTTGATTCCCTGTTCCAGTTCAACCTAAGCAGTTGGGGTTTCTCTTGACTGATGCCCAATTTAAATAAAATGCCTCTCGATTACCCATGAACCATCAACCATAACCTATCAACCATCAGCCATGAGCTATCACCTATGACCGGCGTCAGCTTAACCTATCCCCTCAAGTACCCCATACCCCGCTCCTGACAGGCGCCGGTTCGGCCTGTTGGGAGGGAATGTCCATTGCAAAGCGACAAACGCATTGACACCGGAGCGACCCTCGTATGCATATGGGTGCCTTCGCGGGCTTCACCAGGAAGACAGAGATGACGCGCAAAAAAGAATTTTGACAAAAAAGAAAAGATAGCCCTCATGTGGCGTCACATCGTCATATGAGAGAGACGACCCTTATACTTTTGGCAAGCGATAGATGACAATTCACAAATCAAGATCTGACCCGATAACCCACTTTTTCAATACCCCGCAGCTTGCTGCGGGGTAGTACCGCTTAAATCGGGTCCAGGGCTTGCCCTGGGGTTTAATACCCTTTATTTATAGACGCAGCAAAATCGTCCCTATAGGGACAAAGGCTGTTTCTTGTTTGCGGGAGCGGGAAAAGGGATTCGATGGCAAAGAACAACGGCAACCATAAATCGCTCGAATCGTGGATTTGGGATGCGGCGTGCAGCATCCGGGGGGCGCAGGATGCGCCCAAATACAAAGATTTTATCCTCCCTTTGGTTTTTGCCAAGCGGCTCTGTGACGTGTTCGATGATGAATTGGACCGGATCGCCGAAAAAGTCGGATCAAGGGCTAAGGCCTTCAAGTTGGTATCCAAAGACCCGAAGCTCGTCCGTTTTTATCTCCCCTTGATGCCCAACAATCCGGAAGAGGCGGTCTGGACGGTCATTCGAAAACTCTCGGACAGGATTGGGGAGCAGTTGACCACCTATCTGAGGGATATGGCCAAGGCGAACCCGCTCCTCGAAGGGATCATCGATCGGATCGATTTCAATGCCACCACCCACGGCCAGCGGGACATCGACGACGATCGCCTCTCAAACCTGATTGAAAAGATCTCTGAAAAACGCCTGGGTCTCAACGACGTTGAGCCGGACATCATTGGCCGCAGTTACGAGTATCTGATTCGGAAATTCGCTGAGGGGTCGGGCCAGTCCGCAGGCGAGTTCTACACGCCCCCGGAGGTGGGAATGGTCATGGCCAGGATTATGGAGCCGGAACCGGGCATGACTGTTTACGATCCCTGCTGCGGGTCGGCGGGTCTGTTGATCAAGTGTCAGTTGGTCATGGAAGAAAAAACCAAGGGCAAAAGGGGGGGCAAGGCACCCTTGAAACTCTATGGCCAGGAATACATCGGCGGCACCTGGGCCATGGCCAACATGAACATGATCATTCACGACATGGAGGGTCGGATCGAGATCGGCGATACGTTTCGAAATCCCAAATTCAGGGAAGGCGGAAAGCTCCAGACCTTTGACCGGGTGGTGGCCAATCCCATGTGGAATCAGAACTGGTTCACCGAACAGGATTACGACAACGATGAGTTGGGGCGCTTCCCCCAGGGTGCAGGCTTTCCGGGAAAGCAGTCGGCAGACTGGGGCTGGGTCCAGCACATGGCCGCCTCCCTCAACCCAGCCGGCCGGGCCGCCATTGTCCTGGACACGGGCGCGGCCAGCCGGGGCAGCGGCAACGCAGGCAAGAACAAGGAAAAAGAAGTCCGCAAATGGTTCGTGGAAAACGACCTCATCGAAGGCGTGGTCTATCTGCCGGAGAACCTGTTCTATAACACATCGGCCCCGGGCATCCTCCTTTTTCTCAACAGGGCCAAGCCGGAGCAGGAAAGAGGCCGACTCTTTCTGATCAACGCCTCCCAGATTTTTGCCAAGGGCGATCCCAAAAACTACATCCCTGAAGACGGCATCCAAAGGATCAGCCAGACATTTCTCACCTGGAAGCAGGAAGAAAAGTTTAGCCGCATTGTCGAAAAGGCGGAGGTCGTCAAGAATGACTACAATATCTCTCCCTCACGGTACATCCACACTGCCGATACTGAGACCTACCGGCCCCTTGCGGAGATCGTGGCCGAGCTGGATGCTTTGGAGACCGAGGCTCAGGAGACCAATACCCAGTTGCGGGCGGTGTTGCGGAAGTTGGGGGTTGGCTGAGGTTATTCTGAGGAAGGACGAAAAGGACAAAAATGACCAAAGAAGAATGGGCTTTCATATCGGGCACATTTCGTTGTCCCTGACTGTCCCTTGGGTCCTTTGGGTCTTTTGAAGGAGAAGAAAATGGCTGAACGATTTATCCCCCCTCACGGCGGCTACAAAAACCTCCTCTCTTACCAGAAATCCCAGATTGTCTACGATGCGACGGTTTATTTTTGTGCGCGGTTTCTCAAGAAGAGCGACCGCACCTATGATCAGATGGTGCAGGCGGCGCGGTCCGGCAAACAGAATATCCTTGAGGGGAGCCTGGCATCCGGGACTTCTAAGAAGACAGAAATCAAGCTGACCAATGTGGCGCGCGCCAGCCTGGAGGAACTTGTGGAGGACTATCGCGACTTCCTGCGGATACGGGGTTTTGAGGAATGGACCTCGGACCACCCTTACACCAAACGCCTTCGTGAACTGAACCGGCAGCCCGGCGCCGATTACGAGACCTTTCGAAAAGGCATCGAGCATCAAGACCCGGTCATTTGCGCCAATGTGATCATCGGTTTGATCAAAGTCACCACCTATCTTCTTGATCGCCAGATTCAGCAACTTGAAAAGGACTTTGTGGAAACCGGCGGCCTGAGCGAACGCATGACCCGCGCCCGTCTC
>Ga0172375_10003634_pt1 | contig 23317 bp, 23 predicted proteins | sample LakKiv1m_FD_114537 | JGI IMG/M metagenome (GOLD analysis project Ga0172375, IMG submission 114537) | Freshwater microbial communities from Kabuno Bay, South-Kivu, Congo - kab_092012_11.1m | ecosystem: Environmental > Aquatic > Freshwater > Lake | place: Democratic Republic of the Congo... | reverse complement strand
GGGTAGTAGATGCTCATTTCGATCAGGGTTTTTTCGATCTCTTTCCTGGATTTTCCGAAATACTCTTCGTAGATGGCCACCGCCGGTTTTTCTTCAATGGTCTTGATCACGTTGCCTTTGACGTTCGTGATGGTGTGCGGCCTCCCGAGAGGCTTCCAGCCGTGCCGCAGGCCCATGCCGAAGATGTTCTCGCCGGAAAAGATAAGGCCCGTGACGCTGTCCGACAATATTTCTTTATCAAAGTATTGGTATGTTTTATGGAAACAGAAGTTATCGGCCGCCGACGCCCCGAAGATAGGGAAGCTCAAGCCCAGGATATCCTTGATTCCCTTGAGAAGATCGGAGCCGTTTTCGACGATCCCGTCGCAGAAGATGAGGGCCAGGTCCCGCTGGGGCGTGTTCAGGTTTTTGAGGGCTTGGCGCGCGAAATCTTCTCCGACCTGGCGCGCCCCCTGGCCTTGATGCCGACGCCCTGGGCCTGTCCGAACGTGACGTGGTCCATGCTAATGAGCATAAGGCCTACGCCGTAATTGCTGATCGTCTCGGGCCAGATGACGCTTGAGCCCGTACATCCCAGGAGCTTGACATTGCCTAGGGCGTAATGGATGCCGTCGAGAAGGCGCTGATGCGCAAAGTGGATGGTGGAAAACAGGAAGGCGAGGGTGATGGGCCGGTGGTGGATCTGGTAAAGGGCCGTCTTGGCAGCCTCAGACGCGGCCAGGAAAGGGTCTTTCTTTTCGCTGAATCCAACCCCGATCAATGTGCCCATGGTATTAAAAATATCAAAAAAAGGCATCCGGCGCAACTAAATATAAAAAACAATGGTCGTGGTCAGCCGTCGATATGCGACGGCCGCGGGAAGGGGCGTTTTTGTGCTGGTTGAGAGGGGATGGCCGGGTGGCTTGATGAGGCCCCTTGAAAAAAGGAAAAGGCCCTCTTGATGAGGGCCTTTGAAATTTTAGCGTCCCCAACCGGATTCGAACCGGTGTCGCAAGCTTGAAAAGCTCGTGTCCTGGACCAGACTAGACGATGGGGACGGAAAGCCAAAACCGGCGTTCGATTATCGGTCGATCCTGGTTACGGTGCGAGAAATTTTACATAGGAAAATGCCCTCTGTCAAGGGAATTCGTGCACAGGAAGGGCCCGAGGGCCGAGCTCGGATTAAATCAAGCGGCCCTTTCAGCGGATCTTGGTTTTTCCGCGCATGCCGGCTGATGGGGGGTTCGTATTTTTGGTTCGAGGTGAGGGAAAATTGTTGACTGGCCGGCTTTAACAATCTATTATATAATAATCATTTAGAAGAATTAATAAGAGGGGGAAGAAATGCAGCAAAGCGCAGAAATCCTTCTGATTGAGGACGAGGCAGAGGCTTCAGAAAAGCTGGGTGCGGTCCTTTATGCCGCGGGGCATAATGTGAATGTGGCCTCATCCGCGAAAGAAGGCTTAAAGCTTTTGAAAGACCTCAAGTGCGCCGTCGTCATCACGGAGTTGCGCCTTCCGGACATGGGGGGTGTGGAGCTGATCCGGGCGATCAAGAACATCGATGCCAAGATCAGTGTCATCGTCATTACGCCCTACCTGTTCATCAATTCCGCGATCGAGGCCATGGAGAACGGCGCCTTCGGTTACATCACCAAGCCTTTTAATCCCAGCGAGATCAGGATCGTCGTGCAGCATGCCGTCGAGCGCTACTTCCTCATGGACGAGGCCAACAAGAAATCCTACTACTACGATCTTTCGATCCTCGACGGCCTGACGGGGGTGTATAACCACCGTTATCTTCACGAAGTCCTCGACCGGGAGCTGATGCGTGCCAGGCGCTATCCCCAAAGCTTGTCCCTGGTCATGGTTGATGTCGATAATTTCAAAAAGTACAACGATACCAACGGCCACATGGCGGGAGATGAATTATTGAAGGGGCTGACGAACCTCTTTGTGCGTTCGCTCAGGAACCTCGACATGGTCTTCCGTTACGGCGGCGAAGAGTTCTGTATCCTTCTGATCGAGACGAACAAGGAAGGGGGACGGCTGGCAGCCGAGCGCCTCTTGAACCTGGTGCGCCTGAGCCTTCCGACAACGATCAGTATGGGAATCGCGGAATTCCCGACGGATTCCAAAGAAAAGGATATGTTGATCGACAAGGCGGACAAGGCGCTCTACCAGGCCAAGAGCACGGGCAAGAACAAGGTCGTCCTGGCGTGAGCCCCTTGTCGAGACAGATTTTTAACCGTTGTCATCGCTTAACGGTTGCCGCGGGCGTATGAAGATCCAGATCTTGAACGCGACAGGGAAGGTGTTCGAAGGGGCCATCTCTGAGGCCATCCTTCCCGGTGTCGACGGTGAGTTGAGCATCATGGATAACCACGAGCCGATCTTCGTGGCGCTTAAGAGAGGATTGATCCGCCTGACACCCTTCGCCAAGAAGTTCGGTTTCAGGGTGACGACCGGAGCGGGTCCGCAGGCCCAGATCCAGGATCTGCGACCCATCAAGATCCAGAGAGGCGTTGCCCACATGAAGGGCAACAATGAATTGGTGATCCTGGTGGAATGACTCCGCCACAGCGGCAAGAGGGGCTATGGAAAATCTCACGATCGCCATCATGATGTTCATCAGTACGCTGGGGCCTTCTTTGATCATCGCCCTCGTGGGATATGCGGCTATCCGCGCTTTGGGGCGCAACCCTTCGGCGTCAGCCAAGATCATGGTCGCCATGATGTTCGCGTTCATGTTTGCCGAAGGCATCGCGGTCATTGCGCTGATTTTGATTTATAACCTTTTCAAATGAAGTCCTCGCGCATGCCGCCGCAGATGGCTGGCGGGCCCCGCAGGCGAAAGGGAGGATTTTTTGGAAATTCTGCAGCTCATCCTGATCCAGGTCGTGACATTTGTTGTCATCGTCATCTTTCTGCGTCTTCTTTTCGGTAATCAATTAAGGTCAGCCCTCGGTCGTCTCCAGGTCCTTCATCAGGAAAGCCTCGAGAAGGAAGAGATCCTCAACAAAGAGCTTGAAAAAGCCCGGATCCAGGCGAAAAACGAGATCGAACGCAGCGAGCAGGAGGCCAAGGTCATCATTGAGAACGCCAAGAAGGCGGCGGAAGTTGCGGCCGAGGAAGCGGCGCAGGCCGCCCAGGCGAGGGCCGACAAGACGGTGCAGGAGGCCCTCGAGAAGACCAAGCGCATGGAAGTCGAGGTCATGGCCACCGTCGAAAAGCGGGCCCTGGAACTCTCGGCGAAGCTGATCCAGGAGACGTTCACGGCCAAGGGGCAGGAGACCCTGCACAGGCAGCTGATCGATGAACTGATCGATGAGCTGGCCAAGGTGGATCGTGAGCGTCTGGCCGTCAAGGTTGACCGTGTCGAGGTCGTCACATCCGCGGAACTCTCCCCCCAGGAAAAAGAAAAGATCAAAAAAGTCCTTTCTTCCAAGCTCGGATTCGATGTGCCGTTGGTTGAGAGTGTCGATCCTTCTTTGATCGTCGGCATGATGATCAAGTTCGGCGGGCTTGTCGCAGACGGCAGCCTTAGGAACAAGTTGAATCGCGCCATGGCAGGGCTGCGCGCCAAAAACGGAAAAAAATAGATCTTTGTCGCGGAACAAAACATAGGCGTCGCATCACTCTATGCAGAAACCGACTTTTAATCTGGAGGCTTTTGAGATCAAGGAGGTCGGCGTTGTCCGCGAGATCAAGCGCGGCATCGTCAAGATCCAGGGCCTGCCGAATTGCATTTACGGCCAGCTGATCGAATTCAGCGGGCTCAACCGCAAGGGGCTTGTCGTCGATTTTAACGATAAGGAGGTCATGGCGTTCGTCCTGGGGGACGAGAAAGACATCATCTTGGGAAGCATGGTCTCCAGCCGCAGCGAGGTCTTTTCTCTTTCCGTCGGGGAAAGTTATCTCGGCCGCGTCATCAGCGCGATCGGCGAACCCCTCGACGGCCTGCAGAAGCCCCTGGAAGGCGATATCCTGTGTCCTGTTTTTCGCCGGGCGCCGGGCATGCTCGACCGCGTCCCGATCTTCGAACAATTCTTTACGGGGTCGAAGATCCTGGATCTGACGATCCCCATCGGCAAGGGGCAGCGCGAACTGATCATCGGCGACAGGCAGAGCGGGAAAAGCACGATCGCCCTCGACGCGATCATCAACCAGAAAGGCAAGGGCGTGGTTTGCGTGTACTGCTGGTGCGGCGGCCCCTACGCGTCTCTTACAAAAGTCATCCGGATCCTCCAGGAGGCCGGCGCCATGGATTATACGATCGTCGTGGCGGCCTCGGCTTCCGCATCGGCCGGCGAACAATATCTGGCTCCTTACGTGGCCTCTGCGGTGGGAGAATATTTTATGTATTCCGGCCGGCACTCCCTGGTCGTGTTGGACGACTTGACGAAACATGCCTGGATGTACCGCGAGTTGTCGCTTCTTTTGGAACGCTCGCCGGGCCGCGAGGCCTATCCCGGCGACATCTTCTATCTTCATTCGCAGCTCATGGAGCGCGCCGGCCTCCTGAATGAGGAGAACGGCGGCGGCTCCATGACGTTTTTGCCGATCGTCGAGACCCTACAGGGCGACATCACCGGTTACGTGCAGAGCAACCTCGTCTCGATGACGGACGGGCAGATCTATATTTCGACCAACCTTTTCCATGAAGGTTTCAAGCCCGCCGTGGACCTCGGCCTTTCGGTGTCGCGTATCGGCTCGAAGGTCCAGAGCAAAGCTTTGCGCGAGGTGGCCGCGACCTTGCGCCTGGACTATGCGCAGTATAAAGAGCTCTTGCGTCTCATGCGCGTGCGCACGAAGCTTTCAACGGAGATCTCCGAAAAGATGCGCCGTGGCGAAACACTGACGCACCTTTTTGTCCAGGAGGCGCATAAGCCGGTCGACGAGATGACGATGATCGTATTCTTTTACGCATTCCAGAGGAAGATCCTGGAGATCCTCTCCGCCGAAGGACTGAATGTATTTTGTGATAACATCATGCCTTATCTGCACAAGTCCCGGCCGGACGTGATGAGGGACCTCTCCGAGAAAAAAGAACTGACGGCTGATATCAGAGAAGGCCTAGACAGGGCGTTTGTTGATTTCTTCAGGGAAAAGAAGGTTGTCTGATGATCCCGCTCATTAAATTACGCGAAGACCTGAGGTTCGCGCGCGAGCTTTTGGAGATGATCGACGTTTTGAAAAGCGCCACCTCCAGCCAGTTCCGGACGTTCCAGATGAAGCGCAAGGGTTTCGATGATTTTAAGTTTGCGTTGGAGGATTTTCTCGCGGCGCTGGGCACACAAAGGATCGCGCACCCTTTTTTAAAAGAGGACAAGGACCTGCCCAAGGCCGTTTTAATGATCACCTCCGACGAAGGTTTTCTCGGGGGGTTGAACACCCTGGTCCTGACGGACGGCCTGGAGCAGACGGCGGCGCGCGACGAGATCATTGTCATGGGGGAGAGAGGCTCGCGGTATATGTCGGAGACGGTGGCCAGGCCTTTTACTTTTTTGCCGGGGGTCGGCGACGATATTAGCTACAGGCGCGCGGGCGCTGTCCGCGACCTTTTGATCGGGAAGTTCCTGCGCAAGGAGATCGGCAGCGCCCTGGTGGTGTATCCGCGTTTCTTGTCTTTCACGGCCCAGCGCGTCGAGGTCGTCCGGGTCCTGCCGAGCGGGGATATCCTGGCCAGGAAGGACGACACAAAGAAATTCCGCAAGACGACTCGGCCCAGCGTCCTGGTCGAGCCCGACAGAGGCGCATTGATCGACTATCTGGTGCGGGCGCTCCTGATGCAGAAATTTTACGATATCTTTCTGGATTCCAAGCTTTCGGAATGCTCGGCGCGCATCATGCACCTGGAAGGCAGCCTCGAGGAGATCAAGACGATGAACCGAAGGCTGATGCGCGATTATTTCAAACATTTGCATGAAAAAAGCGACAAGAATATCCGCGAGATCTTCGCGTCACGCCTGCGGTGGCGCGAGGCGCGGGTCGCGGAGATCTTTCAGGAATGGCAGGCCTCCGTTTTTTTAAAGGACAAAAAACCATATGACGACAGACGCACAGACGCTGCATAAGGGAAAAGTCCAGGCAGTCCACGGCCCGGTCGTTGATGTCCTCTTTGACACCGAGGAGGATTTGCCGGCGATTTATGAGATCCTCCAGACATTGACGCACGACGGTCAGGAGGTTGTGCTGGAGGTCGTTGAACATCAGCCGGTCAATATCGCGCGCTGTATCTCGTTGACGCCCACCTACGGCCTCAAAAGGCATGCGCCGGTGGAACGGACGGACCGGCCCCTGGTGATCCCTAAGGCCAAGATGACATTGGGCCGCGTGGTCAATGTCTTGGGAGAACCCATCGATAAAAAAGGGCCCATCGTGACGAAGGAGCTTTTTCCCGTGCGCAAGACCGGCGCGGAACAGAACGTTTCCCTGGAAGAGAAGACGAAGGGAGAATTCGAGATCATCGAGACCGGCATGAAGATGATCGACCTTTTGTTCCCTCTTGTGAAAAATTCCAAGACGGGCATCCTCGGCGGCGCGGCGCTGGGCAAAAGCTTGTTGACGCTGGAGATCATTCATAATATCGTCCAGAAACAGGAGTGGTTGTGCGTCTTTACCGGCGCCGGCGAGCGCGTGCGCGAAGGCAACGAGTTGTATTTTGAGTTCGTGCGTTCGGGTATCCTGCCCAAGTCCATTTTGATTTACGGCCAGATGGATGAGTCTCCGGGCGCGAGGTTCGAGGTCGTGGCGACGGGCGTCGCGTTCGCCGAGTCGCTCCAGGCGGAAGGCCACAGCATCATATTCCTGATTGACAATGTCTTCAGGTTCGCGCAGGCGGGCAGCGAACTCTCCGCCCTCCTGGGGCGCATCCCGTCGGAGACCGGATATCAGCCGACGCTGACCAGCGAGATTGGAGAATTCCATGAGCGCATCCGTTCGCGGCAGGGCGCATCCATCACGTCGATCGAGGCGGTCTATGTCCCTGCGGACGACCTGACCGATCCGGCCGTCGTCTGTATTTTTTCGCATCTGGATTCAATTTTTGTCTTGTCGCGCCTGCGCGTCCAGAAGGGCATGTATCCGGCCATCGACCCGTTGATGTCGACCTCGGCGTTCTTGACTCCGCGGATCGTCGGCAAGAGGCATTTCGATATCGCCCAGGAGGCCATCCGCCTTTTCCAGAAATATGAAGAGCTCCAGCGCATGGCCGCCATCATCGGCGTCGAAGAACTGTCGAAGAACGACAGGACCATCTTTCATCGGGCCAGGAAGCTTGATAATTTTATGACACAGCCGTTCTTCACGGCGGAGGTGTACACCAACCGCAAAGGCGTCTATGTCCCCTTGGACCAGACGCTGGACGGTTGCGAACGCATCATCAGCGGCCGCGTCGACAGCATCCCCGATGACGATTTTTATATGAAAGGGGCCCTGACCTTTGGGCCCGGCGGAGAGAAAAAGGAATAGGGATCGCCCCGGCGGATAAGGCCGGATGAACCGCTAAAGGACAGGATATGCTGAAACTCGGAGAACTGCTCATCAAGCGCGGCGTTTTGTCTCAAAAACAACTGGACGTCGCCCTGAGGGAACACGAGAAGACCGGAGAGCTCCTGGGCAAGGCCCTGATCCGCCTGGGGTTCATCACGGAAGAGCAGCTTTTGGTGACCTTGGCCGAGCAGCTTTCGATCCAATATCTCCCGTCGCTGAAGAACAAGAAAGTTTCGGAGGCGGTCGTCAAGGCGGTCCCGCCGCGGTTTGTCTGGCACTACAAGTTCATGCCGCTGGCGCTCGTGGAAAACCTTTTGACCATCGCCGTCTCCAATCCCCTCGATGTCTGGCCGACGGAAGACATCAAGTTCCATCTCGGGTTCGACGTTGAGGTGGTTTTGGCTCCCGAAGCGGAGATCATGGCCGCCATCAGGACCTATTACGGCGTGGGCGCGGCGCTCGTCGAGGATATCCTGAGCAAGGACAAGGCCGAGGCGCCGCAGAAAAAGTTTGAAGAGAATACGGGCGTGACGGTCCTGGATACGCCTGAAAAGCAGGCGCAGGACGCTTCCGTCGTCAAGCTTGTCAACCAGCTTTTGGCCGAGGCCATCCAGGCGCGCGCCACAGACATCCATATCGAACCGTACCGCGACAGGGTCAAAGTCCGCTACAGGATCGACGGCGTGCTTTACGACGTCCCCGTTCCGGACACGATGAAGCAGCTGCATATGGCCATTACCTCGCGCATCAAGATCATCTCGAACATGGACATCGTGGAGCGCCGCCTTCCGCAGGACGGCCGGACCAAGGTGAAGCTGGGGGAGATGGATGTGGACTTGCGCATCTCCATCATCCCGACGCTTTACGGCGAGAACATGGTGATCCGTATTTTGCCGACGGGGATGCTTTTCAACATGAAAGACCTCGGGCTGTCGGAACACGACATGACGCTGATCGGCGAGCTTCTGAAAAAACCCCACGGCATCATTTTCCTGACGGGCCCCACGGGCTCCGGGAAGACGACGACCCTGTACTCCTTCTTGTCTTATCTCAACCGGCCGCAGGTGAAGATCATCACGGTCGAGGACCCGGTAGAATATGAATTGACGGGCGTGACACAACTGCAGGTCAATCCGCGCATCGGCCTGACGTTCGCCAGCGCCCTGCGCAATCTCCTGCGGCATGACCCGGACATCATGATGGTGGGCGAGGTCAGAGACCTGGAGACGGCGGAGCTGGCGATCCGCACGGCCCTGACGGGTCACCTGGTTTTCTCGACGCTCCATACGAACGACGCCTCCTCCGGCGTGACGAGGCTCCTGGATATGGGCCTGGAGCCGTACCTGGTCGCCTCCTCCGTCCAGTCCTTCATCGCCCAGCGCCTTGTCAGGACTATCTGTCCGGACTGCAAGGAAAAAGTCCCGTTCAAGGAGGAAGAGGGCTTGAAAAAGATGGTCGAAGAGACCCACGAGAATATCGAGAAACCTTCCCATGTCTTTCACGGCCGCGGCTGCGAAGCATGCAAGTTCACCGGCTACCGCGGCAGGCTCGCCATCTATGAGATCCTCGACATCAACGAAGAGATCCGCCAGATGGTCATCGATAAGGCCAGCGCTTCGCAGATCAAGCAGAAGGCGATCAAGATGGGGTTGAAGACCCTTTTAAGGGAAGGTTGGGAGAAGATCCGCGAAGGGCTGACGACACCGGAAGAAGTCATGAGGGTGACGGAGATTGGTTAGCTCGTAGTTCGACGAGCGACGAGAAACGAAAAACGAGGAACGCGACATGCCGACCTATACATATCTGGCCAAGAAAAACCTGAAAGAGACCGTCGAGGGTATCCTCGTTGCGGATTCTCAGGAACATGCCGTCGATAAGTTGATCGAGATGGGGCTGTCGCCGGTGCGCGTGGAACCCCTGATGCAGACAGCGGCCCAGGGGAAATCGGCGTCGGGGGGTGCGTTTTCTTTCCGTGGCGGGCTGACCCAGAAAGACCTGCAGGTGTTCACCAGCCAGTTGAAGAGCCTGATGAAGGCGCGCGTCGACCTCCTGAAATCCCTGAGCATCCTTTACGGCCAGGCGGACAAGCCGAAACTCAAGGACCTCATCCTGGACTTGCATAACACCATCAAGAACGGCGAGAGTTTTTCTTCCGCTCTGGCCAAATTCCCGAATTTTTTCTCGGGGCTTTATGTCAACCTCATCAGGATCGGCGAGGCCTCGGGCCGCCTGGACGACGTGTTGACGGAACTTGATAATTTTCTGACACGCGACCAGGAATTCAAGATGCACCTCAAGACCGCCATGGCTTATCCGATACTGATGGTTTCCGTCGGCGTTTGCGCCGTGTTCGTACTCCTCAGCTATGTCATCCCGAAGCTCAGCGCGATTTTTTCCGATTTCGACTCCGCTTTGCCGCTGCCGACCCAGATCATGCTGACGATCAGCTCTTTCTTTCAGTCCTGGTGGTGGGCGATCCTGTTGGCTATGGGCTTTGTGGCGATGGTCCCGGCCCAGTTGTCGAGGACGGAGGGCGGGCGGTCGCGCCTGGACTGGGTCAAACTCCATATCCCTGTCTGGTCGGGCCTGATTCTGAAACAGGCGATGGCGCGTTTCTGCCGCACGCTGTCTTTGTTGATCCGCAGCGGCCTTCCGGCGTTCCAGTCATTGCAGGTGGCGATCCCGACGCTGGAGAATTCCATGTTGACCAGGGAGCTGGATGTGGTCAAGAAGGACGTCCTGGAGGGGACCTCGATGGCCTCGAGCATGAAGAAAGTCTCTTTCTTCCCCTCGTTTTTGGTACAGATGATTTCCGTCGGAGAAGAAGGCGGCAAGCTGGAAGGGGTCTTGAACGAAGTGGCCAATATTTATACCGAAGAGATCGACGCGCGGCTGAAGGTCATTACATCGTTGCTCGAACCGGTGATCATCCTGGTCCTGGGCGTCATCCTGGGCGGTATTGTCATGGCCATGCTGTTACCGATCCTGCAGATCAATCTTCTCATTAAATGAGGCCGCTGAAGTTCGTCGAAGGGGTTTTCGACCAAGAGGCGCCTCCAGCCGGCGGACGCACGACGTATGAACACAACGGTTGTTCTGGAGATCGGCAATACCTGGCTTAAGGCCGTCGTATTCAAGACGGCGATCGGCGCTGCGCATCTTCGGGGGGTCCTCGCCAAGGACATCGGCGGCCAGGCCGACGAGGCCATCGGCCGCGAGATTGCCGAATTCCTTAAGGGCCTGAACGTTAAAAAGCCCCAGAACCTCGTCATTTGTTTTTCGCGTAATTCCGTCACACTGCGCAATCTCCGCATCCCTTCTGCCAATCCGTCGGAAATCGACGACATGATCAAACTGCACGTGGGCCGCCAGGTTCCCTATGCCAAGGAGGAGATCGTCAACGGCTACAGCCTGATCGGCCGCGACACGATGGGATATTCCAAGATCATGCTGGCCATCGTCCATCGTGAGAATATCCGCAAGATCTTCCGTGTCCTGGAGGCGGCCGGCCTTTATTCCGACCGCATTGAATTGAGCTCCGAAGGCGTCCTTTCCTGGTTCACCCGCGCGGTCAAGGCCGGCGAGCTCAAGCCCGAAGAGGCCTTCCTTATTCTGGACATCGACAATGCCTCGACGGATTTCATCGTCGCCTCCTCGTCCATGCTCCTTTTCAGCCGCACGATCGCCAGTGGGGCTGAGCAGCTCAAGGACAAAGAGAAATGGCCGCGGTATTTGGGCGAAATGAAGCAGACGATGGTGATCTCGCAGGGAGAGGAGATCCTTCAAAAACCCGTCCGCGTTTATCTTGTCGGGGCGGTGGGCGAACTGCGGGGCCTGGTGTCGCAGATCGAGACGGAATTCAACCTTCCGGCATCGGTCGTTGGGCCCCTGGAGGGCGTTGCGCCATCCAAAGACGTCGTCAAGACGCCTCCGGGCGCGCTGGAACAGATATCTTTCTGTTCGCTTTTCGGCCTGGGGCTTGACCTGAGCCGCCGGAAGATCAACTTCGTGCTTCCCGAGGCGCAGATCCGCAAGGCCTTGCGGGAGCGGGTGCGGGACATGATCCTTTTAGGGTCGGGCGCCATGTATTTCATCCTCGTGGTCTGCGGCATCTATCAGGAAAAACTCCATAACCGCAAGGCTTTTCTGGAACTCCTGAGTAACCGTTACAAGACCATTGCGGTGCAGGCCGAAGGTCTCGACGAGGAGGTCAACAGGATCAAGAAGATCAAATCCAAGCTGGATACGGATTCCATCGTCCTCAATTATCTTTTGGAGATGTCCAAGCTCCTGCCGTCGGAGATCGTCCTGACCAGTTTCTCGTTCCAGAAAGACGACAAAGTGACCATCAAGGGGCAGGCCCAGGAGATGTCGGATATCTTCAAGTTCATCACAACACTGGAGAACTCCCCTTATTTCAAAGATGTCCAGGCGCGTTACACGACGCGCAAGAAGGTCAAGGGCAAGGATATCAATGAATTTGAATTGATCTGTCCGATCGAGGGCGCGCAGGGGGCCAAGCCCGCCAAGGCGGCGGCGAAAAAAGAGCCCAAGAAGGCCGCGGCCGAGAAGAAAGATACCGAGATGTGAGCCGGCGATACAGAGCCGCAAGCTCTAAGGAAATCCTATGGCGATAGACCTGAAAAAACAGCAATATGTCCTTATTTACGCCGCGGCCGGGCTGATGGCGGCCCTGGTGGTCTTTAAGGCCCTGATCGCTCCTTTCCATGAAAGGGTAACGACTGTCGGCAAGCAGGTCATCCTTCAAGAGTCTAAATTGAAGAGGGGATTGATGCTGATCGAAAACCGGGATACGATCAACAGCGAATACAGCAAATACGCCAGCTACTTTTCCATTCAGGAATATTCCAACGAGGAGGCGGTCGCCGGTTTCCTGAAGCAGCTTGAGAAGATCAGCCGCGATTCCGGCTTTTTGATCCTGGACATCAAACCCCAAAAGGAAGCGGAAACCGATGCGACCACCAAGCAATTCCAGATCAACATCAAGGCCGAGGCGAACATCAAAACGTTGGTGACGTTCCTTTACGGCCTGTACACGTCGCCTCTGCTCTTCAGTGTCGAAAAAATGGTCCTTGTTCCCAAAAACGAGGGGTCCTCTGAGTTAAGCGTCAACCTGACGCTGATGGGTGTTTCGTTCGTATAATCCCCCTGCCAGAGTTCCACGGGCCTGGCCCGTGGGTTGGTTATGCTTCGCATAACCATGGCGGATGGGGACGTCGCCCCACGGGGCGAACAGAAAGGCCTCAGGGGTTCGCCCTAACCTGAGGCCAAGGGTAGCCCGTGGGGGCTCCAGGGCCAAAGGGAGGGTTTATGGAAAAGAAAGGTTTTACGCTGATCGAAATCATGCTTGTTGTCATCATCCTGGGCGTCTTGGCCGCGATGGTCGTGCCGCGTCTGGCCGGCCGCTCCGAAGAGGCGCGCAAGTCTATCGCCAAAACCGATATCGAGTCGAATATCCCCTTGGCTTTGGACCTCTACGAGGTGGACACAGGTAGTTTTCCCGACACCCTCGATGCGCTGCGTGAGGCGCCTGCGGACGTGCAAAACTGGAAAGGGCCATATCTGAAGAAAAAACCCCAGGACCCCTGGGGTCGGGCCTACGTATACAAATATCCCGGCGAACATAATGAGGGAAGCTTCGATCTTTATTCCCTCGGCAAAGACGGCGTGGAAGGCGGAGACGACGATATCGTCAATTGGGACGAAGAGTGAGACGCGTAAGCCTGTGAGCTGGTGAGCCGGCTCACAGGCTGACCGGCTGATCAAAAAAGGCGAGCCCGGGAAATGGGCCTGGAATTTTGATATGACGATGAGCGCAAAAAAAGGGTTTACCCTCGTCGAGCTGATGGTGGCCGTCGTGGTGACGGCGGTCGGCATGGTCGGCGTCCTCTCGGCCCTGAACCAGTGTGCCGTCGTCATGGCTACCTCCGAGAGGCAGATCGCCGCCAATTATCTGTTGAACCAGAAGATGTGGGAAACGCAGGAGATGTCGCGCAAGGGTGAATTGGCGCTGGGGAAGGCGTCGGGGACTTTTGAGGCGCCCAACGAGGCTTTCAACTGGACGAGGACCGTTGCCGAGTTCCCCGAGAGCTTCGGCAATGAATCCGAGACCCTTAAAAATTATCTCGTCGAGGAAAACGTGACGATCAGCTGGCAGCGCCGCGGGATCATGTGGGACATGACTGTGATCAGCTACGCCCCCAAACCTTAATCTCGCCTCTGGCGAGATTAACTCCCCGCGTATCTTGAGAATTTATGGCTGCCCGCCTGAACTCTGCGAAGGCTGGTCGCAGACATAAATTGTCAAGATGTTTACACGGGGAGCAACGTTACTTTCCTTAAATGCCGGCACGCGACATACAGGCTCGGCGTTTTATACAGAGGATGACATGCCGTTGCGCGGTTTGAGACACATCGGAAAAAAAGGGTTTACCCTCGTCGAAGTATTGGTGGTGGCGGTTTTGTTCGGCCTCCTGGGCATCACACTCGTGATGTCTTTTTCCACCGGCATGAATCTTTGGAAGAGGGCGGCGGGCCTGACCTATGCCCATCGCCAGGCGATCGTAGGATTGGAGCGTTTGTCCCTGGATTTGCGCAGGGCCCTGGATTATCCGCCGGTCGGCTTTTTCGGGACAGAGGACCAGTGCCATTTTGCGAACGTGATCGGCGACGGCGTCCGGAATATTTCTTATCGCTATGTCGAGACGGAGCGCTGGCTGTTGCGTTCAAGCCGGAATCTGAGCGCAGAGGAATCCGAAGACGGCGAGGAAGAGCAGGGGCGCGTGGTGATCGGCAAAATCGAGAATTTCACGCTGGCCTATTTCGGCCTCAACCAGGAAACGGGCAAATTTGAGTTCATGGCGGCGTGGAATTCCTCGTTGCAGGGCATGCCCCGGGCCGTCCGGGTTTCTTTTGATGCACAGGGAGGGCAAGAGTTTGATAAGATTATTCCTATCCCGGCGGGCCAGTAGGAGGCCTTCGGGAAAAAACAGGGGGAGCATCCTTTTTCTGGCGGTCGGCGCCATCGCTGTCCTGACGATCCTTGCCACCGGCGCGTCGTCTGTCGTTTCCCAGGAGTGGAAACTAGCGTCGTTTTTGACGGATGCCAACACCTCCTTCTATGATGCGCTGTCCACGATCAGGGTCATGAAGCAGATATGGGTTCTGCGGTCTTCACCTTTGGTCATGAGTTTTTATGATCTGCGGACCCGCGATCTGGCCTTCGGCGACAAGGTCGTCACCCTTGTCTGTTATGACGAGCAGGCCCTTGTGCCTATCGCACACGCAGACCGCAGCACGCTTCTGCAGCTACCCGGCATCGTCGGCAATGAAGCGCTGCTTAATGCGATCCTGGCGACGCCCCTGTATGTGAAAGAAGACATTCTTTCCGCCGAGGGCATGACGAAAGATGTTTACGACCAGATGAAGGGCGTTGTGACGATTTACGGCGCCGGTCGCGTCAATATCAATACGGCCGCGGCAGAAGCGATGACGGCCATGGGCGCCCCGCAGGCCCTTGTCGTCCGCATCCAGCAATACCGCGCCGGGATCGACGGCTTCGAAGGGACGGCGGATGACGGGGTCTTCAGCGACGTTTACCATATTGCGGACGTCCTGGAACCCTATGGGCTGACGGCGGCTGAAAGGCAGTGGATCGAGACGACCGTTTTGGCCCAGCAGCTGACGACCGGGTCCAGTGCTGTCCGTTTCGACATGACGGTCAAGAAGGGCAAGAAGACCCTGCGTCATTTCCTCGTGACCGTAGACATCTCGACAGGCGTCATTCTTCGCTGGGACGAACAGTAGCTTTTTGACAAAAAATGTGTGATAATAAAGAGTTAAGAGCCTGGGGTTTAGGACAGATGTAAAGAATTGAAACCAAATCACGGCAGGGTGTTATGAGTTATTATCAGATCCTTGGATTGGAGAAAGAGCCGTTTTCGACAAGCCCGGATCCCGATTTTTTTTATCAGTCCCAGGAACATCAGGCGGCCTTGACGCGCCTCATGATCGAGATCCGGCTGCGCCGCGGCCTGAGCGTCATTTTGGGCGATGTGGGGACGGGGAAGACGACCTTGTCCCGCAAGATGTTCCAGATGCTTAAGCTGCGCGACGATATGATTTTTTTCATGGTCCTGGATCCGACTTTCGAGACTAAGGAGGTTTTTCTCGAATCCCTGATCCGGACATTCCAGATCCAGATGGATACGCCTTCAGGTTCCGTCCTCAACATGAAAGAGGCGATCAAGAAATATCTCTTCCAGAAGGCCATCCAGGACAATAAGACGGTCATCCTGCTCGTCGACGAAGCGCAAAAGCTCAACCCGTCGTCGCTGGAGATCCTGAGGGTCCTCCTGAATTACGAAACCAACGAATACAAACTCCTGCAGCTGGTGCTTTTGGCGCAGCTGGAGCTTTTGCCGAAGATCCGCGAGATGAAGAACCTGATGGACAGGATCAGCATGAAATATATCATCAATCCGCTCGACGACGTCGAGACAAAGGAAATGATCGAATTCCGGATCAGGCAGGCGGGCTACCGTTCGTACCTGCCTTTATTCAAGGATGACGCCATTGCCGAGATCTATCAGTTGACCCAGGGGTATCCGCGCAAGATCTCCATGCTCTGCCACAACGCCCTGAAGATGTTGGTCATGGAGAGTAAGATCATCGTCGACAAAGACGTCGTACACAAGGTCATGGCGCAGAGTGCATTTTAAAAACAGTAAATAGTACATAGTAGATAGTAGTCAGCAGGAGATGAGGGAAGGATGGAAGAGAAGAAAAAGATACAAAGAATTGAAGATTTCCTCGTCTATCAAAAAGCCTTGCAGTTATTTAATAGCTTCATTCATGAAGATTTGAATTTCTTAGAAAAACATTTTGCGGGCAGAGAATTAGCTAGACAGCAAATCAGGAACTTGGATTCCATATGCGCAAATATGGAAGAAGGATATGGCAGAAAAGCCGGAAAGGAACTGAAGCAATTCTTCCGGATATCACGGGGTTCTGCCAGCGAAAGTAAGGGAAGGTATAAAAGATGCAGCAGTTTTTTGGGCAAAGAGATTGTCGAGAAACGACTGGCCCAATGCGATGAAATCCAAGCCATGCTGCATTCCTTGATTGGGAAACTTTACGATTAACGTTTTTGGGTTTTGTTTTTACTGCCTACTATTTACTATCTACTGACTACTTTTTCATATGGCCGACCAAGGGATGACACCGGAAGAAAAGCTCCTGCGGATCATCGAATCTCCGGGGGAAGCGCCGAGAAACCTTCCGCGGGCCAGGATGGATATCCACGCCAGCGGCCTTTTTTTAAAGACATGGCTTGCCCACAGCCGCGGCCGGTTCAAGAAGACCATCACGTTGAAGGCCGTCAACCAGGCGATCGTGGCGCTGTGCGTGTTGACGTCGCTCTATCTTATATTTGATTTTTGGATGGGGATGCCGAACAGCTCTATGATTCAGCGCCTGGAAAAGGCCGCAAAAAAGGCGAACGTCGGCAATATCAGCATCGAGGCGCTCAACCCCCTTTCTTTATATCTGAATGAAGCCACCCAGCACAACATCTTCTCGCTGGCGGAGCCTGCCGCGCCGGAGGTACCCGTCTCCGTGCAGCCAGCAGTTTCGGAGACGCTTAAGAATATGGTCCAGACGTTCCGGGTCGTCGGTATTATCTGGTCGGATGTCCCCCAGGTCATTATTGAGGACAGCAAGGAAGGGCGGACCTATTCTCTTAATCGCGGCAGCATGTTGAAGGATGTGCGGGTAAAAGAAATCTTGAGAGATAGAGTGATTTTGAGTTATGATAATCAGGAGATAGAATTGCGTTAGCGGCGCAAGACACGGCCGCTGCATGACTTTTTAGACGATGAGACATCATCTATTTTCAGCGAGACGATCGGCTTTTTTCGGCGCGGCATTCTTCCTGGCGGCTGGTTTTTTGTTTTCTCCGGCCTGCAACTACGCCCAGGATAGCGCGTCTTCTGCGCAGACGGCGACGCTCAAGGATGCGGCCCCGGGGCGCATTTCGCTCGACCTCAAAGGCATCGACATCGTTGAATTGTTCAAGATCCTCTCTTTAAAGATGAACGTCAATATCGTGCCCACCAAAGATGTCACGGGCCGCGTCAATATCTTCCTTAACAACGTGACGCTCGAAGATGCTCTCGACATCATCCTCATTAATAATTCGCTGGCGGCCGTCAAAGAAAAAAATATCATCACCATCATGCCTTTGGAGCAGTATGTCCAGCTTTACGGCCGCAAGTATAACGAACCGCGCAAGGTCAAGATGTATAAGCTCAAGAATGCCGCGCCGAAAGACGTCTCGGCGGCCCTGGAACAGCTCAAAAGCGAGATCGGCAAGGTGATCGTCGACGAGCCTTCGGCGACGGTGGTCCTGATGGACGTGCCGGAAAACATCGATATCATGGAGAGGGCCCTGTTGACCCTTGACCAGGCCACGCAGACGGAGATCTTCGACCTGAAATATGCGCGGGCCGAAGACATGAAATCCCAGCTCTCCGGCGTTTTTACCAGCGGGGCGAGCCAGGTGGGGCTGGATGCGCGCACCAACAAGATCGCGATCAGCGATCTGCCGGGCAAGATGGAAAAGATCAAAAAGATGGTCGAGGCCTTTGATACCGAGACGCGCCAGGTCCTGATCGAGGTCCAGATCGTGCAGATCTCGCTGACGGACGAGACCCAGCTGGGCATCAACTGGAACCGGCTCTTTACCGTCGGCAACCTGAGGGATGCCTCTATTGCGTCGGTCTTTCCGATATCGCCGGCCGTTTCTACCTACGGACAATTCAGTCTGGGGACCTTGGCCCAGAATGATTTTACCGTCTTGATCCAGGCGCTTAACTCGTTTACCAAAACGAACATCCTTTCACGGCCGCGCATCGCAGCAGTCAATAACCAGGAAGCGACGATCCTGATCGGTTCCAAGGAAGTGTATTTTTCGCAAACGCAGAGCCAATCCACGGTCACGACGACGACAGCCGAATCCGTCAATTTTGTCGATGTCGGCGTCAAGATCAACGTGACGCCGACGATCACCGCCGACGACTACATCATTATGAAGATCCGTCCCGAGGTGAGCTCTGTGCGGGAAATAGCAACATCCCCCCTGGGTTCCTCGGTGCCTGTCGTTGAGACATCCCAGGCCGAAACGACGGTTAAGGTCAAGGATGGCGCCATGATCATGATCGGCGGCCTCATGAAGGAGCAGGTGAGCGATACGCGCAAGCGTATCCCGTGGCTCTATAAGATGCCTGTCTTGGGCTGGCTGTTCCGTAACAGCGATAACGCGAGAACCAAAACGGAGCTTGCGATCTTTTTGACCCCGCACATCTTTACAGGCGACGTCGAAAAGCCTGATGCCGAAAAAGAAACCGTCAAAGAAAAAGGCGTTTTAACCAAGAAGCCGAATTTAGAGATGCAGTGATGCCAGGGCCCTCATGAACAACAAATTCCTTTTACCGGCGGCCGTCGCTGCAGCGATCTTGTTGGCGGCGGTGGCATTTATTTTTTGGGGCGCGGAAGCCCGGAAGAACCAGATCCTGAGGAACGAAAATGTCAAAACGCTCCAGGAAGTCCAGAAGGAGCTTGAGATCAACCGGGCGGAAGTGAAACGGCTGATGAACACGCACCTGGAGGAGAAGAACAAGCTCATGGCTGAGATGCAGCAACTGTCCGTGGAGCGCGACAGCGCCGTTGCCGAAGCCGAGAAATTGCAGGGACAAAGTTCTTCCGCGGCGGATATCTGCAAGGCCTCGACGGAGGACGTGGACAAGCTGAGCAAGGAGCTGGCGCGTGTCCGCAAAGAGCGGACGGAGATCGCCGCCAAGCTGGAGACGGGCTTCAAAAAACAGAAACAGCTGTATGAGACCAGGGTCCTTAATCTCGATTCCCAGCTGAGCAAGGCCAAGAGCCGCCTGGAGGGCGAAGCCGAAAGATACCATTATAATCTCGGCGTCGTCTATACGCGCGACAAGGATTACGAGAACGCCGTCGAAGAATTCAACAAGACACTCGCCTATAACCAGAACAACGCCAAGGCCCACTACAATCTCGGCATCATCTACGACGATTATTTTAAAGACAAGGAAAAGGCACGATATCATTATCGCGCCTTTTTAGAGCTCCAGCCGGAATCCGATGAGGCAGAGGCTGTGAGGGAGTGGCTGGCTGATTTAGAACACTGAAACGAGAGAGTGTCGAGGTATCAAAGAGTCAGAGTGTCAAAGAAAAAAAGATCGATGCCTTGATTCTGCGACACTGTGATACGAGATACATGGAACAATTCCGTTTTTCCCGGAGAGTGCTGGATTGGGGCGTCATGCTCGGTTTTGCCGGGCTTCTATGTCTGATCATCGCCATCGGCCTTATCGGGATCCGGCAGATCTCGGTTTTGAACCGCATTGCGGTATCCCTGGCGCGCGTCGATATCCCTCTGCAGAACGCCATCTTCGAGATGAGGATCAGCAATTCCCGCTACTGGATGGCTATCCGGAACTATCTTTCCTGGCGCAACACCCGTTATCTGGAGGCCGCAGGTATTGTTCAGCGTCAGGATCCCGTGTCCTCTGCCTCAAAAAATTTCGAGCAAAACCTGGATGAATATCTTTCCCTGGCTGTTTCCCAGGAAGAGCGCCAGTGGGGCCAGACGGTCCGGTCCAGCCAGGAGCAGCTCCGTAAACTCGGGGACAACATCATCAGTCTCGTCGACAACATGGACCGCCTGGCCTCGAGCGATGAGAAGGCGAAGTCCCGGCAGGTCCTTGACCGCATCCAGAGAGAATTTGAGAACAAGCTTTTTTGGATCGACGCCTTTCTTGAAAATCCCATCCAGCGCAACATCCTGCAGAAGCTCGACCAGAAGCTGGAGGTGGCTGAGGCGGGACGGCGCCGTGCCGTCACTTTCCTGTCGTGGTCTCTGGCCGTCGCGATTTTTCTGGGCCTGGGCACGGCGTATCTGACATATCGCCGCATGAAGCATGACCAGCGGCACCGCGAAGAGCTGTGGCGGCGTTTTGTGACGGCGCAGGAAGAGGAGCGTAACAATCTTTCCCTCCAGATCCACGACGAGATGGGCCAGGATTTGAGCGCCCTCAAGATCTATCTGGGGCTCGTGGAAAAAGAGGCGTCGGCCGACCAGGCCGAAAGCAAAGACAAGATCCTGAAGGCCAAGGCGATCCTCGACGCCCTGATGAATAAGACACACAACATTTCCGAGATCCTGCGGCCGCCGGAGATCGATGAGGTGGGTTTACTCGAGAGCATCAACGGCCTGATCGTCCAGAACAAGGAAATGACGCAGGCGCATTATACGTCCCAGTTGCCGTCGGGGGAACCGACGATCTCGGCGCAGGAGAAACTGGTGCTTTACCGCGCCGTCCAGGAAGCCCTGACGAATATCGCCAAATATTCGCAGGCCAACAATATCGACATCCTCCTGCGCCAGGACCGGGGGATGGTATTTTTGACCATTATTGACGACGGCGTCGGTTTTGATGTGGAGACGGAAAGAGAGAGGCCCATGCGGCGCAAGGAAGACAAGCTGAAGCTGGGCCTCCAGGGGCTGAAGGAGCGCATTGAGCTTTTGGACGGTACGCTTGAGATTCATTCCGAGCGTGGCCGCGGGACAAGGCTGGAAGTGCAGCTGCCGGTCCGCTAAGAATGAAGGAAGATATGGCTTATAGTATTTTTATTGTCGATGATCATGATATTATCCGCGAAGGGTTGAAGACGATCCTGCGGCGCCAGTCGGATTATGAAGTGATCGGCGAGGCCAAAGACGGTGAAGAGGCCCTTGAAAAAGTAAGCTCTTTAAAACCCGACATCCTTCTTTTGGACATCACGATGCCGAAAAAAACGGGCCTTGAGATCATCGAGCAGGTGTTGAAAAAAAGCCCCTCGACCAAGATCCTTATCATCAGCGTCCATAAGGCCAACGCCTATGTCTTGAAGGCCCTGCAGTCCGGAGTGAAGGGTTATCTCAGCAAGGAGAACGCGGCAGACGATCTCCTGCAGGCCTTGCGCAAGATCGTTTCGGGACAGGTCTATCTGGATGCCCAGGCATCCGATTATCTCCTGAAAAAGGTTTCCAAACCGCAAGAAGAGATGGCGGCCCAAAGCCTTTTGACGGACAGGGAGACGGATGTCCTGCGGCTCGTGGCCGAAGGCAAGGCCGCCAAGGAGATCGCAGCCCTCCTTTCTTTGAGCCCGCGAACAGTCGAGAACTACAAGAATAACATGCTCAGGAAATTAGGTCTTCACCGCACCAGCGACCTCATTAAATACGCCATCAAGAACAAGATCATCGATATCGAAGATTTTTAGACGCGAATTTACGCTAATCCAACAAAACTAATGTCCACGAAGGTAACATCGTTTTCATAGCATAGAAAATTCCATCAGTTAAGCTTCCCGCCTTTCTCCCGCAGCTTCCCAACGCCAACGTACGCCAATTTTCTAAAACGTTAATTATCGCTGACGCCGATTCCACTGATAAAGAAGCTAATAATTGCGGATTGTTAGCGGTCATCAACATTATTTACAATAAGGATAAGGAGTGAAGAATGAACGATAAAAATATTGTAAAAGATTTGCTTTATCAAGATTTAGCATACAGGCTTGTTGGCTGTTTTTATAATGTCTACAATGAGCTAGGTCCAGGATATAAGGAATCTGTTTATCACAATGCCCTAGCAGAAGAATTTAAAATCCAAAAAATCCCCTTTGAAATACAGAAGAAGGTTGCCATAGAATACAAGGGTAAAAAGGTGGGATTTTACTCCCCGGATTTTCTTATTGATAACAAGATTGTCGTAGAGATAAAAGCTGTTGATTGTATGCCCAAGCTCTTTGAAACACAACTCTATTATTATTTGAAAGGTACTCTTTACAAGTTAGGTTTTATCGTCAATTTCGGTGACTTAAAAATTGATATAAGACGCAGAATTTACGACTCCGCACGTTTAAAGAGACGCTAATTCTCGCTAATTATTCGCGAAAATTAGCGTTTTTCATTAGCGGCCATTGGCGTCCAACAGTAGAGTATTTTCTGCAAAACAAAAGTATACTAATACGGCTTAATATTTATCAGAAAATAAGATACATTTGTTATGACAAAAGAGAGAAGCTGAGGATAGAAAATTATTAATTTCTTTAACCTTTTGTTATAAATAAGGTTACATCTCTAAAGTAATGCTGGTGTAGGGAGGATGCGGCGCCTGAGGTTCTTAGGGGGACCACAAGATTTGTCAAGGGGGCATGGAGAAAAATGAGAGGATACCTCAAGAGAACATTACGGGAAGGCAGTAATATCCGGATGTCCGCCCCTGCATTAGCTGGACACCGTCAGCCTGACTTCATGTATTTTCTGACGAGGAGAGAAAATGATTTTGATACGTTCGACGGCGCCCGGACTCTGTTCTTCAGGGAGAGGGAGAAGGAACAGGCGCCGCTCAGTATCAACCCTGAGCAAACCCCGGACTTCAGTACGGGGAACATCGAATGGGTTGATTTTTCCCCGGTATCCGCTAAAATAAAATGCAGGAGAGGTTCTTTAAACAGAGGCGTAACCTTGATGAGTACGGCCCATCAATTTCACGATACGCAAACCACCCCTTTCGGCTGGTTGCGTCTCTCGTATCTCACCAACACCCTGCGTTTCATCGCAGGGTGTTTTGTTTTTGCGCTCCTTGTGTCCGTCTTTTGTGTTGGATCGTCTTGGGCCGCGACTGATGCGCCCCAGGACGTCAAGGCGTATCACTCCCCGTATGTCTGGCGCACGGACGGCACGGGCGAT
>Ga0172375_10003633_pt1 | contig 23319 bp, 19 predicted proteins | sample LakKiv1m_FD_114537 | JGI IMG/M metagenome (GOLD analysis project Ga0172375, IMG submission 114537) | Freshwater microbial communities from Kabuno Bay, South-Kivu, Congo - kab_092012_11.1m | ecosystem: Environmental > Aquatic > Freshwater > Lake | place: Democratic Republic of the Congo... | reverse complement strand
TTTCCTTTTTACTTTTGACTTTACTGTTCTTTCTAAGCAAATATACTCCCCCTTAGCTCAGTCGGTAGAGCGCGTGGCTGTTAACCACTAGGTCCAAGGTTCGAGTCCTTGAGGGGGAGCCAATTTAATCTCTCTAATTTAAGATAGAGAGATAACGATAGCCCTGAATGTTCATTACATTCAGGGCTATTTTTATGTGGCCACGTGTCAAAGGGTTACGACGAATATTTACAGGATGTCATTGCCAGGAGTGCCGAAGGCGCGACGAAGCAATCCCTTTTACGAAAAACGATCCTAAAACTCTCCATAAAGTATCTCTTTATCTCCGAATTGCCCCGTAGTTAATGCTCCCTAGTAAATGGATTTGTCGACGGTATTTGGCGTTATTTGAGCAAGATTTTGGGCATTAACTAGGAATTTTGGGTCCAGTAAAAGAGAGATAAGGCTCGAGGTATTAGGCTTGGGCCTTGACTAGCTCGTGCCACAATTGGCTTTGCTGCTGCCAGTCGGCCTCGTTGATAATGCTGCGCAGCTTGTATTCGGGGATTGAGGCGAGCGCCGCGTTATCCGCACTGATTATCTCTTCCTGGATCTGCGGGGAAAGAAGCAGCATATTCATCAGCTGATCGACCCTCACCTGGCTCATGTTAAGCCATTCAGCGGCCTGTCGTGGCGAGATCTTTTCCTTTTCTATGAGCTCTTGTATTTGGTAGGCCAGCATCAGATTCCATCTGATCTTGGGTTCTTTTTCTATCTCTTCTTCTTTGTGCCATTTATTCAAAGGTCGTACCTGCTTTAAGTCCACATCGAATTCAAGCTTAAGTGGAGCCCTATGGGCGGAATCCCGAGCAAGGCCGCCGGAGGCGGCCGTGTCGAGGGAATCGCCGCCATTTAGCACTATCCCGAGCTTTTTCGTTTCAGCGGCATAATATGCCTCTTTGATCAGCACTTTTAAGATCCGCCGCTTCTCTTCGGGATAAAGCGTATCCCAGATAGGCGACAATATCGCTTCCATCTCTTTGGTGGGATCTTTGAATTTCTTCTTATCCGAAAATATACGCTTGAGGCAGTCGACGGTCGCTTCTTCGATAGCCTGGGCATTTACCGACTTATTCGGGCAAGCCTGGTAGCTGCGCTTTTGTGCGTTTGTGCAGACGTAATAGCGGTATTTAACCGTTGGTTTCTTCATGGTGTAGGTGTGGAACATAAAGGTATTACATGTATTGCAGCGCAATAGGTGCGTCAGGAGCCCGGTGCATTCGGTATTCTTAAGCACTCTGCGTTCGACGCGGTTCGATGCGAGCTTTTCCTGGGCTTTCTTGAAGGTTTCCTCGTCGATTATCGCCTCTTGCTGGCCATCGTAGATTTGGCCTGCGTATTTGACCTTTCCAATATACAATACGTTTTTGATCATAGCCTGCATTTGGGTTACGCCGAATTTCTTCCCGCCATAAGCGTTGCCGTTCTTCGAGGTTCCTTGTTTTGATCTGTGGCCGCGTTCATTGAGGATCAGCGCGACCTTCAAGAGCGAGTTTCCTTCGAGATAGAGCTTGAATATCTCTTTTACTATTTTGGCTTCTTCCTGATTGATAAGCAGCTTCTTACTGTCTTTTTCAACGTCATAACCGAACGGCGGTCTTCCGCCCAACCATCGGCCTTTTTTACGTGCCGCAGCCATCTTGTCCTTGGTGCGCTCGCTTATGATCTCACGCTCGAACTGCGCGAATGATAGTAATATGTTCAAGGTGAGCCGGCCCATAGAGGTATTAGTATTGAACTGTTGAGTAACAGAGACAAAGGTGACGTTGTATTTATCAAAGAATTCCAGAAGCTGCACAAAGTCCATGAGTGAGCGCGAGAGCCTGTCTACCTTATATACGACCACACAGTTGATGCCACCCGCCTTAATATCGGCCAATAATTTTTGCAGAGCTGGTCGGTCGATATTTGCGCCCGTGAAGCCGCCGTCATCGTATTGCCCGGGCAGAGCAACCCATCCTTCATGTTTTTGGCTGTTGATGTAACTTTCAGCCGCTTCCCTTTGGGCATCCAAAGACGTGAAGTCTTGATCCAGTCCTTCAGTTGTAGATTTGCGCGTGTAGATGGCGCAGTAAATACGTTTCTTGGTTTCTTTTTCCATAGTTACTCCTTATAGGCCGAAGAAGAGGTACCCGTTCCAGTGGGCACCCGTTACATCTTTAGCGATTGCGCTCAGGCTTTTATAGGGTTTATTGTTGTATTCAAACCCCGATTCCAGAATTTTTACCTGCAGCTTGTTACCCTTATAATCCTTAGTTATGATCGTACCAGGAATTGGTAGGCGTTTATCTCTAACAGCCTTTTTGCCAGCATCGGACTTTTCAGCCATATCCGGTCTGAGCGCCTTATTATTAATAGGATCGTATTTTTGGATGAACTCCTCGATCTTGCCTTGAGTTTGCTCGGCTAACTCACCCCGGTCGAGCTCCTGGATCCGGTACGCGATCTTGCGCCACAGATATACCTTATTACTGGAGGGTGCCTTGGCCCCCTCGAAAACCTCCTCGTATTTCTTCTGTAACTCGCCCAGAGACATGCTTTTTAGCTCCATTATCTTGGTCACCGTATTCTCGCCCATATCGGCCTCCTTTCGTTAGTACACATATGGCCATAGGTTCTGAGATATAGCAAGTTATATCTCGAGATATATTTTTTGGTTGTGCCAGGGCCAATACAGCGGTATAATAGTTCAAAATATCACATTCCATCACATATTGAGGTATCCATGGAAACCTTTACTGTTGAAGAACTTGCAAAGTATCTAAAACTTCACGAGTACACTATTAGGCGACTTGCCAAGGCCGGAAAGATACCTTCTTTTAAGGCTGGTGGGCAGTGGCGTTTTCGGAAGGATGAAATAGAAAAATGGTCTAAGAGCTATAGCAGTTTACGCAATCGCGCATAGGATTATATGTCAAACGAAGCACTTCTTAAAAAATTATGGGCAGCAAAAGGCTTTGAGCCGAACGATGAACAGGAAAAGGCCATTCTCTACACTGGCGCCAATCCGCTTTTTATCACAGCCGCTCCTGGCTCCGGAAAGACACGCGTCCTCTTATGGAGAACGGTTAATCTTATCGTTTGCCACGGCATCAAACCCGAAGAGATTTATTTAAGTACTTTCACCGAAAAGGCTGCATATCAATTGCGCGAGGGCTTGAAAAGCCTTCTCGGTTTAGCATCAAATGAAACTAACCAGCCTTACGATACTTCCAAGATGTATTTAGGCACCATTCACTCCAATTGCCATCGTATCTTGACAGACAGACAATTTTTCAAAGAGAAGCATCGTGCGAGACCTCCGGTCATCTTGAGTGAAAGCCAGCAATATTTTCATATTTATAGACGCAGGTTCTGGGATGAGATGATTAGGGCCGCAGGTTTTCGGGATGCGGATGAAGCCAATACTGAGATAAATCAATTCTTTAGTTATCCGAGCAAGTCGCGTCATAAGGCAGTGACGAGTTGTATTTCTTTCTTCAATCGCATGTCCGAAGAGGTGCTAGATCCGACAGAACACAATCCCAAAGATAAGACCCTCAAACGGCTACTCAAGATGTATAAGTTCTATCTCGATTCCTTACAACAGCCTGTTGCCAGAAGTGCCGATCTTTCTTTATTACAGCAGGAAGCCTTGCGAATCATTGGCGCCAATCCGTCATCTGGCAAGGTTTTTAAGCATATCATTATTGACGAATACCAGGACACAAACGCTGTCCAGGAGCAATTATTTTTTAACTTGTCTAAAGGCGGAGCGAACTTATGTGTTGTCGGGGACGATGACCAGGCGCTTTATCGTTTCCGCGGGGCGACTGTTGAAAACTTTGTTGAATTTGAAGAGAGATGCTTGAAGAAGCTTAAAACAAAGCCGAAGCAGGTTAACCTCAGGATTAACTACAGGTCCAGGGAGGAAATAGTCGCTTTTTATACGGATTTCATTAAGCAGATTGACTGGTCAAAAGATAAGAAGGGCGAATATTACCGTGTTGCGGACAAGAAGCTTGAGGCGCACAGAAAGACTAAGGATCCGGCAGTCGTTGCTACTATTCCAGCAGATTCAAAAACAGTCACTGAGAACATAGTAGATTTTGTCATAAGACTGAAAAAAGAAAAGAAGATACAAGACTATAACCAGGTCGCTTTTCTTTTCCCATATCTTAAGAACAACCCTCGCGTAAAGGAGCTAAAAGAGCAGTTCGAAAAGGAACACATTAGAGTATACGCGCCTAGGGCAGGCCGGTTCCTGGATGTTGATGAATCGTTGGCTGTCTTCGGCCTTTTCATAAAGATTTTAGGCCGTCCGGAATTCTCTCAAGATATTACAGGACGTGACGCGGGCGAATTTATTGAATGGCTTGACCGTTGTGAGGCGGTCGCTGAATCAATCATATCGAAAGACGCTTCATTAAAAAAGTTCATTGAGGATAAACGTGAGGAAATCGAACGCGTAAAGAAGGACTATGAGCTGCTTTCCGCTTGCGCGAAACGTAATAGATATAATCCGCAAGATCCATTCAAGCTTGAAATGCGCAGGGCTCTTGCGAACACTTCTGGCATATCAGAGCGTGCACGGAGAAGTCTCACAAGTAAATTCTTTGAGAAAGTGATAGAAATACGCGAAAAAGATGGCAGGTCTTTTAACGTCCAATACATTATTAACCGGGCATCTTCTTTGGATTGGAATATCCTCGACCTTTTTTATCAGATTAATGGTTTCAAGCATTTCCGCATCATGTATGACCTTGCGGAAAGGGGCGAAGATGAAGGCCCGGTGTGCAACCTGGGCCTTATTACACAATATCTTTCCGAATACATGGACCATTATGGCCAGATTATCGTGGCTGAAGTGTTGGCAGATAATCGATTCCTTAACTCATTCTTTCTCTCTTTTTGCTTCTCGCTTTACAGGCTCCAGGAGTCAGAATACGAAGATGCCGATGACCCGTTCCCCAAGGGGCGTGTTTCATTCTTGACCATTCATCAGTCGAAGGGGCTTGAGTTCCCGGTTGTCGTTTTAGGGAGTATGGGCCGCAGGAAGAAAGATGCGCCGGTTATAGAAGTCGCGGTTCGCGATCTATTAAAAAAAGAAGGCGAACCTTTGGACAAGATCCATCTTTTTGACAAGATGCGCCTCTTCTATGTTGCCTTATCCAGGGCCGCGAACCTCCTTGTTATCCCACGCATCAAACAAAGAGGAATACAGGTAATTGATGAGCTTAAACCATTATTAGAACGGAATTTCTGCACGCTCGATAGGCTTGACCTTAAAAAAGTGCCGGAAGCCGAGCTTAAGGAAGAAGATCTCGGTAAAAGCTACTCATATACCGCGGATTATTTAATGTACAAAAAATGCCCCCGCAATTACATGATCTATCGAAAGTATGGTTTTGTCCCTTCCCGTGCGCAGACTATGTTCTTTGGAAGCCTGGTCCATCGTACGATCGAGGACTTGCATAATTACCTTATTTCTCTAAGGGAGAAGGCGTCATGATAAACGATCAAGAGATTGAAGATAAGATAAAAGAGTTTTTCAATAACAATTACGAGATATTAAAACTTGAAAGCGGCCATTCGATTGCCGAAGATGGTAAAAGCATGGCTTTGAGTCAAGTCCTCTGCTACTGGCATAAGTTAAAAGAGATAGCCAAGAATGTAACGGACACGGAAGTGCGCCTTACCCTGCCCGATCAAAAGACTCCTAAGGGCAGGACCTACTCCATCGAAGGCGTTGTTGATATCGTCAAAGAAAAAGGCGAAACCTGTATGTACGACATCAAAACCCATGAGCCGGAATATATCAAGGCGAACTTGGATTTTTATGAGGACCAGATTAATGTATATTCGTTCATCTGGCACAAGCTTCGCGGTAATGCCCTTGATAAAACAACCATAATTTCCACAGCTTATCCCAAGGCGGTTAGAGACGCCCTTTTCAACAATGACGAGGAAAGGTTTAGACAAGAGATTGAAAAGTGGAATCCTGTAATTGATACGCCGTTTACTGCCGAAAAGGTCACAAATACCATAAAAGACTTTGGCGCGATTGTGGACGCGATAGAAGAGAACAAGTTTTCTCCTCCGCCTAAGTCAAAGCTTGAAGAGAAAGTGCCGGGATCGGAACGCGTTTTTGGCGTGCATGTATGCCGGAACTGCGATGCGCGTTATTCCTGCGCTGCTTTCCGTGAATATGCTACAGATCCAAAACGCAAAGGCAAGATCGAATTTGTTAAATACGTGGAAGCAACCGGCGATGACCTTGAGCAGGAGCAATGGGTAAACGCTAATCTCGAAACATATAATGAAAATGCGGTAGAATAGATTGATATAATAATCAGGGGAGCTAAATATGCCATACGAAAGATTAAGACCATCATTTGTGTTTGATGAAGAAAGACTAAAGCAATTACAGCAGATTGCGCCGGAAGCTTTTGCTGATGGAAAGATTAACTGGGAGGTCCTCAAAGAATCTCTGGGGGAGCATCTTGAAGAGGAAGGCCAAGAGGCAGAACATTTTGGGCTCTTCTGGCCCGGCAAACGCCAGGCGCGTAAAGTTGCCTCAATCCCAAGCAAGGGAACGCTTATTCCTGTTAAGGGCGAAGGCATTAATGAGGATACGACTAAAAATATCTTTATTGAAGGCGAGAATCTCGAGGTTTTAAAACTTCTTCAGAAGGGTTATGCCGGAAAAATTAAGATGATCTACATCGATCCACCGTATAATACAGGCAATGATTTTATTTACGATGATAATTTTACGGAGCCGCTGGAAGAGTATTTGAAGTATACGGGTCAGATGGACGAAGAAGGAAAGTTACTTACAACCAACAAGCGTGCTGATGGGCGATTTCATTCTAAATGGTTAAGTATGATGTATCCAAGATTAAGGTTAGCACGAAATTTATTATCCGAAGAAGGGCTTATCTTTATCAGTATTGGTGATAACGAAGTGGACAATCTTAAGAAAATATGTCTGGAAGTCTTCGGCGAGGAAAATTTTGTTGGTATAATTTCTAGAATAACAAAAACAACCAGCGACTCTGGGAACTATTTTGCACCAAGTGTTGATTACATAATTTGTTTTGCGAAAAATATATTGGAACTCAAAGCATTTAAGATAAGTCTTTCGGAAGAACAAATTAAAGAATACAGAAAAGAAGATAAAAAAGGTAAATATAAATTAGTTGGTTTTTATCAGGCCTCTTTGACATTAGAGAGATCTAGGAACGCAAGATATTATATTCAGTGCCCAGATGGAACAAAGTGTATTCCTCCAGAAAACAAAAGATGGAGATGCGTCGAAGAAACATTTATTGAAATGAAGAAAAATGATGAAATAGAGTTTATTCAAACTGGCTCATCACCATTATTAGATGATAAAAATAATAAATCAAAATGGAATGTTTATACCAAGCAATACCTTGATCGCAGACTTGATGAAGGCAAGGTCCCGAGAAATTTTATTGACGATATTCCTAATGTGATTGGGAGTAAGGAATTAATCGCATTAGGTATCCCATTTGATTTCCCAAAACCCTCACCATTAGTAAAATATTTGATGGAAGTTAGTGGGTGCAATAATTCTGACATAATTATGGATTTTTTTGCCGGTTCGTGCACTGTTGCCCACGCAGTTTTAATGGCAAATTCACAAGATGAACATAATAGGCAGTTTATTTGCATTCAATTGCCTGAATTAACAGAAGATGGGTCGGCGGCGAATAAAAATGGATTTAAATATATATCAGAAATAGGCAAAGAACGAATAAGACGTGTTATTAAAAAGGAGAAATTAAAATACGGGTTCAGAGTATACAAACTCAGTCGCTCCAATTTCTATCCTTGGCAAAACTATAGTGGCAACGATCTTAATAAACTAAAGGATCTTTTCGAAAAACAACAAGACTCACTTGTTGATGGTTGGAAAACTGAAGACCTTTTGGTAGAAGTTATGCTCCAAGAAGGCTTTTCTCTCGATAGCGACGTTGTAGAAATAAAGGATCACAAAAAGAACAAAGTTGTGCAGGTTAGTTCCTGTTTCTGCCAGCACAAGCTACTGGTTTCTTTCGATAAAAAGATAGCGCAAGACACTATTGATAACCTTAAGATCCAAGGCGAGGATATCTTTGTTTGCCTTGATAACGCTTTGACTGATGAACAAAAGGTAACTCTTTCGGATAAAGGGTTCTTAAAAACAATCTAATTATGGCTACTATAAAACTTAAATTTGATCCGAACCAGGAACATCAGCTTATAGCGGTTGAAAGCACCCTTCGCCTATTTGACAAGCTTCCTCATGGACATAGCGAGTTTAAACTCGGTGATGAAGTTGTCCCAAATTTGGCCCCCGAAGAGACTCTCGATGAAGATGTCATTCTCGATAATCTGCGAGAGGTCCAGCAAATAAGCAAGGTCCCGCAGAATGCCCGCCTCGATGTTGATGATGGCCTGCCTATTGAAGGTGCTGGCGAGCGCAGCTGGCGTTATCCCGTTTTTACAGTCGAGATGGAAACCGGAACAGGCAAAACCTATGTTTATTTGCGTACGATCTATGAACTCAAAAAACGTTTTGGCTTCCGTAAGTTTATCATCGTTGTCCCAAGCGTCGCTATCTATGAAGGCGTTATCAAATCAATAGAGATCACTCGGGAGCACTTTAAGAGTCTTTTTAACAATGAATACCTCAATGTGATCGCCTACGACAGCGATCAGATCAGTAAGCTAAGAGACTTTGCTACATCACAGTTTCTTCAGGTGATGGTCCTTACGATGGCGGCTTTCAACAAAATTTCAAACAATATCTACAAACGGACAGAGAAGCTTCCCGGTGAAAAACTTCCTATAGAATATGTCCAAGAGGTTCGTCCCATTCTTATCCTTGATGAGTCGCAAAACTACGCAAGTGATAAGTCCAAGGAGGCGCTCAGGGCTTTGCATCCGTTACTTGCGATAAAATATAGCGCGACTCCGGGTGAGCGAGTCGGTGAAGGGCTAATGAGATATGATAACCTGATGCATCGCCTTACGCCTGTGGATGCTTTTCGGATGAATCTTGTAAAGAGAATCCAGGTCTTTGGAGTCACAGAGAAGGAGAACTTTAATAGCCAATTCCTCATTTCGCTTAAAAAAATTAATACCGATTTGACGGCAGAGATGCTTCTCATTGCGAATAATCGAGGCCAATTTGTTGAAAAGACATTTACGCTTAAAAAAGATGACGATCTGGCTGCTAAAACCAAGAATGAATATTACAAAGGCTATGTTATTGAAGAAATAAACAGGCGGCACAATCAGGTTACTTTCACTAATGGTTCTGTTGCCTCTTTGACCGGAGAAGAAGCATTTACCTTGTCTAAGCAGGAAATTTTTAGGATACAGATTGAAGAAACAGTACGCCAGCATTTTGAACGGCAAAAGGAGATGGCCAAAAAAGGCATTAAAGTCCTGTCGCTATTCTTTATCGACAAAGTCGCCAATTATACTGATGAGAAGGCGTTGATCAAAAGGCTTTTTGATGAAGCCTATGAAAGCCTAAAACCCGGATACCCGCTTTTTGAAAAGAGGACAGCCGAAGAGGTTCGTTCAGCATATTTTGCTAAAAAGAAGACCAAGGATGGCGAGGTGGCCATTGATACTTTCGGCAAGAACGAAGAAGAGCGTAAAGCCGAGAAAGAGGCATTTAAACTGATCATGGAGGACAAAGAGCGCCTTCTTTCGTTCGATGAGAAGGTTTGTTTTATATTTGCTCACTCTGCTCTGAAAGAAGGCTGGGATAACCCGAACGTTTTCCAGATCTGTACATTACGCGAGACTAAATCCGAAATGCGCAAGCGTCAGGAGATAGGTCGCGGTATGCGTCTTTGCGTTGACCAGACAGGCGAACGCGTTCTTGACCCGGACATCAACGTACTTACTGTTGTTGCTAATGAGAGTTATGAGGGATTCTGCAAGGGATTGCAGAACGAGTACGCAGAGGCCGGTGAAGTTGCTCCCGAAAGCCCATCCAATGCGCGCGCCGCCGCTGCTAAAAGAAATGGATCGATCTATAAGAGTGATGAATTTGTAAATTTCTGGGGCAAGCTGATCAGAAAATCAAGCTATGCGATTAGCATCGATACCGATAAGGTGATGGGCGAAATAGTGCGGAAATTTGCACGCGAACATATCCCCCCGCCAGTTGTGCTTGTAAAAAAAGGTAAATATGTTATCACCCACTTCGAGCTTCGGCTAGTCTCTATTTCCGGCAAAAAAGCCATTATAGAAATAAAGATAACTGACACATTGGGCCAGGAAAATACCCAGAAAAAGGAATTTAACATTCATGACGATCTTGCTCGGATATTGCACGATTCTCGATTGAGGCATTTCAAGATAGTTAACATTGTTTCCGATGATGAGGAGCCGCGAGTTGAATTCTCAGAAGGTGGTACACTTACCAAGGAGTCCCCGATTGTCTTTGACTCTGAAGAAGGTCAGCGTATCGATGAGCGCACTGTTATGGAGACAAAGGTTAATTACCCTGTCTTTAATCTTATTGGCCGCACAGCCAAAGAGACCATGCTGACCAGATCCACAATTATCAAAATCTTTGATGCCCTGCCCGATGATAAGAAGCAGATGATATTTCTGAACCCGGAAGGGTTTGCGGCGCGGTTTATCTTTATTATCAAGGAAACTCTCGCGGACCATGTGGCCGAGAACATCAAATATTCACTCGGGGAAGAAGGCATTGAGTCTTACGACAAAGAGATCATGTTCCCCAAAGAGAAAAGGTTTCCGCAAAAGGAGCTTATCAAGGGCTCAGATAAGTCGCTCTACGATCTGGTCCAGGTGGATTCTGAGGTCGAAAAGAGGTTCATCCAAAATAGATTAAACTCTGATCAGAAAATAGTTCTCTACTTTAAATTCCCTCCGCTTTTCAAGGTAAATGTCCCTAAAATAATAGGCAATTATAACCCAGACTGGGGAATTGTCCGTATCGCGGAAAATGGAGAGTTTAAGCTTGAACTTGTGCGTGAAACCAAAGGCACGATTTATGATAATCTCCTTCAATTTACCAATGAGAAGAGAAAAATCTGGTGCGCCCAGAAGCACTTCAAAGAATTAGGTATTAGCTACCGAAGAGTTTCCCCGGATACCGCTAATTGGTGGGAAGATGAATCAGAAGACTTCGATTTCTTCAAGCAAGTAGTTCAGGAGATCGAGGAGAAGCTCAAATATACGGAATTCCTGCCCGTTTATTCCCTTGCGGCGGCTGCCGGTAAGTTTAGCGAAGGCCAGGAAGCGCAGCCGGAGGGATGGATAAAGGCGGAGATCGGAAGGAAACTTGATGATAGGATGTTTGTCATCAAGATCGTTGGGCGTTCGATGGAACCTTTGATTGATAGCGGTAAATTTTGTGTATTCCGGGCTGATGTTGTGGGAACTCGCCAAGGCAAGGTCCTTTTGGTTGAGCATCATTCTATTACGGACCCAGATACGCACAGCCGCTATACCGTAAAGCGGTATCGCAGCGAGAAGGTCTATGAAAAAGATGAGACTTGGCGCCATGGCAAGATTTGGCTTGAGCCGGAAAACAAGGAATACGATACAATCGTTATTCCGGAGAACCAGGCAGAAGAGTTTAGGGTTATCGGCGAGTTTATAGCAGTGATTTAATAAATGGCAATAATAAAATATGGGAAAGCTTTCAAAAACTAGCCTAATAAAGGATATAAACAAAATACTAAAGAAGCAAGGCTATTTAGTTAAGGATAAATATTTCTTATTGCGGGGTAAAGACAGGGAGTTAAAAAGAAATGTTCATATGGTGGCAAAAGCAGAAAGAATAGCTACTCATGAAAAGTTTATTCTCGAAAAGGCAAAACTGGCAGAACAATATTTAATTAATGGGCAAGACTTAAATCTTGATAAAATTAAACCTAGCTTAATTGAAGTTAAACCAAATACAACGTGGGAGGAACTTTTTAGATGGTGGAATCTTGTTTGGTGGAGCCTGCCATATGAACATGCCTATGGCAGGCAAATGCGATTCATTGTTTGGGATGATTATCATAACGCCCCCATAGGACTTATTGGTTTACAAAGTCCTATTCTTAGCTGGAGTGTTAGAGACCAGTATTTGGGTATTTCGCCAAAAACACGAGATTATTGGGTCAATCAATCTTTAAGCGCACAAAGGTTAGGAGCCCTACCGCCTTATAATTATCTTCTCGGAGGTAAATTAGTAGCATATTTAATGACTACTGATTACATTCGAAATAGGTTTACTAAAAAATATCGTAACCAAAAAACAATCATCAAAAATAGGAAATTGCCACCTAGGCTTTTATTTATTACCACAACAGGGGCATATGGCAAGAGCAGCGTATATACGAGGTTAAAATTTGAAAACGAATATGTAGCTAAATTTATAGGATATAGTAAGGGGAGCGGTTCGTTTCATATACCAAACAATCTTTTTGAGAAACTGGTAGTTTTTTTGAAGAATAAAGGGTATAAGACCGAACGAGGCTTTGGTTCAGGTCCATCTAGGAAATTGCGTTTGGTCGATCAAGCACTCAATATCCTTGGCTTCAAAGATGGCGCAACACATGGTGTCGAAAGAGCAGTCTATTTATTTCCTTTGGCAAGAAACTTACGCAGCGTTATTAAAGAAAGAGCACGCCCGATTTGGGTTCATAGGAATGTTTTTGAATTAACAGAATATTGGAAAAAAAGATGGGCGGAGCCTAGAGTGTTACGAGACAGAAGATATCTTAAATATAATGGCAGTCGGTTTCTTAAAAAATTGCTGCGTGACTTAAAAAATAGCAGTAAGGCATGTCAAAAAATATAGGGTGCTATGGAAAATCATAAAGAAAATAATCAATATGCCCATTTACCAGAAGAGTTATTAGCAAAAATTCTTGAGCAGGTTCCTCAATCTGTGGAAAAGATGAATGCAATGTTTGACATCCAAGAGGAGCCTATACGAAAAGGTATGGCAGAATTACGAAGATTAAAAATGACCAGCAAGCTTTCTTGCTCGGAATACTCAACATCTGTAGTAGCAGTAGATGGGAGTTTCGTTATAGAGAAATTAACAGGTACAGATCTTTTATTAGCTGTAGCGGTTGGCGTAGAGGGGTTATGCGAAGACAAGAGCACTGTCTGGGGATCGGATAAAAATCAATATTACCAGTGGCAAAACGTGCTATCTCATAATGAAGCAAATGCTCGTTTAGGTCAGGGGATAATGTTTTTGATGGAGCTCAGTGTTCTTGCTTCCGCAGGACATGAAATTCGGATTATGGATGGCACACATTTTACGCCCATCCTTAAGATCAACAGCATGTTATCTGCCAAAGAAGAAAACACCTCTGACAAAGAATACACTCAAGCCTTAAGGGATTTTCTAAAAGATACATATAAAAAGATTATACCTGATATTCCAGATATTATTACCGCAGCTTTTAATGATGAAAAGATTATCGCGATAGCTAAGTATTCTTCGTCCCGAGACATCATCGAACAGTATCTAAAGTCATGTGATATTAAAATAGATGACAAAACATTCTTTTCCCTATCGCTTGACGAAGACGAATATTTAATTCCTCTTTCTGTTGGACAGAGCCGCGAGGAGCGAGAATCTATTTGGGATAATCTGCATATTAACTGTAACTTAGATATCCCAGAACAAGGCCAACTCATCGAAGATTTCAAAAAAGCAATCAACCCAATTAGAACCATAGACTTTTTTACATCGAGATCAAAAAAATCAGAACTCTTTTTTACCTATTACAAGCCTTATCAGGATGGTCCGGCGTATAGAATTGAATTGAAAAAATCACTGGCGCAAAACACGATTAAACTCGAAAAATATTTGTTGAGCCTCAAAAAACAAATTGTATTTCCTGAGATTAGAGAACCATATCCGCAGTACTTAGTCGATCTTATGGCAAAGAGTATTTCTTCAGGTCTCTATGCAATGCAAGAATCTATACGTCTTTCTCCAAATTTAAAAATTGATAAGGGAAAATTCCACTTATTGTTTCCTTACAGAACATAAAATAAACGGGGTGAACAATGGCAAATAAGCAATCAGAAAAAATTGTCGAATTAATAGGAAAACAGAAAGATTGTACCGTTGGTATTACTAGTTCTCCAAGTACAACGCTCGATATAATAATTGACATCACAGAAAAAAGTAAGGCAGAAAGAGTCCTGGGCCAAATGGTATATGTTCCACTTGTGGAAGACGGCAATAATATACTTGTTCTTGGTCAGATAATCGAGATTAAAACTGAAAATAGATGGCATGAAGATCCCGCCTTTAAAGGTGTTATAAAAAGACACGAGCGCTTACCGCATTTAACTGGAACGGCTGACAATAGAATTGCAACAATTAGTGTACAGGCTTGTTATAATCTCGCTGAGATTACACCCAAAGGCCATATTTTAGGCACTTCTCCTTCTACGGGCGAGAAAGTTAATAAGATGAATAATGATGTTATGTCTGCGTTGATGGAACACCATAAGCCGCACCTAACATATATGGGCAAAGTATATGGAACGGATGTCGATCTTCCTTTTTGGTTCAAGCATTTTGATAGAACTGATGATAAAAATAAAGAATTAGGCGCAGGCGATGCCTACCATATAGGTGTATTTGGAAAGACAGGTTCTGGGAAAACCGTGACTGCAACATATATCCTTCTTGGGTATGTAAAAAATAAGCACAATATGAACATTCTTGTGTTAGACCCAAAAGGTCAGTTTTATCTCGATAAAGAACTAATAGTACCGTCGGGATCTTTGAAGGACCAGGTAGAGAAAATTGGAATGAAATATTTCAATTATAGAATTCTTGAAGATTTATATCTACCATCAAATGCATATGAACTATTTGGGTCGCTTCTACAAAAAAGCGGATTTATTAAAAGGGCTTTTAATATATTGAGTGATCGAGAAATGAACGCAGCAGAGGCCATTGCGATGTATATAGAAAATTTGGCAACAAATAGCAAAGGAAGATATGGTAATTTAAATAAACTCTGGGATGACAAGGTCAGTTCCCATTTAATGAAAATAACTTTAGAAAAATTTACTGAAAGAAATGAATCCGGACGAAGAGTCACATATAACCAGTATATAGATATGATATACTCACAATCTGCAAGAAAAGATCAGCTTATAGATAAAATCCTATCCGTTCTTAGTAACCCAGCAACAATGGATGAGCTCTATAATCGATATTGGAAACCCGTGGCTAATCTCTTTACCGAACAAAAGCATGACGGCTCAAAAAAGGAATCTGTAGATGCAGTAATTGACTTGGTAACTAGCGAAAGCAAGAAAGGTCACTTTGTTATATTGGATTTGAGCGAACGAAGAGGCTATGCTATTAGCGAAAATCTTCAAGCAATGTTCGTTAATATTATTGAAAGAAAAATAAAAACAAAAGGAGAGCGTTTTTATGAAGATGGGAAAAAAGTAAATTGTCTAGTTGTAATGGATGAAGCTCATAGATTTATTTCCCGAGGTTCAGAAGACCCACAGATTGCTGAGTTAACCTCGGAAATAATAGATTCTGTGAGGACCACGAGAAAATACGGTATCGGATATATGTTTATTACTCAGACAATTGAATCTCTCGATAGGGAAATATTAGAACAGATTAGAATATTTGCCTTTGGATATGGGCTAACATCAGGTCCTGAATTAAACAAAATAAAAGATTTGGTTAATGCTGAGTCAGCAATTAGTCTGTATAGGTCTTTTATTGATCCAGCCAGTAATGAAAAATTTCCGTTTATGTTCTTTGGGCCAGTTTCTCCTTTGTCTTTCACAGGTTCCCCATTATTTATCGAGGTTTACGACAATATAGAACGGTTTAAATAATGCCAGATTCAGATTTGTGGGATTTCATGATGGAAGGTGGCGACGAGCTGCTGAATAGCGAGCCGTGCCCTCACTGTGGCAATGTGGTTTATCTGGATCAAAAGATCGAATGGATTAACAAAGTAAAGAAAATCGCCAAATGCCCTGGCTGTGGTGGAGAGGTTAAAATTAATGGCTAAGCAGTCCGCATGCACATTATTAATGAAAAAGACATATACTGATGTTTGGATGCGAGGTAAGAAATACGCTGAAGACGACCATGTCGAAATTATATCTCTAGATGATAAATGCGTAGAAGCAGTCGTTAAAGGAACGGAATCATACCACGTAAGCCTAAACTTTCCGGGCAGCGGTATTAGTAAGAAATGCACCTGTCCTTATGCAGCCGGCAGCGAGGCGCGCCATGCCGCATGTAAGCATATGGTCGCTGTTGCCATTACATGGGATAAAAAAAGAGGACTCCCCAGTCCCGATGCAAAAAAGATAGAAGCTTATACCATACCACCTTCAATTAATCCAAGAGCTCAGGTTAAAGAGTTGTTTGCTAAGCCCCTGCAGGCTAACCTTGAATCGCTGCGTACCCTGGTAGATAGACGCGGTAGCTGGTCAAGGCCCCATAGCAAGCTCCCTTTTATGCCCTATTTTTTGGATGATGCGAAAGTGCCTCTTGATAAAAAAGAGCTTGAAGAGGCATTTAAAGAAATGACAAGTTGGACCCATCGCGTTAAGTACGATCCGTACTTCTGTGCGGGCGAGATGGTCGCGGCATATTGTGAGGTTATGCGGTCTATAAAAAGGCGCATCCCAATCTCCGACCCATTAACGGTAGCATCTATCATAATAGCTGCGCAGAAGTTTCATTATAAACTGGTCATGGAGCTTATCGATAGTAGCGACGGATTACATATTTTTACCGAGGCGCATTTGGAAGATGTCTTTAAAGCGGTAAAAGATATAGCGGAAAATAAAAAGACCGACCCAGAAATAACCGCTATGCTTAAAGAGTACGAAGCCCAGCGAAATCGTTATTAATAAATCTAAAAAGTTGCGTTAATGGCAGGGAGCCTTTAAGTGATAAAAAAATTATCCAAGCAAGAAGCAAAAGATAAATTGTTACTTGCGAAACTGCAAGAAAAATACTTTGACGATCTGACATTAGAAAAATTTGCTAAGAGTAGAATAACAGCGGTTGATCTTGAAGATGTGGGGCGTGTATATAGCGATTTACCTTATATTAGTATAGTAAGAAAATACTCAATTAGAGTGACGAATCCCGCTAAGGGCGAAACCGCAATTGGTGCATGTGATTATGAAAATAAAGTTATTAAACTATACCGCGGCCGATATGAAAGGAGCAAAACAATTATAATCCTTCACGAAATGGTCCATGCGTATGATTCAGAATTAAGCAAATACCCGACTTGGCGAGATTTTGTTTTGATTTATCTTTATCGCAAGTTATCTAATCTGTTTGGGAGAAAGAAAATAAATAGGATTGTGTTTCTTGAATCCCACCCCGACTTTTTTGTAAATACAGGGCATAATATTCTTTTTGTCTTAAAGTGTCTGGAGTTAGATTTACGCCTTAAGAAAAAACTCGGGACAGTATTTGCTTACGGGAGGTCGAAACATTTTAATGAATAAGGCGTATGACCGGCTCGTTTCTAAGTCGGCGCTAATGTTTTATTACCCTTTCCCAGAGAACGCATGTATTATTCGGTTTCTTTTTTGCTTTGTCAAATATCCTAGATGATGTAACATTATACTTGACAAGTGTAATATATCGTGTTATACTTGATTTGTCATGAGCGAACAATTTTGGGAAATCTATAAAAAGTGCAAGGCACTTACAGATGAGCTTCTTGAGGCGGCGGCAAATGACAAAAAGAAGCAGATGGAAGCTTATGCTCGAAAGATTAAGGATTATAGAACGGCGTATAAGCTAACCCAAGAGGAGCTGGCAAAAAAACTGAACGTTGACAAAATGGCAATTATACGCTGGGAGAATAAGAAGAATGTCCCCAGTACATTGGCAATAGACAAAATGAAGCAGATAGGCATTCTGTAATTTTTTTTTGCCTTTGGATATTACATGACATATTACAAATATAATACAGAATGTAATCACCTTGATGATAAATTAATGAATAGTCTGGGGAGAGGTCTATATGGGTAATGGATATTATGTAATTCCCCATGAACTAATCAATTGGTTGCGGGGTAAAACTATGGCAGAGAGAATTAATGAGTCAGAAAAAGGTAAGCTATCTATCTGTATTCGGTGCGATAAGCTTTTCTTTGATAAAGAATCAGAGGAAGAACGCCAGCTTGCTGAATGTAATCTGCCCGGCACCAAGCATGACTGCGTTGAATATGCCAATTATATTGTGTTGCGTCGTGGTTTTAGAAACATTCTTGATGCAATCTACTATTTTGAAGATGATGATCCAGCCGTAGAGATAATAAGGTATTTTCATAATAAAAGCAAAAGGAGGAAATCATGGAAATCGTAAAAATCCCTGTTTCAAAAATTACCCCTGCTCCCTATAACCCCCGGAAGATCAAGCCGGCTGTTTTCGAAAAGCTAAAGGAATCGATCCGGCGCTTCAAGGTCTACTCCCCACTGATCGTAAATAGCCGCAACTACCATGTGATTGGCGGCAACCAGCGATTACGTGCCCTACGGGAACTTGGATACGCTGAAGTGGACGTGGTTCTTATAGACGTACCCATCGAAGAAGAGATGGCTCTCAATCTTCTTCTTAATAAGCTTTCCGGTGAGTTTATCGACCCATCTTTACCACCTCTATACGAAACCCTGCTTAAAAAACCAGAGCTTATTCCCTATACCGGTTTCGAGCTCCAGGAAATGCTCCGTACCATAGACCTCTACTCGATCCCTTCTCCAGAAGAGTTGCTCGAAGAAAAGGAGCGCGGTAAGAATATAAAGCCTCGCACTCATCCTGGTGACCTTGTAAAGCTAGGGCCACATCTTATTCTCTGCGATGACTTCACCAAGAAAGAAAATCTGTCCCGCCTTTTTGGTAACGATAAAGTCGCGTTGTGCCATACCGACTTACCATATGGTGTTGACCTCGTATCCGGTAAATACGCGACCAATCAAAACGCGCACACGACCGGCCGTAATTGGAAGGATATCAAAAACGACAATCTTGTAGGTGAAAAATATATCGCCTGGTTGCGGGAAGCCCTTACAAGCCTTATCCCTCATCTCATAGAGGGCGCGCCGTTCTACCTTTGGAGTGGCTTCCGTAACTTTGGACCAATGACCCAGTTGCTCGTGGAGCTCGGATTTCATGTCAGTAACGTCATAGCTTGGAGCAAGCCTTCGGCGTGCTTGGGATTTAGCGACTATAAATTTGCCTTAGAATTCTTAGTGTACGGCTGGTGGAAGAACAAAAATTCCCATCCCTGGTATGGTCCTAAGAATGAAACAAATATATGGGAAAGCGATCGCGAGGATGTCGGTTCCTATGAGCATCCAACGGCAAAGCCCGTATCTTTAGCCTGCCGCGTTCTACGTAATAGCAGCAAGCGTGGCGATATTGTTTTTGACGGTTGTGCCGGAGCGGGTTTCAACCTTATCGCTTGCGAACAGATGGGCCGTGTTTTCCGAGGCTGTGAAATCGAGCCTTATTACGTCGATATCATGGTGCGCCGATATGCCCGTACCTTCGGCATGGACAAACTTACACTGGCCATGAGGCGTAAATACTTCGAGGGAGGGAAATATGCCAAAGCATAAAATCACGGACGAAAATATATCGGTAAGGGAAGTTATTCAGGGGCTGAAGGACAAAACGCTGTCCCCAAAGAATATCCCGGAAGACAAAAAAGCGTTAACGATGGGCTATCTACATTTCGATGGCTGGAGCCACCCGCAGCTTGCCGAGCTTTTTGGTGTAAGCGAAAAAAGTATCCAGCGTGGCATGAGGCATTTTAAGGAAATGATGGCGACCTCGCCGGATCTTCAGTTTATCAGGCGTGAGGTGGGGTATTTTCTGTCGGCCGCGGAGAACCAGGTAGGTGCGCTGCTTAGGATCGCCAGGAGTCCGAACTCTACCGCCTCCGAAAAAATAATCGCAGAAAATTCCGCCTGGCACATCAGGGTTGACGTAATGTCAAGACTTCAGTCCATCGGCTATTTGCCAATTCAAAGTCAAAATATTAACGCGGATATCGTTCACCACCTATCCGACGCAGAAGAGCAGACACCTGAGCAGTTGCGCTTAACCCTGGACGATATAGAGCGCGAAGGAAAGGAGGTGGGCGTATTAGATGTCGATGCAGAAAAAAGGATCAAAGCGATAAGGGTCAAGATTCAGCAGTTAGAATTAACCCAGGAAATCGTCAATTTAAAAAAGGAAACACAAAAAAAGGAGGACGAAAATGAAACCACCGATCAATAAGGAAATAGGTTCGCTACAAAGGGATATGTGCGCGAGGAGTCTTGAAATGTTCGCCAAGACGTATTTCCCGCATTATTGCAAGCTTCCATTTGCAAAATTCCACCGGGATTTGATGAAGTTGCTCGAGCAGGCAACATTTAAACGTAAGAAGAAGATCGCTATTGCCGCACCACGCGGGAGCGCAAAATCAAGCATCATAAGCCTGATTTATGCCATCTGGTGCGCCTGCTACGGTTACGATAGGTGTATCGTCATTTTCTCGAACACCAAGACCCAGGCCGAGACGTTTCTGTCGAACATCAAAGATGAGCTTAATTCAAATGCGGCTTTGTTACGGGATTTTCCTGATGTTTGCACGCCACCTAATCCTCGCTGGCGCAAAAACGAGATAATTACCCGTAATGGCGTCAATATCCGGGTTTCGAGCGTTGGGGACGCGATAAGAGGTTTTAGATTCAAGGCCTATAGGCCGTCGTTAATCATAGTGGATGACGTCGAGTCGACCGAGGCTATAAGAAGCCAGGAAGGCCGAGATAAACTATATGACTGGTTTACGAAGGTTGTTTTGCACCTTGGCTCAGATGACGCGAACTTTGTCATCGCTGGCACCATTCTTCATTTCGATGGCCTGCTAGCCAAGCTTACCTCCCCAGAGCGGAATGAATTCCCCGGTTTTGACAGGGCAATATATAAGGCCATAATAAGTTGGGCGAAACGGCAGGATCTTTGGGATTATTGTATGCGCATCTACTTCTATAAAGATCTTTATGGCGATAAGACCGGCCCTGAGGTGGCAATGGTGTATTTCGAGCAAAATAAGGCCATTATGCTCGAGGGTGCTGAGGTCCTCTGGCCGGAGAAGGAAAGTTACTTCGATCTTATGGTACTACGCGAGGAGCGTGGCGATTTCGCGTTCTCTTCTGAAAAAATGAATGAGCCCAAAGATCCCGGGACGCTTTCCTTGGACAAAAACCGAATTTGCTGGTGGGACGATAAATTCGAAACGGTGCAGGAATTATTCGATCACATTAGCCATAAACTCATGGTTTTGGGTGCAGTCGACCCCGCGATCGGTCTGACCAAACGCCATGACTATTCGGCGATAATCACGGCCTTTGTCGATAGAGATACGAAAAATATATATGTCGTCGATGCGGACGTTGGGAGATGGGACTTGCACACGTTGGTAAGACGCATCTGCGCACTTCACGAGGTGTATGAATATTCAACATTTCTTTATGAGGCCAACGCGGCTCAGGCGTGGCTGGGCGATGCCTTAAAGAAAGAACCTACCCATATACCTATTAAACCTATATCGACTACGCAGTCAAAGGATGGTCGCATTTCAAAGGCTATGCTACTTATTCAAAAACAAGAAGTCAGGCTCTACAAAAAACTTTCTACGCTTAATCGACAGCTTTTAAGTTATCCTAATGTCGATCATGACGATGCAGTCGATGCCTTAGCGATGCTGGTGGATTCTGTGCAGAAAGAAATACGTTTGAGCTTAGATGAGCATCGCGAGCTTATGTTGAAACTGAAATACCCCGGCTTCAACTTGAAGGACCACTCAACAGTAATAGGATTAAGTGACGGAACGGGTCATTATAGGCCGTTGGCGAACCCATTCGGGATGATCTGCGATAAAAGCAAGCCACGGCCTGAAAACCCGAAAATAAGACCCCTACGATTTAAGCGGCCGCGGTATTTCAGGGATAAGGGGGATGTATGGATGGGGTAGTTGAAAAATTGAAATTATAAGGAGGTGCAGGAAATGAAAGTCTGCCGCGCGAATTATTTTCGCAATACGCAGGTAAACCCTGATAAGAAGCCGCACTCGCCATCGGGCGTATATTGCTGCGCCCTGCTGTACCAGTGTCCGAAATGTAAGAGGATAGGCTGCGACCGTCCAGGCTGCCCGAATCAGGTATTTGAGGGGCTATTGTGCTCTTCCTGTGGTTCTGTCGGCACCCGTAAGCCTCTTTAAAATTATTCTCTGTAGTAATGTTTAAGCAGACCGCCTAGTCGCGAATGGCAATTTATTTTTCCTTGCGCACGGACCTTTTGCGGGGCAAGTGGCATATTATCTAAAGCCGAATGTGGCCGTACGGTGTTGTAGTATTTTACGTATTCCCGCACTAAGTATTTGAAATGCTTCTCTCCAAAGATAAGGAAATGATCCAGACATTCCCTTTTTATGGTCCCTACCCATCCCTCGGCGTAGGGATTTAAGTTGGGTGATCTATATGGGATCTTTTTGACGCCGACGTTGCATTCTTTAAAGAGCTTATCGAATTCTTTTGGATACTTCTTGTCGCCATCGCGTATCAATAACTTAGATTTGTTGTTGGTCTGGAACAAGAACGATACGCTTTTGGCTTTTCCGGTGACCCATGCATGGGTAGGGTGTTTCGTAAATCCGGCTATATGGACTTTCCGCGTATGGACGTTTATAAAGAAAAGTACGTGGAATGTTTTCGGTCCAAGCAGGGTCCACACGGACTTCGTAAAGAAATCACATGCCCATAGCGTCTTAAAATGTCTTTTTATGAAATCATCCCAGGTGTCTTCCGATCTTTTCGGTGCTGGATCGAGGCCGTGTTCTTTGAGGATGTTTTTTATAGTGTTTCGGGAGAGGCTGTAGATTTCGAGCTTCTTTAATTCGCCAAGTATCCTCGTATAGCCCCAGTTGTTTTCCCGGGCGAGCCTGAGAACGATTTCCTGGATTTCCTTTGCGGTTTTCGGCCGGCCTCGCTTGGAGGTCTTTGTCTTCTTGCCAGATTTTTCCCTGATCCACCTGCGTAGGCTCGAATAGCTTACTATAGAGATAATATCTCTGATATCTGCGCCAAGGGGAAGGGCGAATTTGATGAGCCTTCTTTTCTCACTATCGGTAAGAGAGATTCTCTTACCCGTCTTGGCGCGTAATATCTGGTTTTCGACCCGGAGATATTCTATCTCTCGTACCAGC
>Ga0172375_10003632_pt1 | contig 23324 bp, 18 predicted proteins | sample LakKiv1m_FD_114537 | JGI IMG/M metagenome (GOLD analysis project Ga0172375, IMG submission 114537) | Freshwater microbial communities from Kabuno Bay, South-Kivu, Congo - kab_092012_11.1m | ecosystem: Environmental > Aquatic > Freshwater > Lake | place: Democratic Republic of the Congo... | reverse complement strand
GAGCCTCCTGCGGGGCTGACGGGCTGGTAGAATGAGCGGCGAGGTTTCCGTTTCGACTGGGCGTGGTGCTGCGGATTGGGAAGACGAAACAGAAGGAATGAAGAATGGCCATCGCGTGTCGCTGGGGATCGGTGTGTTTGATCAGCGGCTTGCTGGCGGGGCTGGCCGGGGCCGCCGACGTCCACGTGGCAGTCGACGGGAACGACTCCTGGTCGGGCCGCGTCGCCCAGTCGGACGCGCAAGGCACCGCTGGCCCGAAGGCGACCTTGGCCGCGGCCCTGGAGGCCAGTCGCCTGGACGGCACGCCACCGCGGCGGATCGTCCTGGGGCCGGGACGGCACTACGTCAACCAGACCATCGTGCTCGACGCCCGCGACGCCGGCCTGACCGTGGAAGGGGCCGGGGCGGGCCAGACCATCGTCTACGGCGGTCGGCGGATCACGAGCTGGCGCCAGGACGGTCCCCAATTCTGGGTCGTTGACGTGCCCGAGGTCCAGCAAGGCAAGTGGGATTTCCGGGCGCTGGTGGTCAACGATCGCCTGTGCCCGCGAGCCCGGCTGCCTCAGTCCGGGCGGCTGGAACATGAGACGCGCTTCCCGGTGCGCTGGATGAGCACGGCCGGGGGCGGCTGGGAACGCAAGCCCACGGCCGAGGAACTGACGCACCTGCAATATCGGGCCGGCGACCTGCCGCCGGGACTGAGCGTGCGCAACGCCGAGATCACCGTGTATCACATGTGGGACGAATCGCTGGTCGGCCTGGCCACGCACGATCCGGCCACGCGCACGCTCACGTTCGCCCGCCCGGCGGCGCATCCGGCCGGGGCCTTCGGCGTCAACACGTACGTGGTCTGGAACGTGCGCGAAGGGATGACCGAGCCCGGACAGTGGTACCTCGATCGCGACGCCGGACGCTTGTTCTACTGGCCGTTGGCCGACGAAGACATGGCCCAGGCGATTGTCGTGGCACCGTGCGTGGAGACCATTGTTGAACTGGCCGGGCAGCGACAGAAGCCGGTGTCCAACGTCACGCTGCGGGCCCTGACGCTCGCGGCGACGACCAATCCCTGCCAGCCGGGCGGCTTTGGCGCCAACGCCTACCGGGGCGCGGTGCACATCAATCGGGGCGAGGCGGTGCGGCTGGCCGACCTGGAGATCACGGCCGTGGCCGGCTACGCGGTGCGCGATTCGGGCACGCGCGGGCTGTGCGTCGAGAACTGCCACCTGCACCACCTGGGCGCCGGCGGGTGCCGGGCCGGCGAGGGCGACGGACGCATCGAGAACAACAGCATCCACCATGTGGGCCTGTTCCATCCCAGCGCCGTGGGCGTGTCCATTGGCGGCAACGAGGGCTCGTACGTGATCCGCGGCAACGAGGTCCATCACACGTCGTATTCCGGCCTGTGCATCGGCGGCAACGGGACGATCGTGGAAGAGAACCTGCTGCATCACTGCATGCAGGAGTTGCACGACGGAGCGGCGGTGTACATGGGAGGCGGCCAAGGGCACATCATCCGCCGCAACGTGGCCCGCGACATCGTCGAGGTGGGCAAAGGCTACGGCGTCTCGTCCTATTACCTCGACGAGAAGTGCCGCGACTGCGTGGTGGAGCAGAATCTCTCGATCGGCGTGGCGCGCCCCGCCCACAACCACATGACGCTCAACTGCACGCTGCGCGACAACGTGTTCGTGTACGACGGCGACATGGACCTGTCATTCGCCCGCAGCGCCGGGTTCCGGGTGACCGGCAACCTCTTCCACCTCAACGGCAAGCTGAAGATCAACGATCCGGACGCGATCACCGAGTGGAGCGGCAACCAGATCGTCCAGTCGGGCGATGTGCGCCCGGCGATTGCCCACGACTTGCCCGCGGTGGCCCGCAGCCTGCGGCAGACGCCCCGGTCTGGGCGTGCGACGCCCATGCCCCAGCCGCCGGTCATCGACGGCCGGCTGGACGGCGATGAGTGGCCGTCCGGCGGCCTGGACCTCAGCGAGCTGCCCGACCAGCGTCGCGCCCGCGGAGCCCCGCTGCTGACCAAGCTGTGCGCCAACGCGACCGATCTGTACGTGGGCGTCGTCGTGGTCAGCATGTTCCCCGACGAGCGCAAACTGGGCCGCGTCTGGGGCCAGGACGAGGCCGTGGAGTTGGCCGTGCAAGGCCAGCGGGCCGACGGCCCGCCGGTCACCTACGTGCTGCGCGGATTTGCCAACGGGGCCGTCGAGAGCCTGACGGTGGGTGGCGCGGCCCCAGCCGAGGCCCAGTCGCTGGCCCAGGCCATCGGCTACGCGGCCGCCGTCGACAAGCAGGTCTGGCGCTGCGAGTGGCGAGTCCCGCTGGCCGCGCTGCGTTTCATGCCGTCCGAGAACGCGGCGCTGCCGCTGAACGTGACCGTCTACCGCAGCGAGACCAAACAGTTCATCCAGTGGGCCGGCACCCTGGGCGAAACCTGGGATCTGCAGCGCGGCGGCCGCCTGACGTTCGGCCCGGCCGGCAAGCAATAGTCGCTTGACGCACCCAGCCAGCGGGCAGATCCGGTCGGCTGTTCAACTCCGCGAGGACCGCCTCGGGCACATTCCATGCCGGACTCTTGCCGGAGCAGGGCAGACTTCCGACGGCCACGTCGACCAGCGACGCCGGAACCGTCACGTTGGCGAACAGGATTGCCCCTGTCCCGTCTCATTGCCCCCGTTTCATTGCCTCATCGGGAGCCAGATTTGAAGTTGTCCGTCGCGAAGGGATTGTCCGGGCGGATCGCCTGCACCTCGATGCCGTAGGCGTCCCGAAAGGCGCGTGACGAGCCTCGTCGAGCCGACCACTTCACCTCGAATGCCCGCAGTTCGTCCCCTCGTTTCACAACCAGATCGACCTCCGACTGCGCCCGCGTTCGCCAGAAGAACAGTTCTGCCGGCGAGCCGTGCTGGGCATTCTGCTTCGCCACCTCGGCAATGACCCAGCTCTCCCACAGCGGGCCGATATCCGGCCGGAATTCGTCCGTCGAAAAGGCATTGAGCAGGGCGTTGCGGATGCCGGTATCCCAGAAGAACACCTTCTGGCTCTTGGCGATTTCCTTGCGGGGATTGGTGCTGAATGCCGGCAGCCGGAAAATGACGAAGGTCTGTTCCAGCAGGTCCAGGTATACGGAATGACCTGTCATTCTGCATAGTGCAGTATCCAACAGCACCGGTTGAAAATGCAGTGTCGAGTCGCCGCCGGCGTACTTTCAAGTCCCTGCAACATGCCGGAAGCCCGGAGATTGACGATCAGCAGAGGCTGAAGAGATCCCCGCCGCGTGGGAGGAGACGCGACCGTTGGGTTGCTCTCCCAGCCAATGGATGGCCATGGCGCGGGGTTCATTGTCCACATCTTAAATCCTCGTAATCTCGCAGCCGCCGCAAGTCCGCCAAGCGGTCGAAATCTTGATTTCGCACCTGCAGAATGTTGTCTCGAAACGAACCATCGTCATTCAAGAGGTCAAAGCCTTCTGAAAAGTGGATGATCGTCTGTTCCGTTTGCAGGTAGCGGTTGCGAAAAATGTCGCGTCGCTCGGCCTTGACGTACAACCGAATTGGAAACGGAAACAACTCCTTCAGTGGCGCGACGAGTTTGCTCTTCAGCCGCTCGCAGGTTTCTCCGTTCCGTTGCTGTCTTTGTTGCGCGGTGTACGCGTCGTCCGTGTCGAGAACCGGTTCACCCAACGCGGTTACGATTTCGACATCCTCGGGCTGAAAGTGAGCGTTGTCCCTCCAAATCGTCAGCACCCGTTCGATTCCTCGACGGAAATTGCTGACGTTCTTGCCCTTTCCAATTTGCTTATCAAAGAACCGAATCCAACGGGAAAACCGAGTGACGCGGGCGATTGCCTCGTCGAACTCCGAAGGCCGCAGTCTGTCCGCATTCGGCATGTTATCCATGAACCAGCGGCGTTTTTCCTCGAATCGGCTACCCGTGTACTGCGACAGCGGACAAGCTGGCGGCAGCCCGTCATCGCTGAAGCCATCGCAATGCTCGGGAGACGCAAAAACGGCATCAGCCCGGACTCCGCGACCAATGAGTTGCACGCGTTCCCAGGGCTGCTGGCCCGACGATGTCTTGCAGACGTCGGCTCGGCATTTGACTAGCCTGCCACGATTGGGTTTCTTCCTGAATTCGGCGAACCGAATCTCCAAATCCTGGCGGTACTTGATGGGAAGTTCACTTATCCGGTATTCGAGTTCGTCAAGCAGGCGAGCATCGGAGTCGAGTAGCATAGCACCGTTGCTTTCGATCCCCCGAAAAAACATCGCCACTTGATCCTGGTAGCCAGTTTGGGCAAAACAAGCGGGGGCAAGAGCATCCGGATCGATCGCTGCAGTCATGATCATTGTCGCTCTCAACGCAATTCATTTAGACGTTCGGGAAAGAAGCCGCCAGGCCATTCGTCCACAAAGTCACCATCCACGTCAAGCCGCAATCTCATTGCCTCCGCTCCATTCGGTCCCCGCTTCACAAAAATCACCGCGACGTCATCCGGGCTGATCACCCGTTCGCGGATTCGCCGCTGCAGCCGCAGGATCAAGTGCTCGCTGTGGGTCTCCACAATGAACTGGTGCCTTCTGGGTTCCTGGATTGAATCGATGAGCAAGTCGCCGATGTCCGCCTGTAATCGAGGATGGACGTGGACCTCCGGTTGCTCGATCGAAATGATCTGGCCTTGCGAGGCGAGGCACTGAACGACAAATGGCAACAGTTGGCTAATGCCGAAACCCACGTCAGACAAGGAAACGGCAACGGGCGGTACGCGCCGGTTGTCAAGCAATCGGAGTTCAAACAAGTTCTGGGAGTCGGTGCCTAGCTGCCTCGGTTCGACGTGGTAACCTATTCCGAGACGGTCTAGCCAATCGTTGGTCTGCTGGACCAGGTCGGGGTGGCGAAGCAACAGGTCAGGCAGGTACTGCCCACGATGGCCAACGTCTCGAGGGCTGGTACCAGCAAAGATGTACCAGCGCTCAGGCGGCAGTCGATATGGCCCCATAGGATACAGGGAATTCAAGGCTGTGTTAAGCAGCCTTCCGGTCTGAATGGCAAGTGAAGCGATGGCAAGCTGAATCCATCTGAAAGTCCGATTCGGCATTTCTTCTGTTGGCAAAAGCTCGGACCGGAGTTTCGCGATGGCCTCCGGCAGCCAATTCTTGCATTCAAGTTGTTCCAGTGCCGCCTGCAAGTCCTCTGGGAGCGGATTCTCAGAACCGCGTTTTGTGATTGCCTCCGCCAGCCAGGCATTGGATTCGATTCTTGCGAGTGTCTCGTGTAGTTTGTCACCACTACCCACATGGAGCAATAACGCATGATTTAGCTCAATTCTCTCAGGGCCGGGCCAACTCCATTCATCCTCCCAATCCACTTCCTCGTAAGGCACGGGGCAGAAGCCATCAAGTTCAATCGAAAAGTGACTTTGGAACAGCTCCGCCAAGAGGTACCCGGAACCCTCTGCAGACTCGTAGAAGCTGAGCTGCGTCTCTAGGTCCATTGGCACCGGCGTTAGTCCGGGTACGGCTCCAATGTGTGGTAGGAGTTCGCGGTGAAGAACACAAATTGCCTTCACCTCGGCCTCGACAAGCGAAGAATCCTCTCGGATTCGCTCGAATAGTGACTCAACAAAACACGTCGCCAGGTTCCGGTTGTGCAAATAGGTCGAGAGCCACCGAGCCAGCCTCTCGGCGGCTTTTCGCTCCCACGCACGGACATCCTCTCCGATCGATTTACATTGAGCTGCTTGTCGGCGGCTCGACGTCTCCGTGTCGGGTGTTGCGGCATTTGCCGCCTTTGAACAGGCCGTCCCCTCCGCTTCTGCCTTGGTTGGCTCGAAGACAACGGCTTTTCGGTCGTTCAGAAACACGGAAAGCTCATGTAGGTCCAGGGCGTCCGCCGACGCTTGGCGCGTGAAGGCCATCTCCAGCCCTACCGACTTGGCGACTCCATCCTGGCCCAAGAAGAGGTTCGGATAGCGTACGGAATCTTCGTGTGCGTCCATGTCCAACCGAATCGACAACTTGCGATTCAGGTCGTGGTCGAACAGCATGTCGCGGCAACTACCAAGGTCGACAATGCCTCCGCTGACTCTTGGCAGGAGCACGGCGCCGTGTTCCCGGCTCTGCCGGGTTTGCTTCAGCAGGCTCAAGACCTGGAGAATGGAACTCTTTCCTCCACTGTTCTCGCCAAAGATCAGGGTGATGGGGGCAAGCTCGATGCGGGTACGTTCGCCAAACGCTTTGAAATTCTCGATCTCGATGGCCTTGAGCATTTCTTTGTCCTTTCCGACGGCGCTTGCCGGATCTGTTTCCCGATCAGCGTTGTCCAATTCCGAAATCGAAGACGACGGATTCTCCGATGCCCCCAAAAACCTCGACGGATCTGGCGGCGATTATATCGAAAGTTCCAGGTGGGTTTGCAGGCTGGCGGATCGATCGCTGGTGGCGGGAGGTTGCCCGACGCGGAGTCGGCGGCCGTCCACGAACCACCAAGCATCAAGACAATAGGCGGACAGCATGCGGGCAGTGCCAATCGACTTGGCCGGCCTTGCGGTCAAGAGGATCAGCGGCGGGGCACAGGCGTTCCCGCCCAATTCCGCGCGAAAATCGGCGATCCGCTGCGGCCGGTCATTCACGCCGTAACCTGGCACGAACCACTCGCGGGCCTGCTGGACGTAGCACCTGGGGTCGAGCAACACAATGGCCGCGAACTGCTCGCTGCTGTGCAGCGTCTTGCGGTACGAAGTCAGCCCTTCCGGCGTGGTGAATGTCACGTTGCCATAATCCCAGAATCTGGGTGCGTGCATCCGTGGTCTCCTCCCTCGCGGCAATTCCAACGAACGATACACGGTCAACGCCAAGTTCTTGGTCGCGACGACGACCAGCCACCGTGCCGGGAAACGGGTGTCCGCGAGAGTTTTCAGCTTGTCGATCATCCAGTCCCAATCTCGGCAGCCGCCGATGAAGACGCCGATACTCTCCTCGGCCAGCCGTTCCGCCGTGTCGGCGTCCAGTTGAAAAGGCCCCAAATCGGCCTCTTCCATCCGCGTGATGCGCTGTCCGCGGATGGCAGCGAAAGGATACCGCTTCCGCAGGGAATGTTCAATCGTCACAGACATTGCCCCACCTCCTCCTGCGGTTCCCCACAGTTCGAGCAGAATCGCGAGTCCGCCCGCACGGTCGCTCCGCACCGGCGGCAGGACAGGGCGGTTTCTGACTGCAGTTCGACCGCCCAATCACGCTCCGCACGGATGACCGTCGGTGCCTCGTCCCGCAGGGCGTTGGCAATCGCCTGCAGCAGTTGGCGAGTAGCAGCTTTGCTGGCCCGCTGGTCCTCGCGGGGATTGGCGACGCACCGGAAACAACCCTCGTCGCCAGGGCACGAGCAGGCATCCAGGCGTTCGAGCGAATTCCCGACAAGTTGGCCGATGGTGGCCACGGCGGCTTCGGTCAGGCCCACTCCGTCGTACACCAGATCGTACAGGAAGATCGCATATTCGCCGCTCGGCAGACGCTCGATACCCGACGAAAAATCCTGCGCGTCACAGGGGCCGGCAACCGTCGGGAACAGGCTGCACAACAGCCGCTCGGTCGCCTGCAGCGAGCCGAACGCGTCGCCCCCAAGTCCGGCCAGGAGCCGTGACCAGAGCGGCGGCCGGATCAACAACATGGCGCCCTCCGTCGGCAGCCGATGCGCCGGCATACCCTGACTTCCCTGCCAAGTGCGCACGGTCTGGCCGGTTGGGTCCTTCTCTGTCACCGCGACCAGGAACTCGCTGACGTCAATCGCGACGTGGGCCACCCGCAGGGAGGGGTAGTCGATCGTCGAGTACTGCTGCTTGAGCCGGATCTTCTTCTGGATGAAGGGGCAGGTTTCGTTGCGGGCGTATTCGCGCTGCAGGCGGACTTGCCGCCGGCCGCGAATCACGTCCTTGACTCGGAACACCTGCCCGCCGTGCCGGTAGATGGCGTTTCGGTAGCTCTCGCGCAACAGATGGAAGGAATCGATCTCGCCGATCTTGTCTTCTCCGACAACCAGCGAATACGCCCCTTCACCGGCGCTGCGGAGACTCACCTCGGCGTGCGGGTCGGCTCGGTAGAACTCCTCTCGATTCACCCGTCCTTGCCGCCGCAGTTCCTGCACTCGAGCCAGCTCCGAACCGATCATCTGCGGCCGCAAGCGGTCTTCGTCGCCGCCGACTTCTTGGACGGCACAGGCGTAGTGCTGGCAGACGATGCGCTGGTTGGTCAGATTCAGGGCCAGCGGCTCCTGGTCGCGTCCAAAGAACTCGTCCGGGTGGTCGGCGTAATGGGTGTCGATCGGCGTGTCGGCAGGAATCAGGATCGTGGCGCCCTCGCGGCCGCCTCGAGCGGCGCGGCCGGCCCGCTGCCAAAGACTCATCATGGTCGGCGGCAGGCCGATGCACAACGTTACGTCGATGGTGCCGATGTCAATGCCCAGTTCCAGGGCGCTGGTGGCAAACACCAGCCGGATCGAGCGGTCGCGCAGCCCCTGCTCGATCGCTTCCCGCTGTTCGGCCGACAGGCCGGCGCGATAGACACGAACGCAGCCACCGTCGTGCGTCTCGCTTCGGGGCAGGCGTGCGAGCATCCGTTCGGCGACGATGCGACTGGGGCAGAAGGCCAGGACCGTCAGGCCGGCAGCAGCCAGGGCTGAGGCCAGTTTCCGACCCGTGTCGTAGTAGTGGTCGGCACTGCCGACCATCCAGAATTTGCGGCGTCCCTGAATACTGCCGTCCTGGTCCGGAGCGATGGATTCGAATTCGACGCCTGTCAGACGCTCCAGGTGCCGGCCCGGATCGCACACCGTCGCCGAGGTCGCGACAAAACATGGCTGGGAACCGTGCTCGGCGCAGACCTGCCTCAAGCGGCGCAGGACGCAGGCGACATTGGCGCCGAAAACGCCTCGATACTCGTGGCATTCGTCGATCGCGACCAATTGCAAGTGGGCAAAGAACCTCGCCCAGTGCCGGTGGTGGTGCTGCAAGATTCCCAGGTGCAGCATGTCTGGATTGGTGATCAGGATCTGGGCGTTCTGCCGGATGGTCGGCCTCAGCGAATCCGCGGTGGAGCCGTCGTAGCGACTGGCCAGAAACGGCTTGCGGGCCGCCAGTGCACGAACCGGAGCGATCTGGTCCATCAAGGCCTGGAGTTTTATCAGCTGGTCATTCGCCAGCGCTTTTTGCGGATAGATCAGCAGCGCCGTCGCCTGCGGGTCGCGGCAGATCGCATCCAGAGCCGGGAGCGAGTAGATCAATGACTTGCCACTGGACGTCCGCGTGGCGACAACCAGGTTTCGGCCCTGTAAGACGCCTTCGATGGCCTCGTGCTGATGGCGGAACAGACCGTCCGGGTGTCGGCCTTCGAGGTAGCGGAGGATCACGGGGGCGAGGGAGGATTCGGCCAGCGGTCGGAACGAGCCTCGTTTCGGTGGCTCCGGGGGAGGGTCGTACAAAATGGAAAGCCCATCCTGGGCCGCCAACGTTCGCTGGACGGTTTCCATGACGCGGCGGTTGGTCCTGTTCGTGGCTGCTTTCAGAATCATCGCGAATCTCCCTGCGTTTCGTATGGGGAAGATCGCTCTTGCAGACCGCGTGCCAGAAGCCGACGATTTGCCGGAAGCCGCGAAGATGGCCGGGGAAGGGCGGAATCCCACGTGAGGGCATCCCGTTCCGGGGTTCGTATCACAAATCCAATGGCGTGAACACAAAACGACGTGTGGATGCGGCGACCCATCGGGTTCGAGAATTGAAATCGGGCCCTGCGTCTGAGAATCGAGGTGGCCGATCGTGTCTGCCTGAGCGGGCTGAAGTCCGCTCTACGATGAGACTGCGGTGTTGTCTCTTCACAGCCGCCAATTACTCGCAGTCGATCTGCAGTCTCTTCAGTTGGGCATCCAGTGTTTGGTAGTGCTTGATGCCGAGCAGGCGAGCGGCATGGGCTTTCACGCCCCGGGCTTCCTGCATCGCACGCCGCAGATAGCTGGCGTGGATGTTATTCAGGAATTCCTCCAAATTGAAATCGCCGCCCAGCGGCTGGTCCGACAGGCGCGGAATCCCCGCCGGGGCCGGCATTTCGCCCAGGGCTCCCAGAAGATCGCTGCGGTCCAGGACGGGGCCGTCAGACAGCACGGCAGCTTGGACTAGGACGTTGTACAGTTGGCGGACATTGCCGGGCCAGTCGTGACGCTTGACAAAGGCAGTTGCGGCGGCGGAAAGGGACTTGGGTTGGTAGTTCGGCTCTTCCAAAGCAAATTGACGGTTGATCAGGTTCAGCAACCGCTCGGCAATCTTCGGAATGTCGCCTGTGCGGTCTCGCAGCGGCGGCAGCGTGATGGTCACGGTCGCGAGTCGGTAGTACAGATCCTCGCGAAACGTACCGCCGTGGATGGCTTGATGCAGGTCCCGATTCGTCGCTGCGACGACGCGCACGTCGACCAGACGGTCGCGGTCATCGCCCAGCCGGCGAATCGCGCGGACGCTGGGACCCTGTCCCGAGATGGGCTGGAGCACGCGCAGCAGTTTCGCTTGAGTTTCCAGATCGCACTCGGCGACCTCGTCCAGGAAGATCGTGCCGCCGGCGGCCAGTTCGAACGCGCCTTTCCGCTCGCGGTCCGCACCCGTGAACGCGCCCCGCGTGTGGCCGAACAACTCGGATTCCAGCAGCGTCTTGGAGAGGGCGGCACAGTTGATCGCCAGCAGCGGTCTGTCCCGCCGCGGACTGGCCTTGTGAATTGCCTGGGCGAACATCTCCTTGCCCGTGCCGCTTTCTCCCAGCAGCAGAATCGAGATCCCGCGCATCGCTGCACGCTTCGCCCGGCCGACTGCATCCCGGATGGCCGGGCTGTTTCCGGCGATGTCCTGGAAACCTTCGATGTCGCCTGGGCATTCGGAGGCCAAGTGCTGGAGATGGGCATCCGGGTCGCGGAGGAGTTCGGGAAGCACGTCGATCATCAGGTCGAATGGAACCTCGGTGACCCACGATTGGCCGCCGTAAGTCTCGTAGAACGTGGCCGGGTAACGCGTCTTGCCAAGCAACAGCCACACGGCCGCCATGGCCGGCGTGCCGGGGCTGAGGTGTAGGCATAGTCCCGTCTCCGGCCACGTGTCCCGGTCGCGAAGGTTGCTCAATTCGCCGTTGGCAATCCGGTAGATGGCCCCGTAGTCCGTGGGCTTGTCCAGCGCCACCCGAACCAGTTCGGCCTTGACGCCCAACCAGGCAAGAAACCACCTGCCCCACTCGGCGGGATAATTGCTGAGCAGCCGGACTTCGTCGAACGTCTGCGTGGTCAGCAGGGTCCTGGTCGGGCCGAAATCACCGTTCTTGGGCAGGACGCCACCCAGCTTCGCCATCAGGGCTTCGCGTCGGGGCACGGTCAGGGAGGCGGCCATCGCGCGAAGATCGCTGTGGCCGATCCATTGCAGCAGGACTTTTCGCTTGGTCATAGGCAGGTGACTGTCGCAGAGTGAACACCCGGACTGCCGCCGTTCGGTCGTCTCGCCCGGGTCAGGGATTTCCCGTCCAAGCTACCAGAATCTACTCCACCAAGTCGCCCAGCAGCAGGATCTGGCCGACCCAGAGGCGGGTGCCCTGGTACTTGGGTTGCCGCAATTCCGTCTCCGGGTCTTTCAAACGGAAGGCCACGCTCTGGCGGTCGGGCTGGTCGGGGTGAATCTCCACCGTCACCTCGTGGACCTGGTTCGGATCCGCGTTGGCCACCAGCTGCAGTGTGGCGAGGCGATGGCCGGTGCAGTAGCTGTCGAAGCGGGGAACGGGCTTCGCACCGGTCTTGCCGTCGACGGTGATGATGACCTGGCCGCCGTCAGGACCGAGCAGGTCATACAATTTGGCCTCCGAACCCTTGAACTTGAACCGGAGCTTGCTGCCCGGCTGAGCGGCCATCCAGACCTGGCCCAGGCGATTGCCGAAGGCTTTCTGCTTGTCGTCCCCGGCAGGCAGGGCTGTCCAGTCTCCCGACAGCATCTTCTCCCGGATGGGAACCATCTTGGCGGCCTCGGCGTTGTCGGCGACAAACGCCGTGGCAAGCTTGGCCTGATGGTCGGCGGGTCGGCTGTCTTGCATCTGCGTGATCGCGTCGGCCATGAGCTGGAGATAGATCTCGTGCCCCTCGTCGCGCGGATGGCAGCCGTCGGCGGCAAACCAGATCTTGTCCCCCTCAGGCTGTTTGTCGGCTTGGAAAATGAGCTTGTCCTGCTGCAGCAACTCGACCACGGGCACCTGAAAGTTGACCGACGGAATGCCGTAGAAGTCGGCCAGCAGTTCCATGGCCGAGGCCGAGCGCGGGCAGAGTCCTTTCTTCAGCTCGTCGAGCATGCCCTCGTGAATCGTGTAGGCGAAGACGATGTCGGTCTGGGGATCTTTGCGCCAGGTCTGCCGGACGATCCCCTCCATGTTGCGCCAGATGGCCTCCGGAGCTGCGCCGCCGTCGTTCACCGCCAAGTCGGCCAACAGGAGGTCGGGGTTGAACTGCAGCACGTCGGGCCCCCCGCGGAACACGCCCAGATCGCTGCCCGTGCCCCCGATCGCGGCATGGACTTCCTCGAATTTCGCCTGGGGAAACGTCTTCTGAAGCCAGGCCGTCGTCTTGGGCCGCCAACCGTTGGCCGCGGTGATCGATCCACCCAGGTAGGCCACGGTCACCGTCTGGCCGGCTCGGATCTTGGCCATCACCTGGCCGATCCCGTCACGAGGCCGGATCTTCTGGGCTGGGACGGCCAGGTACTCGGCCGCCTCAATGTTCGCTGTCCCTGCCACCGCGGTCAAGGCCAAGACCAGACATGGTAGTATTCGTCGCATCGTGGTTCTCCTGGAGGTAGTTGACGTTGGGCCAACCCGACTGCGGCCAGCCAGCTGCGTATGAGGATTCCCCTGCTTGACGGCGCGCGCAGATCACGCTGATCAGATCCAACCCGAGGCCGGACGAGTTCTCGTTCTTGCCGACCAGTTTCAGCACGAGGTTGTTCCGGCCTTCCGCCAATTCGAGCTCGCCCAGCAACAGGCGTCCGCTCTTGGTCGGCGCTTCCGCGTACAAGTCCACCGGGTCGGCGACCGGGTTCTCGTTCTGGAACAACTGGACCAGGGCTTGGCCCGGACCTTTGACCGCCTCGATCGACACGGCATACACGCCTGGGGCCGGCACGTCGACGGTCGGCGACAGGAAGTGCGGCCCGAACCAGTCCTGGCCGCTGGCGGCCAGCGACAGGAAACGCACCTCTTCGTCCCCGATCCGCACACTCTTCCGCGTCAAGCTGGCCCGGTCGAACGACCACGCATGGATCGGCGTCTGCCACCACGCCGGGAAGACGATCTCGGTGGGATCCTGGACCGCCCGAGCGGCTAACGGCGGCGGCGTCAGGTCGGCGGTGGGACGACGTTCCGAATACAGGTACGCGACGCTGCAGTAGTCCGTCGCAATGCTATTCCGTTCACCCCCGTGCTCAATCGTCTGGCGGAGGCTCCGGCGGTAGGCGACGGCGTCACCGAGAAAGAAGCGATACGCGCCCGTGCGGCCCAGGTGCTTGGCGTACCCCAGGCAGCCGCTGAGCGGAAACGAGATCCGCCGCTCCCAGCGATCCGGCACGTCATACCAGCCGCCGTTGAAAAAGTCCTCCGAGCCCGTGCCGTGAATTGCCAGTTCGCCGTCGACGGTGGCCTGGTCGTCGCCTTCGAAGTACAGCGTCTTGCCCGACTCGAAGCCCTGGGCCTGGAGCACGACGCCGACTAGGTGCCCGCGGCCCTCGGTCTCGATGAACGTATAAGGCGTGCCGGCCCAGGTCGGATTCTCCCGCCGCCAGCACGCGTAGAACTTGCCTTCGTCCGCCCGGCGCGGCACAGCCGCGTGCAGCGTCTCGGCCCGCACTTCGACCGGCGCCGCCCGCTCGGATACCAGTTCCACGCGAACGCTGCGATCGTAGGGCATGGGAAAGTAACAGTAGCACCCCTCGCCCGTCGTGCCCGCCAGCAAGCCCTGCATGGCCGGCTGGCCCCACGCAAAGCCGAAGAAATCGCCCAGCGGGCACAGCACCGCCGGCTCGTCGCCGTCAAAGGCGATTCTCAACAGCAGGTCGCGCGCCTTGCCGGCGACCGCCGACGCCGGCGAGATCCGCAGCCCGACGATTCGCCCTCCCGAATCGCTCTGGAAAAGTGTCGCCGCCGAGTTCGGGGCCAGCGTGACGTTGGCTCGTGTCACCCGGACCTCCGCCCCCGGCGGCGCGGTCCAGCGGCTGATGTCCGCGCCCGAGTGGCGAAGCAAGTCACACGCCTGCGCGCAGGCGGGCTCGGCGGCGGCGGAGGGCTCCGGGTGGAACGTCGTCACCGGCGTCTGCGGTCCGTACAGCGCGTAGTTGATTTGATAGAACTGCACCTTGGCGGCGCGCATCCGGACCACGCACGACTTGGCAAACGGCATGGGCACATAGCAGTAGTAGCCGCCAGCCCCGAACCCGACCAGGGGGCGCGGGAAGCCGGGTTGGCGGCCCAGGAACAGCTCGCGAAACTTGACCGCGACGCGCGGCTGCGACTCGCCGTCGAACAGGAACTCGAGCACATCCTCCGTCGGCGTCGGCGTCCAGACCCGGTAGATCACTCCGGGGCCGGTCAAGTCCGCCAGCACCAAGCCGTCGGCGTCCTGGCGCACGCACGAGTACTTGCCGGAGAATCCGTCGTCATTGCCGCCGGTCCGGTCATAGCTGGACACCGAGCCGACCTGGACGGAATCCCGCAGCACGGGCAAGCGGTCCAGCCGCGACAGTTCCTCGATCCCGACGGACTGGCCCAGACCGGGCGCCAGCAACCCGAGCCAGACGCACCAGCCGACGATCAGGCGGCGAATACGAACCATGATTTTCGACTTTCTACCGGGTGTCAGACTTTGTCTCGACCGCAGCCCGCGATTCTAGCAGACGCGATGCGGATGGACACCTGGCCCGGACGGCGGTCTGTCCCTGCAGTCCTGTCCCTGCAGTCCCCTTTACGCCGCCGCTTGGCCTCGTTACCATGACTCTGGGGTCATGCCCGGGGTTGGCGTCCGGCGCTTGCCCAATCGGCGGACATCCCAGTTCCTTTCAAGGGTTCAAGCTCATGACCGTTTATCGACGAATTGAAACCAGCCAAGAGCGCGGCATCACGGTCGCCACTTTCATCGAACGTAAGATCCTCGAAGCGGCCGCGATCATGGAGTTAGGCGAGGACTTGATCCAGTTGGTCGAGCGGGACGGCTGCAAAGACTTGCTCTTGGATTTCAGCGCCGTCGAGTTCCTGTCGAGTGCGGCCTTGAACAAGCTGATCATCCTGGACAAAAAGGTCAAGTCGAATCGCGGCCAACTGAAGCTGTGCAGCATGATCCCGGAGATCCGCGAGGTGTTCGTGATCACGCGGCTGAACCAGCTGTTCGACATCGTCGATACCCGCGAGAAGGCGTTGGCCGGCTTCCAACGGGTTCAACCGGGAGCGGCGTGACCCCATGGACAAGCGGATCAAGAAAAAACTCGACACGGTGCACCAGCACCTGCAAACGCTTCGCCAGCAACTGGCCGGGGCCAAGAAGCAGCGCGACGAGGCCGGCGAAGTCGAACGGTTGACCAAGGAAATCGCCGACCTGGAAGCGGAAGCCTTGAAGCTGAAGGCCGCTGGCGGCAAGTGACCGGGACTGTGCCTCTCGCTCGGCCGATGACACGTGGTCACGGCGCACCGTGTCGACGACTTGGCTTGCGACTGCCGGCGACAGACCGGTTGAAGATGCCCGCCATCGATCCGTCTGGCTTCGGCGGGTTCTCCGCCTTGATGCCCTGAGGGCGTGCAAGCCCCGCCCGCTGACCTACCACCCCTGGAGATACGCCTGATGAGCTGGGCCACGACCGTGGGACTCGCCTTAGCCCTGTCCATGGATGCGTTCGCTGTGTCGATCGCCGTGGGACTGAAGCTCGCCAACGTGACGCCACGGCGAGTGTTTCGCTTGGCATTCCATTTTGGCTTGTTCCAGTTCCTCATGCCCGTCATCGGCTGGCTGGCAGGCAAGGAGGTGGCTTCCCAGATCGCCGACTTCGACCATTGGATCGCGTTTGCCCTGCTGGCCTTCGTCGGCGGCAAGATGCTGTGGGAGGCGCGCGGCGAGAAGGAATCCGAGCCGAAAGCGGACCCGACCAGCGGGCTGACGCTGGTCACGCTGTCGCTGGCGACCAGCCTGGACGCGCTGGCCGTGGGATTGACGTTGGGATTCCTGAACACTTCGATCTGGATTCCGAGCGTGGTGATCGGCCTGGTGGCCGCCACGCTGACCGGACTCGGCATGGGCTTCGGCAACCGCTTGGGCGCTCGCTGGGGGCGCTGGGCCGAAGTCCTGGGCGGCTGCGTGCTGATCCTGATCGGGATTCGGATTGTCGTCGCCCACGTGGCGTTCTCTGGCGTTTCCTGATTTCCTCACACCGTCTGCAACGTGAACCCTCTGCCCAGAAAGTGGCCTACCATGAATCGACGACTCGCCTTGGTCCTGTTGTCCACGATCTTCCTGACCGGCGCCGATTGGACCCGATTTCGCGGCCCGGAGGGAACCGGAGTCTCCGACGCGACGGGCCTGCCGACCCGCTGGAGCGCCACGGAAAACGTGGTCTGGAAAACGCCCTTGCCGGGCTTCGGCGCTTCCAGCCCGATCGTCCTGGGCCAGCAGGCCTTCCTGACGTGTTACAGCGGGTACGGGCTCGACCAGAACACCCCCGGCCAGCAGGCCAGCCTCCAGCTGCATGTGCTGTGCCTGGATCTGCCAACGGGCAAGGTCGTCTGGGACCAGAAGCTGGCCCCTCAAACGCCCGAAACCCCTTACGACGGCGGGCGCGTGAGCCTGCACGGTTACGCTTCGGCAACCCCGGTGACGGACGGCCAGAGCCTGTACGTCTTTTTCGGCAAGTCCGGAGTGCTCAAGTACAGCCTCGACGGCCAGCTGCTCTGGAAGGTCAGCGTCGGCACCGAAGTGGACAGCCATCAATGGGGCTCGGGGGCCTCGCCGATCCTGTACAAGGACCTGCTGATCGACAACGCCAGTTGCGAGAGTCAGACCATTCGCGGGTTGAACCAGGCGACGGGCGAAGAGGTTTGGCAGGTGGGCGGGATCGTCGATTCCTGGAGCACCCCCTTGGTCGTGACGGCGAAGACCGGCGGCGACGAGCTGGTGGTCATCGAGCGGACCAAGGTCCTGGGACTGGAGCCGGCGACGGGCAAACAACTGTGGGTCTGCAACAAGGACTCCGACTACGTCTGCCCCTCGGTCATCGCTCACGAGGACGTGGCGTACCTGGTCAACAGCCGGTCCAAGGCGATGTTGCTGGCCATTCGCACCGGCGGCCGGGGAGACGTTACCAACTCGCACGTGCTGTGGACCCTGCCCAAGTGGACGACGCGGGTCAGCACGCCGGTCTACTACGACGGCCACCTGTACGCCATCGACTTCAACGGCACGGCCTTGTGCGTGGATGCCCAGTCGGGTCAGGAAGTCTACCGCGAGCGACTGGACCTCAGCGGCAACGGCGACAAGCTGTACGCTTCGCCGGTGGCCGCCGATGGCAAGCTGTACGGCGTCTCGCGTCAGGACGGCGCCGTCGTGCTGGCTTTGTCGCCTCGGTTCCAGCTGCTGGCCCACAATCGGCTGGGGGACGACAGCGTCTTCAATGCCACCCCCGTGATCGCGGGCAACCGGCTGCTGATCCGCAGCGACAAAGCCCTGTACTGCATCGGCCAGTAGGCACCTCGCGGCTCGGCAGCCTACTTTACGGGCCGCAGCGTCAGCGACCGCAGATTGAACGGCTGCCAGCCTTCCGAGACCGCTTTGACCGCGACCGTAATCTTGCCGGCCTGGGCGATCGTGAGTTCGCCCAGGTCGACTCGTTCGAAGCGGCCGTAGTCGCCCGTATGGGGCGCTCGGGCCTCCAGCGACTGGTCGCCGGCGACGATCCGGAACGAGCCGCTGCCGGTGGCGGCGATCTCGGCCGAGGCCGCGAACTTGCCGGGCTGGGTCACCTGGACGGTCCAGTCGAACCAGTCCTGGGGATCGAGCCAGAAACCGATGTTGTCCCGCTGCGGCCCGGATTCATAGCGGATCTGCTCGCCGTGGCACTTGGCGTCGCGGGCGGCCAACTGGATCGTGCCGTCGGGCAATTGGGCCGGGACGGCGTCTGCGATCTCCAGCGGGCCGGCGACCTGGAGCACCACCACGCTGCAGATCGGATCGGGGGCGGCCGCCGGCAGTTGCACGCAGACACCGGACTCGGACGCCTGGCTGGCCAAGGCCTGCTTGTTGGGATCGGCCAGCAGGTACGCGGCGGTGACCTTGTTCTTCAGTCCGGGCACGAGCAATCGTCCGTCGCTGGGCCACTGGAACACGTGCAGATACAACGTCGCCCCGTCGGTGGTGGCCTTCTTAGTGCAGCGGCCCCAGGGCGTTTTCGCGAAGGGACTGGCTTGCGTCCCCCAGATCGATTCCCCGTTGGTCTTCATCCAGCGGCCCATGTCCTGCAGCCGTTCGACCGACGCTTCCGGAATCAGCCCCTCCGCCGTCGGGCCCACATTCAGCAAGTAGTTGCCGCCCTTCGAGGCGATGTCGATCAGGTTGCGGATCAGCGTTTCGCTGGTCTTCCAGTTGTGGTCGTCCTGCTTGTAACCCCAGGTGTCGTTCATGGTCATGCACGACTCCCAGTCCACGCCGGCCAGGCCGGTGGCCGGAATCTGCTGTTCGGGCGTCCCGAAATCGCCCACGTGCTGGCCGCCCTTGGTCAACCCTTCCATGCCCTGGCGGCCCTTGCCGACGCGGTTGTTGATGATCAGTTGCGGCTTGAGCTGCCGCAGGAACGCGTACACGTCGCGGGCGTCTTCCTCGGTGTACCAGTCGCACCACTCGCCGTCGAACCAGAGGACTTCGGGGTCGCACGTTTCGATCAGTTCCTGCAGTTGCCGCTTCATGTAGTCCAGGTATTCCGCTTTCTTCCCGGGCACGATCTTGGTCGGGTTGTAGTTCCGTTCGTTGGCTCGCGTCTGAGCCGGATGGTGCCAGTCCATGATCGAGTGGTAGACGCAGAACTTGAGGCCCTGCTTGCGGCACTCGTCCGCCAGCGGCTTCAACAGACTCTTGCCATAGGGCGACGCGTCCACGATGTCGTAGTCGGTCGCCGGGGAATCCCACAGGCAGAATCCGTCGTGATGCTTGGACGTGATCACGAGGTACTTGATGCCCGCTTCCTTGGCCAAGCGAACCCATTCCGCCGGATCATACTTGACCGGATTGAACTGCTTGGCCAACTGCTCGTACTCGGCCACCGGGATGTTCGCGCTGTTCATGATCCACTCGCCGTTGCCCCCCACCGGCTTGCCGTTCCAGTTGCCGGCCGGCACGGCGTACAAGCCCCAATGGATGAACAGCCCGAAGCGGGCGTCGCGCCACCACTGCATGCGGGCGTCGTGCTGCTCGGGAGTCTCGCGCTGCCATGCGGCTTCCTCCGCCGCCCGCAACGGCAGGGCGATCGTCAGCCAGCCCAGCAGCAGAACGCAGGCACAGGTCAGTCGTCGGGTAGTCATATTCCGGGTCCTCATGCTAGAATTCGCTCCTTGACACAGTCCGTCCAGTATACCAGCCGCCGGCCGTGCCGCGACACTTGGCGGCAACCTCGCCCGCGTTTCCCGGAGGCCACGCTTTCCCGTGCACGAGATGTCGATCGTTCAAGCCCTGATCGAGCAGGTTGAAACCGAAGTCGAGAAATCCGGCCAGGCGGGCCGCGTCGTCGGCCTGGACCTGGTCGTGGGCCGGCTGTCCGGCGTGCACGTCGACTCGATCCGCTTTGCCTACGAGATCCTCGCCCCCGGCACGATCCTGGAAGGCTCGGCCCTGCGGATCAGCGAACCTCAGGCGCACAGCGAGTGCCGCGCGTGCGGCGCCCGGGAGGTGATCGACGAACTGTCCATGGCGTGCCCGCGCTGCGGCAGCGGGGAAATCGTGATCGACGGCGGACGCGATCTGGTGCTGCAGTCGATTGAATTGGAGGAGGTCAGCTAGTCCAAGGTACGACGGCAACCAGGGATGCAATGTTCAACACCCAGGACCATCCCACATGACACCCCGGGCTGCAGCGAAGGTCACCGTTCCCGGTCCGGCGAGTCCAGCAATTCGCGCAGTCTCGCGCCAAGCTCGGGCGGGAAACGCTCGCACCAATCCTCATCGATCAGCCCCACATCCAGCAGATCCAGCAGATGGACCTTGTCCTTCAGGCGAAACGAGGTGAGTTTCATCCGCACCAGGGCGTCGAGCGCAGCCACGGTGAACTCCGGCCCTGCTTCTGACTCGGTAACATCCGGGGCGGGGAGGATGTAGTCAGCCCGCACCTTCTCCCGCGCGAAAACAACATGAACCGCGCTCCTGACTGACCCCTCCGGTCCATCCAGGAACAGGTCGACGCCAGCGACGTTCTGGTAGACGAAACCAACCGATTGGGCGGCCTTGATAACGCGCTGTAAGTCCTCGCGCCGGACCAGGATATCCACGTCCTTCGTGTTTCGCACCGCCTCGACGTCAACACGCGCGACCCATGCCGCGATGGCATTCCCGCCAATCACGGCATGCTTGATCCCCGCCCGATCCAGCGCAGCGGCCATCCGACGCGCTCGCTCTCGCACAGCATCCACAGCAGCGATCATCCTTTCCCAAGAGAAGTCTCTCAGCTTGGCAGTTATCATCCCGGGCCCTGCTTCTGCCAGAGTCGCCGTGCTTCCTTCTGGAGCCGCTCCTTCAGCATCAGCTTCTCTGCGGCAATCGCGTCGGCCGCGTCCGTGACGCCCTTCTCACGCCCCGCGGACGTTGACGAAGCCGATGGAGTCGGCTCGCCGGTCGGGCGGGCCGACGGGCACCCTGCCAGTCCGACGATCGTGGCACGGCAAAGGCTGGCCATGCTCAGGCGTCTCAAACCGCGCATTCGAACCTCCTCCGTCGCCGACCATCGATCAACACCCACCGGACACTGGATTCGACGACGTGCCCCCCCGTTTGTCAATCGGGGCGACGGGAAAATCAGACCGTTCTTGATTCCGTGACGGGGTCCTGCATGCGGTCGGGCATCAACGGCAGTCTGGCGTGCCCTCCCAAGCATACCCCTAAACACGACGGTTGCCGACACGCAGACTCCCGCCCCGACCGTCGAGTCTGGATCTACGCGGCGAGCAGGCGACAGGATATGATACGCGGGTTGCAGGACTTCGGGTAACAGCCGTGGGACGCCGAACGTATGTGGATCCGCATTGCCGTGTTATTGCTGGTCATGGCGGGCTTGATCGCGCTGGTGGACTACAGCCAGCGGCGGCCGAAACTGGCCATGCTCAGCGGGTTTATCGAAGCCGACGAAATCCGCCTGGGCTCGCGAGTCGGCGGACGCGTGGCCCGGGTGCACGCGGACGAAGGCCAGGCCGTCCGGGCCGGCGACGTGCTGGTCGAGTTGGAACCGTTCGACCTGTTGGAGCTGGAGCAGGAAGCGGAGGCCCAGTTGGCCGCCAAGCAGGCGGACTACGAGCGGCTGCAGGCCGGCTTCCGCGACGAGGAACAGGCTCAGGCCAAGGCCCGGGTGGGCCAGTTGCAAGCGCGGCTGGAACTGCTGACCAACGGGCCTCGTCCCCAGGAAATCGGGGCGGCTCGGGCTCAGCTGCAGGTCGCCGAGTCGACGCTGAAACTGGCCCAGCAGAATCACGCCCGGGTCTCCAGCCTGTTTGGTATCGACAAAGGGGCCGTCCCGCGCCAGCAGCTCGATGAAGCGGTCGAGAAGCTGCAGGCCGCCCAGGCCAACGTCGTGGTCGCTCAGCAGGAACTGAGCCTGCTGGAGGCCGGCACGCGGCGCGAGGAGATCGACCGAGCCCGGGCCGAGTTGGAGGAAGCCCAGCAGGCGTTGGCCTTGACCAACGCCGGATACCGCCGCGAGGAGATCGCCGCCGCCCAAGCCGCGCGCGACGCCGCCCAGGCCGCCTTGGCCGCCATCCGCACGCGGAAGAAAGAACTGCAAATCGTCGCCCCCGTGGACGGGACCGTCGAGGCCCAAGAGCTGCAGCCCGGCGACTTGACGCTGCCCGGGGCCCCGGTCATGACGATCGTCGACAACCAGCGGCTGTGGGTGCGGGCCTACCTGCCGGAGAACCGGCTGAACGTCAAGTTCGGCCAGCGGCTGTGGGTCACCGTCGACAGCTATCCGGACCGCAAATTCGCCGGCGAAGTAACCTTCCTGGCCCGGCAGGCGGAATTCACGCCCAGCAATATCCAGACGCCCGAGGAGCGGTCCAAGCAGGTGTTCCGCATCAAAGTGACCTTGCAGGAAGGCCGGGACGTCCTGCGGCCCGGCATGTCGGCCGACGTGTGGCTGGGAGCCCCGCCGCTATGACCGCCGAGCCGATCATCGTCACCCAAAACCTGACACGCCGCTTCGGCCACCTGGTCGCCGTGGATGACGTCAGCTTCCAAGTGCCCAAAGCCTCGATCTTCGGACTGCTGGGCCCCAACGGCAGCGGCAAGTCGACGATCATCCGCATGCTGCTGGGCATCCTGCCGCCCAGCGACGGCTCGGCGCGCGTACTGGGCTTTGACGTGGCCCGAGACCCGGAGGCCATCAAGCGCCGCATCGGCTACATGTCGCAGCAGTTCAGCCTGTACAACGACTTGACGGTCCAGGAGAACATCGAGTTCTACGCGCGCATCTACGGACTCAGCGGCGACCGCTTCCAGCAGCGCTGCCGCGACGTGCTGGAACTGACCTCACTGACCGGCCGGATCGAGCAACTGGCGGGCACCCTGTCCGGCGGCTGGAAACAGCGGTTGGCGCTGTCCTGTGCGCTGATCCACGAACCGGAGCTGGTGTTTCTGGACGAGCCGACGGCGGGAATCGATCCGGTGGCGCGGCGCCAATTATGGGACCTGCTGTTTGAATTGTCGGGACGGGGCGTGACCCTGCTGGTGACCACGCACTATATGGACGAGGCCGAGCGGTGTTCCGAAGTCGGCTACCTGTTCATGTCGAAACTGCTGGTTCTGGGCAAGCCGCGGGAACTGAAGAAGCTGCCCGAGGTGACCCCCGCCGACACGCGGCGGTACGAGCTGCGGGTGCCGTCGCCTGCGGCCAGCCTGCGACGCCTGCGGGCCCTGGACGGCGTCCGCGACGCGACGCTGTTCGGCGAAACGGTCCACGTCCTCGTCTCGGACGCTTTGTCCCCGCGCGACCTGGGCGCCGAACTGGGGCTGCCCGCCGACCAAGTCGACGTCCGCGAGGT
>Ga0172375_10003631_pt1 | contig 23325 bp, 25 predicted proteins | sample LakKiv1m_FD_114537 | JGI IMG/M metagenome (GOLD analysis project Ga0172375, IMG submission 114537) | Freshwater microbial communities from Kabuno Bay, South-Kivu, Congo - kab_092012_11.1m | ecosystem: Environmental > Aquatic > Freshwater > Lake | place: Democratic Republic of the Congo... | reverse complement strand
TGGTAAGGCCGAAATATTTTATGCCCGTCCACGGCGAATACAGGCACCTCGTATATCACTCAAGCCTTGCTGAAAAAGTCGGCATCCCCGGAGAAAACATATTCATACTCGAAAACGGAGAGATGCTTGAGATTTCAGAGAATGGCGCACGGAAAAACGGGAGGGTAAGTTCAGGAAGGATATTTATTGACGGAAAGGGGGTAGGGGACGTCGAGGACATGGTCCTTCGCGACAGGCGGAGGCTTGGTTATGACGGCATCGTGCTTGCGATGATTGCAATAGAGAAACTTACAGGCAGGCTTGTCTCGGGCCCGGACATAATTACAAGGGGTTTTGTCTTTGAGGACGCTTCGCCTGAAGTTATAAGCAGCATCGGCAATCTTGTGACTGAGACATTGAGGGGGCTGGACAAGGAGATAATGTTAGACCCCTCTCTTGTTAAGGCCAAGATACGAAGCGTGTTAAAGAAGTATCTCAGGAACACAATGGAGAAAAGCCCTATGATAGTCCCGATAATTTTTGAGATTTAAAAGGGGAGGTTGTTTATGGCCAAAAAGATAATTTTTTTTGCTGTTTTAACTCTTGCGATTTCTTTAAATAGCATTGCATTCGGCGCTGATAAAGATGCGCCGCAGGATCTTGTCATCAAAGAGATGATTGCGCTCGATAAAGCCTTTAAGGTAACCATCGACGCCGTTGTGTTGAACCAACCCGATAAGATCCCGCCGGCATTTGAAGAGGTGCATAAGATGAGAGAAGATATTAAAAAGGCTGTTAAGGAAGGGAAGAAGATAACCCTTCCAAAAAAACAGGAGCGTTTTAAGACTTTCATCGGGCTTGATAACAGGTTCCATAAAGAAGTGGAGATCCTCATCGAATCAGCCACGAAAAAGCATATGGGCAGGGTTCAGAAGCAGGCCAACAGGCTTCTCGGCCTGTGCGTAAGATGCCATGCAATGTTCAGGAACTAGCGGCGGCAAATGGATTTGATACTCCTCTTAAAGGGCTTCTTTCTCGGGATTGTCGAGGGCATAACCGAGTTTATCCCTGTCTCATCAACCGGCCATTTAATCCTTGCCGGCGACTTTCTCGGTTTCAACGATGAAAAGGCAAAGGCCTTTGATGTGTTCATCCAGCTGGGAGCAATCCTCTCGGTAGTATGGCTTTACCGGGAAAAGATTTTCGACGTAATGAAAAGGCTTCCGGCTGGCAAAGATGCCCGCTCTCTTGTTATCAATATAATCATTGCCTTTCTTCCCGCAGCGTTCGTAGGGCTTCTTTTGCATAAGACTATAAAGGTGTATCTCTTTAATCCGATCACTGTTGCCGGGGCTCTCATTGTTGGAGGGATTGCGATCCTGCTGATAGAAAAAATGGACCACCGTTCACACGTGAGGGACGTTGATAAGATTACTCTGAAACAGGCGATAGGAGTGGGAATCGCTCAGTGCCTGTCGCTATTCCCCGGAGTTTCGCGTTCCGGCGCGACAATAATGGGGGGGCTTCTCACAGGGTTTGACAGGAAGGTTGCCGTTGAATTTTCTTTTTTTCTCGCTATCCCGACCATGTTTGCCGCGACCGGATACGATTTATTTTCAAATATACACGCGCTCTCATTATCGGATATTCCTCTTTTCGCAGCCGGTTTTATCACATCTTTTTTCTCAGCCCTGATTGTCATTAAGGCATTTCTCGGGTATGTTTCGCGGCATAACTTCTCATGGTTTGCGTATTACAGGATAGGCTTCGGTTTGCTTGTGCTGGCCTTCTACTGGCACAGGGGGTGGAGGTTCTGACGGGGATATTTTCCATTATTTTTTCAGGGCACACTTTGGATATTTTGTGTATTATAGATTCATGTCCGCGGTTATAATCATTGCAGGAATATGGCTGAAAAGCTGAAAAGAATAAAGGATGAAGTCTTAGGCATTGTCTCGATCCTGGGGGGGATATACCTTGGACTGAGCCTTGTGACGCATACCAAATGGGACCCGTCGCTGTTTACATTCACTGCCTCTTCCGCTAAAAACTACGGCGGCATAATCGGAGCATATATATCGGACCTTATATTTATGACAATAGGGCTGCCGTCTTTTGTGATACCCGTTTTCATAGCCGTGTATGGAGTAAAAAGGCTTTTGGGCAAAGAGGGGCAGAGGATACAGCTTGTCGGAGCCCTGCTTTTTGTCATATCATCTTCCATGCTTCTGTCTCTTGTGGCAGCGACATTTGATTTCAAGTTTGAGAATAATCCCGGAGGCATGACAGGTTTATTTGTGTCGGATCTGGCAAGGAATCTTCTGTCAATTCCCGGAGCATATATTTTTTCTCTGTCTATATTCCTGTCTTCCATAATACTTCTTAGCCCTATATCGCTTGTGTCAATGGCATTAAAAAAGAAAGCTGAAGAAGCTGATGTGGACGAAGACGTAATGCCTGTTATTGAGGATGCTGAGGCTTTAGAGCCGTTATTGCCTGAACCTATGCCGCTGCATGAGCCCGAACCATTGCCTTTGTTTAAGCCTGAGGCTGTAAAACCGCGCAAGACAGGAGAATATGAACTCCCTCCTGTTGACCTGCTAAAAATGTATGATTCAGGGATAAGGCCATCAAAAGAAGAACTTCTGGCGAGTTCTTCTCTGCTTGTGCAAAAGCTGAGCGATTTCGATGTGGAGGGAAAGGTCACACAGGTGCAGGCAGGCCCTATCGTTACGATGTATGAATTCGAACCCGCGCCGGGGGTAAAAATAAACAGGGTTGTCTCGCTTTCGGACGACCTCGCGCTTGCTCTTAAGTCTCAGGGAGTAAGGGTGTCTCCAATTTCCGGCAAGGCAGCTATAGGCATTGAGGTGCCTAACAGATTGCGCGAGACTGTATCCTTAAGGGATATTGTCTCCGCTGAAAGTTTCAAAAAGAGCCACTCAAAACTCACTCTTGCGCTCGGCAAGGATATATTCGGCAATCCTATAGTATCCGACCTTGCAAAGATGCCGCATCTTCTGGTTGCAGGCGCAACAGGCTCGGGCAAGAGCGTTTCCATAAACTCTATGGTTATGAGCATTCTTTATAATGCGTCGCCGCGAGAGGTTAAGATGCTTATGATAGATCCGAAACTGCTTGAACTTTCCGCGTATGAGGGCATACCGCATCTTATTTCGCCTGTTATAACAAATCCGAAGGAAGCGGCAGAGGCATTGCGCAAAATGGTCTTTGAGATGGAACACAGATACAGGCTGCTTGCCGAAAAGGGCGTAAGGAACATAGAAGGCTATAATAAACAGGTTTCAGAGCAAGATCAACTGCCATATATTGTTATCTTCATAGACGAACTTGCGGACCTGATGTTCGCCTCGGCTAATGAGGTTGAGGATGCCATTGCAAGGCTTGCTCAGATGGCGCGCGCATCAGGCATACACCTTATCCTTGCAACACAGAGGCCTTCGGTTGATGTGATAACAGGCGTTATTAAGGCTAATTTCCCGGCGAGGATTTCGTTTCAGGTTACTACGCGGATAGATTCAAGGACAATCCTGGATGCGCAGGGCGCTGAACAGCTTCTCGGCAAAGGCGATATGCTCTTTATGGTCCCGGGCGTAAAGATAATCCGCGTGCATGGCGCGCTTATAACAGAGGATGAAATAAAATCCGTTGCTGATTTTATAAGAGCGCAGGGAACGCCAGATTATTCCATATTCGAGAGCATACGGATAGAAGAGCCTGCGGATAACGAACTCTCCGCGGACAGGGATGAGATGTATCACAAGGCGGTTGAATACGCGGACTCTGTCGGAGAGGTCTCGATATCAGCGATACAGAGACGGTTCAAGATAGGTTATAACAGGGCTGCCCGCATTATGGAACTGATGGAAGAGGACGGGCTTGTAGGCCAGCCAAAGGGCGCGGGAAAACCCAGAGATTTTTTAAGGAGAAGAAGAATATGAGAAAACATTCCACGATTCAAGCAATATATATGTCTTTTTTTTCAAAATCACTCTACAAAGATGTTGGTGCTAATTGGAGGGGGATAGCTTTTGTTTATCTTTTTCTTTTGATGGCCCTGATGTGGATACCTCTCATGTTTAAGCTCCAGTCAGGGCTTAATAGTTTTATTGCTGATGAGGCGCCGAAGATTATCAGGCAGGTTCCTAAGATAAATATCTCGAAGGGAGAGGCAAATACAGATGTAAATATGCCGTATTTCATTAAAGACACCAATGGCAAGCCGCTGATTGCGATAGACACTACAGGACAGATAAATTCTCTCGAAGGCGCGGAATTTAACGCCTTGCTGACAAAAACAAAATTCATAGTTAGAAAGAGCAAGGTTGAAACGCGCACATTTGAACTTTCAAGCATAGACGGCATTGTTATAGATCAGAGCATGATTTATGGCTGGGCGGATATTATCAGGGAATGGGCAATTATTTTTCTGTATCCGTTTGCCCTGTTTTTTTCTTACATCTACAGGATTGTTCTGGCCTTGCTTTATGCCGCCATAGGAATTCTGTTTGTTAAATGGCTTAAGATTGATTTAAAGTATAATGCGCTTGTCAGCCTTGCAATTATATCCATGACGCCGGTTATTATCATAAATACAATTTACAATTACACGGACGAAAGAATTCCTTTCTGGTTCCCTATATGTTTTATCATTTCCATGTGTTATCTTTATTTTGCGGTCAAATCAAATGCGGCGAAGGCGGAATAGATGAAGCATATTTATATTCTAATAAGCCTTTTAATATTTTCATGCTCAACTGTCTTTGCAGCCGCGGCGGATGAAGAGATCAGGCGCATACAGGACAGCTACGCAAAGATAAGCGATATAAGAGGCGGTTTCATCCAGAAAAGTTATATAAAGGACCTCAAACGGACTGACACATATAAGGGAGTTCTTTTCATAAAAAGGCCTTCAAGGATGAGATGGGAATTTAGGGGCGAAAAACCTCAGGTAATCATAATAAACAACGATAAGATCTTAATATACAAAAAGGCAGAAAAGCAGGCATACAAAAGCGCATTTAACAGGCAGTCATATGGACAGGCGCCTGTTGCTTTGCTGAGCGGGTTCGGCAACATAAACGAGGAATTCAATGTAACTTTAAAAAACAGCAGATTGTTATTAACTCCTAAAAATCCTATGGGCAGCATTGTGTCAATAGAAATAGAGGCATCCGGCGAGGAGTTTCCGATAAAATCATTTATAATAAACGACATCCGGTCAAACAGGATTGAAATCAGGCTTAAGGATATTCAGATAAATACAGGCATCAAAGACAGCGCATTTGATTTTTCTTTACCCGAGGGGACAAACGTCTATGAGCATAATCTTTAAGGCCCTTAAAAAGGCAGAAGAGGAATCGAGGGTTCAGAGAGAAAGCGTTAAAAAGCCGCGGATATATCAGTTTAAAAGCAAAAAAACATTGGGGATAATCATTGCCGGCATTGCAGTAGTCGCAATGTCTTTTTTCGGAAGCGTTTATTTGCTAAAAGGCAGAACGACCCAAAAGTTTTTTGCAAAGCCCTCTGTTCCGGGCCAATCCGCAAAAAAACCCGCCGATGTTCAGCCCAAGCAGCAGCCTGTAAGCCCTCAACCCGCTGTTATCAGTCCGCAACCCCCGCCGGTTGCCAAGGCCCCTGATACGGCAAAACTTCATAACGACGCAATAAAACAGATAAAAGAAAAGAACTATTCAGGCGCGGAAAACATTCTTAAAAAAGCGGTTCTCGCAAAACCTAACGATGCAATGATGCGCAACAACCTGGGGCTTGCGCTGAAAAATCAAGGCAAATATAAAGATGCTGTCGCGGCTTATGAAAAAGCCCTTAAGCTTAAGCCTGATTATTTTGAGGCTATGAACAATATGGCTGTTGCATATGAGATGCTCGGTGACAAAAAAAGAGCGCGGTCTTTTTATAAGAAAGCCCTTTCAGCCAAGCCTTCATATGCAGAGGCTCATCTGAATTATGCGCTGCTTCTTGAGGCAGAAGGAAGTAATGCAGAGGCAGAAAGCCATTATCAGACATTTCTCAACCTTTCATCAGACGAAGCGCTGAAGAATAAAGTGAAAGAAAGGTTGAAGGGAATTAAGAAGTAACTTATTTCTTCTTTTCCCCCAGAACATCATCAACCCAGCTCAATGCCGCTGAGACTGTCGGAAAACCTATAGTGCTTGAGAGCAGTATTATCGCGTGATATATTTCTTCAGGTTTTGCGCCTGCTTCCAAGGCCCTTCTGGTATGAGAATGAACGGACCCTTCCGACCTTATCGCTGCAGCCGCAGCCAGTTGAATCAGATGAGAGGTTTTTTTCTTAAGAGGGCCTGCTGTCTTTGCAGCCTTTCCGAGATTGTCCACGGCAGTGAGATATTTTTTGAACCTGTTTTTGATGCCTATATACTGTTTCGGCAATTTAGCCATTGTCTCCTCCTTGTTTAAAGTCTTATAAGTTTTTTACCACTTATTGCATGAAATTGCAAAATTATATTTCCACCTTTATTCCTGCTGCCATCTTTGCGGCAAGGACCGTGTTATACATGAGCATTGCTATTGTCATGGGTCCTGCGCCGCCGGGCACAGGCGTTATGTAACCCGCGCGTTCTTTTGCAGGCTCAAAATCCACATCTCCGACTATCTTGCCTTCAGGCGTTACGTTTATGCCGATGTCTATTACTGCGGCGCCTTCCTTTACCATATCGCCTGTTATCATTTTAGCCTTGCCTACTGCAACGCACAATATGTCGGCCTTTAGACAGGTTTCTTTCAGGTCAGGGGTTCTGCTGTGAGCTATTGTGACTGTAGCGTGTTTTCTCAGGAGAAGAAGGGCAAGAGGCTTGCCGACAATAACGCTTCTTCCGACAACAACCGCATGTTTTCCTTTCGGGTCGATATTATATGCATCGAGCATCTTGATTGCTCCGTGAGGAGTGCATGCGACAAATCCCGGCTCATCAAGCACGAGTTTGCCGAGTGCGTCAGGCCCGAACCCGTCAACATCTTTTGCAGGCGATATCCTGTTCATTATCTCTTTTTCATCGAGCCCTTTTGGAAGGGGCAACTGCACAAGAATGCCATTTACGTTAGGGTCATTGTTAAGCTGGTCGATCAGTTTTATCAAATCTGCCTGAGTTGTCGCCGCTGGTATCTTGTGGGCAAGGCTTGCTACTCCTATTTCAGCGCATGCCTTTTCCTTTGCTGCGACGTATTTCTGTGAAGCCGGATTTTCTCCTACAAGAACGACTGCAAGCCCTGGATTAATCCCTTTGGACTTAAGCTCTTCGACCTCGGTTTTTAATTTAGCCCTTATGTCTGCCGCTACTTTTTTGCCGTCAATTAATTGTGCTGCCATTGTCTCCTCCTTAATACCTAATCCCTCTTTTTTATTAGTTCAAGCAACTCTTGTCTTGTTGATTCTTTTGTCCTGAATATCCCTCTTACCGCGGATGTCACTGTCCTTGAGCCGGGTTTTTTCAATCCCCTCATGCTCAGGCAGAGATGCTCTGCATCTATTATAACCATTGCGCCTTTTGGTTTTAGTTTCTCCATAAGCATGTCAGCGAGTTGCGCCGTCAAGCGTTCCTGAACCTGCGGCCTTTTAGCAAGGACTTCAACAGCTTTTGCAAGCTCTCCGATGCCTGCTATCTTGCCTGCGCTCGGGATGTATGCCACATGCGCCTTGCCGATGAACGGGAGGAGATGATGTTCGCACACAGAGTAAAAAGGAATATCTTTCAGAAGAACCATCTCATCATGGCTTTCTCCTGCAATGTGTTTGAGTATTTCCTCTGTCGGCGTTTCAAGCCCGGAGAATATTTCCTCATACATTTTTGCAACCCGTGAAGGCGTATCTTTGAGCCCCGCCCGTTCAGGGTCTTCACCGATGCCTTCAAGGATAAGCCTTACGCCTTTTTCTATTTTTTTTATGTCCAAACAAGCTCCCTGTCGGTTGATTCTTTTTGTTTTTTTCTGAGAATAGGCTAAAAGTCTAACATTTCAGGGCATTAGGTGTCAAAAACAGAAGATGTTCCTAAACTTGACTTTAGCCCTGTCAAAAGATTATACTTTCTGCTCGGAGAAAAAAGCTATGGGAACTTATACTACATATCACCCACATAAGATTAAAAGAAAACGGACGCACGGTTTCCGCGAACGGATGAGTTCAAAGGGAGGCCGTAAGGTTATTCAGCGGAGAAGGTCTAAAGGCAGAAAAAGAATGGCTGTGTAAGCCAAGGCCCCTGTTGCGAAACAATCCTGCTGCATAAAAAAGTTTGTGAACCTTCTCAGGCCTGTAAAATGGCCTTTGGCATCTGCATGGAAATCTGTTTTGGACTTGCAGAAGCTCAGGATAAACAATGCGATGAAAAAGATACTGAAAGCAGTTATTAAGGCTTATAAATATTTAATTTCACCGCTGCTTCCTGCCAGTTGCAGGTTTACTCCCTCCTGTTCGGAATATTCCGCAGAGGCAATAGAAAAATACGGCGCGGGAAAAGGCGTTTATTTAACAATCAGAAGAATACTCAGGTGTCATCCGTTCCATCCGGGCGGATACGACCCTGTAAAGTAGGCATATGGAAAAGAGAACACTTATTGCCGTAGTCCTTTCATTAGCGATCCTGCTTGGATGGCAGTTTTTCTTTGCTCCTCCTGCCCCGCAGCAAAAGCCAAAAGAACAGAGTGCGGTTAAAGAAGAACCTTCTCAGAAAGAGGCCGCAAAGCCTGTTGCAGTTCCTATTTCAGTTCCTGCCGCAGCCCCTGCGGGAAAAGAAGTGAAGGTCGAGACTGATTTCTATACAGCCACGCTTTCATCAACAGGCGGGACAATAAAAAAATGGGAACTCAAGAAACATAAGGATAAGGAAGGCCTTGATATTGCGCTTCAGCAGGGGCAGAGCGTTTATCAGCCCCTGAGCATAGGCACACAGAACAATTTTGATCTTGCAAACGTAAATTTCAATGTTTCAGGCAGGGATATGAAGCTCGACAGCAATACGAAAACGGGCTCTATTGTTTTTGAGTATGCGTCATCGGGTTATTCGATAAGAAGGACATATACATTTTACTATGACAAGTATAAGTTTGATCTTAAGGACGAGGTTGCGGGAATCCCCGAATACTGGATAACGGTCGGCACTGATTTTGGGATTTACAGCAGGAAAAATGTGGATGGGCATATCGGGCCTGTGCTTCTTAAGGGCGCCGAAAGGATAGAGTTTGATGCGAAAAAACTGAATGAGGTTAATGCCCATCAGGGCGGGGTAAGCTGGATTGCGAATGAGGATAAATACTTTTTTGCCGCTGTCGTGCCGTCGAATCAAATGGATGAGGCAAGGGCATGGAAAGTTCAGGACACTGCTGTTATTGCATTTAAGGGAAAGGCAGGGGTCAATAATTTTCTTGTCTATGCCGGGCCCAAGGAGCACGACAGGCTTAAAGAATTGAATGCAGGGCTCGAACATATAATTGATTTTGGCTTTTTCTCTATTCTGGCAAGGCCGTTATTCTGGCTGATGAAATTTTTCTATAAGATTATAGGCAATTACGGATGGGCGATAATCCTTCTCACTATTGTCACTCGAATTCCCTTTATCCCTCTGATAAATAAAAGCCAGAAATCCATGAAGAAAATGCAGGAAATCCAGCCGAGGATGAATGAGATAAGAGAAAAATATAAGAAAGACCCTCAAAAGATGCAGAAAGAGATTATGGAGCTTTATAAGAAGCATAAGGTAAATCCTGTGGGCGGCTGCCTTCCAATGCTGCTTCAGATCCCTGTGTTCTTTGCGCTTTATAAGATATTGTTAATTGCCATTGAGCTGAGAGGCGCGCCGTTCATGCTCTGGATAAAAGACCTTTCAGGGCCTGATACTCTCTTTGGACATATCCCCTCGATGATTCCTCTGATCGGAGGTTTTGCAGTCGGCCCATTGCCGATTGTCATGGGGATAACAATGGTCATTCAGCAGAAGATGACGCCGTCGTCTATGGACCCTAAACAGGCCAAGATGATGATGCTTATGCCTATTATCTTTACGTTTATGTTCCTGAACTTCGCGTCAGGGCTTGTGCTTTACTGGCTTGTGAACAACTTACTTTCAATCGGCCAGCAGTTTTTCGTAAATAGGAAACTGAAAAAAGAAACAGCCTGAAGATTAAAAGCTAAGGCGAAATGTTATGCCTTTTCTGTTGGATAACGCTACGCTCCTATTCCCCTATAGGATTGCTTCGGCTTACCTCGCAATGACAAGCAAGACCGAATAGCCCCTTTGCGTTATACTATTAATCATGGTTATTGATGACACCATAGCCGCGATTTCAACGCCTGCCGGAGAAGGGGGGATAGGCATTATCAGATTAAGCGGAAAAGACGCGATAAAAATCTCTGACAATCTTTTTAAATCGCCGAAAGGCAAAAAACTTTCCGACACAGCATCCCATAAAATAATTTACGGCTTCATCAAAGACCCTTCAGCAAACGAGACTGTTGATGAGGCGCTTGTTTCAGTAATGCGCTCGCCGAATACATATACCAGAGAGGATATTGTTGAGATAAACTGCCACGGCGGGATGACTCCTCTGAGAAATGTGCTTGAGCTTGCGATTAAACACGGCGCGCGTCTTGCCGAACCCGGAGAATTTACAAAAAGGGCCTTCCTGAACGGCAGGCTTGACCTCAGCGAGGCAGAGGCTGTCCTTGACCTCATAAGGGCAAAGACAGACGAGTCGCGAAGAATCGCTCTTGAGCAATTAAGAGGGAAACTCTCTGAAAAAATTACAGGCCTGAGGGAAGAACTCACCAAGATATGCGCCTTCATAGAGGCATGGATAGATTTTCCGGAAGAGGAAATAGAGCTCGCGTCAATGAAAGTAATAACCGAATCAACAGAGAAAATCCTGATAGAGCTTGAATCGCTTTTAAAAACGTATGACGAAGGGAGATTTTTCAGGGAGGGGCTTGCGGCGGCAATTGTCGGCAGGCCTAATGTCGGAAAATCTTCCCTTCTTAACGCCCTTCTTCAAAAAGACAGGGCCATTGTCACAGAGATTCCCGGCACAACAAGAGACACAATTGAAGAATACCTGAATATCAACGGCCTTCCCCTTCGCATTATTGACACGGCAGGCATAAGAGAATCTCACGATATGGCTGAGAAGGAAGGGGTCAAAAGAAGCATCAGTGCAATGGAAGACGCTGATTTAGTCATTGCGGTGATTGACGGCAGCAGCCCTTTGAAAGATGAAGATTTTGATATGCTTGAAAGGGTTAAGAATAAGAATACAATAATTGTAATCAATAAATCTGATATTTCTTCCGAAGACAATACTCTCGTCTCACGCCTCTCGCCTTACGCCCCGCGTATTCTGCGAATTTCCGCAAAACGCGGCGACGGGCTGGAAGAACTGAAGGAAACCATATTCCATTCTTCGGTTAAAAACTGGAAAGAGCAGAGAGAAGGCATCATTGTCACTAACCTCAGGCATAAGATTGCGATTCAGGCTGCTTATGATTCTCTGAATGAGGGGCTTAATGCAATTAAGACAAATAAACCCCTTGAGATAATCGCAATTGAATTCAGGTCTTCCCTCGACAGGCTCGGAGAGATTGTGGGCGCTGTGACGACTGATGACATTTTAAACAGGATATTCAGCGACTTCTGCATCGGAAAGTAACTCTAACATAAGTGTCAAAGGGTCAAAGTATCAAAGCATCAAAGTCAAAAAGCTATGACACTCTGACCCTCTGATACTCTGACACTTCTATTGCATCGCCGACATCTCGGCTTTTTTGATGGAGCTTTGAAGGTATTCTTTGAGTTTGGAAGATACAAGCCATTTAATCCCGAGTTTTTCCGCCCATTTTATTATGCCCTGATCCGCGGTCACCAGCAGAGCATCGAGTTCCCGCGCAAGCAGTATCAGGTCAACGTCTTCTTTGCTGTCTATAATCCCTTCCCTTAATGCCTCCCTATATTTTCTCCTCAGGTCTTTTATAATTTCTTCCTCTCCGGTCTTTGCAACGCCCCTCACAGCCTTTTCCGCCACCCTCAGGCCTTTGTTGATCCTCTCCCTGATGTCTTCTATCAATTCATAGAGGAGGAACGAGGGGACTACAAGCTCATATTTCTTAGGGGGTTTTTGCTGAAGTGTTATCAGGAGGTCTCCTGAGATTTTTTCCGGTTCGATGAAATTGAGAAGTTCTTCGAATATGGACGGCGGCATATAAAATTCGAGATTAGGGATCTGCGATGCCAATGACAGAAATGTTTCAAGCGCCTCTGTTGGAGTTCTGCCAAAGCTTTCCCGCACCTCAGGGTTGACGAAAAGGCTTGTATCTAAGACAACAGCCCCTCTTTTAAGTCTTGCGGCTGCCATGGAGGTTAAAGGTATAGGTGTTCCAGTTATTGCAGCTCGGACATCTTCCTGACCATTCCTGTGAGGAGTGCCCGCAGACAGAGCACCAGTATGGAAGCCTGAATGCGGTTTTCATGTCAACAGCCTTTTTGAATTCCAGCATGGCCTTGTCGCACTGATTGCGCTTTAGATAAAGGTCTCCCATTATCTGATAAAGCTCGGGAGACGCCATGCCGCTTGCGTCAACATAGGCAAAGGTTTCGAAGGCATCATCTATCATCTCAAGCCTGTAATATAATTTACCGAGCAGGAACCGGAGCGTATGATTCTGCGGTTTCTTTGCTATGCTCGTTTCATAAAGCCTTATAAGCCGTGACGGCTCTTCAAGGCTTATAAGCATATCCTCAAGCCGTGCAAGGATTATCAGCGAGGATGTCTGCTCGTAACTTTTTTCAAGGAAGTCCACTGCATCTTCCGATTCTCCCTCCCTGAGCATTACTTCGGCAAGGCCGATATATGCAGGTATGAAATCTCCGTTCAAACGGAGCAGCGTCCTGAACGCTTTTTTGGCTTTTTCGATCTCTCCGCGTTCAAGATTGTATCTGCCATATTCGTATTTATAGCCTAGCAGGTTTATCTGTTCCCGCTGGCGGTCCTTTTCAGTATGCTCATGTTTTAGTATTGTCTTTTGCACGTCAACAAGTTCATCCCACTTTTCGTCTCTTTCAAGGATTGCGCGTTTCTTGTAAAGCGCATTGAGGTTGTCCTCGTCTATGTCAAGAATTTTTTCTATGTAGTTCAAGGCGTCAGCCCACCTGCCTGTTTTTTCCATCAGGTTTTCCAGTGAAAAAACAACCTCGAGGTTCTGCGGGCTGGATGAAAACGCCTTGTTGTACAAGCCCATCGCCTTCTGGTAGTCTTCTTCTGCGGAGGCAATATCTCCTGACCTGAGCAATGCATCTAGGTTTTTGGGGTCTTCGGTAAGGATGTCTTTAAGATATTCTTTTGCCTCGTCTTCATTGTGTGCGAGAAGCGCGTTCAGCGCCCTTGAATACATCTCCTGAACCCGCGCCTCTTTTTTCTGTCTGCGCTGATACTGAAGGTTATCTATAAAGCGTTTTGTGTCTCTTATAGTAAAAACAATCAGCATTGCAAGCGCTCCTGCAACGCTCGAAAAAAGTATCAGGGCTATCTTGGGAGTCTCATATGTGTCGCCAAAAGGGATTTTGAGCGTTGTTATTTCCTGATTGACATATGCGAAGCCTCCGAGCCCGGCAAGAAAAAGAACAAATATAAATATTGCGAGTTTTCCCATTATCGGTTATGACCTTTCTCTTCTACAGGTATTCTCGGCGCATCGAGCCAGAGTTTTTCAAGCTGGTAATAGTCCCTTGTTTCTTCTTCAAAAACGTGGATAATGACATCTCCATAATCTATCAGCACCCAGCGGCTGTTGTTTAAGCCTTCGATCCCGAGAGGGCGCATGCCGCGCTTGGAGAATTTCTCCCCTATAGCGTCTGCGATTGCCTTTACCTGTGTTGTGCTTTCTCCCGAACAGATAAGAAAATAATCAGCAATAATGGACAGGTCTTTCAATTCAAGGATAATGACATCCTTTGCTTTTTTGTCCATTGCTGCATTTGCCGCTTCAAGGGCTTTGGCTTTACTTTTTATTAAGGATTTTCCTCCCTTTATAAATCTTATGAGTAATTATATAGGATTCGACTTCTTCTGGCAACAGGTATTTTATGCCTTTACCCTGTTTTATCAGTTTTCTGATTAATGTTGCCGATATGCCTATGGGAGTTACCCTCAGCATTGTTACCCCTCTGTTATTTTTGAGGACTGTCTTATAAGATTCAAGTTTTGAAGAATCGAGCTTTTTAAGAATATCTTTTCCCGTGTCCAGATACGGCGAAGCAGAAAGGTCTGAGAATTTGAAAGGCATCCTTGGGATGATAATAAAATCCGTGAGTTTAGCGAGTTTTTCCGGCTGCCACCAGTTGGGCATATCGAGAAACGCATCAATCCCGAGTATAAAATAAAATGACGCGTCAGGGTGAAGGCGGCGAAGCTCTTTCAGCGTATTTACAGAGTAGGATTTGCCTTTCTTCCTGTATTCTATGTCTGAGATTGTAAATGAGCGGTCTTTGAATGTAGCAAGCCTAACCATCTTGTATCTGTGCCTTGCGTCCGCGAGCTCTTTGTCTTTAAGCGGGGGATTGCCTGAGGGCACAAAGATTATTTTGTCGAGTTTGAGCTTTTCCCTAACCTCTTCAGCTGCCCGCAGATGGCCGTAATGGATAGGATTAAATGTCCCGCCGAATATGCCAAGTTTCATCGTCATTTAGTTAATTATCATGCATGAGGCTACCACAATGTCAAGAAGATAAGCGGGGGCGCTTCTCCATAATTTTCAGAAACTCTCTGACATTTACAATCTCTATGCCTGCATGACCATAAGGAAAATCTTTTTTGTTTTTTGTTATGAGATATTGAGCATCTCCGGAAATAGCGGCAGTCAGGAATTTTTCATCATCGGGGTCTTTACAAAGGCTGCGAGGGTTAACGGCATTTACCTTGATAGCCTTTTCAAAGACAAGCTCAAGAAGTTCCCCGCTTCTATCAATCGGAATATCGTTATCGAAGAAATGAATAACGTTTAGATATTCTTCAAAGACATCACGCGTTATTACAAGCTCGAACGCATCATTTCTGAGATGGTTTATGATCTTTGCTGCGCCGCCTTCGAGATTAAGGAGCCCCGAGATAAAAATATTCGTATCTATAATTACCCTCAACGGCTGCTCTTCCGCGCAGCTTTAACCGCCGCATCAACATCTTTTTCGGTTACTCCCGCCTTCTTCGCAGCCGCACGCACATGCGAGAGCGCGTCATCGAATCTTTTTGCCCAATTAATGGATTTATCCATTACCCGCTTTGGAATGATAACAATCTTGTTATCCTCGTATTCCACATCAACGATATCTCCTTCTTCTATATGCGCCTTCCGGCGTATCTCGGTCGGAATGGTAACCTGCGAAAACCGTTTAACCTTAACCAGCGGCATTTGTTCCCTCCCTCTTGTTTTTATATAATTTAATAATCTCTTAAATTAAGAGAAAAGTCAAGAGAGGAAATAACATAAAAATTTCCCGCGCGGGAGGGATTGAGGGAAAAAGTGTGGGATTAAATGTCCCGACGAATATGCCAAGTTTCATAAGTTTAAATACCCTTCCCGCGCAGGAGGGATTGGGGAGATTTTCCTTTGAGCTTGTCTTATAGTCTGTCAATCCAGTATCGTGGTTCTCTATGGAGATGAGCAACCGCTATGACAACAATAGTCTCTAAATCTATGCCGTAAATAATTCCATAGGGGAAGCGGGTGAACAGGCAGCGACGGATTTCCGGTTCTATCTCGGAGCATGAAAGCGGGAATGTTGTTATTCTTCTGATAGTGCGGTCAAGGTCATCGAGAAATCTTGTGCCTAAATCTTGGGACTGGGAATCATACCATTCAACAGCGTCATCCACTTCAAGCTGTGCAGATTTCAGGAAACGGATGTTCATCTATGGCTGTATTTTTTCATTACCTGTTCGTAAGAAACTGTTTTTACTTTGCCTGCTTTATACGCCTTCCAGCGGTTTCTTGCCTCTTCAGCCCATATGCGGTCAATTTCAGGATCGGGCCTGTCGAGTTGGGTCAGGATCGAATCAACGAGGTCAAGCTTTGCGTTATCAGGCAAGGCCATGATTTTTGCCTCAAGCTCCTTGTTTTTCGTAGCCATAATTTGTCCTCCCTTCATCCGTAACTAATTATACCATAGGAATAAGACTTCTCTTTTGATGAAATCCGGCAAATACCCTTCCCGCGCAGGAGGATTGAGGGAAAAAATTTCAGGCAGTCTTTTTTAAAATCATTTCAAGGTCATTTGGGTCGAATGATACCGCCCAACTCCACTTTCCGAATCCGCCGTGCTGATTTATTGCCTTGCACCATTCATCAAGGAATGCCCTCTTGGTTTTATCCTGTTCGGTATCCTGTCCTTTCGTTTCAAGGACGAGATAGCCGCCATGCTTTAACTTAATGATGAAATCAGGAAAATATCTCCTGATCACTCCCTGATAGTTATAAAGAACAGCAAACCCTAAATGGTCATTCTTGACAAAGGCTTCAACCGCCGAGTTTTCATTGATTGTTTTAGCTTCAAGATATTCCCATTTGCTGTCAACAACAGTAAAGTTGATATGTGATTTCCCAAAACCCTCACAGGGCTTGCTTGTCCACCATGTCTTTACATCAGCAGTCGAATGGATTGGATGTTCTTTGTCAAAGACAGGGGTAAGTTGAGCAGTGTTGTCTGCGCGAATCTCATGCCAGATATGCTGAATGACTTTATTCATGTTCAGCATAATAAGTATCCGCTTGCGGACTTCATCCTGATTGAATAAGGGATTTTTAATATGGATTTTCTCCGAGTATATGAATTGCTCGATAATGCTGATTAACTGGATGAGGAATGTTTCCTTGCTCCCTTTCCAGTCCGGCTTCTTTTCTGAGTTATAGATTGTTGAGGCAATTCTAAAGACGATAGACTGCAAACGAAACTTCTCTCCTATCTCTTTCAAGTCAATCTCAGTCAATGCAGCCGGATTCGGTTTCCCTGCAATAATCGCGGCCAATTCAGCCGCCGTAATGGACTGATAGGGGTCAAGCTCAAGAGGTTTAACCATCTGAATATCTAAAGACAGATGCGGCTTATAAACATGGTCAATCCGCAATATATTAGGGAATGATATTTCATGCATTGCCTTTTCTTTTACAGGCTCTATCTTTGTTTTTGGAGGCGGCGGAGGCGGCGGTGGCCCGTCTGGTCCGCCTTCATGTGGCAGGAACGTAAATGGCACGCCGAAAATATTTACGTACTCCGCTTCAAACAATCCGTCATTGCCCACATCATAAGACGTTCTCCGCAATCCTCTGCCAACAACCTGTTCACATAACAACTGGCTGCTAAAGGCTCGCAGTCCCATGATGTGCGTAACTGTCTTTGCATCCCAGCCTTCACTCAACATTCCGACTGAGATGACATTCTGAATTTGTTCTCCGGGCTGCCCGACTTTCCCAACGGTATCAACGGTTAATCGAAGAAGTTCCGCCTGCTGTTTTTTTGTTAGTTTTTTCTCTTTAGGCGTATCGTCATCATTCCCTTCGTCTTCTTCAATATCAACTTCGATCTGTTCTGTTTCGGCTTCTGCCTTTTCTAAGATGCTGCTGTCAATCTGCAATGTCCTTTCAGGGTTACATAAGTCTCCCAAATCGGCCACGGAAAGCAAAAAACTGTCATGGTCAAAAGAAAATTTAAGCCTGCCAGATGTATATGTTGTGTTTGCGACTGTTATCATGACCGGCGGAATTTTATAACCCGCTTTTTCCCAATCATCCTTTGTAACTTGCCAGTCTTTACCTAAAAGCATGTAGGCATTCTTAATCAAGTCCGGCAGCGGCTCGCTTTCTTCCGCCTTGCGGTTAATATCGTCTTTCACTGTCGCATCCATGTAGATGTGATAAAGGCGTGAACGCAAATTATTGTCCACATGACCGTCATCACGAATGACAACGCGGGGTGTTTTCACCAAGCCTGATTCAATCGCATCGTTCAATCCGAAATCACTTATAATCCACGGGAATAATGCCTCTTCTGTCGCCTTCTTTCCTGACGAAGCAAAGGGCGTCGCAGATAAATCAAAACAGCGGATAATTCCTCTTGCCCTGTTTATCCTGTCCAATCCTCCAACCCAAACTGTGCTTTCCTCGATATCTTCTTTTTTTACGCCTTTGATCTTGCTTTCTGCCGGAACGCGCCACGCGTGATGCGCTTCATCATTAATTACAATGAGGTTTGTTGCAGACGACATATCGCCTAAGACCTCGCGCACATAGGCTTCATCGCTCTTTGCGCCGCGCTTGTCGACTTTTTTCTTCTTCCGTAATTTCTCCTCACTATCCCAAGCCAATGTATGCCAGTTGATGATTTTTATCTTGCCTTGGCGCAAGGACTCCATCAATCCGGAAGGCACAACGTTAAATTCGTCATAGTAATTTTCTTTAGCAAAAGGATTAAGAACCGACAAGCGGCTGCGAACAGTTAAGCCCGGAGCAACAATCAGGACATTTTTTGAAAACCGCGTATCTTTGCCATTGGCGACTTTGTTCAAAACCTGCCACGCAATGAGCATACTCATCACAATGGTTTTGCCTGAACCGGTTGCCATTTTGCTGCACCACCGGCTGAAACCGCCTCCATCTCCCTGAATCGCAATCCCTGTCTTATCTGCTTCGGGCGCTTCGGTGAACCATATTAATGTTTCAATTGCCTCTAACTGACAAAAGAAAAAACGTTTGTCTTTTCTTTCTTCCGGCTCTTGCCAGTGCTGCAATAACCTTTTGGTAATCCCCGTAACACCGGGATAACCCTGCTCTCTCCACTTCTTGATGCGAGGACGAATGGCATTGACCAAATCTATTTTGATAAAGATGCCGGGGTCGTCAAAAGCCCTTGAGCCCTCTGAGGCGACAACATAGCCCGCAGGCCTGCGTCCTTCCTGCAAAACAAATTCTCTCGTGTCCCGGATATATTCCCAATACTTCTGCGGTTCTTCGTAGGGTGAATTGATGATAAGCTTGTCTATTTTTTTCATTGCTTTATAAGCGGATAATCTTGAGGCTCTCAATTCCACGCGCATCAATGATCTTTACAGCAACAGCCTTGCCGGGCGTAAACGGCAATGATGTTGTTCCGCCGAAAACTTGTATCTTTTCTTCATCAATTTCTGCTTTCAGGTTTTTTGCGAGCGTTGCCCATCCTTCTTTTGCCCCGGCCATTGGAAAGAACACTTGTGCGGGGAATATGCTTCTTCCGTCATAGTCATGATCCAGCATCCACATGGCGATATCGCTTTTACCGCCGCTTTCAACTGTGCCTGTTTTAGGATTGTAGTAATCAAAGCCCTGCACTTCAACCTGATACTTGCCCTTGTCGTCGCCACTCTTTATTTGATTCATTAGTACGTCCGGCTGGCCGATAAGCCAGAAGCTTTCATTGCTGCTTCGCTTCTTTTTCAAATCATCGGTAAGGAGGTCGGCGTTCATTTGAGCTTTGAGGAAAGTCATTCCGGGCCAGTTTGTCTCGTCAATGTCTTTTGCCGCTTCGTCATCGAATTGAAAGGCACAGAACAAAACAATTTGGGGCTTCGGCACCAGTGTCCTTGCCTCTTCTATTGCCAGCTCAACCATACGTTGCTCAAGAGGAGCGTGTTCAGGGCCGAAGCAGACTGCCGCTCTCTTCGGTTTATCCTCTTTCGTTTCCGCTTCGGCTTGTAAATATCTCGTACCGCTTAACGTCTCCACCCTTGTAAATTGAATCAATTTCCCGCCTTTGGCTCTCACGCCTGCACGGAGCAGTTCGTCTTTCCATTCGCTCTGGCGTAAGGTCTCACCGCTTCGAGCAACTGAAGTATCAGCTTCGTCTTCGTTTGTCATGCTGAGCGAAGTCGAAGCATCTTCCAGTGACCTTGCTACAGGTGCAGGCACAGCCTCAACTGTAAAAGGACCTGTCACTCGTGCTCTTTTGTTATCTTTTAACGGTCTATCAAGCAACTTCTCTTTTGGAGCAACATCACCATTTGCAATCGAATTAATTGTGATGTGATTAACTTCTTCATATTCAAAACCGCTTCCAACGCCTTCTTCCGGATAGGCCAGCTTGTAATAATCAAATAATGCGCTTAATAACCGTTGCTTTGCCAGAGTTAACGAGACTCTTGAAGTGTCACAAGTAATCCATCGTCTGCCTAACTTTTCAGCGACGAATGCAGTTGTTCCGCTTCCACAAGTAATATCAAGGACAAGATCACCCGGGTCAGTTGTCATCGTAATGCAACGCTCAACAGTTACAGTGCTTGTTTGGACAGCATAGACTTTTTCCTTTGAAAAAGTTGATATGATTGTGCCATACCAAACATTATCATATTCCGTCAATTCAAAATCGTCTTCATATCGTTTCGTGTATTTTTCTGATTCAACTAATCGTCCCGCCTTTCTTAATTTGGCTACTTGATCAGCAGTATAGTTTTCACTCAACTGCGCGGCTTTATATCTCTTGCCAGTATCTTCTTCCACATTATTAAAAATGTTCTCAATTTCTTCTCTCGTTCTTTGACGGAAGATCGATCTAAATTTTATTTCATCAGTTTTGCCATACCACACCAAGTAATCATAGAGCCGTTGAATTCTCTTTGCATTTTGATTAGTCGCAGTTTTAAAAGCAATAAGTGCGACGAAATTCTCAGACCCAAAAATTTCATCCATCAATTCCCGAACGTGATGAACATTTTCGTCGCTGATTTGAACGAAGATTGAGCCGTTCTCATGGAGCAATTGTTTTGCCAAGAGCAAACGATCACGCATGTAAGTAATGAAGCTATGAATTCCTAATTCCCATGTATCACGGAATGCCTTTATCATCTCCGGTTCAGCGGTGAGGTCTTCATCCTTGCCGTCTTTGACATCCCGCTTGTTCACAAACGGCTGAAAGTTGCTGCCGTACTTGATGCCGTAAGGAGGGTCGAAATAAACCATCTGCACCTTACCGCCCATGCCTTCTTTTTCCAAAAGTGAGTTCATCACCAAAAGGCTGTCTCCGGCGATAAGGCGGTTGCTCCAGTTTTCTTTGTGCTTGTAAAACTCTATGGCCTCGCGGAGAGGCTTCTTTATCTCAAAAAGAGAGGGCTGGCCGTTTTCGTGTTCCTTGCGAACACTCTCAACAATGCGGCGCGGGTCTATTCGCTCATGCACATGAAGGCTTACGGTAGGGACTTCTAAGCTGGTATGCTCGGCCTTGCCAGCCCATTGCAGTTGAGGGTCAAGGTGCGGGTCGTAAGCGTATTGCTTCTTCTTATGGCCGCCGTTGTCCGTATGAGCATCAACCAAACCCACAGGCGGGTTGTTAAGCCGCTGTTTGTCTTTATGCTCGTATTGCTCGATAGGCTTTTGTTTGTTGTTTATTACTTTCTTTTTACGCGCCATTTTTTTCATTTCAGCGATAAACCAGCAGGTTTAGTTTAATGTCTTTATTATCCCTAATGGGTATAAATATATACCTAATGAGGATAATATTTCAATTATTTTCTTCCTATCAGTATGTTTATATCCCTCCACACTTAAAGCAATAATTGGAGGGTCTTATGGAAATGAAGAAACTTTTAGGCAAAAGGATTAAAGAGCTTCGCAACAAGCAAGACTTATCTCAGGAGGAGCTTGCCGAAAAAGCAGACATAAATTCAAAATATCTGAGCCGTATGGAGCGAGGCACGGAAAATCCAACGCTTGATATGTTGACAAAGCTTTCAACCGCCCTTGAAGTAGAAATGTGGGAGATGTTTGATTTCGGGCATGTGCTAAATCAAAAAGAACTTAAAGAGGCCATTCAATCCTTTGCAAAAACCTCTGACGAACCCACCCTCCGCTCCGCATTCAAAATCATCAGGGCAATAAGCCGATAGTTTTCCTCATCCCTCTCATCCTCATTCTGTGATAAAATAAACTTACCTAAAAGGAGGTCATTATGCCGAGGACTATAGAGGCTGTCTATGACGAAGGTGTATTCCGTCCGCTTAAACCGGTTAAGGGATTAAAAAAACATCAAAAGGTTTCAATAATATTGGAAAAACCTTTAAAGAAAAAACATCCCCTTGCAGGCCTATGCGGAATACTGCCGGATAAAGATGCGGATGAGATGCGAAAGATTATTAAAGAGGAATTTGAAAAAGTTGACCTCAATGAGTGGTAAAATTGCTCTTGATACCGACATTGCCATAAAATTCCTCAATGGCGATACTTCAATAGATAGCAGTTTGTCAAAATATGAAAGCATCTACCTGCCTGCAATTGTCGTCGGTGAACTCATTTACGGCGCTCTTAATTCAAAACATGCCGAGCAAAATCTGCTGCGACATAGGGAGCTTATCCAAAAATCAAGGATACTTGATATTGATGAGAGAACAGCAAATACCTATGCCAGAACACGGTTAGGGCTGAAAAGGAAAGGGAAGCCTATACCTGAAAACGATCTTTGGATTGCGGCTGTATGCATCGAGCATAAGATACCTCTTTTCAGTAACGATGCTCATTTTGATGATGTTGAACATCTCATTCTCGTGAATCCTGAGGACTGATACGAACCAACCCTTCGCTCCGCATTCAAAATCATCAGGGCAATAAGCCGATAGAAATTTATCTTACCCATTCATATGCCAGCATTGTGGCAGTAAATATTAGGCTATTTTTATCTGAAAAAAAGGGAAGGCTTCAATTCAATAATACTCCTGTTCGGGTTTTACGCCAATTGACGTAAGCCATTCCGAAATTGTCTTTTTCATGGCATTCGCGTTGAACGCAAACCACTTCTTTTTTAGGTCGGGAAAAGCGGAAAGAGTTTTTTTGAACCTGCTGAATGAATCCGGGCTGTTGAGGGCGTTTGAGAGTCCGTCGTGAGGTTTTAGATGCTCTATACCTTCTGTAAATTTTTCCATGAGGCTGTAAGCCTCCTTTGAATCCCGCTCAGGAATCCGGACATATCTTTCTTTTTCGGAAAATATCTTTATGGCAAGCTCTATCTCGTCTTCAATCCATTGAGGCATGTCAAATCTTTCAATCGAAGATTCATCAATCAATTCACCGCCTTTGTAGAGAGTGCCGTCTGCCTTTTCAAGCGCCTCGATAGAGATTGTCTTGATGTCCCCTGTCTCTGTATCGAGGAAATAGTCAAACTTATCCCTTGAAACATCCTCCATCGCCTTCTGAATTTCACCGAAGTTTATTCTTAGAAGTTTCAACTACTCTCTCAGTTGCCCGTCTCCAAGCACGATGAACTTTGTGCAGGTAAGTTCCTCAAGCCCCATCGGGCCGCGCGC
>Ga0172375_10003630_pt1 | contig 23325 bp, 19 predicted proteins | sample LakKiv1m_FD_114537 | JGI IMG/M metagenome (GOLD analysis project Ga0172375, IMG submission 114537) | Freshwater microbial communities from Kabuno Bay, South-Kivu, Congo - kab_092012_11.1m | ecosystem: Environmental > Aquatic > Freshwater > Lake | place: Democratic Republic of the Congo... | reverse complement strand
GGAGTCCCAGGCGCAGTTGCGGCGGCAGATGCAGGAGCGCAACCGCGAGCTGGAGACGCTGAACATCATTGCCGAGCTCATCACCCAATCGGTGGAGCTGCGCAGCATCATGCCGCGGGTGTTGCGCCAGGCCCTGGCCGTGATTCCAGCCAAGGGCGCGGGGATTTACCTCTTCCGGCCCGACCGCCATGGGCTGGCCCTGCAATGGCAGGAGAATGCCCCGGAACTGGCCGCCGAACTTTCCTGCGAGGTGATGTCGCAACAGATCGCCGCCGCCACCGGCAAGGAGCCCTCCGCCGCGACCATCTGCGAGACCAGTTGCGGAGAGTTGAATTTTTTCACTTCCGAACCGGCGGGCAAGAGATGCCTCAATATCCCGCTCTGCTGCCGGAACCGGATTCTCGGGATCATGACCTTTGTTGGCTACGATGTCGGCGGGATCGACCCGCGCCACCGGGAACTGCTCCTTTCCATCGGCCGCCAGATCGGGGTGACCATGGAGAGCCTGCAATACATGGCGGGCCTCTTGCAGAGCAAGGAATTGCTCCAGTCGGTCTTCGACGCCATTGCCGACCTGGTGGTGCTGGTCTCGCCGGATGGCGTTCTCCGCATGATCAACCGGGCGTTTCTGACCCGGTACGGCGGCAGCCCGGAGACACTTCTCGACCGCCACGTCGAGGAATTGGCCGCCGCACAACCGGTGCCCTTCGCGCTTTTCCGGCAGATTGCCCATATCCGCCTGCAAGAGCCGGTCTCCGATTTCAGCCAATTGCCCAATGGCCAGGTCTTCGAGACTCACTTCTACCCCGCCCTGGATGACCATGGCGAGTTGAAGAATATTGTCTGCTATGCCAAGGACGTCACCCAGCAGAAACAGGTGGAGCACCGGATGCAGCAGGCGGAAAAGCTGGTGGCCCTGGGCCAGCTGGCTGCGGGCGTGGCCCACGAGATCAACAATCCCCTGGGCATCATCCTCTGCCATGCCGATCTGCTCAAGGAAGACCTCGCCGCCATGCCGGAGCGGGTGGAGGATCTGGCCATCATCGAAAAGCACGCGAAGAACTGCCAGCGCATTGTCCAGGATCTGCTGGGCTTTGCCCGCGACCAGCAGACCCGGCGGGCGCCGGGGTCGATCAATCAGGCGGTCCGGGAGGTGGCCGCCATGGTGGCCCATCAGCTTGCCAAGGAAGGGATCACCGTTGAGCTGGCCCTGGACGAGCAGGTGCCGGTTTTCGACATCGACGCGGACAAGATGAAGCAGGTGCTGCTCAATATGGTGATGAACGCGGCCCAGGCCATCGGCCGTGACGGCGTTATCCACGTCACGACGGAGTATCTGCCCGTCCAGGGGCAGGTACATATCTTCATCCAGGACACGGGTTGCGGTATTGCCCCGGAACTCCGCGACAAGATCTTTGATCCGTTTTTCACCACCAAGGGGCCGCGAGAGGGGACTGGCCTGGGCCTTTCGGTCAGCTACGGCATTATCCGTGACCATGGCGGCGAGATTTCCGTGGCGAGTACGCCTGGCCATGGTTCCACCTTTACCATCATGCTGCCCGCGCCGGCGGGGGATTATGGAGAAGACGCATGACGACCGAGCGGTTGTTGCTGGTTGACGATGAGGAAGACCTGCTGCGTGGCCTCAAACGGACTCTGGAGCGTGGTTTCCCGGGCGTGGAGGTGGTGACGGCCACCCGGCCGGGCGAGGCCATGGATCTCGCGGCCCGGCAATCCTTCGATCTGGCGCTCCTTGATGTGATGATGCCCGAGATGAATGGCATCGCGCTCCTGGAAAAACTGAAAGGCCATGATCCCTTGCTCTCCGTGGTGATGATGACCGCCTTCGCCAGCATCGAACTCGCGGTGGAGGCGATCCAGAAGGGGGCCTACGATTTCGTCACCAAACCCTTTGACAAGGACAGCCTGTTGCGCGTTGTTGGCAAGGGGCTGGAGCGGAACCGGCTGGTGCGCGAGAACACCACCCTGCGGCAGGAGGTCTGCCGTCAGAAGGCTTTTGCCGCCTTTGTTGGCCAATCACCGGCCATGGCCCAGTTCCAGGAGCGGTTGCAGACCATCGCGCTGTCGGATTACACGGTGCTGGTGCGGGGGGGGTCCGGCACCGGCAAGGAGCTTGCGGCCAAGGCGCTCCACAATCTGAGCCGGCGGCGCAATCATCCGTTGGTCATGGTGAACTGCCCGGCCATTCCCGAGCACCTGCTGGAAAGCGAACTGTTCGGCCACAAGCGCGGGGCCTTCACTGGCGCGGACCGTGACCACCCCGGCCTGTTCGTGGAGGCGGATGGCGGCACCCTGTGCCTTGACGAGATCGGCGACATCCCGGTGGGAATCCAGACCAAGCTGCTGCGGGTCTTGCAGGAACAGGAGATTCGTCCGTTGGGCGACACCAAGACCAGAAAGATCGATGTCCGCATCATCGCCATCACCAACCAGGATCTGGAAAAGAAGATCGCGGAGCGCGTCTTCCGGGAAGACCTCTTTTACCGGCTGAACGTGGTCACCCTGACCACGCCCTCGCTGGCGCGGATACGCAGCGATATCCCGTTGTTGGTCGATTGCTTTTGCCGGCAGGTCTGCTGCGAGCAGGGGCTTGAGGAAAAACAGTTCGCGCCGGCGGCGGTAGGCGCGCTCATGAATCGGGCCTGGCCGGGTAATGTCCGTGAATTGCAGAATGTGGTGCGCCAGGCGGTGTTGTTCAGCCGTGGCGATGTCATCACCCTGGGAGATGTGCAAGCCATTGTCCCCACCGGCAATATCCTGGCCGATGCCGTGCCGTTGTGGCTGCCCGAGGAGGGCGGCGGCTATCCTTCGTACAAGGAGGTGAAGGGGCAACTGCTGCAAAAGTTCACGGGCCATTATGTGGCCAGCTTGTTGCAGTACACCGAGGGCAATGTGAGCCGGGCGGCGGAGCTTTCCGGGTTGACCAGGGCAGCGTTGCAGAAGATCATGCGCCGTTCGGCCATCAAGGCGAGCAGCTACCGCCATGCCGAATGAAGGGGGAGAAGGGACGATCAGGCGGCTGCCGGAAACGGGTTTTTAATCGCCTGCTAGTGGTCTCTCGCGCGGCGCAGGTTGATGACGGTGATTTCGCCGGGACAGTTGAAGCGCAGGGGTACGCCGGAGGCACCCACCCCGCGGCTGGTGTAGCCGGTCATGCCGTGATGGCTCCAGTTGCCTTCGGCGGTGGAGCGCGGGGCATGACTGTTGGTGTAAATCGGGCCGTGGCCTGGCCGCCGGATCTGGCCGGCATGGGTGTGGCCGCAGAGATAGAGGCGGGCACCGCGGATGGCGGCCTCTTGGTACGCTTCGGGTGAGTGGGCGAGGAGAATGGCGAACGCCCCGTGCGGCACGTTGCGGAAGGCGGCCGCCTCGTCGTTGGTCCGGTAGTAGTGCGGATCGTCGAGGCCGATCAACCAAAGGACCTGCCCTTCTTTTTCCACCGCCTCGCTGTCGTTGATGAGCATCATGATGCCGGCCTCTTCGAGGTCCGGCACCATTTCGATGCAGTCGTGGTTGCCGAGCACCCCGAAGACTCCGTAAGGGGCGCGGATGTGCGGCAGCAGTCGTTTGAGCCGCCGTAGCGCCGGAGCGACGGGGCCGTATAGTTTCATCCGCAGGTCGCCGCCGAGGAGGCAGAGGTCCACGTCGAGTCCCTTGAGATGGGCAATCAACGCGTCGGTGAGGCCATGCACGCCGTCGAGATGCAGGTCGGTGAGGAAGAGGATACGGAAGCCGTCAAAGGCGGGCGGTAGATCGGCAAAGGAGATGCTCATTTCTTCCAGTTGGAGGACGCGGGCATTGGCCATCCCTTCCTCGTAGCGGCCGATGGCCTTGAAAAAGAAGGAGAGAAAGACCTCGTTGTAGAGGAGATTCGAAAGATTGAACCAGGTGTGCCAGCGGGCCAGGGGCTGGTGGCAGGCGCGCCACTCGCGCAACCGCACGGTGGAGCGGATAATGCGGGGGTAGTTGTGCATGGCGGGCTTAAAGAGCATTTCCTTCCAGAACAGCGCCCCGGCGTGGGCCAGGGGGATGAAGGTGACGCCGGTCAGGAATCTTGCCCAAAGTGGCAGGCCGAGATGGCTGCCGAGGTACAGGGCCGGCAGTATGGCCTCGAAGCATTGGTCGAGGCCGAACAAGGCGGTGCCGCTTGGCTGGCGCAGGCGGCGTTTGATGCAGCTTGAGATGAGATCGCCGATTATCGCGAGCAGGCTGGCCATGGCGGCTATTCGCCAGGAGATGCCAAGGAGGGGGAAGGCAAGGGTGCCGCCGGCAAGTGCCGCCACTACCCCGCGGATGGTTTTGTGCGGGCCGAAAAGCAACTGGCCGTCGGGCAGGTGCAGCCCGAAATCGAGGGGATGGCGCCAGCGGTCGCTTAAAGCCAGACTGGCCAGGGGCGGCAGCAGGTTGACCCAAATCAGGAAGCCCAACAGGGTGAGGTTGGCGGTCATCGGCGCCGTGGGGGTGATTTAGTCGGAACGGTGGCCCGTAGTGGCGGGTTGTAGTAGCCGAACCGGAGATGGGGAAAGCGTTTTTTGAGCGTGGCAAGCCACATCCGCATTCCCATGGGTTCCCCGTCCGGGTGGAAGTCGAGCGCCTTGAGGTACCACTCCACGTCCATGTTGAGGTTGCGGAGCTGGATAAAATCGGGGCGGCAGTCGTCGATCAGGGTGCAGAGGGCCGCGAACTCGGCCGGATCGTCGGTGAAGCCGGGCAGGATGAAGTAGTTGAGCGAGACAAAGCGGTTTTCGCGTTTCATGACCCGGATCGACTCCCGCACCGTGGCCAGGTCGAAGCCCTTGGGCCGGTAGTAACTGGTGTGGTAGTCGGGGCGGGCGCTGTTCATGCTGACCCGCATGGAGTCAAGGCCGGCGTGGGCGAGGCGTTCCACTTCCTCGGGCAGGCTGGCGTTGGAGTTGAGGTTCACCGTGCCCATGGCGGTCTGTTTGCGGATAAGGCGGATGGCGGCCTCAAGGGTGGGCGCCTGGAGCAGCGGTTCGCCCTCGCAGCCCTGGCCGAAGCTCGCCACATGGCCGGTTTTGTCCAGGTGGGGCACGGCGACCTCGGCGATTTCGGCAGGTGTCGGCACGAAGCCGATGCGTTCCTGCGGCGAGGCGCAGCAGCCCGAGGGCTGGAGCGAGATGCAGCCCACGCACCGGGCATTGCAGGTCGGCGAGGTGGGCAGCGGCGCCTCCCATTTGCCCATGAAGTAGTTGACCGCCGCCGGGCAGCGGTAGGTAAGGCAGCAGTGGCCCAGATGCTGGATGAGCCGGTTTTTCGGGTACGCCTTGAGCTGTTTGTTGGTGCGGCTGGTGATGCTCCGGGGTGCGTAGCGGTTGGCCTCCTGGCGGGGGTCTTTGTCGCTGCGGAAGCCGCAGGCCCAGAACTGGCCTTCGTACCAGCCTACCGCGGTGTAGGCAAAGAGCGGCAAGTTGGGGGCCGCGTCGTGCGCTTTCTCGTAAGCGGCCCAGAAGGTGGCGGTATGGGCGGGGGAGAGAAAGGCGGCCACCGCCTGGATGCCCTCGTCCGGGTCATCCGGACTCTGGTCCAGCAGCATCGCCTCGTTGGTTTCGGGATGAATGCCCACCGGCAGCCGCTGGGGGAGTACGAAGAGGTCGCTCCCTTTGGGCAGCGGGATGCAGTCCGCCGGTTCGGGGCGATAAAAGCCGTGGCCGCTGCGACCGGCCAGCAGCAGTTCGGTGAATTCCTTGATCTCGCCGAGGCTGTTGGCATAGACCAGGCAAGGGGTCTGCTCCGGATGGCGTGTTTCCATCGCCTTTGTTTAGCAGAGCTGCCGGCGTCGGTCAAGCGGGGTGACGGGGGCGTCGTTTTTTTCCGGCCGGTGGGGGAAAAAGGTGATAACGTCATGGCAGCACGTTGAAAAAGAAGGGTTGAATTTCTGGGCGGATTTTGTATGTTGCCCTCTTCCTTTTTACGCCTTAGAACAGGGAGAAATGCCACGTGGATAAGCCGGAAAAGGGTGCCTGGGATATTGAGCAGGCCAAGGAGCTTTACGGGATCACCCGCTGGGGTTTGCGCTATTTCGACATCAGCGCCCAGGGCGCGGTGACCGTCTCTCCCCTCAAGGAGGAGGGCGGCGCCATCGCCATTGTCGATGTGATCAACGAGGCTCTGGACCAGGGGCTGCATTTCCCCATGCTCATCCGCTTCCAGGACCTGTTGCGTAACCGGGTGGAACGCATCAACCGGGCCTTTCAGGAGGCCATGGCCGAGGCGGACTACAAGAACACCTACCGTGGGGTCTATCCGGTCAAGGTGAACCAGCTCCGCGAGGTCGTGGAGGAGATTCTCGACGCCGGACGCCCATTCCACCACGGCCTCGAAGTCGGCTCCAAATCGGAACTCCACGCGGTGCTCGCCTTCCACGAGGATCCGGAAAGTCTCATTATCTGCAACGGCTACAAGGACCATCATTTCATCAAAACCGCCCTCATGGGCCGGAAGCTCGGCAAGAAGATCATCCTGGTCGCGGAAAAGGTCGAGGAGATCGGCCATATCATTGCTGCGGCAAAGAAGTTGAAGGTCGATCCCTATATCGGCCTGCGGGTCCGCCTCGCCTCGGGCGGCAAGGGCAAGTGGGAAAAAAGCGGCGGCGAGGATGCCAAGTTCGGTCTCAACACCCGCGACCTGCTCGAAGCCTCACGGCTCCTTGTCGAGGCGGAACTGCCCCACGCCCTGAAGCTGGTCCATTTCCATGTAGGCTCGCAGATTCCCGACATCCAGACGATCAAAAAGGCGGTGCGCGAAGGGGCCATGTTCTACGCCAAGCTCAAGAAGCTGGGCCACGACCTGGAATACCTCGACGTGGGTGGCGGCCTGGGGGTGGATTACGACGGCAGCCGTACCACCTTCCACTCCTCCATCAACTACTCGTTGAACGAGTACGCCCGCGACATCATTTACAACATCATGGATGTATGCGATTCCCAAGGGGTGGCGCACCCGGTCGTGGTGACCGAGTCGGGCCGCGCTTTGGTGGCCCATCACTCGGTGCTGGTGGTCGAGACTTTCGGCAACGTCAAGAAGGCGTTGGTGGAGGAAAAACCCCGGAAACCGGCGATCAAGCACAAGCTGGTGGACGAGGCGTGGTACAGCTACAAGCACATCAACCCGGACAACCCGCTGGAAGCGCTGCACGACGCCCAGCAGTACAAGACCGAGGCGCAGACCCGCTTCGAACTCGGGCTCATCGATCTCGACGTCAAGGCCGAGGTGGAGCGCCTTTTCTGGCTCATCGGCGAGAAGGTGCTCCAGGCTTACCAAGACGCCGAGTACATCCCGGACGAGATCATCGAATTACAGAGCAAGTTTTCCGATCAGTACCTCTGCAACTTCAGCGTCTTCCAGTCGCTCCTAGACCACTGGGGTTTTGGCCAGCTCTTTCCCATCATGCCGCTCCATCGCCTCGACGAGGAGCCGAAGCGGCGCGGGACGCTGGCCGACATCACCTGCGATTCCGACGGGGTGGTCTCCAAGTTCATCAACCTCTACGAAGAGGGGGTGGACACCCTGCCGCTCCACGATCTCAATGGCAAGCCGTACTATTTGGGGGTCTTTCTTACCGGCGCCTACCAGGACATCATGGGCGACATCCATAACCTTTTCGGCCGGGTGAACGAGGCACACGTCTTCCTCGACGAGGACGAGGAATCGGGCTACTACATTGAGGAGACCATCGAGGGCACCACCATGGAAAAGGTGCTCGCCCTGGTGCAGTACAGCGAGCACGATTTGGCCCGCAAGATGAAGCGGCAGATCGATCAGGCGATCAAGGCAGACCGGCTGCGGCCCAACGAGGGTATGCGGCTGTTGAACGAATATACCAAGGGGTTGAAGCGGTACACCTATCTGGATTTATGAAGTTGCCGGGAGAAGAAAACGCGGCGTACTATAGTGGCAGCCGCTTAGTGCATGCGGGGAAGAGGGGTTGCGCTTACTGGGGTGGGCGGATGGCGCCCAGCACCGAATCCACGGCGCGGTAAATCTCCAGGTCGTCGCCGAATACATCCTGAATTTTGTCGTGCTCGATGAGATCCTCGGCGATGTACTGGGTGATGTAGATGCTGACGAAGTTGGGGTCAACAACCAGCCCGCGTAAGGGGGCGGTCTTGTACTGCATGTCGAATTCTTCCATCTCGGGCAGCTTCTGGAAGAGGGAGACGAAGACCTCGCGGATGGCGTCGCTGGAGGTGGTTTCGATGATGTGCTTGTCGAGCAGCCGTTGCACCAGCTTGGTGGCCAACTCCGTGGCGTTTTTGTAAAGCGCCTGGAGCATCATCTGCCGTTCACGCTGGCGTTTGCGGTCGATGGCGCCGGCGTTTTTGTCGTTATACGGTCTGGTGTGGCTTCCCATGCTGGTCTCCTTCCCTGTCTCCTCGCGGTTTCTTCGTTCCTGTGAAGATAGATACAGGAAAAAATTAGAAAACAAAAGGGAAAAGCGCCGTGGCCCGCGCATTTCTTTGGCCTGGCACGCGGCTTGCGCGGCGGGTATCCGTCCTTTCTTGATCTGAAGGGGAATTGTATGAACGGATCGAATATCAAAAGCAGACTTACCATATGTTGAGTGCCATCCAGATCATTGCCGAACGCAAGATCACCCAGGCTATCCAAAACGGCGAACTGGCGGTGGATGGATGGCAGGGGCGGCCGTTACCGGAAGGGGATGACCAGCACGTGCCGCCGGATTTGCGCATGGCCTATAAACTCCTGAAGAACGCGGGCTATCTGCCGCCGGAGATCGAGGCCAAGAAGGAGATTCAGCAGTTGGAGGAACTCATTGCCGCCACCGGGGATGAGTACGAACGGCTGCGGCAGTTGAAGAAGTTGCAGGTGCTGCGCCTCAAGTGCAACACCATGCGCCAGCGCCCCATCCACGTGGAAGAAGGGGAATACCATCGCAGGGTGGTGGAGAAACTCACTGTTTTCTGCCGGCGCGAACTCCCGAATAAATAGCGGTTATCCCGGATTCACCGCGTGGACAAAGACCCGTAGCGGTGCCGGGTACCCTTCCACCGTGCGATTTGGGTCATTGGGATCGACGAAATCGTTGTAGGACTCGAAGGTCATCCACTCCGTCTTGCGCTGTTCCTCGCTGTTCATGGGATGCGAACAGAAGCATTCCACCTCGCCGAATCCCACCCTTCTGAGCCAATTCACCAGACAGTTCGCCGTGGGCACGAAGTAGGTGCCCGGCACCTTGGCGTAGCGTTCCGCCGGAAATAAGGCCACCGGCTCCTCGCCGGGGATGGCCTGGGATTCGACGATCAAGGTGCCGCCGGGCCGCATCGCTTCGCGGATCTCGCGCAGCATGGCGATGGGTGAGATGCGGTGGTAGATGATGCCCATGAGGAAGACCACGTCGAAGCAGCGCGGATAGTGGATGATCTGCTCCACGCCGAAAGGTTCGATAAAGAGACGCGGCTGGCCGGCCAGGTGGTTCAGGGCCTTGAAACAGTAGAAATGCTGGAGCATGGGCTCGAAGCCGACCACGCAACGCGGCGCCTGCGGCGCCAGGCGGAACATGTAGTAGCCGTTGTTGCAGCCGATGTCGGCCACGATTTTGTTGGTGAGGTCGGGCAGTTCAGGCAGCAGGCGGTTCCACTTGCGGAAGCTCTGCCACTCTGCGTCGATGATGAGGCCAAAAAGATCGAACGGCCCCTTGCGCCACGGCATGAAATCCCGCATGGCCTGGTGGAGTATTTCGTGCTGGGCCGGGGTGAGTTCCCCGCTTTTGCCGATTTGCACCGTGTCGTTGTCGAGGCCGAGGAACCGGGCCGGGGGCAGGGCGCATATTTTTTTGTAGGGTTCGCGAAAGCGCAGGAAGCCCTTCTTCTCTTGCTGCACGCGGGCCTCGTGGTCGCTGCGCAACTGGCGGATTACCTCCCGGCGGGCGGAGGTGGGCAACAGGTCGAGATAGTCAGACGTCATGGCGTGCTTACTTCACCGCCACGAAGGAGACGAAGTTGAACCACTGGAAAAAGGTCTCGATACTGGCAAAGCCGGCAGCGGCGAGCAGGGCGCGATTTTCCTCGATGGAAAAGGGGATGAGCACGTTTTCCAGGGCCTCGCGTTTGGCCGCGATCTCGATCTCCGAATAGCCCTGCGCCCGCTTGAAGTCGAGGTGGAAATCGATCCAGGCGCGGTTCAGCACCGGATCGTGGGAGATGATCTTTTCGCTCAGGATCAGCACCCCGCCGGGCCGCAGGAAACACGCCACCCTGGCGAGGAACTCCTGGCGTTGCAACGGGCGGATGAATTGGAGGGTGTAGTTGCAGAGGATCGCTCCGGCCGGGGGAAGATCGATGGTCGTGATGTCGCCATGCTGGAAGGCGAGGTGTTCCTTGGTGCTGTACATCTCCGCCTTGAGGCGCGCCTTCTGCACCATGGCCGGCGAGCTGTCGATGCCGAGGAAATGGAGATCGAGAGGGTCGAGTTTGCGGGCCAGTTGCAGCAGGGTGTTGCCGGTGGAGCAGCCGAGATCGTAAACCCGGTCGCCGGGTGCGAGGAAGCGGGCGAGCAGCTGGGCGGTCATCTCAATGACCTGCCCGTAATTGGGCACCGAGCGGGCGAGCATGTCGTCGAAGACCTCGGCCACCCGCTCGGTGAACTGGAAGTCGGCGTCCATCCCGCCCTGCTGGAAGAGGTTGTCCTTGCTCATTTCTTGGGCAGGTGGATCTTCTGCCCTTCGTTCTTGTCCTGGTTTTCGCGGTAGAGGAGGAAGGTGCGGCCGATGATCTGGGCGATCTTGCCCTTGGTCTTGCGGGCCAAGAGTTCGGCGGCCTCTTCCTTGCCCAGTGGGCAGTTTTCCTGGATCTTCACCTTGATCAGCTCGTGGACCAGAAGCACCGCCTCGGTCGATTTGACCACGCTGTCGGTGACACCCTCCTTGCCGACCATGGCGGTGGGAGAGAGATGATGGCCCAAGCCGCGCAGATGGCGGGCCGCCTTGCCGGTGAGGTAGAGGGCTGCGTTGTCCATATGTTCCTAAAAGAGGTTGGAAATGATTCTGGCGCCGCCGATCCAGGTGCCGATCATGCCGCCGAGGCTTGGCAGCATAAACACCAGGAAGACGCGGAGCAAGCGGTTTCTCCACCAGCCGCCCAGGGAGGCCATGTCGTCGAGTACCCGTTCTAGTTCCATCACCAGCGGCGGCCGCAGCATGACCTGGGAGAAGGCGGTGACGTGGCCCACGCCGATGAGCGGCGAGAGGGTGGTGAAGGGCGCGGCGACAAAGGCGCTCACGATGGTGAGCGGATGGGCCAGGGCCAGCACGGCGCCAATAGCGCACGGCGTACCGGTGGCCAGCACCCAGAAGAGGGCGTTGTCGCCTACCGCGGCCGGGCCTTTGCTCCAGCCGATGTAGCCAAGCGAGGCGAGAATGAGGAAGGGAATCGACCAGCCCGCGATTTTCCAGAAGGGCGAGGCCGGCGGGATGGTGGTGATGGCCGCCATCTGGTCGCGGCGGTCTTCGGTGAGCGCCTGCTTGATCCCGGCCACGTGGCCCGCGCCCACCACGGCCACGATGCGCTTGCCCCCGGCCTCCTTGATCTTTTCGGCCAGATAGGTGTCGCGCTCGTCGATGAGCACCTGCTTGATCTCCGGCAGCGCCGTGCCCAGTTCATTCAGGAGTTCGGAGAGCACGTCGCTCTCCTTCATGGTGCGCAGCCCCTCTTCGGAAACCTCGGTGGTTTCGAACATGCTCGCCAGGAGCGTGGCCAGTAGATAGTTTTTGCGGAAAAAGGAGGTGGAGTGCCAGGCGCGGCGCATGGTGATGCGCACGTCCCGGTCGCAGAGGGCCACCGGAATCTGGTGCGCCTCGGCCACCTTGGCGGCTTCGAGCAACTCGGTGCCGGGCGGCACGCCAAGCTGGTCGCCCAGCCGCTTCTGGTAGGAGGCAAGCACCATGTTGACCAGCAGGGTGGCAAGCTGCTGGGTGCGGATGATCTCCTTGAGGTCGAGAACCTCCCAGCGTTTGCGCTTGGCCAGGGCTTCGTAGCGTTTCTGGTCCAGCTCGATGCAGACGCAGTCGGGCCGTTCGGCCTCGATCACCTGCCGGACCAGGTTGGCCGAGTCCTGCGAGATATGGGCAGTGCCGATCAAAAGAATCTCCCGGCCGCCCACCATGAGGCAGTGGACGTCCGGGGAATATGCGGTTGGCGCAATGGCGGTCATGGCGAATTAGAAGGTGTACTGGGCGCCCAGGGTTACCAGATGGGCCGCGGAATCGGTGAAGGTGCCGGACGGATAAGGACTGGCGTTAGCAACTGTTCTGCTTTCCTTGTCGTCGTAAAGATAAGCCGCGCCGAGGGTCAAGTTTTCATTGTATTTGTAACGGGCGCCGATGGAGTAGAGCTTGGCATCGGAATCAGGGAGTTCAAAGCCCAGGGTGTTATCCGGAATTGGATTTTTATCGATGGCAAAGCCGACCATGGCGGTCAGTTCCTTGGTGCACTGGTGGGTGATGCCGAAGCGGAAGGCATCGGTGTTGCCCCAGTTTTTGGGTTTTGGGTCGTCAAAGAGTGTTCCTAACAGACCAGGCGGGCGGGTGGAATAGTTGAAATCAAGTTTGTCATAGGCTGACCAGTAGGTCTTGTCGTAGGTGAATTCAAAGGTGGTTTTGTTCCGGGTGTACGCCGCAGCCAGGGTGAGGAGCGCCGGGGCGGGCACCATAACTTCAGCACCATAAGCTACAGAGTTGATGAGCGCATCTCCCTCAAGATTCAAATTTACCTTGGAGCGATAGGTAGCGGCCAATGAAACATTTTGGCATGGCAGGTAGGAGATTGCCAGATTGTAGCCAAAATCCGTGGAGTCGCCACTGAGATCACGGATAGCCGGGACGCCAATGCCAGAACCATTGCTCTTCACCTTGCCATCGCTGTACAGCATGCGCGCGCCGGCGGCCACCGAGAGTTTGTCGCTGATCTTGTAGGAAACCGTGGGGTTGAACTCAAAGACCTTGAGGGTGAATTCTTCCGCCGTTGCCTTTGGATACGCATTGTCCCACCGTTTGGAGAGGCCGTACGGATGCGTTACCGAGAAGCCGAAACGGAAGTTATTGTATTCCGGCGAGACCAGATAGAGGGTGGGGACCAGGAAATCCTCTGTTCTGGAGCCACTGTTGGTCGCGGATGCCGCGGGATTGCTGGCGGTGTATTCAACACTCGGCAGGTTGATGTAGCTCAGGTTGAGTTCGCTTTGCCATTTATCCGGGAGCCAGCTCATGTTGGCCGGATTGTAGTAGCTCGCATCCGCGCTGTTGGCGTTGGCCACGTAGGCGTTGCTCAGGGCCACCGCGTTGATCGACTGCTCCGGGATGCGGTAGCCCGAGGCAAAGGCCGGGCCGGCAACCAGGGTGAGGGCGGCGGTAAGCAGCAGGGTCTTTTTCATTTTTTTCTCCTTTTTCTTGTTTCTGTCCGGTCCGGAGCGTTTCGTTCAGCTATTGTAACCGTTGGTGTACAGGTAGCGCTTGATTTTGTGGGTGGCGGTCTTGACGAACGGTTCCTGCCGTTCACCCACCCGGTGGAGCTGGGAGTAGCGGGGCAGTTGCTCGTTCACCTCGCGCTGGATATGGCGGAGCATGGCTTCGATGTGGTCGAGCTTGCGCTGCTGGCTTTGTCCCCGCGTTTCCTCGTCGATCCGGTCGTAATCGAAATAGACGCGGGCCACTAGTTTGTCGTTTTCTTCGGTAACCAGCGACTCGATGACCTCGGCGTAGGCGTTGATTTTTTCCTCGATGATCTCGGGGTAGATGTTTTCGCCATGGGAGAGCACAATGACGCTTTTCGAGCGCCCCTCGATGAAGAGGTTGTTCCGCGCGTCGAGATAACCCAGGTCGCCGGTGGCGAGCCAGCCGTCAGGGTCGATGGTCTCCCGCGTTGCCTTTTCGTTTTTGTAATAGCCACGCATCACGTTGGGTCCGCGGACCTCGATTTCCCCCAGGCCGGTTTCCGGGTTGAGGTGGGTGATGCGCACTTCAACGTCCCGCACCGGTTTGCCCGAGGAGCCGATGGCCACGGTGGGGTCACCCCAGGGGCCGGCGCTCACCAGTGGCGCGGCCTCGGTCAGACCGTAGCCGCAGAGGTAGGGAAACCCCGCGGCGGCGAGGAATTTTTCCACCTCCAGGTTCAGGGCGGCGCCGCCGATGGCCACTAATTTGAGTTGGCCGCCGAAGAAGTCGTAGAGTTTGCGCCCGATTTTCCGCTGGATCGCCTTGCCGAGAAAAGGCATCCTGATCGCGGTGCGCAGGATGAGGTTGTCGTTGATGGCCGGCAGAATCCGCTTTTTGTAAATCTTATCCATGACCATCGGCACCATGCACATGATGGTCGGTTTTTCCGCGCGGCAGATTTTTTCCAGAATCGAGGGGGTGGGGGTTTTGCCGGCATAGACGATACGGGCGCCCGCGGCAAGGGGCAGCAGAAAACTGGTGGTGAACTCGTAGCAGTGCGACATCGGCAGGATGGAGAGGAAGGTCCACCCCGCCACCTCTGAAATCGGGGTGTCGAGAATACCCGCGGTGGAGAGGACGTTGCGGATAAAGTTGCGGTGGGAGAGCATCACCGCCTTGGAGTGGCCCGAGGTGCCGGAGGTGTAAATGGTGGAGGCAATATCGTCGGCAGTGAGCGGCCCGGTAAGGCCGGCGCGTTTTTTATCCGATAGTTCTCCGGCCCGGGCCAGGAAGTCGGTGAAGGTCTCGCAGGAAAGCAGGTGGTTTTTGTCGCAGGCATCGTCCAGGGTAATAATCGCCTTGGGCCGGTAGCCTCCCAGTTCGTAGAGTTTTTCCAGTTGCCTTTGGGTGGTGAAGAGAATTTTCGCCTCGGCATCCGCCAGGATGTGCTTGACGTCGTTTTCCGCAAAATCGGGCAAGATCGGCACGGCCACGGCGCCAAGCCGCACGATGCCGAAGTAGGCGATTCCCCACTGGGGCGAGTTTTCAGCCAGGATGGCCACTCGGTCGCCCTTCTTGACCCCGGAATCCTTGAGCATCGCCGCCACCAACAGCAGCAGGCGGCGGAATTCGGCGTAGGAAAGTGGTGCGTCAAAGGCAAAGCCGACGGCGGAATTTCGTCCGTACCGGTCGCAGCTACGGTCGATCAGTTCGTTTAAGGTGGCAGAGTGGAAAGACGAATTCATGGTCCCGATGACGCGATGAGGATAATGCCCAGATTGCTCAGCGTTGCCGTGATTCTGGCGAGGTGATCCACTTCCTGAGCGTGGTGAAAAGCAAGTCGAAATCAAGCGGCTTGTGGATATAGTCGTTCATCCCGGCCTCGATGCACTTTTCCTTGTCGCCCTTCATGGCGTGGGCGGTCATGGCGATGATGGGCAGCTGTTGCAGTTCTGTCATGGCGCGGATGGAGCGGGTAGCGATAAGGCCGTCCATCTCCGGCATCTGCACGTCCATGAGCACGGCATGGTATTCCTTGCGTTTGATGATCTCCAGTGCCTCGCGGCCGTTGCGGGCCACCATCACGGATAGGCCGTGGCTTGTCAGGAGTTTTCTCGTCACGGCCTGGTTGGCCGTGTCATCCTCGACCACCAGCACCCGGGCGCCGCGGAAATATTTGCGGTCCGCCGCACAGGCAGGGTCAGCCGCGATATCCGGGGCTGATTGGCGGACCTCCGTGGCAAAGAGATCGAGCAGGGCCTGTTGGAGAAAGCGTTGCTTGATCGGTTTGAGCAGGCAGGAGTGGTGCCGTTCTGCCGCGGTGGCCGCTGAACAGGCCTCGAAACCCATGGGCGCCATCATAATCACGGAAAGGCTCGGATGTCCACGTTTGATTTCATGAATAAGGTCGGTGGCGTTGGCATCGGGCAGGTGCCAGTTGAGCAGGATGCCGTCGAATGGTTGGCCTGTGGCGAGGACGCTGTTGATTTCGGCAGCGGTGTGGCAGGCAGTGGCCGTAAGGCCAAGTTCAGCGAGGGAGGCGGCCAGAGTTGTGCAGAGCGCTTGATTCGGGTCTGCCACCAGCATTTTTTTATCCCGTAGCTCTTCCGGCAGGGATGGGCGGCGCTGCATATCGTCGTGCTGGGCCGGGAGGCAGACCGTAAAACGGAAGGTGCTGCCCTGGTCAGGCTCGCTCTCCGCGGTGATGGCGCCAGCCATCATCTCGACCAGCCTTTTGCTGATGGCGAGCCCCAGGCCGGTACCGCCAAAGAGCCGGGCGGTCGAGGTATCCGCCTGGGTATATTCGCCAAATAGTTTGCGGATCTGGTCGTGGTTGATGCCGCTGCCGGAATCCCGGACCAGAAATTCGAGGGTAATCTTTTCCGTTGTGGCCGCCACCTTTCGGACGTTGATGATGATTTCTCCCGCATCGGTGAATTTGATGGCGTTGTTGATCAGGTTGACGAGGATTTGTTTGAGCCGCAGCGGGTCGCCGATCAGGGCGTTGGGTACGTCGGCCGCCATGGCGATGATTAGCTCGATCCCTTTTTCCGCGGTGCGGCGGCTGAACATGTCGGCCACGCTATCGAGCACCTCCTGGAGGTCGAAGTTCACTTCCTCCATGTCGAGCCGGCCGGCCTCGATCTTCGAAAAATCGAGGATGTCGTTGATGAGGCCGAGCAGTGATTCGCCGGAGTCCCTGATGATGTCGAGGTACTGCCGCAGCTTGGGTGAAAGTTCGAGCTTGGTGGCCAGATTGGTCATGCCGAGGATGGCATTGAGCGGTGTGCGGATCTCGTGACTCATGTTGGCCAGGAACTGCGACTTGGCTTGGTTGGCTGTGGTGGCTTGCTGCTCGGCCTGGCGCCGTTCCTCCACCTCCTGCCGCAGTTCGGCGTTCAGGGTGTGCAGGGTCTCGGTGCGTTCCGCCACCAGGCGGTCGAGTCCCTCCATGAAACTGGTCAGTTCTTGATTGGCCTCCTGGAGCCGGGTGGCGTATCCCTGTTGCAACTGATCGAGGCGCTTGCGGAAATAGTAGCGGTTGGCCAGGCCGAGGAATAGCAGGATCAGCGCCCAGAAGGCTCCCAGGCGGATGCCGAGTTGATGGTCGAGGAAAAAGGCTGGGAGGAAGCCGAGGCTGGCGATGCCCAACAGCACGAAGAGCGCCTTGTCGAGGCAAGAGGGGCAGCGGGGTTTTTCGTTAGGGGTCTCGGTTGCCAAGGGCGCGAACCTCTCGATAGCGGGGTTGTGCATGTTTTTCGGTAGTGAGAATGGGGGGTTATCCCACCGCGATGCACAAGAATGGTGAACCATAAAACCAGCGGAAAAGCAAGGGGAGAAGAACGGTTGACACCAGGAAGGGGTGGCGGTAATATTAGAACGAACATTCGTTCTATAAGGGGGGCGGGATGAGCCGAGTGGCTAACAACAAGAAGTTACCGACTGGAGACCGCTGTCAGGTGATTTTAAAAACCGCCCTGGAGCTCTTCACCCGCCAAGGTTTTTTCAACACCTCCGTGCATGACATCCAACGCGCGACCGGGGTGAGCATCGGTTCCATCTATCATCATTTCAAGAACAAAGAGGGACTGGCCAAGGCCCTGTACGACGACCAGGTCGAGCGCATGGCCCAGGCCATGGAAAAGATCATGGCCGAACACCTTACTGCCCATGACCGCTGCCGGGCGGTAATCGCCCACCTTTTCGACCTCACCGAGGCATCACCCGAGGCCATGCAGTACATACTCTACGCCAAGCACCGCGAGTTTTTGCCCTCCGAGAAGCCGGTTTGCTCCTCCCGGCCTTTCGAGTTGATGAAACAGATGGTGAGCGCGGGCATGGTGGCGGGCGAGATTCGGGAGATGGAACCCTACGTATCGGCCACCGCCATCTTCGGCGGGGCGATTCGGCTGATCTATCTGCGCCTTGACGGCGCGTTGCCCAAGCCGTTGCCTGAATATCTGGACGCGGCCTGGGATTGCGCCTGGCGGGCCGTGGCGGGCTGATTTTTTTTGTGCCTCTAATAGAACGAACATTCGTTCTATTATCGTTGCCCTCATAGCTAAAGGAGTTATTGTATGCGACGAATCTTGCAGGTGGTGCGGATGTCGGGGCTACTGGTGTTGCTGGCCGTGGTGGCCATGCCAAGATGGGCCGGCGCGGCCAGCAAGGCCGTGAATCCGGACAACACCCTGGCTGATCTTGGTAACGGCATTATTGAGGAGGTCGGCGTGGCCGGCAGGATGTGGCAGCAGGAGCGCAGTGGCCCGTTCCGTTCCATGGAGGAGGCCCAGGCCTATGTGCAGACCATGAACTTGGGTGGCCATAAGGATTGGCGGTTGCCGACCATTCAGGAACTCTACGATCTTCATTATCTGGTCGATGTGAAAAAGGCCAAGGGCATCGAGCTGCGCATGGAGGGCAACTACTGGGTCACCGACCCTGAAGGCCACGGCATGGCCGGCAGTTGGGAGATCGGCGATCAGTGCGAACCATCCCGGTCTTACTTCAAGAAGAATTTCGGCTACGTGCGGGCGGTCAGGCCGTAGCGGTTCAGACCCGGCTGTATTGCCAGCCCATCGGCCTATTGTCCCGGTAGGGCATGTGGCCGTGGAAGATGCGCTGATCGTGGTCAAAGACCATTGGCAGGAAGTAACGGTCCCCTTCCCACATCGGCAGTTCGTGCAGGCGGTTGACCGGCTGCCAGGAGAGCACCCCCTCGTTGTTCTCGGCAAACGGGGTGCCGTGGAAGCGGTCGATGCGGAAGATGAAGCCCAGCCAATCCTCGCCATCAGGCCCGAAGCCGGTCCAGTTGATGGTGCCCCGCAGCAGCGTCTTTTCGCATTCGATGCCCGCCTCCTCGCGGATTTCGCGGTGGAGGCAAGTCAGGACGTCTTCGTGGGGCAGCATTTTGCCGCCAAGGCCGTTGTATTTGCCGAGGTGGGCATCGTCCGCCCTGGCATTGCGATGCACCAGCAGCGTCTCGGTGCCGTCTGGCGAGAGGATGAAGCCTAACGTGCCGACGATGGGTTTGTACATGGGGCCTCCTGGGGTGGTCGAGCTGTCTGTCCGTGTGTGGCAACCGCCTCACCGCATGATTACCCCAATACCGGCCAAAAGGCCACCTTTGACCGGGAAAATGTTCCCTGGAAAGCGGGGTAAAATTCTGCTACAAGATAATGTCGCTGCACGGTCGCCGTTGTTGACGGCATGAAGAGTGTTCACCCACGACAGCTTTCGAGGCACACGATGTCGATACTGATAGTGGACGATACGCCGGTCAATCTGGTGTTGCTGGAAGATATCCTGAAGCAGGAGGGCTATACCGACATCCATTGCGTGGGGTCGGCCCGCGAGGCCTTCGCTTTTATGGAGCGGGGCGGCCAGGCCGGGGGGCCGGACGTCGATTTGATTTTGATGGACGTGGTTATGCCGGGCATGGACGGTATTGAGGCGTGCCGTCAGATCAAGTCGCGGGAGCGGCTCAAGGACATCCCGGTGGTGATGATTACGGTGCGCGACGATGCCGAGGCGCTCCAGCAGTCCTTTGCCGCCGGGGCCAACGATTACATCATCAAGCCGGTCAAGGAGACCGAGTTGCTTTCCCGGGTCCGTTCCGTCATGTGTCTGAAAAGGGAGATCGACCGCCGCAAGGCCCGTGAGGCCGAGCTGCTCCGCATGACCGAGCAACTTGAGATGATCAACAAGACCCTGGAAAATCTGATCAACATCGACAGCCTCACCGATGTGGGCAACCGCCGCTATTTCGATAAATTGCTGGAAAATGAATGGCAGCGGGCGGCGCGCCGCTCCGACCCCATTGCCCTCCTGATGATCGATATCGACGATTTCAAGAGCTTCAACAATGCGTACGGCCGACATAAGGGCGACCAGTGCCTGCGGCAGGTGGCCACCGCGTTGAACGAGGTGATCAAGCGCGCCGGCGATTTTGTCGTGCGCTACGGCGGCGAGGAATTCGCCGTGGTGCTGCCCAACACCGACAGCGATGGCGCGGTGGCCGTGGCTGAGCAACTGCGGTCGGTGATCGATGGCCTCAAAATTCCCCATGAGCAGTCCAGCCTTGGCGAAATCCTCACCGTGAGCATCGGCATTGCCGCTGGCGTGCCCCGGCAGGGAAGCGACCAGCGGCTGATCGTGGCGGCGGCGGAGAGCGCTCTTTATGTGGCCAAGGGCGAGGGGCGCAACCGTATTCGGGTCGCCAACGACTCCTGCGCCTGATCGTGCCCGCGGCTGGTTCCCAGCGGTAACGCCCCGCGGCCCATCCCATCCCCATGGACTTTTCACTCCTTATCCTGGCCTATGCCGCCGCGGTGCTGCTTTTTGCCTATTTCATCCGCGGTATCGCCGGCTTTGGCTCGGCGCTCATCGCCGTGCCGCTGCTGGCCTTGCGGCTGCCATTGGCCACGGTGGTGCCGCTTGTCGCCCTGCTCGACTACACCGCCTCGCTGACCCAGGGAATCCAGAATCGCAGCCATATCCGTTGGCGTGACATCTGGCCGCTCTTGCCCTTTACCGTGCTGGGGGTCGCCACTGGCCTCATGTTCCACCGGGTCAGCAATCCCGCGCTGCTGACCAAGGCGCTGGGGGTATTCATCGGCAGTTACGCCATTTATGCCCTGCTGCCGCTGCCCAATTTTTCGGGCCGCCGCTGGTGGGCGGTGCCGGCTGGCTATTGCGGCGGCACGGTGGGGGCGCTCTTCGGCACCGGCGGCCCTTTTTATGTCATCTACCTCACCCTGCGGCAGGCGGACAAATTTGGTTTCCGCGCCACCGCGGCCGCCATCTTCCTTTTTGACGGTGGCTGCCGCCTGGTGGGTTTCACCCTGTCTGGCATGTTCCACCGTCACATCCTCTTGGCCGCCGTGGCGGCCCTGCCGCTGGTGGCGGTGGGGCTCCGCTTCGGCAACCGCTTCCACCTGACCATTTCGCCCAAGAATTTCATGCGCCTGATTTGCGTGATTCTGCTGGGCAGCGGGATGGCGCTCCTCTTGAAATAGGCCTCGGCAGCTGTTCGTGCCCCGTGGGCGGCACATATCGCGGGCCGGCGGTGCGGTTGGCGTGGCAATTTGCGGCGCAAGCTGCTATAATGCCCCCATACCCTGTTCAATAAGCCTTCTCCCGGCCGCGCCATGCGGCGCTGGTTCGCTTTTGCCGATGGAGTTTGTTGCGTTATGATCCCTGCTCGTGGCCGTCGCTCACTGGTTTTTTTCTTGTGCTTTTTTTTGCCCGTGGTGGCGTTTGGGGCCTCGGCCTCCCCCGTTCTGGCCAATTATTTTCCTGTTTACGACTGCATAAAGCCAAATGTTGCCTTCTGGAAGGATGTTTATGCCAAATATCCCTCCAGTCAGGGCCTGGTCCACGACGCCAACGATCTGGGCGTGGTTTATGAGGTGGTCGATCTGGAGCCGGAGCTTGGCTCGGCGGCGCGCGAACGCAACAATAATCGGATCAGTGCCGCCAAGTCCCGCTACGAGGCGATGCTGCTGCGCCTGGCCGATGGCAATGTGCCGGAGAATGCCGAGGAGCGGCGGGTGCTCGCGCTCTTCGGGGCCAAGGCCGATCATGGCCGGCTGCGCCAGGCCGCTGCTGCCATTCGTTTCCAACTCGGCCAGAAGGACCGTTTCCTCGAAGGGGTGATTCGCTCTGGTTCGCATCTCGGGCAAATCAAGGAGATCATCCGCGGTTATGACCTGCCCGAGGATCTTGCCTATCTGCCCCATGTGGAATCATCCTTTAACTACAAGGCTTACAGCAAGTTCGGCGCCGCTGGCATCTGGCAGTTCACGCAGGAGACCGGCAAGCGTTTTCTCATCATCGACTACGCGGTGGATGAACGGCGTGACCCGATCCGCGCCACCCATGCCGCGGCCCGGTTGCTGCGGGAAAATTATGAAAAGCTCGGGAGCTGGCCGCTGGCGCTCACCGCTTACAACCATGGCGTCAATGGGATGAGGCGGGCCAAGGAAGAAAAGGGCGGCTACGAGGCGATCTTCAAGGAATACGAGAGCGGCCTTTTTAAATTCGCCTCCCGTAATTTCTATTCCGAATTTCTGGCCGCCTGTGAGGTGGCGAAGAATCATCGGGCCTATTTTGGCGATGTCCCTCTGGCCCAGCCGTTGGCGAGCCACGAAGTGACCCTCCACGGTCATCTCCCCATCGGCCGCCTTCTCAGTCATTTCAGGGTGGATAAGGAAGAGTTCCAGCGGCTCAATCCTGCGCTGCGCGAGCCGATCTACCTCGGCGAAAAATATGTGCCCCAGGGTTATCAGGTGCGGCTGCCGGCAGGGAAAGAGACGGCGAAGCTGGCGGGCCGCCTGCCGGATGAGCAATATCAGAGGGGGCAGAAACGGAGCATCATCTATCGCGTGCGCCGGGGTGATACCGTGAGTTCCATCGCCAAGCGCCACAACGTGAGCGTGCAGGAATTGCTGGCTGCCAACCGGCTGGGCAAGAAGGCCGCCATCTTCATGGGCCAGAATCTGCGGATCCCGAAGCAGGACGAGCCGGAGCTGGTGGCCGGGGCCAAGGTGCGGCCGGAGGGGGAGAAGCGTATGGCCGGCCTTGCCCGGCAGGCGTCGCCGTCCGAGGAGGTGGCCGAAACCGCGCCGCCGCCTGAACCGTCGCGCGTGCGGATGGCCATTGTACCACGGGTAAACCAGTCCGGCCCCGAGTCGTCATCCACGGCTATACCGGTGCGTATTGCCGGCGCTGGCGGGGCTGAACAGAAATCATCGCGTGGTGGCCAAGTTGCGACGAGCGCTAACCCGGCACCGCAGGGCGGCAGCGTGGCAGCCCCGGTCTCCTCGTCCGCGCTCGGTAATCCAGCGGTGGTGGTGGAGCAACTCGGCGTCGCGCGGGTCTTGAGCAGGAAAGGTAAGAAATATGCCGAGATCCTGGTGGCGCCGGAGGAGACGTTGGGTCACTACGCCGAGTGGCTGGGGGTGGCGATCCCTGAATTGCGCCGGCTAAACAAATTGCCGGCCGGCCAGGAAATCCGTACCGGCCAGCGGGTTGTGGTGCCGCTCGCTACCGTGGGCCGGGAGCGGTTTGAGGAGTTGCGCTACGATTTCCATCGGGAGATGGAGGAGGATTTTTTCGCCGCCTACCGGGTTGAGCGGGTGCGTCGTTACCTGGTGAAGCCCGGTGACAACATCTGGCGCCTCTGCCAGCAGGAGTTCGACATTCCCCTCTGGTTGGTCCGCAAGTACAACGCCAACCTCGATCTGCATAATCTCAAGCCTGGTAGCCAACTTCTGGTGCCGGTGGTGGAAAAAAAGGGCTGATTCCGCCTCCTGCTGTGCCCCCGTTGTTTTCCTTTCTCCCTTTGTCGAATTTGATAATGGCCGCTCCGTTGCAATAACGGGGCGGCTTTTTTT
>Ga0172375_10003627_pt1 | contig 23333 bp, 21 predicted proteins | sample LakKiv1m_FD_114537 | JGI IMG/M metagenome (GOLD analysis project Ga0172375, IMG submission 114537) | Freshwater microbial communities from Kabuno Bay, South-Kivu, Congo - kab_092012_11.1m | ecosystem: Environmental > Aquatic > Freshwater > Lake | place: Democratic Republic of the Congo... | reverse complement strand
GTCCTGATTTTAGGGCTGGTCGGGTTCAGTGAAGTCCTGCGGAAACGTTCGCGCCTGACCGGCGAACAGACCCGCCAGTTCGTGCATATCGGGGTTGGGCTTTTTGTAATTTTCAGTCCGTTGTTTTTTAGATCCGCCCTGCAACCGGCGGTGCTGGCGGCGGTATTCATCGCATTGAATGCCGTGGCGCTGAAAGCCGGTCAGATGAAAGGTATGCACACGACGGAGCGGACTTCGTACGGCACGGTTTTCTTCCCGCTGACTTTTTTAATTCTGATCGCGGTGTACTGGTACTCCGATCCGGTGATTTTAATGCTCGGCATGCTGGTAATGACCCTGGCCGATCCGCTGGCTTCCATGGTCGGTACCGCCGTTAAAAAACCGCATGTGTTTACCTTCTGGAAAGACCAGAAGTCGGTACAGGGCTCGCTGACCATTTTCGCGGCGACTTTTATCATTGTCATAGCATTTCTGCCGCTCTTTCGCTGGATGGATGGCACGCCGATTCCGCGCCTAGCGAGCCTGATTATGATGGCGGTAACGGTCGGGATTGTCGCCACATTGGGCGAATCAATTTCATACGCCGGTTCGGATAACCTGAGCCTGCCGCTGAGCGCGGCGTTGATGCTCGACGTGATGCAGAGCCTGACATTCCAGGGACAAATTGCGGTTATGGGCTGGGTGCTGTTTTCGTTTCTCCTGGCGTACACGGCTTATCGCCTGAAAGCCCTGACGCCGGGCGGAGCCGCGGGCGCGATGTTCCTGGGCTCGGTTGTTTTTTCGATCGGCGGTCTCAACTGGGTAATCCCGATGGCGACTTTCTTTGTTTTATCCTCGATTCTTTCCAAGATCGGCAAAATCCGCAAGACGCTGCTGTCCGGCATGCAGGAAAAGGGCAGCAACCGCGACATTATGCAGGTTTACGCCAACGGCGGAATTTCGCTGATCATGGCGATTCTCTATTTTTTTACCGAACAGGACATTTTTTACCTGATGTTCCTCGGCTCGCTGGCGGCGGCCACGGCCGATACCTGGGGCACCGAGATCGGCACTTTTTCGAAGCACCAGCCGCGCCATATCATCAGCCGCAAGACCGTTCCGGCCGGGACTTCCGGCGGCGTAACTGCTCTGGGAACTTCCGGACTGTTTGCCGGCGCCGGAGTTCTGACTTTGAGCGGAATTTACCCGATCGAGAAATCGCTGCTGGCCCTGTTTGCCATAATCGTGGTGAGTGGCATTCTCGGCGCTCTGATCGATTCGGTCATCGGCGGCACGATCCAGGCCCAGTATCAGTGCCCGGTCTGCCACAAGAACACCGAAAAATTGCAACACTGCGGCGGACACGCCACGACCCTAATCTCCGGCTATCGCTGGATCAATAACGACGTCGTCAATTTAGTCTGCACGCTCTCCGGCGCGCTACTGGTCGGAGTGATGTACTATTTGTTCAGGCTGGGATAGATGTCATATTAATTAGTGTTTCTATTGGTATATATATAACATAGAAAAAGATAGTGAAAGGACTTAACTGTGACAAAACGGAATATCTATAAACACTCAATTGACCTCAAACAATTTAAAATTAAAAATTCAGAACGTAATGAATTTGCAAAAAAGCTTGAAGAAATACCTTACCGTGGATATGAAGTAGAAGATATAAGTGATGGAAGGAAAATAGTCATTGTAAAACCAGGTGGAAAACAAGCATGGGGAAAGATGCGGAAAGAAGACTTTTTTGTCTTCATATACAATCCATCCGATCAAATCCTATGGCAGATAACCCATAAACAGATTCTTGAGGATTTGAGTCAAAAAGCTGAAGTAGATCACTTAGTAACAATTGAAATTCTCAAAGCATTTGAAAACGTATACAACGGAGAAGATCCCGAAGACGTATTAAAAAAGGTCACTCTTAATAATCCTATCGGCGAAAATCCCGAAGCTCTTTTAAAAGCATATAAGTGGATATGGGGACAGGAAGATGTAAATTATCCAACAGGTCAAGGAAGACGAATGTCATGGATACCAATAAAGGAACTAATGGATTCCCTAGAGTAAAGATAATTTTTGATAAGAATGAGAACTACAAATGAAATATAGAATTAAAAAAGAAGATGGAATTTTTCCCATGCTAGTCATGGAGAGTTCCGAATATTCTCCGAATCAGTGCGTTTTCAGAAACGATGAATACGGTGTTTGGTTATATCATGCAAATTGTATAGAATTTATGGACATACTTATAGATAAATACTCTGATGGTAGATTTGATATGATATTTGCGGATCCCCCATATTTTCTCTCAAACGGTGGAATTACCTGTCACGCTGGAAAGATGGTAAGGGTTGATAAAGGACAATGGGATAAATCAAATGGTCCGGAAATGAATCACGAGTTCAATACAGCATGGCTTTCAAGATGTCAAAAGTTGTTAAAACCTAACGGTACGATTTGGGTTTCTGGTACACAACATGTGATTCATTCTGTCGGGTATGCAATGCAACAACTAGGGATGAAGGTACTAAACGACATCAGTTGGGAAAAACCAAATCCTCCACCGAACCTATCCTGTCGATATTTTACACATTCTACAGAGACAATAATTTGGGCTGCTAAAAATGAGAAATCAAAACACTGTTTCAATTATGACAAGATGCGGGAAATGAACTTTGGTAAACAAATGAAGTCCGTCTGGACTATGACAGCACCAAATGGCAATGAAAAAAAATTCGGAAAACACCCAACTCAAAAACCCGTTCGTCTTTTGGAGAGAATAATCTTAGCAAGCACAATTGAAGGCGACTTTGTATTTGATCCATTTTCTGGAAGTTCAACGACTGGAGTTGCTTCTATAATGCTAAGACGAAAATTTGTAGGGTGTGAATTAGAACCTGAGTTTTTGAAACTATCTATAAAGCGTTTTGAAATGGCCATCAAAGAAAGATCATCTTCTCTTAATTTTGCGGAGGTATCTATATGAAAACCGGTGGTTTGGGTGGAGCGAATACGCTCACAGGATTAAACTTTGAAAGTAGAGTTGACTTTCTTAAGCTTCTTGAGAAAATTCATGGTTATAGCCTGGCCAAGATTCCAGACAAGGCTGGTCTGGGAGTCTTCTTTGAGGGCAAGTTAGTTGCCAGATGCTTTAAAAAACATGAGTTTTATAAATTTTTAGATGAGTCCAGAATCGCTTGGCAAACCATACTTTCCAAAAAATTATTGCCGGACGATGCTTTGCTAGTTATTGTTCGGGAAACCCTGTTTATAATTGAAGTTAAGTATCAGCAGGTAGGAGGTTCTGTGGATGAGAAATTGCAGACCTGTGATTTTAAGCGAAAGCAGTATTTGAAATTGGTTTCTTCCCTAGGTTTAAAAGTTGAATATGTCTATGTCTTGAACGACTGGTTTAAAAAGCCCGAATATAGAGATGTGTTGGATTACATCCACAGTGTCAACTGTCATTATAAATTTAATGAATTGCCGTTAGCCTGGCTGGGATTACCTACAAAAGAGATTTAATAAGGTTCTGTACCGGACTTCTATTCTGCCGCGCTTGCTCACCAATAATGAACTTGATTTTCATTTAATGTCCCAAGTTCCGGTTCCGTCAGGTCCTCAGACCTGACGGAGACAGCTTTGCACCAGATGTGAGCATCCGGCGCAATGGCTTAAAAAGAGTAATCAGCTCTGACCTCACCCCTTCCGGATATACCTAGGGGTATCCCGGTCAGGGTGTGACCCTGAAAATTGGTCAAGAGCCTACTTCATTTGCTATCATTTGAACAAAATTTGTTCAAACAGGTACTTCGTTTGTTCACGTTAGAAGAAAATATGTTCAAACGCGAACTTATTTTGCTCTCGCTTGACCAAAGTTTGTTCAAGCGAATACCTCATTGGCTTTCGTTTGAGTAAAAATTGTTCAAACGTGAACCTCATTTACTCTCGTTTGAGCAAAAATGGTTCAAACGAATAGAAAAAGCCTTCCGAAGGTTAAATATGCCATTTCTTTTCTACCCACGGTATCCAGGATCAACCTTCTGAAGGTTAGGAGCAAGGTCTGTACAATAAACTGTGTCAGGTAGACCAGAACCCAATTTTCAGCCCGGATTGGCCGGGATCAAATTGATTTCACATAACGATTAGATTGGGGATTCCGCTTCCACCCTGCAAATATCGTAGAACTCACATTGCTTGGTGCGGCAGCGGTTACATTTTACGTACTATAATTTGATTTGAAGGTGTTGACAATATGCACACATCGTGCTATATTTGTTGCGTGAAGATATTCAATTGGGATAGCGATAAGAATGAATGGCTTAAGGAAAATCGCGGGATCAGTTTCGAAGATGTGCTGTTATATCTCGCTAATGGATTTTTACTGGATGACGTTTCTCATCCCAATCAGGAGAAATATCCGAATCAGAGGATTATGGCTGTAAATATCGACGACTATGTTTATTTGATTCCTTATATGGAGAGTGCAACCGAAAGATATTTAAAAACCATAATTCCGAGTCGAAAAGCGACGAAAAAATACTTAGGAGAAACCAATGACAAATAATTTAAATAGCGAAGAGCGCGAAATACTGACCTCTTTCGAAAACGATGAATGGAAGTCCGATCCTGATTTGGAACGGCGCAAGAAAATCATACGGGAATCCGCGGCATATACCATTCAAAAAAATAAGCGGGTTAATATCAGAATTTCTGACAGAGATCTGCTTGAGATAAAAAAACGAGCCGGTGAAGAAGGGCTGCCATATCAGACTCTTATTTCGAGCGTATTACATAAATATGTGAATGGGAAACTCGTTACCAAATCCTGAAATTAACTCTCAATATTCGGTCAGATAATTCCAGAATTTGCTACCACCCGGCAAATATCGTAGAACTCGCATTGCTTAGTGCGGCAGCGATTCTCATTGCGCAGGGCGAGGCTGAAATTGCCGTGGTAAATCTGTTCCAGGGTGGTTGCGACGCGCTGGCGGGTTTCCCTGAGCAGATTGTCGAGATCGGTTTGAGATAGTGACGGTACACGACTGAATTCCGATTCAACTAGGAAGCCGCGGGTTCTTTTCCCGGTATTGAAAGAATAGTAGAAAGCGCCGCCGATTTTAACGGCCGGGGAATTGTGCGAGACCATCAGTAAATAGAGCGGGATCTGGAACTGGCGACTGTTTTGGACGCCTTTCACGATGTCCATGAGAGTGCCGCCCGAACGCTTGTAATCGATAATCAGGAAGCGTTCGCCGTCGGAATTGTGATCGAGGCGGTCGACTTTGCCTTTCAGGATGGCTTGAACGGATTTGTCGTCGCCAATCCTGAGAGATTCATCCTCAAGGGTGTATTGCTGTTCGGTATTGACCGGCGCAAAACCGGTCGGGCCGAACTGGCGCTCGGCTGCGATGAAATTGCGTAATCCGCTTTGCAGATCGATAAGTATCTGCTCCCAGAGCAACTCCGGTATGAAATTCATCTGCGGCCGGAAGACCGCGGCGATCTCGCTGATAATTTCGTTCAGCCGATTATCGTCAATCGCATCCAGGAAATCCGGCCAATTTTGCGGCGCCGCGGCCTGGAATTTCTTCACGAAGAGTTCCAGAGTTTTGTGAATCAGGAGGCCGGCTGCCAGCGGATCGAGACCGATTTGCGGTTCACCCGGCACGTCGATTTTCCAGATGTGATTGCACAGATAGGCGAACGGGCAGTCGCTGTAATTCTGGAGTTTGGTCACGGAAAGCGGGGCGGTCAGAAACTCCGGAAATGCCTTTTCATTGGATAAAACACCATTCCGCAGGCCGTCTCCGGCCAGCCGTTGCCGTTCGTTATTCTGCTGGGTACGAATTTGGGTCAGACGATTATCATCGGCTAAATTGATCAAGGTTACCGGCGCGCCGGTTCCGGTCAAAACTACCTGCAAGAGATCGTTCTCCGAGGCAATGGCGCCGGTTTCCGGTAAAACCTGTCCGGCCGGGATTGCTTCCCACTTAATCGCTTCGGATTGTTTGTCCGTTGATGGGCAGGTTAGTGATTCGTTTATGAATGGCGAAACCGGTAAAGCCCGTCCGCGATTATCGGCTTCCGGATAGGTAATCAGCATACGTTGCGCGACGCGGCTGGTCAGTAAATACAGCAGAAACTTGTCTTCGGCCAGGTCAGCGCCGGACTCGGTAAAAATCTGTTCATTGGCGCGCTGGTTAAGAGCCCGACGCTGAACGTTGCGAAAGAGCGCATTTTCGGCGCGGCTGGCGGGAAATTCGCCATCGACCAGACCGAGCAGGATCAAACCGTCGAATGTCAGCCCGCGTATGTCCATCAGGTTGCCGCAGAAGATTCCGGGTTGAACGGTTTCCGGCGGAATGGTCTCGGATTCGAAAAACCGGGACAGGATTCCGGCCAGATCATTCAGTCCGGTATTTTCATGGATAGGATTGATTCGTTCCAGACGCTGCAAAATCGCCTGGATTCGTTCCAATTGATGCGCGACAACAGTTGAACAATCGGAGAAATAGCGTTCCAGGATTTCAGTTAATTTTGCACGATATTCGGCAAAGGTACCGGCGGATGGCAGGCTAATGTCATCGAGCAATTGGCTTAGCATCGGTTGCATGCGGCGCAGGCGACCGATCTGATATTGAGCATTGCGTCGCGCCTGTTCGGCTTCTTCGGATTCGTTCTGCAATAATAACTGCAGGTACTCGAGATGTTGGCGGCAGCGATTCAGCCAATCCGATTTGCGTCCCGGCAAGCCCCACTCCGCCGAGTAAATCTCAAATTCCTGCAATAAACCCGCATCGTAATTATGTCGCAGAGCCGGCAGTCGCAACAAATCCATCAAGACCGGCCGGCTGAAATTTTCGGTGTTGACCCGGATGATGCGGCTCAGAACCCCTGCCGGTTCAGTTGTATTAAGCGACCTGGCAAGCGGAACGACCGGCAATCCGAAATCGGGAAAAATCAGGGCTACCAGTCCGGAATAATCGTAACCGCCGCGAAAGGTTACGCCGATGCCGGTCGGTGAAAGACCATCCGCAACCCAGCGTTTGATTGTGCGGGCGGCGGTTTCGACTTCGCTGCGCCGGGTCGGACATTGGACGATTTTTAGGCATTCCGGGCCCCAAGCGTTTTTCCAGTTTGACTGGCTGAGCGTATGTTTTTCATTCTGACCGTCAAACAGGTTTTGGCAAAGCGTGGCGACGGGCGCGGCCGGTTGGCCATCCACCGTCAAAGCGATCGTCTCGCCCGCACCGAACAGCCCCGGTTTATTCCGGCAATAATTGTATATCGCTTGTTCCGAATCGGTGATGGAAGTGCAGATCGTGGCAGCGTAAGATTGCGATAGATTTGTAATAATCTGACGCTGAAGCGGCGTGAATTCATAAAAGCCGTCGATCACCAGCAATTCACCGCGGCGAACAATCGGTTGGTTTTGGAGCAATTCCAACGCCAAAACGAGCAGTTCGCCAGACGGACCAGCTGACTGACTGCGATATTTTTGGCGCAATTCGTTGAACAATTTTACCCATTGCGGGAAGTCGGGGTTATCCGATTTTTTAGCCAAATCAACTAATTGATCCGTCACCAAACCGCTTTCGCGCAGGTCGTTGAAAATTGTCTGCAGGATCTGAATGTAGCCCGGAAAATGTTGGTTCGCCAGAGGTTCATCGGTCGATAGAGTTACACGCAGAGCCAGCCATTCTTCGGCTGACGGGACAGTTTGAAAAGCCTGGCGATTTTCATCCAGAATCCGTTCCGCCCAGGCGAAAAATGTTCCGAGAAATAATTGTCCGGGAGCCACGGAAGACTGACGGCGCAGGATTTCCTTGGTCAAATACTGAACGTGGTGAATCGAGGGCAAAATCGCCGCGGCTTTTCGTCCGGCCTGCAAAGCGTTGATGATTGCCCGAATGACAGCCTCCGTTTTCCCGGATTTCAGCGGACCGGTGATGTAATTTATTTGCGTCATGCTCTAATTCAGAATTGTCTTCTGCGGCGAAATATAAATCAAATCCGGTTGATAAACCAGTCCAGATTGATGAGATTTGCATCAGGGATTTATTCCGGCTGAAGGGATGTATCGAAAATAAAATAGATATCTTCGATAGCGATTTTTTCACCGTTATTTTTGAGTTTGGCGTCAGATCCGCTGGCAGTCAGTTCCATAAAGGTCAGATCACCTTCCACCTGGTCGCTGGGACCGTCGCTCCTGGTCAGTTCAAGGTGGCCGTCGGTTGCGACGAAAATTCGTTCCGATATATAAATCGAATCCACTGGCAGAACTGCAAAGACCGCCAATTCGATTCCCATCGTCCGGATTCCCTGGGTATCGGTCATGAAATCTGACAATGACGGATATTTGGCTTTAATTTCAGTGGTGATCGAGTTATTGCGGTTCCAGTTATATTCATCAATGGTAGTTTGGACACTGGTCATAGGGTTGAAAGTGCGTTCTGACAAAGGCAAAGAATAACGAAAAGCCGCTATCAGAGAGATATTCTGAACAGTATCGATTGCCACACAAAATGCTGCCCCGCCGTTATTGAAATCATCAAAACCAAGAGCCTCAGTTGGATATATTTTAACCGGTATCGCTTCATCTTCGGTCTTTTCACACGAGTAAAACGAAAGCGCCAGAATCGTTGATATTATCAGTGTGTTTCTCATGTACTATCTCCGTTAAGTTATTACTAAGAACCGGATTTATCTTACATATAATAACCGGAATAATCAATAAATCGATTAATACTTTTATTTAAACGACCTCGCCGGAAAGAATTTCGGGCGAGGTCGTTTATTATTCCATGTTGAGATTTATTTGGTCGCTTTTTCCAGGCGTTTCATGATTGAGAACATGAAAGCCGCCGAGAGCAGACAGCAGACCACGAAAGTCAGCCACAGCTGCCAGAGTTCGACCTTGACCCACATCGAGCTACCGACGACTGTCAGCTTATTGCCAATCGCAGTTGCGCCCAACCAGCCGCCCTGCATCAGACCCTGCCAACGCGGCGGAGCGACTTTCGAGACGAAAGAAATGCCCATCGGGCTCAGAAACAGCTCGGCGACCGTCAGGGTGAAGTAAGTGCTGATTAACCAGTTGGGTGAAATCCGGTCGGGTGAAATCGAAGTCCCTAGCGTCGCCGGTGATATCAGTTTCAACGAACCGAACAGCATAATTAAAAATCCCGTCGCGGCCAGGATCATACCGATGCCGATTTTCTTGGGCGCCGAAGGTTCTTTGTCCCGCTGGCGCAGATATGCGAAAAACCAAACCACTACCGGTGTGCCGAATACGATGAAAATCGGATTAAAATGCTGGAAAATTTCCGGCTCGATCGGGTTACTGGGTCCATATTGAGAATAGAAAAACCAGGTCAGGCCGCCGCCGATGATAAAGAGCAAACCGCCGATAATTCTCGCTGAAGATTTTTCCGATTTGCGGCAGATGAAAACCAGTCCGATGGCGGCTGCAATCAGCGACAGAAAGGATTTCAATTCGAAGAAGATATAAGTCAGCGGACCGACATCCTTGGCGGTATAGTCGCGTGCAAAATAGGACAGTGTCAGACCGTTTTGATGGAAAGCCATCCAGAAGAACAGGACGACGAAGAAAACCAAAAGCAGAGCAATAATACGTTGTTTCTCTTCGGCTTTCGGCATCTGGATGATGTCCTTGTTTGCGTTAACCATTTTCTTACGATCCGGCAGATGGCGCTTGAAAATAACATAAATCAGCAGGCTGACAACCATCGCTCCGGCGGCAATGCCGAAAGCGTAATTATAACCGGTCGAAAACGCATTGATATAATTGGTTGCGAAAAGATTCAGGTCGGAAACCGGCGAACCGTTGACTTTATCGGCTAAAAGTTGCAGGTTGGTCGTATCGACCAATTTTCCACCCAGAAAGCTGTTGCAAAGTCCGGGCAGGTCGGCATCATAAACGAATCCCTGGGTTTTCAGAAACCAGTTGCGGATGCCATTAGCGGCGCTGGGGGCGAAGAAGGCGCCGATATTGATGCCCATATAAAACAAACTAAAGGCGGAATCACGCATTTTGTCATATTTGGGATCGTCATAAAGCTGACCGACCAGCGCTTGGAGATTGCCTTTGAAAAGTCCGTTGCCAAGCGCGATCACCATTAAACCCGTCACGGACATGACCAGACTCAGACCGGGGATCGCCATTATTATATATCCCACCAACATGATAAAAATGCCGGTCAGGATGGTGCCTTTATAATTCTGGGTCTTATCGGCGATCAGACCGCCGACTAAGGCCAGGCCGTAGATCAGGGTATAAAACCAACTGTAGATATTTCCCGCCTGGTCGGCTGCTAAAGCATACCGCGCTTGCAGGAAAAATACCAGACAAGCCATCATGGTGTAAAAGCCAAAACGTTCGCCCATATTCGCGAAAAACGCCACCGCCAGACCTTTCGGGTGATTCTTAAACATACCGGAAACCTCCTGCTAATTGAAAATATATTGGGTATAATTAACCATAAACAGTGCCGGAAATATAGGCGTATTGACCCGAAAATAAAATGAAAAAGCGCCAGATGGTTGCCGGAATGATTATAATTAATTCAGAAAATGAGGCCGTAAAATCCCGCCCCGCCATGCTCAAATAAGAGAAAAGAGGTGATTTTCGGTCTTATTCTCCGAGAAAATTCCGAGCGGAAATAGATTTTCTTTGAATTGAACCGGATTTGTTATTAAAATAACGCGTTATTTGGAATGACCGACTAAATATTCACGGTTTTGGTCTTCTTCTTCCACGAGGGAGATTGGTACAGGTGTTAAATAATGTGACCTGGTTGGGGTTATCGGTGCAATTTCGCTTCGACCTCCGCGCTCTCTACATTATGTCTAACACTGGAATTTTTTAAGGAGGTTTGAATGGAAAGCAGTAAACTGTATGTTGGCAATCTGAAATACGCTATCACCGACGAACAACTGGCCCAGCTGTTTGCCGAATTCGGGGAAGTTAAAAGCGCCAACGTAATTAAGGGAAAAGGCTTCGGCTTTGTCGAAATGGGGACGATTGAAGAAGCCAATAAAGCGCACGAGGCTTTAAACGGGAAAGAGTTTGAAGGCCGGACGATTCGCATCGCCGATGCTCACCCGCCCCGTGAAAAAAAAGAAAAAGACAAATAATACCAGTTTAACGCTCTATAACGAATAATACCTGGCCTGTTTCCGGTGCTAAGCGGGGCAGGTTGGGTATTTATTTAATTGATCGCAAGTTGCCTCAGCATTTTTTATTTATGAAATTATGCTTAACCTTTCGCGTCGGCTTTTTGTCTAAAGCGGTGTGAAAAGGAACCTAACAGTTTGCCCGAACAATCAACTATCCAGTCAGTCTACGATGAACGAGCGTTTAATATTTTGGTGCATGAGAATCACCAACGGATTTATGGTTTGTTCCGTAGAATGGTCGGGAATCAGGCCGAGGCGGACGATTTGACGCAGGAAACTTTCATTAAAGTCTATCAGAGTCTGCCCAAATTTCGGCAGGAATCCTCAATTCAGACCTGGATCTATCGCATCGCTATAAATAAAGGTTTGAATCACCTGCGCCGCATGAAAATCCGGCAAACGCTCGGCCTGGAATACGCCGATATGGCGACCGAACAAAGTGAATCTAAAAACAGTAAAACCGGTCGCAATCTGTTACGTCCGGCAATTGCCAAATTGCCGCCGCGCCAGCAAATGGTTGTAATTCTGCGCTCCTTCCAGGAATTATCATTCAAGGAAATTGCCGTCATTCTCAATATGACCGAAAATGCCGCCAAAGTCAATTATTCACATGCCTTGAAGAACCTGCGGCAAATCTTTCTCAAAATGGGAGTATCCTATGAAAATTTGTAAACAGATTGAGGATTGGATACCTTTGTATAATTCCGGCGATCTGGAACCGGCCGAAAAATTGCAGGTCGAGACTCATTTAGCCGAATGTCCGGTCTGCCGGGAATTCAACCGGGAAATGCAAAGCCTGCAAAATATTTTAAAACCGGATGCAATATCGATCGCTCCGAATTACGGTGCCGCATTGGTTGTAAATATCCAAAACCGGCTCCAAAGCCAAAAACGCCGCCGAAAACTGATGTACTACTTGGTACCATCGCTTGGTGCGGCTGTCATTCTGGTAGTTCTGGGTTTAAATATTACCGGCAACCATTCTCTTTCCAGACAATGGGCTAAGAACGGTGCCGTGGTTGATCTGTATGTCGAGATGACGCACTCCGGCTATTTTTCCGAAACTCCGGAAATCGTTTTTGACCAGATCAATGCCAGTGAAAACGAACAGACTGCCGATGAAATTCAACAGAATCTCAGAGAAGAAATCATCGCAGTTGACAGTCCCGCCCCGGTCGATAATTATGTCGTGGCGACTGCTCATCTTAACGATCAGGATTTCGAGTCGTTGCTTAAAAAAGTTGAAAATTTTACACTGTAATTTACAGGAGGTCATAAAGTGAAGAAATACTTGCTACTGTTGACATTAATTATATTACTGGGTGCATCCGTGCAGCTGTTTGCTCAGCCGGATTTACCGGATCCGTTTGATGAATTTGGGGCTAATATGGCCGGTAGGCGCGAACAAATGGAAACCCTGCGGATTTACAAGATGACCGAGTTTCTGGAACTTACCCCGGAACAATCCGTACAATTTTTTCCGAAGTTGAAGAAATTTGAAAATACGATTCGTGAGAAGCAACATCAGCAAATGAAATTAATACGTGAAATTGACCAAAATATTCAGACACCGGATGCAAAATTCAGCGAAACCGATGTAAAGAAATATTTGCAGGGCATCGCCCAGATCGAGCGAGACATCATAAATGAAAAAGAAAAATTTATCAGTGATCTCGGCTCGATTCTGACCCCCTATCAGCAATTGAGATACATGATTTTTGAAAACCGATTCAGACAACGTCTGTTGAAGACTCTGAATCCACCCCCGTCGCCACCCGATGAACAAAAACCAAAAAGGAGATAAACCATGAAGAGAAGTATTTTAATAGGAATTGTTCTGCTGATTGTCCCGGCCCTGATTCTGGCTCAGCCAGCCGGAAAGAGCCAAGGTGAACCATGTGGCCAGATGGAAATGCAGGCCGGTATGAATTGTCCGCCCATGGGAGCCATGCCGGGTATGAATATGCTCAAACTGACCGACCAGCAAAAGGCCGAACATAAGAAAATTAACCTCAAGTACCAGCGGCTCAACATTCCGCTTCGCTCCGATCTGAAATTAGCCAATCTTGATCTGAAAGAGGCCATGGAAAATCTCGATCAAAAGAAAATCGACGAGGCCGTCAAGAAGATCAATGACATCAATGCCAAACTGTTCAAAAATAAAATCGATCAGAAGATTGAATTTATGAAAACCCTGACCGAGGAGCAGAAAAAGATACTCAAAGACCGGCCGTGCGGTATGCACAAAATGAGAAAAGTACAGATGATGAAAGACTGTGGCGACATGGGCTTGTTGGATACAGAGATTGACGTTTCATTCGGATTTGGTGCGGACCTGCCAACGGATATAGATACAGATGACATTGAATTGGATGCGGAACCGGAAGACTGATAATCTGTAAATGATTGAACACATCCTGAACTGGATGAAACAGGTTGAAGTAGGCGAGGGCGACCTCTCGACGGAGAGTGTCGCCCCCTACGCTTTACATTCAGCTGGCCGTCTGGTTATGTTGAATGAAGCCATGTTCTGCGGACGATCCGTGCTCGAAAAATTGCTGGAACCGGTCGGCAAACAAGTTCAAATTGATTGGAAATGTAATGATGGCGACCAGCTTCCAGCCGGCGCTACCGTTTATGATTTTTCCGGCAACGGCGCCGAAATCCTGAAAGTCCGCCGCCTGATCGAGTTTATAACCGGCAATCTGTCGGGATTAGCCACCGCGACCAGAACGATGGCTCAAGCCCTGAAAAATTATGGTAAAAAATTAATATTCGGCGATGCCAATGCTCCGATGTTTGAAGAGCTGGAGCGGATTGCCTTTATCACTGGCGGCGGCGAATTGCTGTTCGGCAGCAACTCCGAACGCATCTATCTGACTCAGAATCATTTTGCCTATGCCGGCGGCAAACCGGCTGAAGTAATTGCCACCGTCAATAATGAAATCGGTGCCGGTCGCAAGAAAATCAAGATTGAGGTCGAATGTAATACCCCGGCCCAGTTCGAGGAATTAAATCAGCTCGACTGTGACATTATTCATCTGGTCGGCCTCGAACATGAGCAATTACAAGCCGTTTTCGAGGATCTCAATCCGAATCGCAAACCGATCGTGCATCTCAGAACACTGGGCGATTTCCGTCCGGAATATACCGATTATTTCTTCCGCTATGTCGCGATAGAAGAATTGCATCGTGTAAATCATTATCTGCCGGTCCAGCTGATCTTCACCGGCCGATAGGCCGAAATATTTCCACGAAATATATTTTTTCATGACCGGCCCGGAATACGGCGGGTAATGGAGCTTTTCCGGAGAAACAGGTATCCGGTCGCTGATCGTTTGGAGGCATCATTTATTAAGAAAATATGCCCACGCGGATAAATTGACTTGACAATGAGGTATTTTTTAAATACAATAAGCCCTGCAATCGTACGGCGTTGCAGAATAAGTAAATTTGAATTATGGAAAGGACAAGGACGAGCAATGAAATTTTCACCGGTTGATTACATCGTGTTTTTCGGTTACATTCTCCTGATCGTAACCATTGGATTGTGGGTTTCCGTTGAGAAAAAGGGACACAAGAAAGATTCCAAAGATTACTTTCTGGCCAGTAAATCCCTGCCATGGTGGGCGATTGGCTCGTCGCTGATTGCGGCGAATATTTCCGCCGAGCAGTTTATTGGAATGTCCGGCTCCGGTTTTGCGATCGGACTGGCGGTAGCTTCCTATGAATGGATGGCTGCTTTGACTTTAATTATCGTGGCGAAGTATTTTCTTCCGATCTTCATCGAGAAGAAAATCTATACCATCCCGGAATTCATCGAACACCGGTTCAATACCTCACTTAAAACTATACTGGCTATTTTCTGGGTGGCGTTGTTCGTGTTCGTTAACCTGACTTCGGTGCTGTTTCTGGGAGCGAAAGCGATTGATACGATTATCGGCAACGGTGACGGCGGTATGATTTTATACGCAATGATCGGTTTGGGTCTGATTGCCATCGCTTATTCGCTATATGGTGGTTTGGCCGCGGTGGCCTGGACGGACGTCGTGCAGGTGGTCATGCTGGTGCTGGGTGGTATCATTACGACGATCATCGGCTTGAACCATGTCACTCCCGATGGCGGCGTTTTACACGGACTCAATCACATTTACGCGGTTGCCGGAGATAAATTTCACATGATTCTGGATCGTTCACATCCGCAATTCAATAACCTGCCCGGTATTGCCGTCCTGATCGGCGGCATGTGGGTGGCCAATCTTTATTACTGGGGATTCAATCAGTACATCATACAGCGGGCTCTGGCAGCCAAATCGCTGCGCGAGTCCCAGCGCGGTTTGGCTTTTGCAGCCTTTTTGAAACTGATTATCCCCCTGATCGTAGTTATACCGGGAATAATTGCATTTGTCATGTTCACCCAGCCGGAAGGCACCAGTCTGATTCCCGGAGTGAAAGAGGCCTTTTTAAAAATGGACGGCAGCCTCAATTTTGACAAGGCTTATCCCTGGCTGATAAAAATGTTCATTCCCAGCGGACTGAAAGGGATCGTTATAGCCGCTCTAGTGGCCGCGATAGTGTCTTCACTGGCCTCCATGCTGAATTCGACTTCGACGATTTTCACGCTTGATATTTACAAACCATTTATCAATCCCAAGGCTTCCGAAAGAAAAATTGTTAATGTCGGCCGCCTCACCGCCGTGGTAGCTCTGATTATCGCCGGTTGTATGGCGCCATTACTCGGGAATATCCCGCAAATGTTTCAGTATATCCAGGAATACACCGGGTTGGTCAGCCCCGGAATCCTGGCAGTATTCCTGATGGGTTTATTCTGGAAAAAAACAACCAGCAAGGGGGCAATTAGCGGAGTACTGGCGTCAATTCCGATTGCACTTTTACTTAAAATTCAGGCGGTCGGTCTGCCCTGGATGGATCAAATGTTTTACACGATGATTATGACAATGGTGACGATCGTTGGAGTCAGCCTGAGCACCTCAAAACAGGTCGATGATCCCAAAGGCATCCCGCTGACCGCGGCGACCTTTAAAACCGACGGAATTTTCAATATCTGTGCCTACGCGGTGATAATTATTTTAACAGTGCTTTATGCTATTTTCTGGTAAAATGAATGCTCTTGCACCGCATCGGCGCTTCAATCTGCTGACCGGTGAATGGGTACTGGTTTCACCCCAGCGCGGTACCCGGCCGTGGCTGGGGCGCGTGGACGAACCGCCTTCCGGAAAACGTCCGGCATACGACCCGGACTGTTATCTGTGTCCGGGCAATCGGCGCGCCGGCGATCATCAGAATCCGGATTATAACGGAATATTTGTTTTCGATAATGACTTCCCAGCGCTTTTGCCTGATAAACGCGCATCGGATTCGGTGACTTCCCCAACGATGAAAAGTCAGAATGTGAGCGGAACCTGCCGGGTAATCTGCTTCTCGCCGCGCCATGACCTGACGCTGGCGGAATTGACGGAAGCGCAGATTTTTGAAATTATCAACATCTGGGCGGAACAAACCGCCCAACTTGGCCGAACCTATCGCTGGGTACAGGTTTTTGAGAATAAAGGCGAACTGATGGGCTGTTCCAATCCGCATCCGCATGGACAAATCTGGGCGGGGAGCGCCTTGCCGAATGAACCAGTAAAAGAACACCGGCAGCAACGCGCATACATTCGTAAAAACGGCTCGGTTTTGTTGCTCGATTACCTGACGGATGAGCTGCATGCCGGTGAACGCATCGTTTTTGAAAATGACTGGTGGGTCGTGCTGGTGCCGTTTTGGGCGATCTGGCCGTTTGAAACTTTAATCTTACCACGCGAGCCGGTGTTGCGATTGCCGGAACTTAACCCCGCTCAGCGCCGCAGTCTGGCGGAAATCCTGAAAAAACTGTTGCCGGCTTACGACCGGCTCTTCAAGGTCAGTTTCCCATATTCGGGCGGCTGGCACGGAGCGCCGTTTGGCCGGGGCAATTACGACGGCTGGCAATTTCACGGACACTTTTATCCGCCGCTGTTACGCTCGGCGAGCGTCAGGAAATTTATGGTTGGTTACGAACTGCTGGCCGAAGCACAGCGCGATCTGACACCGGAGACGGCTGCAGAAATTATACGGAATATTTAATATGCAGAACGAAAAATATAACGATGAACTGATCCGCATTTATGGTAATGCAGAAACCGATATTCGGCAGCAAACCGAACGATACCGGGCGGTGCAAACCGGCTTTGAAAACAAATTTGGCGCGAGTCCGCAGTATTTCTGCAGCGCACCCGGACGGGTGGAAATTATCGGCAATCATACCGACCACAACGGCGGCTGTGTCGTCGCCGCGGCAGTCAATCTCGATACAATTGCGGCGGTAACTCCCAACGATGCGGAGCGGATCAGATTATTTTCGGCCAATTATTCAGCCGAAATGGTCGAAATCGATCTTCAGGATTTGGCGGTAAAAGCAACAGAGAAGAACAGCACTCCGGCCTTACTGCGTGGGATTGCAGCCCGGTTTGTGCAATTGGGTTATCGCATCGGCGGGTTCGAGGCGTATGTGGCCAGTGAAGTCGGGATTGGCTCGGGCTTGAGTTCTTCGGCGGCTTTCGAGGTATTAGTCGGCACGATTTTCAACGCACTTTTCAATGCCGGACGAGTGCCGGCGGTAGAAATAGCCCAAATCGGACAGTTCGCTGAAAATGAATATTTCGGTAAGCCATGTGGCTTGATGGACCAGCTGGCATCGGCGGTTGGTGGAATGGTGCTGATTGATTTCAAGGACCGCTCCCGCCCCGAATACGAAAAGATCCAGATCGATTTGCAAGCGCAGAAATACACGTTGCTGATCGTCGACATTCAGGACAGCCATGCGGACCTGACGCCGGATTACGCCGCTATTCCGCAGGAAATGCGGGCGGTTTGCCGCGAATTCGGTGCCGAACAATGTCGCGAGATCGTTGCGGAAGATTTTTATTCAAAAATTGCCGAATTACGCCGTAAAGTCGGCGATCGGGCCATCCTGCGCTGTGCTCATTTTTTCGCCGAAAATGAACGGGTTGCCGGGGTGAAAAGCGCTCTGCGAAGCGATGATTTTGCCGGCTTCCTGGCATTGATAAATGACTCGGGGTTATCGTCGCTCTGCTGGCTGGAAAACTGCTATCCGCCGCATCGACCGGCAACTCAGGGTGTCAGCCTCGGACTGTTTTTAACGAAAGACTATTTCCGCGATCATAACATTTCCGGCGCTTGTCGGGTCCATGGCGGTGGCTTTGCCGGCAGCATTATCGTTTTCCTGCCGGAGGAAAATCTCGACGACTACCGTAAATTTATAGAGAAAGTTTTTAATCCCGGTACGGCGAAATCGCTCCGCATCCGGTCAGCCGGTACGACTTATTTCAGGGTGAATTCGAAATAAGTTCAGCAAAGAAATGGAAGTAAGAAAAAAGTACTTATAAGCGCTTTTAAGAAATTAAAAATACCGGGGCAAATCCGATTGTTCTTTGGGTTCCTCCATGTCATAGAGAAAACCCTGACGTTAACTCTCAGATCGGAATTTCATTTTGACGGCTCATCTGACGCAGCCGGACGGGCGAAATACCGTAATGCTTATTGAACATTTTATAAAAGCGGCTCAGGCTTTTAAAGCCGTATTCAATGGCAATCGCGAGGATTTTGGCGTCGGTTTCAACGATTTGCTTGGCGGCAGCTTTAATGCGCTGTTCGTTGATGAATTCGGTCGGGGAAACGCCGGAATATTTCCGGAAACACTTACAGAGATGCTCCTGGGTGCAGGGCGCCAGTGATAACATGGTTTTCAAGCCGCCGCTCAGGTTTTCAGGCCGGCTCATCTCAGCACAAAGTTTATCGAACCACTGCGGTCGGTTTTGGGCATCACCCGGATTGGTCTCGAGGAAAAAACGGGTAAAAACCTCAGCCAGCATCATTTTGATTTTGAGGCGCGCCAGATCGGGCGCCATTTTTTGCAGAGTATTCATCCGGATCAGGCGCAAGGCTAGCTCTTCAGTTTCCGCAATGGTTAGTTTAAAGACCGGCGAGACGACCGGGCCGGTATAATTGCGCATGAAGAAATCATTACCCAGATAAGCGCTCAGATCGAGCAGGAATTCCAGCCGGAAAGCGACATTGACCAATTCACAGGCCGAATTCGCCAGTTTCTCGAAACCATGCAAATCATTCGGACGTACAAAAACCAGCATACCACTTTGTAAGTCCTGGAATTCGCCATTGACGATGTGCCGTACCTGTCCGCCGATAACTAAGAAGAACTCGGCGAATTCATGCGAGTGCAGGGCCGTGGCGTCGCTGACCAGAGTATGGAAGCGTAAATCCGGACCGGCGTGAATACTTTCCGGTCGTCGTCCGCTTTCCCAGGCCAAGCGGTGGAAGACGATGTTGGCACCGGTGTTGGCGGGCAGGAAATTTTCATTAGCCAGCGCAATAGTTTTCACAATGATAATATAGAGCAAAAGAAAGATAAAATAAAGGTAATGTGCGTCGACATTCAAATATATATTGGAATGAATATAAAGTAAATTATCATCATGAAAAGCGATTCGATAAAGGTTTTATTTGGTCGGGAATTAGTGCTGGCGGCCTTTCGCAGGGAGCGGACCCCGCGGGCGCCGTGGGTGCCGTTTGTCGGTTGTCATGGTGGCTATCTAATTGGCGAGACGGCTGAAAATTTTCTGAAATCCGGTCGTTTGCTGGCGGCTGGTCTGCGTAAGGCAACTGAACTTTATCGACCGGATGGGATACCGATAATCTTCGATTTGCAGTTGGAAGCCGAAGTGCTGGGCTGCGCTTTGCACTGGGCTGCTGACGCCCCGCCGTCGGTCGTTAGTCATCCGCTCGATTCATTAAACGGGAAAAAACTTGCCGACCTGCCGACTTACAGCCCGGATAAAGGCCGTTATCCGGAAATCGCCCGTGCAATGGAAATTATCCGCACTGATCTTGGCAAAGACCTGGCGCTGTACGGATTGATCTGCGGTCCGTTCACGCTGGCGCTGCACCTGCTCGGCAATGAAATTTTCCTGGAGATGTATGATAATCCCGCGCGAGTGACCGAACTTTTAACCTATTGCGGCGGCATTGCCCGGCAAACCGCCGATTTTTACCTGCAAAATGGGGTGGACGTTGTCGCCGTTGTCGACCCGATGACCAGCCAGATTTCACCGGAACATTTCCGGCAGTTCGTGACCCCGGCGCTTAATCCGGTTTTCAATCACATTCGCGCCGCCGGCGGGCTTTCGTCGCTGTTCGTATGCGGGGATGTCGACCGCAACCTGGAATGTATGTGTGAAACGACCTGCAATAACATTTCCGTCGATGAACAGATTTCTATTCCGAAACTGAAAAAATTTTCTGCAAAATACGGCAAGTCGTTCGGCGGCAACCTGAAACTGACCATCGCGCTGCTGATGGGTTCGGCTGACGATTGCCGCCTGGAAGCCATTCGCAATCTGGACGAAGGCGGCGATACCGGGTTTATTCTGGCACCCGGCTGCGATATTCCCTTCAATGTTCCGCCGCAAAATCTGCAGGCCGTGGCCGAAATGGTGCATGATGAATACCGACGCGAAGTTGCCCGGCGCACGCTCAGCGCACATTCAGTTAATTATGATTGGATTATCCTGCCGGATTATAGCAAACAGGCAGAGGTTGTTTTGGACATCGTTACCCTGGATTCGGCGTCCTGTGCGCCTTGCCAGTATATGGTCGAGGCGGCCGCCCGCGCCGTAGCCGGTTTGCCGGTAAAAACCATCATTCGCGAGCATAAAATCAAATCCGGGGAAGGCGTCGGCATGATGCAAAAGCTGGGCGTCAAAAGTCTGCCGACTATCTGTATTGACGGCCAGGTGAAATTCGTTTCGATTATTCCCGACCAGCCGACCCTGAAAGCCGCTATTTTAGAGGCCGCCAAAGTCAAGACAGGAAAGGCCTTATGATACCCATCCGGCTAATAACCGGTTTTCTGGGCAGCGGCAAAACGACGCTGCTGAAAAACCTTATCCGGCAAAATCAGTCCCGAAAGTGCGTGTATTTGGTAAATGAATTTTCGCCGGCCGATGTGGACGGCGTGCTTCTGGCAGAACTGACGCCCGACAGCCTCAGCATTCCCGGTGGCAGCATTTTTTGCCGCTGTCTGGCCGGGCAGTTTGTCAGTCACTTACAGGAAATTCCGCAACGTTTTGCCGCAGACGGGCAGATAATCGACGAATTGATTATCGAAGCCAGCGGCGTGGCTGACCCGCGGGTAATTTTTACAATGCTCAAGGAAACCGGATTAAACCGGATTTACCAAATCCGGTCAGTTATTGCTATTATCGCCCCGCTCAATTTTCATAAACTGTTGCTTACTTTGCCCAATATCCGTTCGCAAATCGAAGCCGCCGATACAATTCTGATCAACAAAGTCGATTGTATAGCGGCGGAAATTATCACCGAAACCGCCGCTAAAATCAAGGCAATTAATCCGCAAGCCCGGATATGGCCGACGACTTTTGGAAGTATTGCTCCGGAGTCATTGGAGGCGTCCGGACCAATGCCGGAAGTGACCGGAGAATTTGCCGCCTGCCGCGATCCGCATTTTGCCCAAACGATTCTGGATGGAAGCAATCTTACTTTGGAAAAATTGCAGAATATTGTCGCGCCGGTTGCGGAAAATATTTTCCGGCTGAAGGGTTTTATATCTGAGGGCGAGCGGCAAATGTGTGTCGATTTTTCACAGTCGGGCTGGCAAGCCAGGGATGTTTCCGGAAGCGACCGTCGTCCGGAAATAGCCGTTATCGTGAGTGGCGGGCAACAACAGGAAGTATTCGATCATTTTAAAATTAACGGTATGTTAAATTAAATCAGGATAAGAAACAGGAGTAAAAATGGCACGCAATGAAGAACTTTTTCAGGCAATCTGCAAAGGTGACCGCGTAAAAGTCCAGGCGATTTTCCAGGACGCGATCAGTCACAATCTGGACGTCAGTGCATTATTGGACGAGTCAATGATCCCGGCTATGCGTGAAATGGGCGATCGTTTTTCACGCAACGAGATTTACGTTCCGGAAATGCTGATCGCCGCCCGGGCAATGCAGGCCGGGCTGACCATCATCGAACCGGTTTTAGCCAAAGGCAATCATAAGCCGCTTGGCAAAATCGCGGTCGGCACCGTCAAGGGCGACCTGCATGACATCGGCAAGAACTTAGTCGTCATTATGCTGAAAGGCGCCGGGTATGAGGTGATGGACCTCGGCACAAATTGCGGATTGGAAAAGTACGATGAGGCCGTTTCCGCCGGCGTTAAAATCATCATGTGCAGCGCACTTCTGACCACGACCATGATGTATATGAAAGAAGTCGTCGAGCATTTTAAAAATAATCCCGTCGTGAAAATCGTTATCGGCGGCGCGCCGGTTACCCAGAATTATGCCGACTCAATTGGCGCCCACGGCTACGGCCAGGATGCCAACGAAGCCGTCCGGATCGTGGAGCGGTTGAGCGGGGCGCTCGCTTAAAAACAATCACAACCACCTTATATCAATGCAGAAGCGGCAAACCTTTTTATTGATCGGACAATCGAATATGGCCGGACGAGGCGAATTGAACCGCGTGCCGCCGATCGACGATGACCGGATTCAGATGTTCCGCAACGGCAGCTGGCAAAAAGCGATCGAGCCGTTACATGATGACCGACCCGATCTGGCCGGAGTCGGCCTGGCGATGAGTTTTGCCGATGAATTATTGAAAAGCGAGCCGAATCAAATTATTGGACTGATTCCCTGCGCGGTGGGCTTTACCAAAATCGAACAGTGGCGACCGGATACGGTACTTTACCAAAAAGCGCTTATGGTCGTGCAGGAATCCGGCGAACAACTGAATGGTACTCTCTGGCACCAGGGCGAGAGTGATTCGGATGACGAAACGCGCGCCAACCGTTATCGCGGCCATTTTGCTGAACTGGTGCAGGCTTTGCGCCGGGATTTGGAAAGGCCGGACTTACTGGTTATAAGCGGCGAACTGGGCGACTTCATCAATGCGGCAATCGGTTACCCTTTCAGTCGGCAAGTTTCTGCGGTTTTGCATGATCTCACAGCGACCTTGTCAAATTATACCTGCGTATCGGCGGCAGGTTT
>Ga0172375_10003622_pt1 | contig 23363 bp, 17 predicted proteins | sample LakKiv1m_FD_114537 | JGI IMG/M metagenome (GOLD analysis project Ga0172375, IMG submission 114537) | Freshwater microbial communities from Kabuno Bay, South-Kivu, Congo - kab_092012_11.1m | ecosystem: Environmental > Aquatic > Freshwater > Lake | place: Democratic Republic of the Congo... | reverse complement strand
TTTTTTTGGCGCCAGCGTCGTCTATGCCGATGCGACAGGCAGCGAGCGGCGTGTGCGCATCGTCGGCATCGACGAGGCCAACAGCGCAGCGGGTGACGTCAGCTGGGTGTCGCCAATCGCACGCACGCTGCTGAAAGCGCACGAGGGCAACGCGCTCAAGCTGGTCACTCCGCAAGGGGTGGAAGACATTGAGGTAATGGAGGTGCGCTATCCGGAACCGGGTGGTACCAACCATGTGGCTTGAATTGTTCCGCGTCGCTCCCATCTGCATTGGCAACGCATTTCAAGCATAATTTGACGCATGCACACCCTCTACGACTCTGAAACCTACTCCGTGACCCACATGCTGGCCAACGCGGTGCCGGCGGATGTGCCGTCTGACACGCTCAAAGAAGGTGCACAGCTGTTGATCGTGCCGCGGCTGGCGCGCCACGGCTTTGAGATCGTCAACAAGCGCACCGGCAAAGAGGTCTATCTGGACGGCTCGTGGGCCGAGCTGTTTCAGCAGCACATCGTGGCCTGGCAGCTGAAGACACCAACGCAAGACGAGGTGGAGGAAACGCTGGAGCGCTACGCCGAGCTGGCGCAGAACCCGGTCGTTCTGCACTAAGCGCCCATGGTCGCCGCCGCAGCGCTGGCCGGCGAATACCGACTTTTCCCCGGCAAGACGCCTTCCATTGAAGGTTCACGGCCGGTGCTGGCACCGGGGCGCTTAGGCCAGCTGCTGGCCGGGCAGCCCCCTGACCAGGCGGTGAAAACACTTGGCCAGCTGTTTACCCTGTGTGCCCACGCGCACCAGCGCACCGCGCGCATGGCGCTGGCCGCAGCACACGCCAGCCTGTCTGCCACCATTGCCACCCCCCCGTCCGTCATTGCCAATCCTGCGCCCGTCATTGCCAACTCCCTTCCCGTCATTGCGAACGAAGTGAAGCAATCCATATCCCCGCGCGAAGTGGATTGCCGCGTCACGAAGTTCTTCGACCCACCAGTATTCCTGCTGCTCGAAACCGCACGCGACCATTTACGCAGCATCGCGCTGGACTGGCCGCAGCGAATAGGTCTGGCGCTTTCGGCGCGTGATCAACTGGGCTGGCTCAAGGCGTGCCCACTGCCGCTGGCGGCACCCAAACCCGTCGACGATGAAGCGCTGGCATGGCGTCTACTGGCACAGCTGAACGACTGGCTCGGCTCCCACGTCTTGCGGCAATCCACCCATCACTGGCTGGCGCAGCACCAGGCACCACAGGCACTTGCAGCATGGTGCAGCGCCAACGCCGAACGCCTGTTACCTGCACGCTGCCTGGCGATGAGCCTGCAAATCAGCACGCCACCCGTTGAAGGCCTGCGTCCATTGAATGTGCTCAGCCTGGACCCCACCGAGCAGCGCCGTCAATTGCTTGAGCTGGTGGCGCGGATGGAACGCGACCCAGACTTTTGCCAATACCCCACTTGGCACGGCCAGTGCGTTGAAAACGGTCCATGGACACGATTGCGCCACACACCGGCAGCAGGCAAGCCGACGCTGATCGTGCGCTTGGACTCCAGGTGGATGGAGCTGCTGGAACTTTCACAAACCACGCCAGAGTCACTCGATTCATCGGGCCCACCGTTAAGCAGCGGCGTACTGATCACCGGCACCGGCCAGGCGCTGGCCTGGTGCGAGATGGCGCGCGGGCTGCTGCTGCATTGGGCCCACTGCGACGCGCAAGGCCAGGTGCTGGACTACAAGGTGGTCGCCCCGACCGAATGGAACTTTCATCCGCAGGGCACGCTGGCCCAGGCGCTGTCAGCGCTTGCGCCCACCGACACCCAGGCCGCGCACCAGTTGGCCGCGGCGTTTGACCCCTGCGTGGCCTGCACGGTATAGACTGCGCGCCACGGCAAAGCGGACGGCGTTGCCCCCATCGGAAAGCAGTTCATGGCCTTGAATGTCTTGTGGTTGCAGTCAGGCGGATGCGGCGGATGCAGCATGTCGCTGCTGTGCGCCGACACGCCCGATTTGCCCGCGCAGTTGCAGGCGGGTGGCATCCATTTGCTGTGGCATCCGGCGCTGTCGCTGGCCAGTCAGCACGAGGTGCTGCAACTGCTGGACGATTGCGTCAACGGCCGAGTGCGGCTGGATGCGCTGTGTGTGGAAGGCGCGCTGTTGCGCGGGCCAAACGGCAGCGGACGTTTCCATAGGCTCGCGGGCAGCAACCGGCCGATGATCGACTGGGTACGCCAGTTGAGCGCGGTGGCGCGGCATGTGGTGGCGGTGGGCAGTTGCGCCGCCTGGGGCGGCATCAGTGCAACGGGTGCCAACCTCACCGAAGCTTGTGGCCTGCAATACGAAGACGACCTCAAGGGTGGCTTGCTGGGTGCGCAGTTCCGCGCGGCAGGCGGCCTGGAGGTGGTCAACGTGGCGGGTTGTCCAACGCACCCGGGCTGGGTGATCGACACGCTGATGCTGCTGGCGGCCAACGCACTGGGACCGGACGATCTGGACGCACTGGGGCGACCGCGTTTTTACGCCGATCAACTGGTGCACCACGCCTGCCCGCGCAACGAGTACTACGAATACAAAGCCAGCGCCGCGCAGCCGTCCGACCTGGGTTGCCTGATGGAAAACCTGGGCTGCAAGGGCACGCAGGCCAACGCCGACTGCAACGTGCGCCTGTGGAACGGCGAAGGTTCCTGCCTGCGCGGCGGCTACGCCTGCATCAACTGCACCGCGCCGGGTTTTCAAAACCCGGGGCACGCGTTTCACAGCACCTCCAAACTGGCCGGCATTCCAGTCGGTCTGCCCACCGACATGCCCAAGGCGTGGTTTGTGGCGCTGGCTTCACTGTCCAAAAGCGCCACCCCTCGGCGCGTCAAGATCAACGCGCACAGTGACCACGTGGTGGTGGCCCCCGCGCCACGCAGCAAGAAGGCGCGTTGAACCATGACGCGCATCGTTATGGGCCCATTCAACCGAGTCGAAGGCGACCTGGAGGTGACGCTGACCACGCGCGATGGGCGCGTGACCGAAGCGCACGTCAACGCCCCCATGTTCCGTGGCTTTGAGCGCATGCTGGCTGGGCGTGCGCCGCTGGACGCCTTGACCATCGTGCCGCGCATCTGCGGTATTTGCTCGGTGTCACAAACCGTGGCAGCGGCGTTGGCCTTGCGGCAAGCCTGCGCGGCCGAGGTTCCCCCCAACGGGGTATGGGCAACCCACCTGATGCTGGCGTGCGAAAACCTGGCCGACCACCTTACGCATTTCTACGTGTTCTTCATGCCCGATTTCACACGGGCGGTTTACCGCAACCGGCGCTGGTTCGCACAGGCTCAGCAGCGCTTTGGCGCGTTGATCGGCAGCACCCCTGGCAGCGGTGAGCACAACCGCGCTGCGGTGGCGGCGCGTGCGCGCTGGTTCGAGCTGGTGGGCACGCTGGGCGGCAAGTGGCCACACACCGGGTCCATCCTGCCCGGTGGCAGTTCACGCGCACTCAACAGTGGTGAACGCGTGCGCCTGATAGCACGTGTGCGCGAGATGCGAGCGTTTCTGGAACGCACGTTGTTTGGCGGCCCACTGGAAGCTGTAGCAGCCCTGCACGACCTGACGGCGCTGCAAGCCTGGTGCGATGACCACCCCGACAGCGACCTGGCACTGTTCTGGAAGCTGGCGCAAGACACCGGCCTGGCCACGCTGGGTGTCGGCCCCACGCTGTACCTGAGCTACGGCGCGTATGCAGACGCTCAGGGCAAGCCCGCGTGGGCACAAGGCGTGTGGGACGCCAGCACGCGCCAAATCACCGCGTTGTCCCCGCAAGACATCACCGAAGACACCCACCACGCTTGGTATCGCGACGCGCCAGGCAAGCCACCACGACACCCCTGCGACGGCCTGACCGAGCCCGATGCCGACAAGCCCAATGCCTACAGCTGGAACAAGGCTCCGCGGCTGGCGGGCAGAGTCATTCAGACCGGCGCGCTGGCGCGGCAGTTGGTTGACGGTCATCCGCTGATGCGCGACGTGGTCGCGCGGCACGGCGGCACGGTGCTGGCGCGGGTGCTGGCCCGCCTGCTGGAGATTGCCCGCATTCTGCCTGCCATGGAGCAATGGCTGACAGCCATCGACATCGGCGCACCGTTCCATCAGCCGTATGAGATGCCCACACAGGCGCAAGGCGTCGGTCTGGTGGAAGCGGCACGCGGCGCGCTGGGGCACTGGCTGCGCATCGACGACGCAAAGCTCAGCCACTACCAGATCATCGCGCCGACCAGTTGGAACTTTTCGCCGCGCGACGCGCAAGGCGTGCCTGGTGCGCTGGAAGCCGCGCTGGTCGGCGCGCCGATGGACGAACCCGCCGCACGCGACGCCCAGCCAGACAGCGTGGCAGTGCAGCATATCGTGCGCTCGTTTGACCCGTGCATGGTGTGTACGGTGCATTGAAAAAAATGTCAGCAAAAACAATGCGTAAATGCAAGCTCTGTAAATTCCTGAGAAATTTCTGTAAAACGACGCCAGATCAAACGGCCCGCACACTGACCCACTCTACGCCGCGCACATCGCGATAGACGGCAGTCATGTCGGGCGATTTGTGACCCAGAAGGGCTTGCGCATCGACGCCCTGGTCCGCGTAGAACCGCGCGGCCAGTGAGCGAATCTCGTGAAAACTGGCTGGTGATTTCCCCTCCGGCCATTTGATCTTTGCCTGCTCGTAGATCGCCAAAAAGTCGTCCAGGGTGAGTCGGGCGCGCGTTACCTCGACACGAGGGACGCGGGTCACTGCCACCGGATTGCTCCCGATCCATCCGGCGGCGACCACTTCTTGCCGGCGCTATTCCATTTGCGGACGAAATCGGCAATGTCACGGGTGCCGACGCGGGCAACGATCAGCTTCCAGCGATCGGCCATGATGTCGATGCTGGAAAACGACTGCATGCCCTCTTCGAGTGCGACCCTGCCCTCGGCTTTCATGTCGAGTGCGCCAAAATCAAAGTTACGACTGCCCATACAAATCTCCTCAAGTGGTTGAGTGGAATGAGACGGGTACCACAGGCACAGCAATGGCGAGGCGAAACATCCGCCATAGGAATTACCCTGACCCACCGGCAAAACCGAAATCGAGTTGTGAGTGTTGGTTCACGCGCTGCGGGCGCGGACGCCGTGCAGGCAGGCCATGGGAGACGCCAGCCCGATGGGCCAGTGTCAAACGTCATCGATCGTCGTTCTACGGGCTGCCAGTCGAGGCAGGCAGGCTCACCAGATGTGAGCGAGTCATGAGCCCATCCACGGTTGACGCCGCAATCATTTGCCGACGGTCACGCGATTTCACGCGCCACCGGTAGTACGGAAACCCGCACCAAGCATGGCATCCGCTGCTAATCTCTCTGTCCGTCTCTGTTTGGAAGGGTCAGCCAGGAACTCTCGGCCAAGGTGTTCGCTGGCCAGTGCCGGCTGATCGAACTGGGTTACCGGCAAGGCGGCCCAGCCGGCTATGGCCTGCGCCGCAAACTGATCGACCAAACTGGCAATCCGACGGTCGATCTCATCCGCGGCGAGCACAAGAGCCTGCAAGCCGACCGCGTGATTCTCGTCGCCGGCCCGGAGGACGAGCAGCGGATTGTCAATCTGGTTTACCAATGGTTCATCAATGAATCCCACTCGGAGTCGGCCATCGCCGGTCGACTCAACGGCATGAAGGTGCGCACCGACCTCGAACGACCCTGGACGCGATCGACAGTGCAGGAAGTCCTGACCAACGAAAAATACATCCGCAACAACACCTACAACCGGACCTCCTTCAAGCTCAAGAAAGATCGCACTATGAATCCACCGGAATTGTGGATTCGCAAGGATGGCGCCTTCGACCCCATCGTCCCGCCCGAGATGTTCTACACGGTGCAGGGCATCATGCGCGAGCGTGCCCGGCGCTATACCGATGAGGAATTGATCGAACGGCTACGAGATCTTTATCAGAAGCACGGCTATGGGCAGGACGTTCTCAACCTCGTGTTGGCACAACGGTATCTGGAGAAACTGCTGGCCAACAAGATGGTGGCCAAATATCTCCGGCAGCATCAACCGGAGGTGTTGGAGCAATTCGAGAGGATTGTTGCCACGAAATCGCTTGATCAGTGAGTCCAGTGCATCGTTTTCGGTTGTCGCCGGCTCCCGTCAGGCATAAAATAGTTTGGTCACTACAAATTATTTTATATGCCTTCCACCAAAGCCGAACGCCACCTGTTAGCGTGGATTGGTCGCACCGACCTAAAAGCTGCTGCCGGAGATCCCGAAGTTGGCAGTGGGCCGGTTGCGCAAGCGGCACTGGCAGAGCCTTACCAGGCCATCCACCTGCTCAGCGACTTTTCGGCCGAAGAAACCAAGGGATATGTAAAGTGGCTCAGCGACCAAACAAATGCGAAGGTTCAGCCCTATCTCTCCAAAATGTCGTCGCCTACCAATTTTGGGGAAATCTACGAAGCGGTGACGACGGTCCTTGATCGACTGCAGGCAATCAAGAAGGAATTGACGTTTCACTTGAGCCCCGGCACCCCTGCCATGACTGCTGTCTGGATCCTTCTAGCAAAAACCACGTGGCCTGCCCGTCTCATCCAGTCTTCGTCACAGGCCGGCGTTCAAGTGGCTGATGTCCCCTTTGATATTGCGGCCGAGTTCATCCCCAAATTCCTACAGCAGTCCGACGCACGACTCACCGCCATGGTCCAGGGCGCACCGGATGAGACAGCCGAATTCAGCAGCATCATTCACCGCAGTCCTGTCATGGCCCGCGTCATCGCGCAGGCAAGGCGCATTGCCATTCGCTCGATCCCGGTGTTGATCGAAGGCGAAAGCGGTACAGGCAAGGAGCTAATGGCACGAGCTATTCACAAGTCAAGCACACGCGCTGCGAAGGCATTCATTTCCGTCAATTGTGGCGCCATCCCGCCTGAGCTTGTCGAGTCTGAGTTCTTCGGCCACAAGAAGGGCTCCTTCACTGGCGCAGTCGCTGACCGCAAAGGGCACTTCGAGCGCGCAGATGGGGGCAGCATCTTCCTCGACGAAATCGGCGAACTCCCCAAGGCGATCCAGGTCAAGCTGTTGCGCACCCTGCAAGAGGGCGAGGTGACACCGGTCGGGTCCAGCGAGCCACGGAAAATTGATGTCCGGATCATTGCCGCGACGAATCGCACATTAATCGAGGAAGTCGCCGCAGGCCATTTTCGCGAAGACCTGTTCTATCGCCTCGCCGTGGCAATTATCAAACTGCCACCACTGCGAGCTCGCTCAGGCGATATTTCCCTGCTCATCGAGAAACTCCTGCAGCAGGTCAATGATGCGGCCACGGATCTCGGCATCAAGCACAAGAAAATCTCTGCTAGCGCAAAGAATCTTATGCTTCAGCACACTTGGCCAGGAAATATTCGGGAGTTGCTCAACACCTTGCAGCGGGCAGCCGTATGGTCTGACGACGAGGTGATAGGGGTGGACGCAATCAAGGATGCAATCCAGCTATCCCCACGTACTACGCCGGGCGCGGACAATATTCTGAATCGCCCCGTGGAATCAGGCATAGAGCTGGAATCGCTCATGGCCCAAGTGGCTCGGCACTATATCGAACGCGCTTTGGAGAACACCCGCAACAATAAGACGCAAGCCGCGAAATTACTGGGTTTTGGCAACTACCAGACCTTCACCAACTGGATGAATCGCTACGGAGTAACCGGGTGATGAATATCGAATTCGATGGGCTGGCATACCGCTTGCTGATAGGGGTACATCCTTCAACACAATGTGCTCCCAATAAAGACCATGGACTCCCCCGTTACCAATCTGCTGACGCAATCGGCCTCCCAGGTCGAAGGGGGTGTCGTGCAATCTAAGAATTTCGAATTCCTGCGCAATGCGCGCGGCGACCTTGCAGCGCTGGGCGGTTTCGCCGAGCACTATGCCTTCAATGATCCCGCGAGCGCACTGGCCAAGTTGCGGCTGTTCGCCGAGCGTGTCGTGGATCTGGTCTATGACACGTTCCGCCTTCCCAAGCCCTACCAGCCCAATCTGAATGACCTCCTGAATGAGGATGCCTTCCGCAGTCGCGTACCGACTGTCGTTCTGACCAATCTCCATGGTCTGCGTATGCACGGCAACAAGGCCGTTCATGCCAATCAGGGCACAACGCAGACCGCATTGGCCATGGTGCGCGAAGCATTCGATATTGCGCGCTGGGTTTTTGTGACGTTCGATAATGGCCAAGTAGCGGGCATCCCTGCCTATACCCAGCCAACGCCGCCATCTGATGCGAAGAAACTGGAAAAGGATCGCCAGCGTCTTCTCGCCCAGATCGCCGAGCAAGAGCAGCAAATGCAGGCGGTACTCGAACAACTGGAAGCTACCAAAGCTCAACAAGCCGCCGTTGAGCGCACCGCCGAAGAGCTGGCGCAGTTGGTTGCCAACGGCAATGCGGCCGTCAATCAACTCGCTTTCGATGAAGCCACGACTCGCAAACGCCTCATCGATGCCATGCTGGTATCGGCACGCTGGAAGGTTGGTCAGGCAGGCGCGTCGACCGAAGAAGTCGGTCAGGAAATCGATATTCCGCAGCCGCAGAACAAAACCGGCATCGGCTATGCCGACTATGTCCTGTGGGACGACAATGGCAAACCACTGGCTGTTATTGAAGCCAAGCGAACCGCCAAGGATGCGGAAGCCGGTCGAACCCAGGCCAAGCTTTACGCCGACGGCCTGGAACAGAAACACGGCCAGCGGCCGGTCATTTTCTACACCAACGGCTTCGATATCTATATCTGGGACGACGTACAGAAACAAACGCCCCGCCGCCTGTTCGGTTTTTATTCCAAGGAAAGCCTCCAGTACCTGATCTTCCAGCGCAACGAGAAACTGAGCCTGGATGCCATCAATCCGAAGGCAGAGATCGCCGGCCGGATGTATCAGATCGAGACCATCAAGCGTATCTGCGACCGCTTCAGCCAGGGTTACCGCAAATCCCTCGTGGTTCTGGCTACCGGTACCGGCAAAACCCGTGTCGCCGTCTCGCTCTGTGATGTGCTGTCACGGGCCCGCTGGGCAAAACGCATTCTTTTCCTCTGCGACCGTCGCGAACTGCGCAAGCAGGCCGATGATGTGTTCAAGGAATTCCTTCCCGGCGAACCGCGCATCCACATCAACGCCAATACCGCTGGCGACGTCACCAACCGCATCTATCTCGCCACCTATCCTGCGATGATGCAGTGCTATGAGATGTTCGATGTTGGCTACTTCGACCTCATCATTGCCGACGAGTCGCACCGCAGCATTTACAACCGCTACCGCGACCTGTTCGTCTATTTTGATGCGCTGCAGGTCGGTCTGACCGCAACGCCGGTCAAGTTCATCACGCGCAATACCTTCAAGCTGTTCTCCTGCGAGGATGGTGATCCGACGTCCTATTTCGGCTACCAGGAAGCGATCAGCCACACGCCGCCATATCTCGTCCCCTTCGAGGTTTACACCCACACCACCGAATTCCTGCGTCGTGGCATCAAGTACAACCAACTCTCCGCAGAGCAGCGTGAGCAACTTGAAAACGACGAGCCCGATGCCCAGACGATCGCCTACGATGACACCGAGGTTGACCGGGCAGTATTCAACAAGGACACCAACCGCGCCATCCTGCGCAACCTGATGGAAAACGGCATCAAGGATGCCAGCGGCGCCCACCCAGGCAAAACCATCATTTTTGCCCGCAATCACAATCATGCCGTGTTGCTGCAGGAACTGTTCGACGATATGTACCCGCAGTACGGCGGGGAGTTCTGCCGGGTGATCGACAACTACGATACCCGCGCCGAGCAGCTGATCGACGATTTCAAAGACCCCAAGAGCGCGCTCACCATTGCCATATCGGTAGACATGCTGGATACCGGCATCGATGTTCCCGAAGTCGTCAATCTGGTCTTCGCCAAACCGGTCAAGTCGTACGTCAAGTTCTGGCAGATGATCGGGCGTGGAACACGCCTGTGCCAGAACCTCAATGGCCCCGGCCAGGACAAGACCAAGTTCAGCATCTTCGATCACTGGGGCAATTTCGCCTATTTCGAAGAAAGCTACCGCGAGGCCAATCCCACAACCAGCAAGTCGCTGCTGCAAAAACTGTTTGAGGCACGCCTACAGACGGCCGACGCCGCACTGGCCACCGCAAACCCCGGTGCGTTTGATCTTGCCGTCAAACTGATGCAGGCCGATATCGCCGCCTTGCCCGAATCCACCATTGCCGTCCGCGAAAAGTGGCGCGAAGTTCGTGAGATTCAGCGGCCAGGCGTATTGCCGGCACTCAGCGCAGCCACTCGCTCGTCCTTGCTCAAAGACATAGCGCCCTTGATGCAATGGCGCGATACCCGCAACTGGGATGATGCCTACCAGCTTGATCTGCTCGTATCCCGAATGCAGATCGAGCTGCTCAAGAAGTCTGCCGTGTTCAATGATCTACGGGACGACCTGATCGGTTTGGTAGCCCAGTTGCCGATCAACGTGAATGCCGTGCGCGATAAGTTGGCAACGATTGAGAAAGTCCGCAGTGGTGATTTCTGGAAGGCCATGGTCGACCAAACCGACATCGCTGGCTTGGAAACGGTTCGTGAGGAACTGCGCGGCATCATGCGCCACCGTGTTGTTGGGCCGACCGTTGGTGGCAAGCCGCGAGTCCTCGACATCACCGAAGACGCATCGAAGATCGAATTTGCTCGCCATATCCCGAAACTGGAGGGCACGGAGCTAGTCGCTTACCGGCAGCGTGTCGAGCAGGTGCTCACGGCGCTGTTCGATGCCAACCCGACCTTGCGCAAGATTCGACGCGGCGAAGCCGTTGGCGAAGCCGACCTTAATACTCTGGTCAGCTTGGTACTCACGCAGCACCCGGACGTCAATCTGGCCTGGCTGACTGAGTTTTACCCGGATACCGCTGGTGATCTGGCCACGGCGATTCGCACTATCGTCGGCATGGAGCCGGAAGTGGTTGCCGAACGATTCGCGAACTTTTTCACGCGCCATCCGCAAATGTCAGCCAAGCAGCAGCGGTTCATGGCGCTGTTGCAGAACCACATCGCCAAGTTTGGCGTCGTGACGCTCGACAAACTTTATGAGTCGCCCTTTACCCAGGTCAGCGAGGAAGGCCCGGATGGCATTTTCGATAATGCCGCCGTCGAAGACTTGATCGCCGTGATCGACGGCTTTAGCCCGGCAATCGAGCAACGCACCAACCAATAACAAGAACAGGACAAGCTCATGGACAGCCAACTTCTCACCCTCATTGCTGCCGGTACCGGTCTCGCCATCGGCGTGGCTGTCACCTGGCTGCTGACCCGGGGTCGGATTGCGGCTGCCTTTGAACAAGGCCGTGCCGAGCTTGCCGTTGATCTTGCCACCGCCACCGAGCGCGCTCGCGCCAACGATGCAGAACTGGCCAAACTCAATACTGCCCACGAGACCCTGAAAACCCATACCAGCGAATTTCGCGATGCGCTCGATCAGGCGCGGGATGATCTTGCCAAGCTGACCGAACGCGCCAGTCGGATTCCCGGCCTCGAAGCCACGCTAACGGAGGCCGAGCAAACCTTGGCCACCACTCGGCAACAAGCGGCGGATCTGCGCGAAACATCTGGCCGCCTCACCGCGGAGCTGAAAGCGGAGCGCGATACGCTGACCCAAATGCGTAGTGACTGGCAAGGCGAAAAGTCACAACGCGAGCAAGCCGATGCAAAGGTCAGCGAGCTGACCAACGAACTCACCGAATTGAGCACCCGGCTCGATGCCGAGCGCACCCAAGCCGCGGAAAAGCTCGCTCTCCTGCTGGAAGCCAAAGAAGCCTTGTCCAATCAGTTCAAGAGTCTGGCCAACGACATCCTTGAAGAAAAATCAAAACGCTTCACCGAGCAGAACCAAACCAACATCGGCCAGCTGCTCAATCCGCTGAAAGAACGGATGACCGAGTTCAAAGCCAAGGTGGAAGAGATCCATACCAAGGATACCGAGCAGCAAGCCACGCTCAAGGCCGAACTGTCACAACTCAAAGATCTGAACCGCCAAATGACCGAGGAAGCCCACGGCCTGGCGACCGCCCTCAAGGGTCAGGCCAAGAAACAGGGCAACTGGGGCGAACTGGTGCTCGGCAATGTGCTCGATCGTTCCGGCCTGCGTGAAGGCAAAGATTTCAAGCGCGAAGTTAGCTTCAACACCGAAGACGGGCGCAAGCGTCCGGACGTGGTGATCTATCTGCCGCAGGCCAAGCATCTGGTCATTGACGCCAAGGTTTCGCTGAATGCCTATACCCGCTACGTCAATGCCGAGAACGATCTGGATCGCCAGCAGGCTCTGCAGGAACACGTCAATGCCGTCGCCAGCCGCATACAGGAACTCTCGAACCGCGCCTACTTCGAGCTGCCCGGCCTCAACACGCCTGAGATGGTCTTCATGTTCATCCCCATCGAATCAGCCTTCGTCGAAGCCCTGCGTGCCGACGAGAGTTTGTTCCAGAAAGCCATCGAGCAGAACGTACTGGTCGCCACGCCGACCACGTTGCTCACCAGCCTGAACATCGTGCGCCAGCTCTGGCGCTTCGAGGAACAGAACGCCCACACCGCCGAACTCGCCGATCGCGCCAGCAAGGTCTACAAAAAACTCGTCAGCTTCCTTGGCAGCATGGAAGCTGTCGGCAAGCAGCTCGACAAAGCGAAGGAGTCCTTCGGCACTGCCATGGGGCAGCTCTATACCGGCAAGGGCAATCTCATCAGCCAGGTGAAGGACTTCGAACGACTCGGCGTATCGGTGCAGACCGCCCTGCCTGAACAACTGGTGGCCAAGGCCGCCCTCGAACTCGAACACCTGCCGGCGATCACCGACGGCACCGAACTGGAAACCACGCAATCATGATCACTAGCCAACTCAAGAACGATATCGACAAGCTCTGGACCGAATTCTGGACCGGCGGCATCACCAATCCGCTCACCGTCATTGAGCAGATTTCCTTCCTTATGTTCGCGCGCCTGCTCGACATCGACGAAACCCGCCACGAAAAGCTCGCCGGCCGTACCGGCAAGTCGCCACACAAGAATTTCGGCCCCGACCAGCAAATCCTGCGCTGGAAAAACTGGAGCGAATACGGCGGCGACGAAATGCTGCGCCATGTGCGCGACCACGTATTCCCTCACTTGCGCGATCTGGGCGGCAAGAACACGACCTTTGGCGAGTACATGAAGGACGCCACTTGCCTGATCCCCAAGGCCAGTCTGCTGGTCTCCGCCGTCACCCAGATCAACCTGCTGCCTCTGGGCAACAGCGACATCAAGGGCGATCTGTACGAATACATGCTGAGCAAGCTCAGCACCGCTGGCATCAACGGCCAGTTCCGCACACCGCGCCACATCATCAAGCTCATGGTCGAAATGCTCGACCCTAAGCCCACCGAAGTGGTCGGCGACCCGGCTTGCGGTACGGCGGGCTTCCTGGTGAACACTATGGAATATCTGCGCCGGCAGTATTCATCGCCGGAGTTGATCGAAACCTTCGAGGATGGCAGCAAGGGCTACCCCGGCGACCGGCTGGAGCCCTACCGCGAGCACATCCAGAACGGCCTGTTCCACGGCTTCGACTTCGACGTGACCATGCTACGCATCGCCGCCATGAACCTGATGTTGCACGGCGTCGAGAACCCGGACATTCACTATCAGGACACGCTATCCAAGCAGTTCCCGGAAAAATTCCGCCAGCAGGCCGAAGCCGGGTTCGATGTCATCTTGGCCAATCCGCCTTTCAAGGGCAGTCTGGATGAGGAAGATGTCCATCCCTCTCTGCTGAAGAAGGTCAAGACCAAGAAGACCGAACTGCTGTTCGTCGCGCTCATTCTGCGCATGCTCAAAAACGGCGGCCGCTCGGCCACCATCGTGCCAGACGGTGTGCTGTTCGGTTCCAGCAAGGCGCACGTCGCGCTTCGCCAGCACCTGATCGATGAGAACCAACTGGAGGCGGTTATTTCATTGCCCTCTGGAGTGTTCAAGCCCTATGCCGGCGTCTCCACCGCCATTCTGATATTCACCAAGGGCGGGCAGACCGGCGACGTCATGTTCTACGACGTGCAGGCCGACGGCTTCTCGCTAGATGACAAGCGGCAGGAAATTGCCGAGAACGATCTGCCGGATGTGCTGGAGAAGTTCCAACAGCGCCGTCTCGCCAGCGCCGACTTTTCGGATCGGACAGCCAAGGCGTTCTCTGTGCCGGTAGCGGATATCCGTGCCAACAAATATGACCTGTCCATTAGCCGCTACAAGGAAGCCGCTCAAGAACTGGTGAGGTTTGACCCTCCTCGCGAGATTCTTGGTCGGATGAAGTCGCTGGAAGCCGAGATACAGTCGGCTTTGACCGAATTGGAGGAAATGCTTTGACCAACAGTGTTTGCATGCTTGGCGACATTGTTACAGCCAGCTACGGCAGACCTCTCAAGGAGGGGGATCGTGACCAATCCGGCACGTTTGATGTCTTCGGATCTGCTGGATTTGTTGGGAAACATTCAGAGCGCTTTGTAGAACAACCAACGCTAGTTATAGGGCGCAAAGGCTCGGTTGGATCAGTTACGTATGCACCCAATGGCGGTTGGCCAATTGATACAGCCTTCTTTCTCGAGTGGCGCAAAAACGTGGAAGGCGATTGGAAATATTTGTACTACACGCTCCGCGCAGCAAATCTAAACAAATATGAGATTACCACCTCAATTCCGGGGCTGAATCGTGACCGATTATTGGAAACGGATATCTATTTCCCAGTCCTGAAAGAGCAAGAGCGTATCGCCGCAATACTCGACAAGTCCAATGATATTTGTGAGAAGCGCCGCAAAGCACTCAAGCTTGCCGACGAATTTCTGCGCTCGGTCTTCCTTGATATGTTTGGCGGTTTGCTTTCCGGGCCAACGGATCAATGGCAGGCATTGAACACCTGTACGGATTTCATCGACTACCGTGGAAAGACGCCGGAAAAGTCGGATGCGGGGGTTAGGCTGATTACCGCGAAGAACGTGCGGGATGGCGTGATCAATGTTGAGCCTGCCGAGTTTATTTCTGAAGAAACCTATTCCTGGTGGATGAGTCGAGGCTATCCGCAATCTGGCGATGTTCTGTTCACGACCGAAGCGCCTCTTGGCAATATCGCTGTCCTTAGAACTGACGAGCCAGTTGCCATCGGCCAAAGACTGATTGCTATCAGGCCGCGCGAGATGCTGAGATCGGATTTCCTGAGTTGGGCATTGCGACAAGACATCATTCAGCAGGATATTTTTTCGCGAGCTACCGGCTCGACTGTGAAGGGTATCCGGTCGGCCGAGTTGGTGCAGGTGAGAATTCCGATACCGACAGAAGCCGAGCAACTGAAATTCGAGAGAATCGTAGCCTCGGTACATCATCAAAAGGTAGTCATGCAGGCTTCTGCCGTACAAGGCGAACAACTGTTTCAAGCATTACAGCAACAGGCATTTCAAGGCCGGCTTTAAGGATGATGACGATGAACATCGAATCAATCAGGGAGGTGTTTTCCGCACAGAGGTACGTGCGTACCCGCGACACGAAAAAATACGACGAATACCTCGCGCCGACAACAGGGCAATTCGTCTACCTGCGCAAGGACGAGGAGCAGTCGTTACCCATTCAGGTTGTCATTCATCCTGAAGTGAAAGTGGAAAGTTTCGTTTCACTTGATGGAATTCGCATCGCCGACGCCAACAAGACGATCAAAGACCCCCGCTTTCGTCATTTTCCGGCATGGGGTGGTGTGACGCTAATCCAGCATAGCGGACGCCCGCTATTGATCGATTCTCTGGAGGCACTTGGAAGATTTCTCCAATACTTCGATACGCCTGCCGGCAGCGAACGTGAAGGCGCTGACTTGCCACCTCGTCTTACCGCCATCGAGCTGGAAAACTTCAAAGGAGTAGGCAGCCGGGTTCGCATCGATCTGGCGCCCATCACGCTGCTGTTCGGCGCCAATAGTGCGGGCAAGAGTACCGTCCTCCAGGCGCTGCAATACGTCCGTGAGGTATTGGAACGCCGGAATGCCAATCCGGATCGCACCCTCTACGGCGGCGAATTCATCGATCTGGGGGGATTCCGCAACCTCGTCCATCAGCGCGATCTGTCGCGCCGCATCGCTATCAAGCTCGAACTCAAGCTTAACCGTGCCAGTTTGCCGGAACTGGTGCCCGAGCCTTTCGAGGATTGGCAGGCGTGGCAGACCGATGACGAAGACGGTCTCTGGGAGTTCTATAAGCTGGTACAAGAAACCCGCGACCGTAGCGAATCTATCAGTGTGCGGCTGGAAATGGCTTGGAGCGGCATCAAGCAGGCGGCTGTGATTGTTGGCTACGAGGCGGGAATCAATGGTGACTGGCTGGCACGTATTACCGCGACCGAGGATGGCAAGGATGTAGCCATCAAACTCAACAAGGACAATCCGATCTTCCTGCGCTTCCATACACAGGATGAGCTCGACATGTTCGACGCTTTGGACGACTGGGTGGACCAGAAGGACCTCGGCGAGGCGCCTCCAGTCGCCGAGGCCAAAGCTGCCGATGAGAGCGAGGAGAATAACTACAGCTATTCGGTGCTCGGAAGCATTCTCGCCAGTGTGCGTAGTGCGGGCGTGGAAAAGCCCGGGCAGGGCTTGCGTCAGTGGTTGGTCGGCTTCGATAGCGCACTTCCGCACCTCGGCGAACTGCTCTCGATACCGACCGGTGGCAGCGGCGGATCGGCAAACATCTACATCGCCCGGCAATTCACGGCGTTCGTTTCCTCACTGGTCATCGGCCCCGGCGTGCTGATGCGCGACCAGTTGCGCAAGCTGCGCTACCTTGGCCCCATTCGCAATGTGCCTGAACGCGATTTCGAGGCAGCTCTGACACCCGACGAGGCGCGCTGGGCTGATGGCACGGCGGCTTGGGAGACCTTGCTCAACGGCAATGAATCGCTGGTCGACGAAGTGAGCCGCTGGATGGCCGACGAAGACAAGCTGGCAACGGGCTACGAGCTTGCACGCCGGAAGTTCAAGGAAGTCGACGTGGGAACGCTCAATTGGCTAATGCGCGCAGCGGATCCCGATGCCTCAGTACGGCCCGAGCCACAGCTATTGCGCCAAGTCGAGATGGCACCGGAAAAGCAACGCATCGAGTTGATCGACCCGGAGAGCGGCGACCCCTTCCAGCCACGCGATGTCGGCATCGGCATTTCCCAAGTGTTGCCGGTTGTAGTCGCTGCCCTGGAACCTTCGGCCGCCCTCGTGGCCATCGAGCAGCCTGAGCTGCATATTCATCCGGCCGTGCAGGTGGGACTGGGCGACCTGTTTATCAAGGGTGCCAAGGAACATGGCATCAACTTCCTGATCGAGACGCACAGCGAGCACTTGATCCTGCGCTTGCTGCGCCGGATTCGCGAAACCACGGACGACGAAGTCCCACCCGGCGCCATCGGCATCCAGCCGGCAGATGTGGCCGTGATCTATGTTCAATCGACTGAATCTAGCGTCGAACTGGTACCACTGCCGATTGACGAAACCGGCGAATTCACGACGCGCTGGCCCAAGGGTTTCTTCGATGAGCGCGCGGAGGAACTGTTCTGATGATCAAGGAATTCGCGCTTGAGCCGGATGTGCTGGCTACGTCATTCCGTGACTTCAGCTACTTCATCGAGAAATTCGGCGTGGCTCAGGGGCGGGTGATTTCGCGCTTCCCAAAGGACTGGAAAAAGATGGTCTACCAAGCCGCACAGGCCAGCTTGCACGGCACCCGAGAGCTCAGTCGAATCGAAGTTCGGCTCAGGGACATCAAGGATGACGTGTTGATCGAATCCCGGCGCCCCGGTGGCGATGGAACACAGCCCTGGCTGACCAGAGCACTTGCCGAGCATGACCGGCTACCGTTCTCAGGAATCATTGCCCGGGAGAATCCGGCGACGCATCCCGATGTGATGCTTGCCGCCGATCTGGATGATGTCGATCCGCGTTTTCAGGCGTCTGGCCAAGGGCATATCAATCGCACGTCAAACGAGATTGTCAGCTGTGTAGGCTTGCTGCTGAATGCAGCCAAGACGGTCAAGCTGATTGATCCCCATTTCAATCCGACCAAGTGGCGCTGGCGGCGAATGCTGGGCCTTGTCATGACTCGAATGGGCAGTACCGGGCAGGCAGGCGTCACGCTGGAAATCCACCGTGCTGACGATGGCACCCTGCCAGCCAACATGCAAGGCTATTTTGACTCGACGATCCCAAATATCCGGCCTGCGGGCATCACCATTCAGGTATTCCTGCACCCGTTGGCCGTAATGCACAACCGCTTCATTCTCACCAATGTGGGAGGCGCGTCGTACCACACCGGCCTGGACGATAACGAGGATGGCAACTCAACCCCCACTGACTTGGTGTCGTTTCTGGCCGCAGATACGTTCTCGACAGAATGGGCAACCTACTCAGGCCATGCGCCGTTTCGGGTGTATCCATGATCCGAAGCCGAGACCCTGACATCCTTTTCTCGAAGGGATCAATTCTCGATGTACTCGAGAACCATAAGCAGAAGGCACTCGACGAGATTCGCAATTTGTCAGCGAATCAAGTAATGGAAGCCTCTGATGAGCGGCTTGTCGAGCACTTTGTTGAGAAATTCGACATTGCTCCGCTGGTGCTGTATCCGGATCGATCGGAAAGGCAGGTGGAGGAAACGACTGTTGAAACACGTGATTCATTTACCTATGACATTCCTCGCGGCGGTTCGTTGAATCTCCCGGGAGTCAGGCTGTCATGTCGAATGCCGTACTCGGGTGATCCAGGTCTTTGGGATATCACTCCAAGCACGTATTCTGTGACGGCAATTCGAGGGGAATTGTCCCGTCCAGGTAGCGATGGCATCGGGTACGTTACTGTCAGTACTTCACAACCTCAAAATCAGGCCGACGCAAGCAGAATGGACGCTGCTATCGCTACGCAATTGGCAAGCATTCAGGATATGGTCTCCAATCAAAAGACCAATATCGACCAATATCGCGCGGAGATACGTCGGCGTGTTGCGGACGCCGTTCGTGAGCGTAGATCCCGCGCTGAGCAAATGTTTGGCCTAGCGCAAAAGCTCAATCTGCCGCTGAATCAAAAAGGAGATACCCGCGTCATTGCGCCTATTCGTGTGGAAAAGCGACTCATCGTGCAACTGCCCACGCCCAGCTCTGGGCAATACAAGCCCCAACCAGGCATTTCTGATGAGTCATACGAACTCATCCTGAGCGCAATCCGCAGTCAAGGTAGAACTTTTGAGCGCGCGCCCGGAACCTTTTCAAAGTTCGATGAGGAAGAATTACGCGACGTCATCTTGGCAAACCTGAATACCCATTTCGTGGATCGTGCTACTGGTGAGACTTTCTGCAAAAAGGGCAAGACGGATATTCACATTACTGAGAATGATCGGTCTGCCTTCATTGGCGAGTGCAAGGTTTGGGCTGGGGAAAAGGAGCTGCAAAAAGGTCTGCAACAGCTGGTTAGCTACTTAACCTGGAGGCACTGCAAGGTTGCCCTGGTCGTTTTTAACAAGGACCGCGCGAAATTCAGCGAACTCTTGGAAAAAGCACCGCAGTCGCTCAAGGGACTCGACAAGTTATTCATTCAAGACCTCGCAATCAACCCGCATCAGGGTGAGTGGCGAATGCTTTTCCGATCACCAGAAGACGATGGGCATGAAATTGCAGTTCATCTGTTTTTGTTCAACCTTTATGCGGACACCGCACGGGGGAATAGCTAATGGCGAGTACGCTCGGGCTGTTGCATGTAGGCTCCCTATCTATCTCGCCGGCTACCGCTTGGTACTTAACGGATCTCGGCGAATTCCGCGGCAAACAGAAGCTCTTCACCTAGCAGTCCCCTCCGCGATTCAAGGCGCTGCGCGAGCATGCGCTGATCGAGGCCTTCAATGGCAAACCGTGTTTATCTTGGGTGCTGCTATCAAAGCAATTCGCCACAGATTGCTTGGAGGCAATGAAAAAGCCGGGCCACGAACAGCGCGAATTGGAGCAAGCATGAATTCGATTCAGATCGAGGTTAAGAACTGCAACAACATTGATACCGCCGTGATTTCGCTGACGGCACATAAATTGAACATCAAGTTTGCGCCAAATGGTACCGGCAAAAGTACGATTGCCAGAGCAGTGCTGCTCGGTCTCAGGGGGGATCAAAGCCTACTGAATGAGCTCATGCCATTTAAGCTCAGAAAAGAAAATCCGGAGAACAAGCATCCAGAAGTCAAGGGAATAGAGGCGATCAAAAACATCATGTGCTTCAACGAGGAGTATGTCAGTCAGTTCATTTTCAAGCCGAATGAACTACTCAGCAACAGCTTTGACATTCTCATCAGGACAGATGCCTACAAACAAAAAGAGCAGGAAATAGAGGAACTGGTCCGCAATATCAAACAACTGTTTTCCGGGAACGCGGAATTAGAAACACTGATAGCTGCTCTTAAGGAAATGGGGAGCGCTTTCAAGTTGAGCAAATCCGGCTTGTCCAAATCTTCCACGGGCATGAAGGCTTTGTCCGCAGGCAACAAAATTCAACATGTTCCTCCCGGACTGGAATCCTATGCACCGTTCATTCAGAGCCAAAACAGCGTTAATTGGATTGATTGGCAAACCAAAGGAAATGACTTTTCGGATCTGTCGGACAACTGCCCCTTCTGTACTTCACATGCGGCCGACAAGCGAGAGCAAATCAAAAAGGTTGGTCAGGAATATGACAAAAACACGATCAAGAACCTGATCGCCATAATTTCAGTGATCGAAAAGCTAGGCGATTACTTTTCCGATGAAGCCAAGAGGAAGCTGATAGCAATCACGGTCTTGAAGGAAGGGCTTGAAAAAGAGCACGAGGCATTTCTTGCTACAGTAAAAACTCAGATCGATAACTTCACCGAAAAGCTGGAAAGGCTCAGAACGCTCTCGGCATTCCAATTCAAGGATGGCGAAAAAGTCGCAGAAAAGCTGCCGGCATACAAATTGGATTTGCAGTTTTTCGCTGAACTAAAGTCAAAAAAGATGGAGGATGCGATAGCGCCGATCAACGCTTCCATAGAAGCAGTTATCGAGCAAGCAGGACTGCTTCAGGGGAAGATCAATCAACAACGAAGCGAGATGAAAAAGACCATCGAGCGGCATCAGAAAGACATCAACGATTTTCTTGCATATGCCGGATACCGTTATGAAGTTGAGATTGCCGGTGAAGGTGATCAAGCTCAACTAAAGCTGCGGCATATCGATCACGAAGAGCATCTCAGCGGCGGCAATCAGCACCTCAGCTTCGGTGAAAGGAATGCTTTCGCCATCGTACTTTTCATGTACGAGTGCCTCGCCAAAAAGCCTGATCTCATTATCTTGGATGACCCGATCTCCTCGTTCGATAAAAACAAAAAGTACGCCATCCTCGAAATGCTATTCCGTCGGGACACGGATTCGTGCTTAAAAGGCAAAACCGTTCTGATGCTTACTCATGATGTAGAGCCCATCATCGATACGGTGAAGTCTCTTTCTGACAAGTTCAAAAACCAAACATCGGCAGCATTTTTAAAAATGTCTTCGGGCCACATAAGCGAATGCAGCATCGATAAGGACGACATACAGACATTTACCCAAATCTGCAAGAACGCGCTCGCCTCCACAAAGGACGGTGTCATCAAGTCGATCTATTTGAGGCGCTACTTCGAGATTATTGACCATAAGAGTGACGCTTATCAGGTTTTGTCAAACCTATTCCACAAAGGGAACGGTCGGGAGCGCGGGGTCGATAAGCGTGAGCCGAGAGATTTAGACGGCAACTACCCGGAAATGGACCCTGCCAAGTTCGCAGAGGGATGCACTGAAATATCGAGATTACTGGATGGTTTTTCATACCCTGTGCTTTTGAATCGAGTTGCTGATCTGAACGCTCTAAGGGCGCTATACATTGCATCTGCGAACGGCTATGAAAAACTTCAGGTTTTTCGCCTGCTTGGGCTCGACGCTGGAAACTCTGTGATTCAAAAGTTCATCAATGAGACCTACCACATTGAGAATGAATTCATTTGCCAGCTTGATCCAGCCAAATTTGACACGACTCCTGAGTATGTCATTTCGGAGTGCGACAAAGTCTTGGAGCAGACTGAAGCAGCAATTGCTTCTGACTCGCTGGCAGAGGCGGTATAGCTCATGGCACTCCCCATCAACATCAACGACCTCCTCAACGGCAAGCCCGTCGAATGGGAGCGTCTTGAGTTCAAGGCAGGCTGGAACCCTGAGGCCGTCCTGCACACCCTCTGTGCTTTCGCCAATGACATCCACAACTTGGGCGGCGGCTACATTTTGATCGGCGTTGCCGAGCACAACGGGCGTCCCGTGCTGCCACCGGCCGGCCTTGACCCCGCGCAGATCGATGCAATACAGAAAGAATTGCTCAATCTCGGATTCAGTGCCCTGGTGCCGTACTACCACCCGATCACGGTGCCGGTTGAAATCAACGGCAAGCAGGTGTTGGTGCTGTGGGCCTTGGGTGGGCCAACCCGGCCCTACAAAGCCAGGATCAGCCTGGGCAAGGACAGCAAGGAGTTTGCCTATTACGTTCGCAAGGGCTCCAGCACCGTCCGTGCCAAAGGGGCGGATGAAACCGAGCTGATGTCATTGGCGGCCACCGTGCCCCATGACGATAGGATCAACCAGCAGGCCAAGGTCGAAAGCCTCTCCCGCGACTTGATGCAGGAGTATTTGCAGCAGGTGGGCAGCGATCTGTCCAGCCAGGCTCCCGGTCTTTCCTTGGTTGAACTGGGGCGGCAGATGGGTGTTATCGGTGGGCCGGATGAAGCGCAGTTCCCACTGAATGTCGGCCTGATGATGTTTAACCCCGAGCCCTGGCGCTTCTTTCCCGTCATGCAGATCGATGTGGTCTGGTTTCCCAAGGAAGGCCCGGGCGGCAACAAATTTTCGGAAAAAGTCTTCAAGGGCCCGATTCCGCGCATGACCCGCGACGCGCTCGACTACATCAAGCGTAACCTGATCACCGAAACCGTTATCAAGCATCCCGATCGCGCCGAAGCAACGCGCGTCGAGAACTTCCCTTACGCGGCCATTGAAGAAGCCGTGGTCAATGCCGTCTACCACAGAGGGTACGACACTCGCGAACCCATCGAAATCCGGCTTGAGCGCGATGAGATGATGATCATCAGCTACCCCGGCCCGGATCGTTCGGTTCGGCTGGATCAACTGCAAGCGGGGCGTGCCCAGCCCCGACGTTATCGCAATCGCCGCATCGGCGAATTTCTCAAGGAACTGGAATTTACCGAAGGCCGCTGTACCGGCATCCCCAAGATCAT
>Ga0172375_10003619_pt1 | contig 23371 bp, 37 predicted proteins | sample LakKiv1m_FD_114537 | JGI IMG/M metagenome (GOLD analysis project Ga0172375, IMG submission 114537) | Freshwater microbial communities from Kabuno Bay, South-Kivu, Congo - kab_092012_11.1m | ecosystem: Environmental > Aquatic > Freshwater > Lake | place: Democratic Republic of the Congo... | reverse complement strand
GGGGCGGCGGGGGGGGGGGGGGGGGGGGGCCCGGCGCGCGCGGGGGGGGGGGGGGGGGGGGGGGGTGTCCCCTGGGCCGTTACGCTACCTGCCGAGACTGGGCGGGCCGGGGGCCGCGGAGACGCCGGGTATGGAATCCAGCCCGTGTCGGGTCGGGCTGGCAAGGTTCCCCGGTCGTGCTCGGCGCGGCCCCGAGACCCGGTCGCTGGGCAGGCGGCGGGCGGCCACAGGAGAAGCCTACCGCCCGGGGCGCGGCATGCGGGCCGGAAGGCGGCGCCCGGGCCGGCATCCAGTGGCGGTCCGGGGCGGGGTACTATCCCCTAGCGCTACTAAAGAACATAACAAGAGATATACCCCCCTCCCACATAAAGGGATCTATCTTTATCTAAAGGATAATAGCTAATAGAATGCCTCAGACGGCACAAAGGACTGGAGGGGGGTCTATGTCCTGTTAGCTTGTTTAGAATCCGCAGTGCCCGACCGGCCCTCCCGAGCGTGAACCGAGCGTGGGCGGCGGCCGCCCGGCTAGCGGCTAGGTCCGGACAGCGCGCTAGGCTTCAGCGACCAACACGTTCGAGGCCAAGGAGCAGTGACCAGGTGTCAACAGGTAAGCGCGGCAGGGACCGCATCCCGTACGGCCAGCCCGGCAGCAACCGGCGACCAGGCAGGGGCCGGCAGGCCGTCTACCCGTGGCGCACGTGGCTCGGGGAGGCCAAGACCTGGGAGCTGGAGTACAACAGCCTCGAGGCGGCCAGGCGGGCCAGGGCCAGCATCGCCGTCAGGGTGAGCAGGGTCAACCGCCAGCTCCGCGAGGCCGGCAGCCCGGGCTGGGTCGCGCACCGGTTCACGCTCCGCCCCGGCCACACCGACCCGGAGCTGGTCGGCGTCGACCTGACCTTCTGGTGGTTCGACGGGTCCTCCGAGGAGCCGGCCGCGTCGTTCCCCAACGAGGTGCTGGACCTCTTCGCGAGGCGGACCAACATGGCCGCCGAGGACCGGGCGGTCGAGCAGTCGCAGCTCCAGGTCCCGGCCTACGGCCCGGAGTACCAGGCCCGCCTCGTCGAGATCCTCTGCCCGACCCAGTACGGCCAGCCCGCCGAGGTCCTGTCCTCCCCGGCCTTCGACCACTGGCGCGGCTGGAAGCCCGACGAGTGCGAGGCCTGCTTCAACGCGGGCGGCCCCGTCGACCTGGGGATCGAGCAGTGAGCGGCCACCGCGAGCAGCTCGTCCAGGCCCTGCTGAAGCGGCTGGTCGACGCGTCCTCGCTGCCCGACTGGCTCACCGTCCACGTCCTGGGCCGGGACCTGGGGCCCCTGGCCGAGCTGCTGGCCGACGCGGTGCTGGAGGGCTACCGCGGAGAGTCGCCGACCGAGCAGGAGCTGGACGGGCTCGAGCACGTCGCCGCCCTGCTCTGGAACTGGGGCGCCAGGCACCCCCAGGACCCGCCGCTGCCCGAGGCCTGGGAGCAGGCCAGCGACTGGCTGGCCCAGGTCGTCGGCATCAGGGTCGCCGACCTCGAGCACCACGCCGTCGAGTGCGAGCGGATCGGGGTCGAGGCCCTCGAGCAGCGGATCCTGGCCGAGCAGCGGCTCGCCGCCGTCGAGGCGGAGCGGGACCACCTGGCCAGCACCCTGGCCGGCCTGCGGCGCGTCCACGGCGAGACGGTCCAGCGCCGGGGCGGGCCGTTCACCTCGGCCTTCGGGTCGGCGATCCCGAACTGCCCGACCTGCGGCGCCGCGGTCGACAGCCTCTACAGCCCCAACCTCGCGGAGGGCTACTGCCTGGCGATGCCGTGCGCCCACGCTGTGAGGGCCACCGTCTGGCCGGACGAGCACAGGGTCGAGCTCGCCGAGACGGGGCGCGGCTGATGGGCGCCTACGAGAAGCTGGTGGTCGAGGGCAAGCGGGCCTGCGACGCCCTAGCCGCGGTGACGCCCTGGAGCCGGGACGCCTGGGCCAAGTCCATCAGGGCCCTCGACAGGGCCGGGCTGATCCCGGCCGTGTCCATGGTCCAGGTCCTGCAGATCACCCGACGCACGGGGCTGGACCCCGAGGCCGTGGCGGAGCTGATCGTCAGGGAGGCCGAGGCGATCAGGGAGGCCGAGGGGGAGGCCGGCCCGTGAGCCGGCTCGGCCAGCCCGAGGAGGTCCGCGCCCACTGCGCGGCCCTCCTCCTGGCCGTCCTCGGCGTCCTCCTCATCCGGCTCGGCCGCGCGCTCCGGAAAGTTCCCGGGGAAACTTCCCCGGAAGGGTGTACGCAGGCCCCAGCGGCGGCATAGACTCATCTCATCAGCGGCGCACACGGCACCGCGAGAGACCTGGGGAGGTCCGATGAGGATCAGGGACTGGCGCCTGTCGTTCCACGCGGCGCAGCGGATGGTTGAGATGGGCCTGACGGCCTCGGACGTCGAGCTCGTCCTGGTCGACTGGGACAACCGGTACGAGCAGTCGAAGTACGGGCCCGGCCGGGTCATGTACCAGCGCGGCGGGGTCGCAGTGGCCACCGCCGAGGTCGAGGGCGAGGACAAGGTCATCGTCTCGGTCCTGTGGAACAAGAAGGAGCAGTGGGAGCGATGAGCGAGCAGACCGAGGGGGCGGGGCGCGTCCGCGCGCTCCGCCTCGACGCGGCCAAGGGCCGCAGCCTCGGGCCGGACGGCCCGCAGGGCAGCCGCGTGATCGAGCTGGAGATGGAGGTCGGCCCCGACACGGGCCACCTGTTCGCCCAGGCCGTCTACGAGCGGGCCGACAAGTCCTTCTACGTGGCGAACTGGAGCGAGGCCCGCGGCTCGGTCCCCGAGTGGGTCCTCGAGTGGGCCCGGAAGGTGGGCATCCGATGAGCCGCAGGGAAGTGACCGAGCGCAAGCGGCTCGAGGGCACCAAGACGGGCGTCCCGAGCTGGGTGCGCAAGCTGGTCGAGCGGCAGGACCGCGCCATCCAGGACCTCGAGGCCGAGGTCGAGCGGCTGACCGCCGAGCTGGCCGGCGACGGGTCCTCCACCTTCGGGACGGGCACCAGCTCGGACCCCGACCGTCGGCCGCTGGCCGGCCGCTACACCGACGCCGTGTCGTGGATCGAGCGGCTGGGCGAGGAGGACCCCAAGCGCGACTCCTTCCAGCTGGACTTCATCGACCAGGGCGACCACGTCGAGGTCCGGTGCAGCAGCTGGCACGGGATCGCCCTGTTCCCCACGGCGTCCAACGTCGTGCTGGTCAAGAAGGGGCGGACCAAGTGAGGGAGATCCCGTTCGACCCCAGCGGTCCGCCCAGGCACCGAGACCTGATGGTCATGGGCCAGATCGGCACCCTGACCAAGGGGCGCCCGCTGTCGCGCCGCCGCTCGCCACTGGAGCGGGCCATCGACGTGGCCGTGCGCCGCGCGCTGGCCACCGGCCACAAGCAGCAGGTCCGGGTCTGCGGCCCCTTCCGGCCCGAGGACCACGACCTCCACACCCCCAAGCCCGCCCTCGTAGTCCAGGAGATCCGATGAGAGTCACCGTCGACACCGCAGACGACAACCAGCTGGGGGACCTCACGCGGGCCCTGGTCGCCGAGCTCGACGACCACCCCGGGGTCCCCGCCGAGCACGAGCTCGCCGGCATGCTGGGCACGGCCCTCAGGGCGGTGGCCCAGTGAGCGCCGGCCGACCAGTCACCGGGGCCTACGCCCCGACAGGGGCCGCCATCGCGGCAGGCATGCAGATTCAGCGGGCCTCGGAGCTGGGGGGCCGGGCCGTGAGCCCCACGATCCCCGCGACCAGGGTGGCCTCCGGCCCGGCCGTGGTGGCCGGCGTCAGGTCCTTCGCCCCGCTGACCGGCTCGACGGCCGGGGAGGGCGAGGACCGGCCGCTCTGCGAGCAGGTCGACCCCGAGCTGTTCTTCCCGGCGGGCAGGGGCGACACGGACAAGATCCGCGAGGCCAAGGCCGTCTGCGCCCGGTGCCCCTTCGACCGGTTCCAGGCCTGCCGCGAGGAGGCCATCGACGAGGGCGACCGGTGGGCGATCCGCGGCGGGCTGACCCCGCGGGAGCGCCTCCGGTACGCGCCGCGGAGGGTCGCCTGATGGCCGCCCAGGGGTCCAGGCCGCAGGCGAGCCGGAGCCCGCGCGCCGCGGAGCTCCGCCTCCTCGACGCCGCCGCGGAGTGGAAGGAGCGGGGCGCCTGCCACGGCCGCAACGACGATGCCATGTTCCCAGACTCGAACCGCGAGCAGAAGGTCGCCGCCCAGTTCTGCCAGCTCAGGTGCGAGGTCCAGACCGAGTGCCTGTCGTACGCCCTCGAGGCCGACGAGCGATGGGGCGTCTGGGGCGGGACCACCGAGCGGGAGCGGGAGCGCCTCCGCCGCCGCGCCCAGGGGCGGGCCGAGTGAGCCGCCGGGCCGGGAGGGCGACCGTGCTGTCCGGCAAGTGCCGGCACGCCGCCGCCGTCACGATGAAGTCCGGGGCGGCCAAGGCGGCCCCGTGGCACCGCGAGTGCCGGGGCAGGGTCCACACCCGCCCAGGGGGCCCGGTCATGGAGTGCGAGTGCCTGTGCCACGGCTCGGGCCCCAGGGACCTGCGGGACGAGATAGCCGACGCCAGGCGCGAGCGGCTGGTCGCGGCCGGGCTGGACCCCGACGCGCCGGACCCCAAGAAGTCCAGGGAGCGGGGGTACTGCAAGCACGACCACGAGATGACCCCCGAGAACGCCGGGCCCCGCGGCGAGTGCCGGGCTTGCAAGCGAGAGGCCTCCGCCAGGTGCAAGGCCCGGAAGAGTCAGGAGAGCGCGTCGTGAGGAAAGAGTCAGAGGGACACTCCACGGACGAGGACGGGCTGTGCAGGTTCAGCGACCTGCCGCCGGACACCTGCGCCGGTCACTGGGCCGGGACGGGCTCCCCGGGGACTAGGGCCAGCGTCGCCTGGTCCGACCTCAGGGGGCTGAGCGACCACCCCAGCGCCGTGGCGAGCCGGGAGCGCAACCACCGGTCGATGCACGGGGCGACGAGGAGCGGCCAGCCCTGGACCCCGGACGAGGACCGCTTCCTGCGGTCGTGGACCGGGTCCTTCGAGGAGGCCGCCAGGCGGCTGGGCCGGACCTGCGAGGGCGTCCACCTGCGGAAGGTCCGCCTCGAGCAGGGCCTGGGGTACCGGTGAGGGCCCGGGAGGCGGCCGCCGCGGTCGTGACCTGGGCGAGCCTGGTCGTCGTCGTCGCGGGGCCGGCCGCGCTGCTGCTGCTGGCCGCGTACTGGTGGGGGCCGTCGTGACTTACACGGAGGCCGACCGGCCGGACTGCAGGACGGGCTGCGGCAAGAAGGCCGCGCTGAGCAAGGGCGAGCTGGCCTACAAGGGGTTCTGCTCGGGGTGCTACAAGGCCGACGTCGCTCGGCGCAAGGAGGAGGAGAGGGCACGTGGAGGAGCAGGAGACGCTGGACCTGGGGCCGCAGTTCGACAGCGACCGGGGCCGGTTCCACACGACGACGCCGAAGCCGGGCACGGCCTGGTGGGCGAGGCAGAAGGAGCAGGAGCGGCAGCAGCTGAGTCTGTTCCCGGTCCAGGCGGTGACGGCGCCGAACGGGTGGGAGACCTACCAGCGGGCGCGGGAGAGGTACAGCCCGACGACGAGGTAGCGCCCCGGGGCAAGCGCCGGGTCCCCATGTCCTGCGGATGGTGCCTGGACGGCAACCACGTCGCCCGGCCGGACGGACCGCCCGTGGTCGACTCGCTGGGCCTGGAGAAGCCGGGCAGGCCGGGGACCGTCGGGTGCGTGGTGGACCAGGTCATCCTGTCCGGGCCCAGGAAGGGCGAGAACAAGGGGCTGGGGCCCTGCGCCTGCCACGCCGCCGGGCACGACAGGTCGAAGATTCCGGGGCACAGTTAGCCCACGCACACCCCACCAGCAAGCGAGAGGAGAAGCCATGGCCGAGGTACTCGAGGGCCACGACTTCAGGACCGGCCACGGGAACTCCAAGTACCCGTGGTCCGAGTGGCAGGACGGCCAGACCCGGAAGATCACCCGGGGCGACGACTTCGACGTCGAGGCCAAGGTCATGCAGGGCCAGATCAAGGTCCGCGGGTCCAAGGTCCAGCGCCTGACGGCGACCAACGTCCAGGGCGACTCCGTGGTCTTCACCTTCCAGCGCGAGGACGAGACGGCGGACGAGTTCCGCGCTCGCACCAAGCCGGCCAGGGACTGAGGCGCCCGGCCGCAACGTGGGGCCCGCGTACGCGAGATCCGGATTCATTCCACCGCTACGTGTACGCGGGCTCCACTAGCGCGGTACGCTTCTCACATCGACCGCGGCTGCCGCGGGGGAAGAACCCCCGAGGGCCGGCAAGCCGCCAGCACGACAGGAACAGTCACATGGTCACCACAGCAGTCGTCGCACAGGACCGGATCACCCCCTACCTCCGCCACGGCGTCGAGGTCTCCGGGGCCACCAGCATCGCCGAGGCGCTCAGGACCGCCAACCTCGACTGGGAGGTCGAGAAGGTGCCGACCTACGACCTCGTGGACGGCAAGCCCGTCCAGGTCGAGGGGCGCTTCAACGTCCGCCGCACGACCGACAACCGCGTCTTCGACGTGGTCGGCCGGGCCTACGAGCCGGTCAACAACCTCGACGCCCTCGGGCTCGGCGACGACCTCGTGCAGGTCGGCGGCGCCCAGTTCGTGGCGGCGGGCGAGACCGCCGGCGGCCGCGGGGTGTGGGTCGCCTTCGAGCTCCCCGAGGAGATCACCTTCGGCGGGCAGGACCCGCACAAGCTGACGGGCCTGCTCGAGACCACCCACGACGGCAAGCGGGCCGTGCGGATGCACATCGCCCCCGTCCGCTTCGCCTGCACCAACGTGATGAACCTGATGGTCCGCGGGGCCGTCCAGCGGTTCAGCGTTCACCACACCTCCAAGGCGCCCGAGCGGCTGCAGGAGGCGGCCCTCGCGGTCGGCCTGGTGGACGACTACGTCAAGGCGTACGAGGAGACCGGCGAGCGCCTGCTGAAGTCCCAGATGGGCGAGAAGGCGCTGGACCAGTTCCTGGCCCGCCTCATCCCGGCCCGCCCCCGCTCGGCCGACGAGGTCGCCGCGATCAAGGACCTCGCCCTCAACGCCCCGACCAACGAGTTCGGCCGCGGCACCGCCTATGCCGCCCTCAACGCGGTGCGGGAGTACTACGACCACGGCCGCCCGACCCGCACCACCGAGTCGGCCTTCATCGGCGCCTACACCGGCGTGAACGCGAAGATGGCCAACCGCGCCCTGTCGATGCTCGAGAACCGCGCGGCCGGCAAGGCGATGGCCTGATGGGCGGCAAGAGCCTGGGCGACGTCCCGGAGCGGTACGAGGAGGCCGTCAGCGAGGCCTCCCACACCATCCAGGCGATCAGCGGGATGCCGACCTCGGCCGGGCACCACATGTCCAGCCAGCTGGTCAAGCGGCCGGGTGAGGCCCACCGGGTCGAGGAGCTGCTGCGGCGGCAACTGGCCAACCACGCCCGCGACTCGGCCACCCACCTGGTGCCCGCCAGCATCACCGTGGAGTGGACCTGTCGGGTCAACGGCGTGTCTTCGCCTACCCGTTCATGCACGGCCCCGACGAGGAGTCCATCCTCGAGCAGCGCAGGGAGTTCGAGGCGGGCGCCGACCGCGCCTACCTGGACGCCAGGAGCTCCTACGGCCTCGTACAGTGGGCGATCCCGAAGTAGGGCCAGCAGGACTGTCCCGCTAGCTCAGTGGAGAGAGCAGCCGCCTCCTAAGCGGAAGGCCCCAGGTTCGAGTCCTGGGCGGGACGCGCAGACCAACCCATCGACGGAAGGGCAACAGATGAGGTTCGCAGTGAGGCTCGGCCTCGCGGTCGTGACCGACGTGCTCTGGCTCGGCGCCTACGGCGCCTCCAGGCTGAACGAGAGGCTGGCCAAGTGACCCAGCAGAAGCAGACCATCCTCGCCGAGGCCGACTCCATCGTCAACGGCCAGCGCCGCGAGGACTACGGCGGACCGTTCGAGTCCTTCTCCGACATCGCGAAGGGGTGGTCGATGGTGCTCGGCACGACCGTCACCCCCGAGCAGGTCGGCCTGTGCATGATCCAGCTCAAGGTCGCCCGGGCCAAGAACGGCGGGTTCCACAGGGACTCGTTCGTCGATATCGCCGGCTACGCCCAGTGCATGGAGTTCATCCACGACCACCGCGCCTCCCGGGGCGAGGAGGCGCCCAAGGGCGACCCCGGCCTCGAGGGCCAGCTGCGGTTCGCCAACCGCTACCGCCACGGCGACGACGGACGGATCTGCGAGCAGCTCGCCCGACCAGCCGGGGACAAGGACGCGGGCCAGTCAGGCTGGGTCATCGTCATCCCCGGGGGATCCACCGACCACCGCGTGGCCGGGTCCGCCTGCCACCGCGACCACCAGGAGGACAACGCATGACGCTCGGCCAGGAGACCTTCCACTTCTCGGGGATGCACGAGGCCTACCCCATCCTCCGCGACCACATCGTCCGGCACGGCAGGCGGGTCGCCCCGCGCGGCGAGCCCACCCTGGAGATCCTCGGCGCCAGCTTCACGGTCGCCGACGCGGTCAACCGCGGCGTGCCCCTCGGGACCGGCCGCAAGGTCGGCATCAAGATGCAGGCCATCGACGGCACGGGCAACCTCGCCGGGGCCAGCTTCCCCGACGTCGCGATCCGGCTGGCCAAGGTCATGGACCGCTTCGCCGACGACTACCCGGACGGCGCCCAGTTCCTGCCGTCGTCCCTGCCCGGCAGGCAGCTCGTCCCGACCCGCGACCTCGCCGAGATCCGTTCCCGCCGCAACGTCATCGACCGGGAGAAGCGGCGCTTCTTCCAGGGCGCCTACGGCCCGCGGATCGGCGACCAGCTGGAGCTCGTCGAGCAGCAGCTCCGGCGCGACCCGGACACGCGCCAGGCCGTCGTCAGCCTGTGGTCGGAGACCGACCGCGAGCCGACGTGGAAGGACCGCCCCTGCACGACCGAGTTCCAGTTCATGATCCGCGAGGGCAGGCTCGACGTCTTCGTGTTCATGCGGGCCAACGACCTGTGGACCGGCACCTGCTACGACGTCTTCCAGTTCGGCCAGATCCAGGCGGCCATGGCCCACGTCCTCGGCATCGAGCCCGGGACCTACCACCACTACGCCACCTCGCTGCACATCTACGAGCGGGACCTGGAGAAGTTCGAGGCGGTCCGGCGGTGGGAGGCCGACGCGGGCGGGTCCCCCGTCGCGCCGGCGGTCGAGAACGAGCGCGAGAGCTGGGGCCCGGACTGGGCGTCGCTCGCGCCCGGGGCCTACCCCTCGTGGGCGACCGTGCGGCAGGCCTTCGGCTTCATGCTGGAGGACGCCCACGACCGCTTCGAGTTCACCCCCAAGAACGGGGTCGAGGCCTGGTACTGGGACGTCCTGAAGCAGGCCGCCCAGTGAGCTCCGGGGGCGGCTGGGAGCCCGTGTTCTACGACGAGGAGGGCAACCCCGTCACCGAGGAGCAGATGCGCGAGAACGCCCGGCAGTCGGCGATGGCCCACGACGCCTTCGGCCGCGACCTCCGGCGGATGCTCTTCGACGAGCTCGACGAGGACCAGATGGGGACCCTCCAGCACCTGTTCCGGATCCTCGGCGCCACCCAGAACAAGGAGGGCCTGGTCAACTGGTACGAGGGCCTCATCGACGGCGCCTGCCATGCCCGGCGCCGGGCCCGCGAGCTGGAGTCCTCCCCGACCCCCACCCGGGAGTGCCACCCCTTCCAGGCCGACGGCGAGGACCCCGACACCTTCTGGGCCTGCGTCACCGAGTTCGGCGGGCTGATCTGCGGCAGGGAGCGGGACCACCAGGTCCACCTGTCGTGGGACGCCGGGGACGGGCTGGGGAAGTGAAGGTCAACGACAGGCAGCAGCGCGCACTGGTCAAGGCGGTCGAGGAGGCCAAGCAGGCCCTTGCCAACCACCACTCCTACCGGAGGATCGTCAAGGACTCTGAGCTGTCCACCGAGACCTGGCGGAAGCTCACCTCCCCGGTGGTCGACGAGGACGGGACCAACGGCTACGAGATCCCGACCCTGGAGCAGGCGTCCGTCGAGCTGCGGCTCTGGCCTGGTGCCCTGTTCGAGGTGGCCTACAACGCCCGGCGCCTCCGAGACTCGGACTTCGCCTCGTGACCCGTCCCAGCTGGGACGCCACGTGGATGCGGGTGGCCGCCGACGTGGCCGCCCGCTCCGCGTGCGGGGTCCGCCGGGTGGGGGCGGTCGTCGTCTCGCCCGACAACCGCGACCACTGGATCGGCTACAACGGGCCCCCGGCGGGCTTCAGGGGCTCCCTGGGGCTCCCGGACGACTCCGGGTGCGCAAGTTACTGCCCTCAGGGCGGTCGGGGCTCAGAGGAGGTCCGGGGCGTCCCGTGCGTGGCCATCCACGCCGAGGTCAACGCCCTCATGCAGTCCGACCGGCGCCTGAGGGCCGGCGGGACCGTCTACGTGACCGCGGCGCCGTGCTGGAAGTGCGCGCTGGCGGTCGCCAACTCCGGGGTGGCCAGGCTGGTCTGCCCGGACTGGGAGGACTGGCGGCAGGCCGACGCCCTCCGGATCGCCGGGGTCTACAGGGACTCCGGGCTCACCATCACCCACGAGGGGACCCAGCGATGACGCAGGACCTGACCAACGCCTGGATGGCGACTCACACCGGCGGCCGCTTCTGGCCGACCCAGCCCGAGCCCATGCTCGTCGAGCCCCGGGACATCGCTCGGTCCCTGTCCATGCTCTGCCGGTACGGCGGCCACGTCGAGCGGTTCTACTCCGTCGCGGAGCACTGCGTGCTGATGAGCCGGGCGGTGCCCGAGGAGGACGCCCTCTGGGCCCTCCTCCACGACGCCACCGAGGCCTACGTCGGGGACATGGTCCGGCCGCTCAAGCACCAGCTGCCGGCCTTCTCCGAGCTGGAGGGCCAGGTCATGGCCGCCGTCGCCCTGCGCTTCGGCCTGCAGACGGAGTGGGGGGTCCCGGCCGGCGGGGCCGACCACGGCCGGTTCATGGAGCCGGTCATGCCGGCCTCCGTCAGGGACGCCGACAACAGGATCATCCTCGACGAGAAGAGGGCCGTCCTCAGGCCGCAGAAGCACCGCTGGGCCGCCGACGACCTGGAGCCGCTCGGCGTGGAGATCCGGGCCTGGCGCCCGTCCCGCGCCGAGTACGCCTACCTGGAGCGGCTCGACGAGCTCGGGGTCGAGATCCGATGAGCTGGGGCGACCCGCCCGCCACCTCCGCCGCCGTGTCGGAGCGGATGCGCCGGGTCAAGGTCCGGGACACCAAGCCGGAGGTCGAGCTGCGGTTCCACCTCCGGCGCCTGGGGCTGACCGGCTACCGGCTCGACCGGCCGCTCGGCCTGGACGGCCTGAGGCGCAAGGCCGACGTCACCTTCGTCGGCGCCCGGGTCGCCGTCTTCGTCGACGGGTGCTACTGGCACGGGTGCCCCGAGCACTTCAGGCCCTCCGGCGCCAACGAGGCCTGGTGGCGGGCGAAGATCGAGCGGACCCGCGCCAGGGACCTGGACACGACCGAGAGGCTCACGGCGGCGGGGTGGTCCGTCGTCCGCGTCTGGGAGCACGACCGGCCGGACGAGGCGGCCGCCAGGGTGGCCGAAGTGGTCAGGGCCCGCGGCAGGGTTTGAGCCCGGGACCCGGCCCGAGCCAGGGCGCACGCTGAACCACACATCGCTCAGTCGGCTAGCCCCCGTCGGGCCGGGACCCCGAGCACCGCAGGGCCGCTGGGCGGCGGCCCCCGAGGAAGGAACACCGTGCCAGGCACGACAGACATCGAGCTCCACTGGGTCGAGACCCTCTCCGACGCCAACGACTTCATGCACTGGCTCGGCCAGCGCAGGACCTGGCTCGCCGTCGACACCGAGACCGGCGGCTTCGACTGGTGGCGCGACCGGCTGCGGACCGTCCAGTTCGGGGACAGGCACCACGGCTGGTGCATCGAGTGGGACCGCTGGGCCGGCCTCATCATCGAGGCCCTCAACCGCTACGACGGCCCCATCGCGATGCACAACGCCAAGTTCGACACCCACTTCCTGGAGGTCAACGGCGTCCGGCTCAAGCGGTGGCTGGTCCACGACACCCGCGCCATGGCCCACATCCTGAACCCGGCCAAGCGCACCGGCCTGAAGCCGAAGTCCGCCGAGGTCCTCGGCCCCTGGGCGCTCCACGGCGAGGACGAGCTGAAGCAGGCCATGACCGCCGGCGGCTGGACCTGGGACACCGTCCCCGTCGAGCTCCTCTGGAAGTACGCCGCCTTCGACACCGTGCTGACCGCCCAGCTCGCCGACGAGCTCTACCCCTGGATCGCCCAGGGCTACCAGGGGATCTACGACCTGGAGATCGCCTCGACCCAGGTCCTGTGCGACATGGAGCGGCGGGGCATCCTCATCGACCGCGGCTACCTGACCCGGGCCATGGAGGACTGGGGCCGCCAGGAGGCCGCCGTCGGGCACGTGCTCAAGGAGCAGTTCAACGTCCACAACCCCAACTCCGACCAGCAGGTCATGCGGGCCCTGGAGCGGGAGACCGGCTGGCGCCCGATCGTCTTCACCGACAAGGGCAACCCCAAGCTCGACGACGACATCCTGCGGGCCATCGACCACCCGGTCGCCCAGCTGACCCTGGGCCACCGCGAGTACCACAAGATGACCCACACCTACGGCCGGAACATCCTGGAGCTCTGCGGACCCGACGGGCGGCTCCACGCCAGCATCAACCCGCTCGGGGCCCGCACGGGACGCATGAGCGTGTCCAGGCCCTCGCTCCAGAACCTGCCGGCCAAGGACGACCGCATCCGCAACGCCTTCTGGGTGCCCGAGGGCTACTACATGGGCAAGGCCGACTACGACCAGATCGAGGGCCGGCTCTTCGCCCACTACTCCGGGGACCAGCGGATGCTGGAGATGGTCCGCTACGGCGACCACCTCGCCTCGCAGGGCCGGTCGGGCTACGACCTGTGGTCCAACTCGGCCCGGATGGTGTTCGGCGTCGGCTGGGAGGACGAGGTCCCCAAGCCCCTCCGCAAGAAGGTCAAGGGCGTCGCGCTCGGCAAGATGTACGGCTCCGGGCTGGAGACCTTCGCGGCGACGTCGGGCCTGACCCTGGCGGAGGCCAGCGAGGCCAACAGCGCCTACGAGCGGGCCTTCCCCGAGACCCGCAAGGACGCCTTCCCCAGCCGCGTGGCCAAGCAGCTCTGGGTCCGCAACCAGGAGAGCGGCGACCCCCACGTGGTGACGGCCTACGGGCGCAAGGAGCCCTGCTGGCCGCGCGAGGCCTACAAGGCCGTGAACTACCTCATCCAGGGGACGGCGGCCGACGTGCTCAAGGCCAAGCTGGTCGAGCTGAGCCGCACCTGGGTGGGCGAGACGATGATCCTCCCCATCCACGACGAGGTCCTCTTCGAGTGGCCGGAGGACGCCGCGCACGACGCGCTGGCCGTCGTCAACGAGGTCATGCCCGAGCGGACCAAGTTCCAGGTCCCGCTCACCACGGACGCCGAGCTGGTCCGCCGCTGGGGCGACGGCTACGGCGAGGCCGCCTAGTACGATCCATGTGCGCCGCCGGTGGGCACCGGGTGGCCGGAAGGAGAGCAGTGGAGCACCGCACCGCCCTGATCGTCGACCCCGGAAAGATGACCGGCTACGGCGACCTCACCTGGACCGTCGGGGACAAGAGCTCGGTCGCCTTCCGCGGCGGCGAGCTGCCGCACGACGAGTTCATCGACTACGCCTTCACGAGGATCCAGACCGGCGACCTGGACCTGGTCCTCATGGAGGGGTTCACCGTCAACCAGCGGACCGCCAAGGAGGCCTCTTCCGACGAGGTCATGTGGTCCATCAAGCAGATCGGCGTGCTGCAGACCTTCTGCCGCTGGTACCACACCCCGTTCGCCCGCCAGCTGCCCTCGGACAAGTCCTTCGCCGAGGGGAGCCGGAAGCTCAAGGCCGTCGGCTGGTGGGACGGTGCCAAGGGCGAGGCCGGCCACCGCCGCGACGCAGCCCGGCACGCCCTCGTCTACGCAGTCCGCCAGAACCTCATCGACCCCAGGAGCCTCCTGTGACCATGACCATCCAGCTCATCCTCTGCGTCCTCGCCGGCGCTGCCCTCCTCTGGCAGCTGGCGATCATCGGGATGGGCATCAGCTACGCCCGCACCGGCCGGTCCGTCAAGGTCGGCGTGCTGCCCGGCCTCCTGGCGGTCGCCCTGGTCGTGGCCGCAATCCTCATCGATCCCCGGGCTGGGCTCCTGTGAGGGCCTCGTACGACCAGGCGATGGACGCCTTCGTCCTCGAGTGCGGCCTGCACGAGGGGGACCTCGCCAAGCAGGTGCCCGGGGCGACCTGGAAGGCGGGCGTCGGACCGCAGGGTGCCTGGGTGGCCACGGCCACCTGGCCGGCCTACGTGGCCGTCAACGGCGTCTTCGCCTGGTCCATCGAGCCCGACCCCACCTACGTGGCCTGGGGCCAGCACCACTGGGAGCACCGCTTCGGCCCGCTCCTGACTCTCCGGTACATGGAGGACTTCCCGCTCCAGGGGCCGACGGCCGAGCGCCTCTGGCCGCTCCAGCGCGTGGCCACCTGGGCGATGGTCTTCGCCGAGCGCTACGCCGAGATGGACGAGATGGGCGGGGGCAAGACCCGCACCACCCTGGCCGCCATGAAGCTGGCCGTCGCCCTGCACGGCGAGGACGAGGTCTTCCCGGCCCTGGTCGTCTGCCCGAACAAGGTCCGGCGCACGTGGGTCAAGGAGGCCCACGACGACCGCGACGGCCAGGGCCCGTTCTGGGGGGAGCTGCGCGTCGAGGTCATGCCCAAGGGCAAGGCCCAGCAGCGCAAGCTCCTCGCGCGCCTGACCGACCCGGAGGTCCCCGCCGACGAGCGGCCGCAGGTCGTCGTGACCAACTGGGAGAGCCTCGCCGGCCTGTCGCGCCTGGAGGCCTTCGGGAACATCGAGATGACCCCGAAGGAGCGGGAGCCCAACCTCCTCAACGAGGTCGACTGGTCCACGGTCGTCGCCGACGAGGCGCACCGGGCGAAGGACCGCAAGTCCAAGCAGACCCGCGCCCTCAAGGCGATCGCCTTCGGCACCCAGCGGGTCGGCACCACGCCCGCCCGCTTCCGCTACGCCCTGACCGGGACCCCCGTGTCCAACAACAGCGCCGAGGCCTGGTCCATCCTGAACTTCCTCGACGAGGTCGCCTGGCCGGCCTACTCCAGGATGGTCGACAGGTACGCCACCACGATGTGGAACGCCTTCGGCGGGATGGAGATCGGCGGGGTGAAGCCGGAGACCCGCGAGGAGTTCTACCAGGCCTTCGAGCCGTACGGCATCCGCCGGCTCCGCGTCCAGTTCGACCCGTTCAAGCCCCAGGTCATGGAGCACACCCTCTCCGTGCCGATGGAGCCCAAGCAGGCGACCGCGTACGCGTCCATGGCCAAGGACATGATGGCCGAGCTCGACGGCGGCGTGCTGGTCGACACCCGCAAGATGACGGCCAGCGGCCGCCTCCACCAGCTGTCCCAGGCCTACGGCGAGATGGTCGACAAGGGGCGCAAGGACCCGGAGACCGGCGAGACCCTGCTGGACCTCCAGCTCAAGGCCCCGTCGAACAAGGTCAAGGTCATGCTGGAGCTCGTCGAGGAGATAGGCATCACCAAGGAGGCGGGCCCGTCCCGCCAGATCGTCTTCGGTGCCCCGTCGCGCCAGCTCATCGCCCTCTGCGAGGAGGCCCTGCTCAAGGCCAAGATCCCGTACTGCCTCGTCGCCGGCGGGATGAACGACCACGAGCAGGACGCCTACCTGAGGGCCTTCGAGCAGGGCTCGGCCAAGGTCGCCCTGTGCGTCATCAGCGCCGCCAAGGAGGGCCTGAACGAGCTGGTGGCCGCCGACACCCTGGTGTTCCTCCAGGAGTCCTGGGACCCGATCGAGAACAAGCAGTTCAAGGCCCGCGTCGACAGGCCCGGCCAGAAGGCCGGCTCGGTCTCCATCATCACGGTGGTCTCCGAGGGCACCCTCGAGGAGTTCGACAAGATCGAGAAGCTGGAGGGCAAGGAGGTGCACTTCCAGGAGGTCGTCAACGACGAGGGCATCCTCCGGCGCATGCTCGGCCACAAGGGGCCGGCGTGACGGACGAGCTGTGGACCGACGGGTCGGCCGGGCCCACCAACCCCGGGCCCGGCGGCTGGGCCGTCGTCGACGCCTCCGGCCCCGTCCTGCTCGGCGCCGCCGACTGGGCGACCAACAACGCGATGGAGGGCCAGGCCCTGGTCGCGGCCATGCTCCTGTGCGGCGAGGCCGGCGACGGCTCGCCCGTCACCAGGATCTACACCGACAGCCAGCTCTGGGTCAACATCCTCACGAAGTGGGCGCCGGGCTGGGAGGCCAGGGGCTGGCGCAAGGCCGACGGCACCGAGCCGGCCAACCTGGAGCTCGTCCAGGAGGCCCTGTGGGCCTACCAGGGCGCCCAGTGCGAGCTGGTCTGGGTAAAGGGCCACCGGGACAACGCGGGGAACCTGAGGGCTGACGAGTGGGCCGACAGAGCCCGGGAGATGGGGGCCGAGGCGGCCGCCGCACACGGGGACCACGCGCCGACCACGCGCGCTACTGTTCAGGAGTCGGAGGGGACGGGCATCCCCTCGCAGGAAGGATCACCAGTGGACCACCCAGTCGTCGCCGAGCCGACCCTCGCGGAGGGCGCGGTCTCGGCACCCGTCATGAAGTTCAGCAACTCCGAGCTCCGGGCATTCAAGCGCTGCCGCCGCAAGTGGTGGCTGGCCTACTACCACAAGCTCACGCCCCGCCGCGACGGCGTGGGCCCGCTCTCCATCGGCAACATGATCCACCACCCGCTCGAGCTGTACTACGCCGAGCCGGCCCGCGCCCCCGAGACCTTCGACTGGGAGACCCCGCTCGCCCGCCACGTCGAGGCCCGGCTCGAGGACCCCAACCTGCCGGACCACCTCCACGGCCGCATGCTCGAGGACTACGAGCTGGTCAAGATCATGCTCAGGGGCTACTTCGAGTGGCTGGTCGAGGAGGGCGCCGACAGCGAGATCAACGTCCTCTCCGCGGAGAGGGAGATCGAGGCCTACCTGGGGCACATCGAGGGCGCCGAGGTCTGGCTCATCGGCAAGCTCGACACCGAGACCGAGCTGCGCTCCGACGGCCGCGTGGTGTTCATGGACCACAAGTCCTGCCAGACCCTCAGCGACCTGCCCAAGACGGGGCCCCTCGACGAGCAGCTCAAGACCTACGGCCTCCTCCAGCGGATGGAGGCGATCGCCGAGGGCCGGCCCGACCAGCGCTTCGCCAGCGGCGGCATGTGGAACATGCTCCGCAAGGTCAAGCGGACTGCCAGGTCCAACCCGCCCTTCTACGGCAGGGCGTCGGTGTCCCACAACGACACCGTCTACCGGAACTTCCACAAGCGGGTCTGGGGCGAGGTCACCGACATCCTCCGGGTCCGCCGGTACCTCGACGAGGGCGCCGACCACCAGGTGGTGGCCTACCCCAACCCGACGCGCGACTGCTCGTGGGACTGCCCCTTCTTCATGACCTGCCCCCAGTTCGACGACGGCTCCGACGTAGAGTCCGTGGTCCAGCTGGAGTTCGTCCAGCACGACCCCTACGAGAGGTACACAGAGGTGGAGAAGGGATGACCCAGCAGCAGTACGACCAGCAGGCCGTCGTCGCCCAGGTCGCCCAGGTCGCGGAGGTCGCGGCCTGGCAGAGGAGCAGCTTCACGGCGGTCATCCACGGGGAGTCGGGCGGCGGCAAGTCCACGCTGGCCGACAGCGTCCCGGGCCCCCGGCTGGTCCTCGACGCGGAGGGCGGCTCCGAGTACACGCCGTCGTGGCCCAAGCAGATCTGGAACCCCCTGCTGTACGCCCCGCCGGGCGTCCAGGGCTGCGAGCCCGGCCAGGAGGTCTGCGCCGAGACGGTCCGGGTCATCGTCCGCGACTGGGCGACCTGGGCGCGCGTCCACCAGTGGCTCGACTCCGGGATGCACCCGTTCAAGTCGGCCATCCTGGACTCGCTGACCGAGATCCAGAAGCGGTGCCGCGACGCCATCCGCGGGACCGAGCGGATGCAGACCCAGCACTGGGGCGACCTCCTGATCGAGATGGAGGCCGTCGTCCGCCGCATGCGCGACATCGCGAAGGACCCGGCCAACCCGCTCCAGAACGTGATCTTCCTGACGCTCACCGACGACAAGAACGGCGGCCTCTTCCGGCCGTTCCTCCAGGGGTCACTGCAGAAGGCCCTGCCCGGCTTCGTGGACCTCGTAGGGTTCCTGTACACCGAGCAGGCGGCCGACGGGCAGGGCCTCCTGCGCCGGCTCATGATCCAGCCCTACGGCCAATACGTGGCCAAGGACCGCACCCACGTCCTGTCCCGGACCTTCGGCTCCGTCGTGGCGCTGAAGGACATCGACACCGGGGCCGGCGGGTACGACCTGACCGACTTCATCAACATCCTCGAGGGCCGGTACAACGCCGGCCCCGCAAACACCGGAGGTATCCAGCAGTGAGTTCCGTGACCTGGGGAGCAGTGCTCCAGAACGTCCAGCCCAACGCGGGCTTCCAGCCCCTCGCCCCCGCGACCTACCGGTTCCGGATCCTCACGGGCCAGGGCAAGACCGCGCAGTCGGGCAAGCAGATGGTCTCCGTGCAGATGGAGGTCATCAACGAGGGCAAGGCCAAGGGCCGGAAGGTCTGGCACAACTGGGTCCTCCCCGACCAGCACGACGACAAGGCCGAGCAGTCGCTGGGCTTCTTCCTCGGCGACATGCTGGCCTTCGGCATCACGAAGGAGTGGCTGATCCAGTCCTTCGGCAACCAGGCCATCACCCGCGAGCACTGCGAGTTCATCGCCCAGCAGCTCGTCAACCGGGCCTGCAAGGCCAACGCCACGCTCCAGAAGAACGACGCGACGAGGAACAACTTCGGGTCGTTCACCGAGGACGACGGCGTGGACCCGCCGGAGCCGGCCGCCGCGCCGACCGCGGGCTCGCTCGGCCTGGGCACCCCGCCGCCGCCCGCGATGCCCGGGGTCCAGGCCCCTCCGGCCGGAGGGGGCTTCCCGCCGCCGGCCCCCGGGGGCATGCCCGCCCCGGGGATGCCCCAGCCCGGCATGGCGCCCCCGGCCCAGGCTGCGGCCATGGCCCCGCCCGCGCCGCAGCAGTACGCGGCTCCGCCCGCCCAGGAGCAGCAGGCCCCGCCGATGGCGCCCCCGCAGGCGCCCCCGGTCCAGCAGGCCCCGCCGCAGATGCCCGGCATGCCCGGCGCCCCCGCGGCCGCGCCGCCGGCCTTCCAGCCGCCGAGCCAGCCCGGGGTCCCCGCGCCCCAGCCGCCCGGCGTTCCCCAGGCCGGAGCGCCCGCGGCCCCCCAGGCGAGCTTCTGATGGGCGTGGCGAGCGTCCAGGGGACGGTGGCCGACGCCGTCAGCGGCGTGATCCTGGCCGGCATCCTCGACGAGGTCTCGGAGGAGATCCTCAGGGCCGGCAGGAAGCACGGCCCCGAGTCGATGGCCGCACCCGGCCACGACGCCGGCAAGCGGCTCGGGATCCTCATGGAGGAGGGCGGCGAGGTCGCCGAGGAGGTGTCCCTCCTCCTGCTCCGCAAGAGCAACGAGGTCCAGGCCCAGCTCGGCCGCATCGCGCGACGGACGACCTACGACAACGGGGACTTCGACTCCCTGCGCGAGGAGCTCGTCCAGCTGACCGCCATGGGCGCGGCCTGGCTCCACGCCCTCGAGGCGGAGGGGCGCTTCCAGGCTCCCCAGTTCGACTAGCAGCACCGGGGGCGACCGGCACCGGGCCGGACGCGGGATAGGGTTCAACTCCCTGCGCCCCACCAATCCAAGGACCTGGGCGGGTCCCTGGCGGGAAGGATCACACACATGGCCGACTGGGGCCTGCTCGAGCACGCGAGTCCGCGTCGCTCCCACGACATGCACGGCATCAAGCGGGCCCTGCCCGTCGAGTGGGTGCTGGGCCGCAAGGGGGTCATGCTCGAGCCGTCGGGGGACGGGCGGCTGGTGTCGCTCTGCCCCTTCCACCCCGACGAGTCGCCCTCCTTCGCGGTGTTCCACCAGCCGGGGGACGAGCTCGCCCTCAGCCGCGTCGGGTGCTGGGGCTGCGACTTCAAGAACGGCGACCTGTTCGACTTCCTCCAGCGCTTCCTCCAGGTGCCCCTGGCGCAGGCCGTGGACCACGCGGCGGCCCTCCTGCAGGAGTTCCAGGCCGACCCCAACTGGAGGTCCCAGGCGGGCGAGCAGGCCGCCCACGCGAGGCCCAAGGCCGACCCCGCCGACCTGATCGCGATCGCCCGCCAGGCAAGCTCCCTCGCGGCGGCGGACCAGACGGCCGTCCTCCGCCTGATCGACGAGAAGGCCAACGTCAAGGGGGAGCCCGGCTGGGCCCTCCTGACCGCGGACTTCCTCCGGGCCCACTGGCACGTCGGCGTCGACGACGACTGGACGACCGTCGTCCCCCACCTGTCCCGCGACGCCGAGGGCCAGCCCCAGGTGAAGGCCCTGAAGACCCGCTCACCGCGGTCGCACCTCATCGCCCGCAAGGGGTCCGACCTCGCCCACCTCTACGGCGAGTACCAGATGCAGGGCCACAAGCGGGTCCTGCTCTGCGAGGGCGAGTCCGACGCCTGGTGCGCCAGCGCCGCCCTCTGGGGCCAGGACATAGACGTCCTGTCCCTGCCGTCGGGGGCCAGCGCGTACCCCAAGGAGGCGTGGGTCAAGCTCCTCGAGGACAAGGACGTGGTCATCGCCTTCGACGGCGACCGCGCCGGCCGCGTCGCCGCGAGGAAGTGGTGGTTCAAGCTCAGCCACATGCCGCCCGACCGCGGGCCCAACAGCCTGCGCTTCGCCACCCTCCCCGACGGCAAGGACCTGGCCACGGTGCCGAACCTGGTCCGGGTCGTGATGGAGGCCAGCGCGGTCCCGCCCAGCGTCGGCAACGTCTCCTACGACCGGGAGCGCGGGGTCTACATCCGGACCACCCCGGCGCGGGACGAGAACGACGAAGACACCGAGACCGTCATCAGCAACTGGGCCCTGGACCCGCTGCGCGAGCTCGCGCTGGAGGACGGCTCGAAGGCGTACGAGGGCATGGTCAACGGCAAGGACGTCCTGCTCCAGTCGCACAACCTCCGCAGCGACGCGTCGATCAAGGCCTGGGCCGAGACCGTCGGCGGCAACTGGCTCGGCTCCTCCAGGGACGCCGCGGCCCTCCTGGGCAACCTCCAGAACGAGGGGCCCTTCCTCGGGCGGGGCCGGGCCACCTCGGTGCTCGGCTGGCACGACGGCCAGTTCGTCCTGCCGGACGGCTACATCGGCCCCGACTACTGGCGGTACATCCCCCCGGCGGCTAGCCTGTCGAGCAAGTCCCTGAAGATCCAGGAGGGGCCCTGGGACCCCCGTGCCCTGGACCTGATGCTGAACCTCCGCCGGCCGGAGATCATGCACCCCATCATCGCGTGGCTCTTCGCGGCGCCCCTGCGGTCGACCTTCGAGGTGTTCCCCTTCCTGGCGGTCACCGGCCAGTCGGGCTCCGGCAAGACGACCCTGATCCGCGCCCTGCTCGACAAGCTGGGCTGGAAGATCTTCACCACGATCACGGGCACGACGCCGCACGCCATCCTCGCCCAGGTCGGCGTCTCCAACGGCATCCCCGTCTGGTTCGACGAGTACCGGCCGGGCAGCCGCGAGGAGTCCAAGCGCGCCCTGGACCAGGTCCTGCGCGACGCCTACGACCGCAGCCCCACCAAGAAGGGCGGCGGGTCGGACAAGAACCCGCTGGCCATCATCGAGATGCCGACCGAGGCCCCCATCATCGTGACGGGCGAGGACGCCTTCACCGAGACCTCGCACATCGAGCGGATGGTCTGGGTCAAGCTCGACCGCACCGACAAGAACCGGGCGGACCTCGAGAGCCTGCTGGCCACCGACACGTCCGGGCTCGGCCACGCGTACCTCCGGTGGCTCGTGGAGGGCAACCAGGCGCAGGCCCTGCCCAGCCTCAGGGTCAACACGACCATCGACCGGCAGACCACCAACCAGCAGATCCTCCAGGTTGGCTGGGAGCTGTTCAGGTCCTTCTACCAGGCCGCCACCGGCAACGACCCGGGCCAGCCGAACCTCGGCGCCTACCTGGCCAACGTCAGCGACCACACGGACCCGACGACCGAGGCGCTGATCTGGGCCCAGGGCCAGACCGTCTACGGCGCCACCGAGCCCGTCGTCCAGGTGCACGGCGACGACGTCATCGTGCAGCTGGAGTCCTTCGTCCAGGTGGTCAACAAGGCCGGCACCTTCGTCCTGCCCGGCGGCGTGGTCGCGATCGCCAACATCCTGGAGAACGACTGGCAGGCCTACAAGCGGGCCAACCCGATCACCAGGCAGCGCCAGTACGTGCTGCCGGGCGGCGCCGGCAGGCTCATGGAGGCAACGGCGCCGGCTTACGGCTGACCCGGAAGCACGCCGGCGTGATTACTAGCCAGAATCGCTTAGATTAGTCATAAGCCGTTTACGGGCCTATCACACTCACGCCACACTCCTGTTACCGGCCCCCAGGGAGGGAGCCCGAGTGAGGGAGACAGTGATGACCATGACCAAGGAGAAGGACCGCACGGCAGACGGGCTGGTCCCGCGACCGAGGCGGTCCGGCCGCAGGCCGGCCCACCACCTGGAGCCGAGCCCGTACGACCTGAGCAAGCCCATGGACCTCGCGCCCATCCGGCGGCGCAAGGACCCGCGCCTCCCCAGCCAGCGCCTGACGGCCTTCTGGGTGGTCGTCAAGGACCAGCACGTCGGCCGGGTGGTGATGGTCGAGTTCGAGGACAGGCCGGGCTGGTTCTACCAGCCCGAGGTGATGGGGCCGGCCGACAAGAGGCCGGTCAAGATCGGCGAGCCCGAGGCGAAGCGCCGCGACGCCGTGAACGCCGTCATCGACGAGTGGCGCACCCGGGTGAAGCTGGCCGGCCAGTGAGGCGCCCCACCCGGCGGCTGGCCCGAGAGCCACCAGTCGACGGCCCGTCCCGGTTCCCCCTGGAACTGGGGCGGGCCGAACTGTTTACGTAGGGACCACAGGCGGCGTATGTTTCTTCCACGGCAACAACGCCTACGACCTGGGGAGGTCCCAATGAAGTTCATTCAGACCGCGGACGTCAAGAAGGGCGACGTCCTCGCCAGCGGCCGCGTCCTCGCAGTCCGCCGCACGGCCAAGACGACCTTCATCACCGTGAACAACACCGTGAGCGGCGGGGTCAACACCTACCCGCAGCCGACCAACACCAAGGTCGCCCTCGTCGAGGAGGGTGACAAGTGAGCGCCTTCGCCACGGGGCCCGTGTGCCTCGACG